>Ga0172375_10000039_pt1 | contig 177028 bp, 186 predicted proteins | sample LakKiv1m_FD_114537 | JGI IMG/M metagenome (GOLD analysis project Ga0172375, IMG submission 114537) | Freshwater microbial communities from Kabuno Bay, South-Kivu, Congo - kab_092012_11.1m | ecosystem: Environmental > Aquatic > Freshwater > Lake | place: Democratic Republic of the Congo... | reverse complement strand
GGGTCTGTCCAGTAAGACAAATTTCGGTCAATTAGACCTCGCTTTCACTACGCCTCCTCAAGAGTTACTTGATTAAGCAAAGCCGTACTGGGCAACTCGCCGGTTCATTCTTCAATAGGCACGACGTTATCCAAATCTTGCGATTGCAGGACTTCGTCTGTTTGTTAGTTGATAATTTCAGGTACTATTTCATTCCCCTTCCGGGGTGCTTTTCACCTTTCCCTCATGGTACTTGTTCACTATCGGTGCATTCATGTATTTAGTCTTGGATCGTGGTTGACCCAGATTCCCACAGACCCTTCGTGGTCCATGGTACTTAGGAACTTTATAGGAGAATTGGTAATTTCACATACACGACTTTCACGTTCTATGGTTTCCTATTCCACGGTATTCTGTTATCACCAATTGCATTCCATATTAAAAGCCCTACAACCCCACAAATAAATGTGGTTTAGACTCCTCCGCTTTCGCTCGCCGCTACTGACGGAATCTCGTACTTGATTTCTATTCCTCAGGCTACTGAGATGTTTCAGTTCGCCCGGTATCCTACATACGACTATCCCAACCTTTCGATTATCTTCATCGTACATTGACTAGTTCTTCACTAGACGGGTTTCCCCATTCGGAAACCGCCGGATCACAGGATTATGACTCCTCCCCGACGAATATCGCTGTCATATACGTCCTTCCTCGGCATGAATACCCAGGGCATCCATTATCAACTTTATTTTAGCGTTGCAGAGAACAAAGGAGCTAAAATTAATTAGCGCGCTTTGTTCTATTTGTTCGACAAATTTTATTCAAATATATCGCCCAACGAAATGTCATCGTAACAGGTAATCAACATTTAAGATTATCCCTTACGATGTAACTACTCATATTTCATTCAAAAAAACCATGTATACCCTCACGGGTATCCATTTTTCTAATCTAATTCCTCAAAAATTTTTCAGAATTAGAAAGAAATATGTATCTTTCTTGTCCTATTTATAAAGAAAGATACTATTGATATTGTAAAAGGGCTAGTGTCGCGTTTGACGCGACGACGCGCTCTTGTCGCGAGAGTAACTATTAATCATTAATAGCTATTCTCAAAACAAGAACTTACTTTTTGTGGACCCGACCGGATTCGAACCGGTGACCTCATCATTGCAAATGATGCGCTCTACCAGCTAAGCTACGGGCCCGAAACCCGAAAGTTGTCGTCCAAAATAAAAAAAATGTGCGAGGGGCATTAAAAAACCCCGCTTGTGCGGGGCTACAAAATTCACAAGAGGATGCCTACTGCACCCACGACAATATCCCACTGGTCTTTCGATTATATGGTGAATTGTTTCTCATGAATAATTTTTTACTCATTTCTCTTGGAAACTGGCGAGAAATCAATAAAAAAGTATACCCGAACACGAGCAAATGTATATTCTACGCAAGTTTCCCAGTCCTGTCAACAAGGGAATATCAAATAGTACACAATATTTCTGATTCGTACCTGCTCAATCACTTCATCGCCTGCAAAATTCTGCCCAATGCAACGACAAATGCCGCGGTTCGAAGATCGGTCTTAATCTTTTTCGACGTCACCCAAACATCGGTAGCTGCTCGTTCCATTTTCATTTTCAGCTTTGCATTCACCGCACTCTTGGTCCAATGTTGCCCTTTGAGATTTTGTTCCCATTCAAACGCAGACACTGAAACACCACCTGAATTTGCAAGAACATCAGGTATAACTACAATCCCCTTCTTATAGAGAGTACCATCAGCATCAGCAGTGATTGGACCGTTTGCCATCTCGAGAATCACGCGTGCTTTTATTTTTGAAGCATTTGCTTTCGTAATGACGCTTTCCAAAGCGGACGGCACGAGGACATCAACCGGTAGTTCAAGGAGCGAAGCATTGGTGATTACTTTTCCAAAACGCGGAAGCAAGCCGGTTTTCTTCTTGGTGGCAAACACTGCTACTGGATCTAATCCTTCCTTATTATATATACCACCCTTGCTGTCGGAGACTGCTACGACAAGGAAGCCTTGTTCATGCAAAAATTTTGCGATGTTATATCCGACATTTCCGAATCCCTGCACCGCGACGGTCAATTTCCCAGACAATTTCATTTTTGTCAGCATTGTCTGCAACACATACAAGCCGCCTAAACCCGTTGCTTCTTCTCTCCCCTCGCTCCCTCCATCGCTGATTAATTTTCCTGTAAATGTTGATCTTAACTTCATCGTTTCTTTTTTGGTCAGTTTTTTTGATTGACTCTTGATATACTCATCCACCATCCACCCCATGATCTGACCCGTGGTATTCACATCGGGCGCTGGTACATCTTTTGCTGGCCCAATGTTGTCAGCAATTGCGCGTGCGTATCCGCGAGACAATCGTTCGAGTTCTTTAGGAGATAATATTTTTGGATCAACAATCACTCCACCCTTTCCGCCACCAAGGGGAAGATCAGCAACTGCACATTTCATTGCCATCCAAAATGACAATGCTTTTACTTCATCAAGTGAGACGTGTGGATGAAATCGAATGCCGCCTTTATACGGACCTCTGGCATTATTAAATTGCACGCGATAACCTTGAAACAATTTTGTTCTTCCAGTATCCATTTTTACAGGAATAGTGACATTGAGAATGCGTTGTGGTGATTTCAATATCTCCAATTTATCAAGTGCCGTCACATCTTTCTTTCCGACAAATAGAGCGGCCTTTTCTAACTGTTTCATTGCGTTTTCAAACGGATTTATTGTAACCATACCAATACGCCTCCTCAGGTAAAAAATGAATACGTGTTAAAACATTTCTGTTTTAATCTGTCCCTCAGGGACATGGTGGGCAAGAAGCAGTTCCTTTGTATCACTAATCATTTGTTTGTTTCCACAAAGGTAATATTCAGTATCCATCAATTCTTTCACTTCTGCAAGATAGTCCGTGACATGACCAGTTTTCCCCTGCCATTGCATCTCAGGCTTTGACAGAACAAGAGTGTACTGAAACGTTGGATACTGCTTGGCTAATTTGGTAAATTCGTCATGCCAATACATGTCTTTTTCATGTCGAAGCCCCCAATAGAGAGTAAGAGGCATTGTTGCAATGCTACTCAAAATCATACTTCGAATAGGTGCAATCCCCGTCCCTGTCGCAACACATAGTTTCTTTCTTGGTGTTGGTTCAAGAATAAAATTCCCAAGTGGTGCAAGCATTTGGATTGCATCCCCAACTTTTTTTGAAAGAAAATATAACGATCCAGGCCCCATCGGCTTTGTATCAATCACAATACTGACTGACTCTGTGTGTTTTGGATCAGAACAAAACGAATATTGTCTCCGTGTAGCACTGTCAATAATCACCGTTCCATACTGACCTGCCATAAACTGCATCGGCGTCGTATCAAGCAATGTGAAAGTGAATTCATACACTGTATCCGTAAGTTTTTGGATTGTTTTAATTCGTGCTGTATGAAGTGCTGGTGTTTGCATGATTATTTTTTATCCCCGAGCCATCGCTCCACATCAATTGCTGCCATCGCGCCCTGACCTGCCGCAACGATTCCTTGACGATAACGCGTGTCAACACAATCTCCTGCTGCAAATATCCCATCAACGGATGTTGCTGTTTGTACCACCTCTCCTCGTTTCGTTTTCACATATCCTTTTTCATCAAGCTCAATACTGCCTTGTAAAAATCCAGTTGCAGGTGTATGGCCAATTGCAGCGAATACTCCATCAATTGGCATAGCTGTTGATTCATTGGTCACTGTATTTTTCAATGTCACACCAGTTAATTTTATATCCCCAGTAAACGATTCGATGACTGTATTCGTCATAAACGAAATCTTCGGATCCTTTTTTGCCCGCTCGAGCATGATGGCACTTGCTCGAAATTCTTCTCTTCGATGGAGTATCGTGACGTGACTGGCAAATTTTGTTAAAAATGTAGCCTCTTCCATCGCGGTGTCTCCACCACCAACCACGATGATTTGTTTATCCCTGAAGAAAAACCCATCACAGGTTGCACAATAACTGATACCTTTTCCTCTGTACTGGTCCTCTCCAGCAATCCCTAATTCTTTTGCTTGTGCACCAGTTGCAATAATAATGGATTTTGTCTGATACTCACTGTTTGCAGTTGTGACAGTGAATGTTTCATCCTCAAGCTTCTTAATCGTCGTCACAGCATCCGTTACAATCTCTGTGCCAAATCGTTTCGCCTGCTCCCCCATATCCATCATGAGTTTTGGCCCCATAATGCCTTTCGGAAATCCAGGAAAATTATCAATGTCTGTTGTTGTTGTCAGTTGCCCACCAGGAACGTACCCTGAAAAAATGAGGGTTTTTAAAAACGCGCGAGACGTATAGACAGCAGCTGTATATCCAGCGGGACCTGATCCAATGATGAGTACGTCGTACATACGTTATACAAGTTTATTGAGTTCCGACACAATCATTTCTTTACTTTGAAGACCAATGAGTTGTTTCACAACAGTACCACCCTTAAAAATCATGAGTGTAGGAATAGACATAATTCCATATGCTCCTGCTGTCTGTGGGTTCTCATCGACATTTATCTTTCCCACCTTTGCTTTTCCTTCAAAAGCAGTTGCAACATCTTCGATGATTGGCCCTTGTGACTGACATGGTCCACACCATACCGCCCAAAAATCAACCAAAAATGGGACATCGCTTTTCATAACTACTTCATCAAAACTTTTATCTGTTACAGTAATAACGGCCATGTTTCCTCCTTCAAATTATTTTTGATATTAAAAATGTATTTCGTCAATAATATATGTAGTATACTATATTCCTAACAGGAAAAAAGAACCATATGCATATATTTTTCGCAGGCGCACTTAGCAATTTATCTAATCCAACGAAAACAAAATTGTTTTATAAAAAAATGGCTCATGTCGTTGAGACACTCGGGCATACCTACTTCTGGGCATTCTTAAATGGTACAGATCCTGATGAAAACCCAGATGTCTCTTCCAAAGATGTCTATAACCGTGACATTGCAGCCCTCGACAAAAGCGATATCATGATTGCCTATGTCGGTGAACCAACAACAGGTACTGGACTTGAAGTAGAACATGCACATCAAACCAATAAACCCGTTGTTCTTTTATATGAGTCAGATAAACGAATAAGTCGCATGCTCCGAGGGTGCCCTGCAGTAAAAAAAGAAATTTCCTTTTCTTCAGAAGACGATGCCCTCGAACAACTAAAAACCTATTTACTGACACTTAAAGCTGTTTAATTGACCACCTCGTACCCAAGCTTCTCAATCGCCGCCTGTATATTCGCAACTGTTACTTTTTTCTCGTCATACGTGACGTCTACAATTTGTTTTGTGTAATTAACACGTGCTTTCACTCCATTATCAGCAAGTTCCTCCTCAATAATGAGTGAACAACTTATGCAATGAAGATTAGTAATTTGAAACGTTGTTGTAACCATAGACATCGAAAGTTATTGTATAACAAATGCACCTCGATACATGCCCATACTACACATAAACGGCAGTGTTCCTTTTTCGTTGGGAGCGGTAAAAATTATATCCACTTCTTCTCCAACCGTCACAATCTTCTCAATACCAAGTTTTGGAATAGTAAAAAATTGTATACATCCCCCACCCTGACTATTTTTTATCTTCAAATGAATCTCAGCGCCGGCTGGGATATTCGGATTATCGATGCTGTACGCTGCCGCATGGATGGTAATAATTGGCATTGTTGTTGCTTCCTGTTGTATACGTTTCTCACCGACAAGATCATCACAATACACAATCTGACAATAGAGCGGCCGAATTGATTGGCGCGCTGATATATCAAGGCCCGTAATTGCTGCGGCATTAGAAAGATTCCACATAGCAAGACTAAGAAGAAGTATTCCTGCAACAATCATAAAATATTTTTCAAATAACTGTGCAGCTGTCTTCATAAACAGACCCAATAATAAAAATAACGGGATGGTACCGAGTGTAAATGCAAGCAAAACACCCGCAGATATCCAAGGATTACCAAATTGTAACGCTGTCACCATCATCGCCTGCGTTGTACCACAGGGAAGAAATACAGTAAGCGTGCCCACAAGAAATGGGGCAAGCCATGAACCCGTCTTAGATTCTTTTCTTGCAAGAATATAAAAAAACCTCGGCGGCTGCAAAGCAAAAACACGAAATAATGGATGGATACGGAGCATGTTAAGTGCGGTAACAATCATAAACAGTGAAGCTGCAACCATAAGGCTCACGCGAAATATCATGGTCATCTGTATGATTGAACCAACGAAGCCAAGAAAAAATCCGAGTATCGTATAGACACTAATTTTTCCAATCAAAAAAAACACAACAAGTCGAATAGTAGATCTCCACTTGAGAGACACTTCTTTATCTGATGCTATCAGGCTTGCCAACAGCCCACCCTGCACCGCCATACAACTGACGCCGCCAAATAATCCAGTTAAGAAAATGACCCAAAAATTCATAAGTATCTTGACAAGTGAAAACTTCCTCTTTATTATATACCCACAGGGGGTATAAAAGAAAAGCCCCAAAAAACATATATGCCAAAAGGAATTCCTCGAGATCAATCGATCAATAATAAAATTCTTCGCAGACTCCGTATTGCGTACGGACAACTTGGGAATGTTATTTCCATGGTAGAACGAAACGAATACTGCATTGATGTCATTGGACAATCACGAGCAGTTCAGCAAGCCTTAAAACAAACAGACCAGGTTATCTTAGAAAACCATCTCCACACCTGTGTTCTTGACGCCGAAAAACATGGAAATATCAAATCTGTCATAAAGGAGGTGATTACGCTCATGGATAAACAAAACTGTTGTTGCAAAGAATGTGATTGCAAAGACTGCAAATGTGATTGTGCACATGGTAAATGTGATTGTGGGAAAGATTGTCATTGCACATGCAAGAGTTGCTGCTGCAAAGATGAAGCAAAAACTGATAAGTAAACCCCATTAGGAGAAGAGTTGAACATGTGCAACTCTTCTCCCTGATGTGGCATAATAGACCTATTATGAATACAAACCTGAAATCAATAAACCGCATTATCTTTATTCTTTCTATCGCAGGACTCATTATGGGCGTCTATGTCCTCCAAAGTTTTCTCCGGCAAACTGGTATTGTGTGTTTGAGTGGTGGAGGATGTGAAGCGGTCAGGAAAAGCGCACTCTCCTACCCATTTGGTATTCCAGTGCCTGCTGTGGGCGTTGCTGGATATGCGTTTTTAATGATTTTGTCCTTCCTAAGAACATTTAAAACAAATAAGGGATTACTCTGGGGAATATTCGGCATGGGACTCTTTGGTATCTGCTTCGTCACTTGGTTTACATACACTGAACTATTTTTAATTCACGGCGTTTGTATGTGGTGCGGCATTTCAGCAATTAATATGTATATTATTTTTGGTCTCGCAGTACGGAGTCTCGTATTAATGAAACAGAAAGCATAACTATTCATGAAACTTACAGCTGAAACAAAACTATTCTTGGGAATTTTTGCAATTACAGGAATACTACTCACCATCGCAATGATTGTGATGACAAAGCCCGCAAAGCCAGTTTCAAAAGAGCTGCTCACTGCAAATGCTATGCGCACAATAGGTCCAAAAGATGCTCCTATTTGGCTCGTTGAATTTTCAGACTTCCAATGTCCTGCGTGTAGCCAATTTTATCCTGCAGTAAAACAACTGACCGAAAAATACAAAGACTCACTCTTTTTTGTCTATCGAAATTATCCCATTCCATCGCACAAAATGGCACTTCCCGCAGCTCGTGCTGCAGAAGCAGCTGCAAATCAAGGAAAATATTGGGAAATGCATGATGCACTATTTATTGGACAAGCTGAGTTAAGTGAATCCTTCATCACTACAAAAGCCACTGAACTCGGATTGGATATGGAAAAATTCATTGCTGACAAACAATCAAGTACTGTACAAACATATATTGATGCTGACGTTTCATTGGGTGAATCCATCGGTGTTAATGCGACACCCACATTTTATTTAAACGGAAATAAACTTCAATTAAACACAGTCAACGACCTTATCGTTGCAGTCGAAGCGGCAATAACAAGTACAAAATAAAAGCTGATTATCGAGACAGCAACATATAATTGCTGCCTGAATTTTCAGCGAAAGGACATATATATGTTTTCTCTTACTGGTAAAGTTGCACTCGTGACAGGTGCTTCAAGTGGTATTGGCAGGGCTTCAGCATTTGCTCTTGCTCGTCAAGGTGCAAAAGTAGCACTTGCTGCTCGTCGAGTTGAAAAATTAGAAGCACTCGCCTCTGAAATCAAAACCGCTGGTGGTGAAGCAATCACCATTCCGACAGACGTGTTAAAACAGGAGGATGTAAAAAATGCTGTTGAAAAAACAGTTGCAACATACGGAAGACTCGATATACTTTTGAATAATGCAGGCATCGGATCTATTGAGCAAACGCTCGAAATGACGAGTGATGGCTGGGACAACGTGGTAAACACCAATCTCAAATCATATTTCTTCATTGCTCAAGCTGCAGCAAAAGAAATGATAAAAAATAAATTTGGTCGCATAATTAACATCGCGTCAATTCTTTCAGGTGGCGTTGGAAGTGGCATGGCAGGAGCAGTCAATTACTGTGCGTCCAAAGGTGGCGTTGTATCCATGACAGAAGCGCTTGCTGATGAATTTGCATCACAAGGAGTCACAGTAAATGCAATTGGTCCAGGGTTTATTGAAACAGAAATGACCGAAGCGGTGAAAAATATGCCTGATTTTTATAACGGTCTCATTGCAAGAATTCCAATGAAGCGATTTGGCAAAGCAGAAGAAATAGCAGCAACTGTTGTTTATTTAGCATCAGATGAAGCAAGTTATACAACGGGTGCAACGCTCTACATTGATGGTGGTTGGACAGCAAGTTAAAGGAATAAGGCAACCGTCATATTCCAAAAAAAGTGAATAAGAATTGGGGTAACAAGTGATTTTGTCTGAAAAAAAATAATGCTATTCACTGTCGCAAGTACGACACTTGTTGCGACAAAAAGAATCAGCGTTGGGCCTTGAAATTTAAGTGATGTCACAAGAATGGGAATATGAAATGCCACAAACATGGCTGTCGACATACCGATCGAATACCACAGTCGTTTTGTCTGATTGTATAATCTGGAAAACAAAAATCCCCTGCTTAATAGTTCTTCAGAAAATGCCGTTGCAAGTGAAAGAAGTACAAGAAATCCTATTGAATACCCCGCCGTTGTTGAAAGCTGTTGGAGCTGAACACCTCCATGTGCTGCAATATTTACCCCTATCCCCTCAAGAAAAAATATAACTCCCATTCCCAAACCAAACAATAGATTTCTTTTCAAATTTTTTCTTGTGAGACCAACTGTTGTAAGACTCAATCGTTCTTTTCGTAACACATATACAAGTACGGGAACAACAAAAACAAGTGGCTTAAAAACAAACTCATCCGCCCATTCAGGGAAATGGAAAAAGTAGCGGTATAACGCCCAAAAAAGAAGCTGCCATGCCCAAAATTGAAATATCCATTCCGCGCTTTTTTGCGTCAAATCTTTGATATTCGTCTTTGTTTTTTTCATGATGCCACCTTATTCACACTTCTTTTTTTCCACTTTGATCAGCAGCGATCAGTTCACGCATTGCTCCTATTATAAGTTCAATTGTTGCAACAGCCTGATCCCGTGTCAATATCTGTACGTGCGAAGGAAAATAATGAAACACTAAATTTCTTCCCTGTTTCCATGCGTTCCAAAGTCGATCAGGAAGTTTTTCACCATATCGATTTTTTAGTTGTGCATACACGCTTTTCCCTCGAAGAAGCTTCGTAATATTGGGGTTTAATACCCTTCCGATACGAAATCGATTACTTGCATAATCAATGCGATCAATCACACCCAAATGAAGAAACGCATCCTTTAAAAATCCCTCATATAACTTCGCAAATGGAAACACCAGATAAGAATAGTCAGTCGGTTCAGCATTTTTATGTACCAAGCTTTCGGCAAGTAAAAAGGCCCCGTCATCAGCAAGAATGCGTTGTTCTTCTGACAATTTACTCCAAATAATATCTTCGTGATGAATCATAGATGTATTACCGTTTCAAAAAAATAACAGTTTGTACCACAAAAAATAACAATTGGATATACAGCACACCAATCTGCATTCGAGGTGACACCGGATCAGCGAGCATGAGATACCATCGGTTCAAACTTTTCACTGTGGCTAGTTCTCCATATTGCCATAACACAAGTGTAAGAAAAATAGACAATACTAATCCACTCGCAACGTACGAAACGGAAGAAGTGATAACAAAAAAAGAAACTGCCGAAAATAACACAACAAAAACAACAGACCGAAATGGAGAAGGATTAAGATGAAAAAACCGTTCCGCTGCCTCCAAAAAATACATGCCAATGAAACTCCCGATACCAAAGAAAAGAGCTTGTATTGTTGGATGAATATTCCATTTCACCAAATACAAAACAACGATATAAAGAATGGAAATCCAAAAGAAAAAGAAAGGCTTAGAGCGCAAGAAAGAAAGCAACTTTTGCATACTAATATTATTGTACCACGATAAAATCGTCATACTTCATCGCATCATATATCTGTTCTTCCAATACACCTTCTACAATGGCAAGCGGCGGTCCTTCATGGACAATCATAGTAAGTTGCTGAATCGAAGCATCATCACCCTGTAGAACAGATTCCACTGCCCCATCGTCTCGATTTTTTACCCAACCAACAAGCGATAAACGTTTCGCTTGCTGTTTCATCCATTTCCGAAATCCTATCCCCTGCACACTCCCTGAAATAATAAGATGTATTGTTTTCATTGATTCATTGATACTTATTGGCTTATTGGTATTTATTGAGTTATTGGTTTATTCTTTTTCCTTTTGCCGTAGTTCCTTCATTTTCCACATAAATAACCGCGGCTTACTGGTAGCATTTGCATCTTTCACAAATGTAAGCGTTTTTTCTAAAATTGCACGAGGCACTGTCTTTGCAAGCCGTATATACAGCGCTTTATGTTTATAGTCTTGCAATGTGTCTGCAAGATACAATCCATATTTTTGAAATTCACGGGAGATATATTTATCCTCCACAGGATTGAATAATTGTAAAATTTCTCCAAGCTTTTGCATTTTTTGCATAAAATATTGGTACTTATTGGTATTTATTAGTCGGATTAATTAAATCTCGTCATTGCCTTATCAATTCCTTCGGATAGTGCAATACGAACTGCCTCTGTTCCATTTTTAATCAAATGTTTGAGCGTTCCTGCTTCTCCTTGGGTAAACCTGGAAAGGACAAACGAAATGTCCCATTGATGCCTCTGTCGCTGTGCTTTTCCTGCGTTTCCTTTTTCAATATCTGTGGTGTCCGCGTCTCCTTTACTAAACAGTTTTCCTCGCCCGATACCGAGCCGAAACCTGGTAAATGTGTCAGTTTTGAGTTCCGTAATAATAGATTCTACCCCACGATGTCCAGCACTACTTCCTTTCTGTCGAATCCTGATTTTTCCGATAGGAAGATCTATGTCGTCATGAATGACCCACACATCAGCAGGTTTCAATTTATAAAAATGCATAATCGCGGAAACTGCTACACCCGAACTATTCATAAATGTAATCGGTTTAACGAGAACAACTTCACCAATTTTTGTCGTCATTGCGTTAAATTTCGCTTCTTCCTTCCAAGAAACAGATTCTGAAGTTAATTCTTTGGCGAGCTTATCAATAGTCATAAACCCAATATTATGCCTCGTATCTTGATATTCACTTCCAGGATTTCCAAGTCCTACAATTATTTTCATAGTGTTCCTCCTTGACCTACTATAAACACCACCCCCTATTAAAGGCAAGTGGTGTCATATAGAATAGGTATCTCGCGAGATATCCATTTACTTCATTTTCTTTAACTGTTGTTCTGCGATAGCACCGACGAACGGTACTTTATACATTTCTCCTTGGAATGCTTTCCACATACAGATAATCCAAAGAATAAATGATGCAAGAGACAAAAGTAATCCTAAGAGCCATCCTAAAATTGGAATAAATCCAAGCACGATGTTTGCTACAAAAATACCTCCAAAAAGGATGGTTGATTGCATTGCATGAAACCGGATAAACTTACTTTCTTTTTCAACAATCAAAAAAATAATTCCGGTAACAAATGCTAACAGATATGCTGCTGCTCCCATTAAATTTTCGTTATTTGCTTTTGTTTGTGCCATTAATTAATTCACCACCTCTCTTAGTAACTGTTTACGAACTTTGTGAGTAAATACAGTTACTTAGATCCGCCGACAAATTGAAAGCCCGAGGCGTCTACGAATAGTAGTGAAAAGCCGAACGCATTCAATAAGGCGGACAAATTCCACTCACTCCTATCAGCGTATCATGATTCGTTTTTGAAGGTCAATATGAAGCTCAATTAAAATATTGTTTCCTGCTCACCAGCAGCGGATACAAGTGACTTGTCCTTATCTCTTTTCCATATCTTCACCACGCCAAATACCCCATCATATCCAGGGTCAATCACAATATCTCCCGTTCTAACTTTTTTTACACCATCAGCAATTTCAGGAAGTGAAACGCGTGCAATTTCTTCAATGGGTGTCTGCATAAGAATGGCAAAATCACTTGTAAATGCTTCAATTAATGCATCATATCGTTCTTTCACGCGAGGGCTTGTTACCGGCTTTTTAAGCGCTTCAGCAATTACTTCAATAAGTGGCACCAACATAATAAATGGCGGTCGCACATGCCGTACATCTTCGTAATGACTCATTCCATCTGTGGTCGTTTTTGTGGAAGCAAGTGGTCTCGTTGCAAGCTCTGACACACGCTGCATTACACCTTGTGTAAGAGGTTTTCCACATACGGGACAGGTTGTCCCCTTCTTTTCCACTTCCTGAGGCGTTAATCGAATATGACAATCCCTATGCCCTGTATAATGGTATTTTCCCTCTTCCGGATAAAACTCAATAGTTGATTCTATATGAGGAAGCTTTGGATCATTTTTATAGTTTTTCAATGCCTTTTTCAAATTCTGAAATGAAAGTGTTGGAAACGAAAAAATTGTTGCTTCACGACCTAATTTTGGACAACTATGTGCATCAGAAAATGACACAATAGAACGGGTATCAAGCTCACCAATTTGCCAATTCATGTCAGGGCTACTCGATAACCCAGTTTCCACAGCATAAATGTATTTTTCATATTTTCCGAAGGCCTCTTTCAAACTATCAAATCCACCCATCTGTCCATACACAGAAAACCATGGTGTCCAAATATGCGCAGGCACGATAAGCGCGTCGGGTTCTATTGTTAATACAAGCTCAGCAAGACGAACGAGAGTAAACCCTAAAATTGGCCTTCCATCCGAGAGTACATTCCCACCCTGTTTGGTAATTTCCTGACTAATTTTTATGGCTGAGGCAAGGGACGGAACCCAGACCAACGTATGAACTCGTCTCGTTTTTCCATTCTGAGAAAAAATACAGGAAATCTCAGTTGAAAGCAAAAATTTTGGACCAACTTTTTTTCCTTTCAACTGCAAAAATCCATTACCACATTCTTCAAGTTCATTTTCGATTTCCTTTATCCACAATGGATGAGTAAAATCACCTGTCGCGATAAGACCGATGCCTTTTTGTACACCTGAAGCGTATAAGTTTTTGATTGTCATCTCACGGGAAACTGCTCTTGAAAATCGTGAATGAAGATGAAGGTCAGCGATAATGTGCACCATATTTTTTATGAGACGCGTTTGACGCGGTGTTATTCAAAAATCTCTTGCATCAATTTTTTCATTTTTCGTTCCGTATCTTTTAACAATGGCTTTTTGACGCTCTTCTTTTTTCTCGAAAATATCTGCCCACCCATTTCATATCCTTTCATATGTTTCGGCACTTTTTTCGCAAAAAGAACTGGAAGAATTGACCGAGTGTATGCTTGCAATACTTTTGCTGTCCCTTCTTTTCGATATCTTCTTAACGACCAAATATACAATGATTCCCGAATGATAGAAAGATCAAAACCAGCAGACGCCATACGGCGAGAAAAATCTTGATCTTCTAAAAATGGGTGTTCCACATCATACCCATGTATTTCCTCAAACGCTGATTGTTTCACAACAGTAAATGACCCAGGTGATACGGCACGTTTTACAGTCTTTGATAATTCAATAAAGAAAATAGCAAATAGAGATAACCGAACGTCATTAATATCATCGCTATCTGGACTAAACCACGTGGTAAAAAAAGCTTCATCAGAAACGGAAAGATGTGCGTGTAATCGTTCTAATGAATAGGAATACAACACAGTGTCTGCATCAATAAATACAAACCATCTTCCTGTTGCTTTGTCAGCTCCAAGATTTCGTTGATACGGTAAACTCGCATGATCAGCAACAATGATAGAGAGATTCGGTACTTTTCCAATATATGCAGAAGCAACAGCGACAGTTTTATCTTTTGACTTTCCATCCACAACAATGACCTCAAAATCAGTGAAATGCTGACACGAAAGACTCTCAAGAAGTTTTGGTAAAAACTTTTCTTCATTAAGCGCTGGGATGATAACAGAAAAAAACGGTTTTCCCATAGTTACAAATCGCATTATACGGCTATATAGGAAGTATTTCAAACAAAATAAATGCAATATAAACAGTGAATAACACAAAACCTTCTCGCCTTGTAATGTCTTTCTTCGTCACAGCTGCCCAAAAGAAAAATATCGCTACTAACGCTAATAACAAAAGAGTTACTTGTATCCGTTCATGATCGGAAACAGCAAATGGACTGATAATACCAATAACGCCCAATAAAGGTGTGTTTATGACACTAGATCCAAGTATGTCTCCGAAAGCAATATCATTTTGTTTTTTTATGATTGCCCCTATCGCAAGTGTTAATTCTGGCAAATTTGTTCCGATTGTCACAAGAAATAACCCAACAACAAATGGTGGGATGGAAAATGCATGTGCAACAAGCTCAGCGATAGTCACTATATATCGTGATGCAATCGCCATACCGACAAGACCTCCAACAAGAAGTCCTAACGCATGCCAAATATGCAACACATGTTTTGTATGATGTTCGACTGTCTCTGCAACTTGCTGTTCTTTATTAAGAAATAACAGATGTGCAACATACACACCAACCAATATCCATCCTTCAATTCGTGTGAATTTTCCATCCCAAAGCGCAACAACAGGAGCTAAAATGACAAACGAAGACATACCAATATCAGCTGTAGATAACCCGTGATCAAGTTTAATTCGTTTTAAAATAATTGCACTTCCACCCATGACAAATGATAACAAAAGGATTGATCCTCCAAGAAGATTTCCTATAGACAATTGTGGCGCACCATCCTGAATTGCTTGATAGGCAACAAGCATTTCAGGGATAGTTGTTGCAAATCCTAACAGTAAAAACCCGAGAAGAAAACTTCTCACATGTGCTTTTTTCGCAATAAATGCTGCTGCTTTCACTACCCAATCAGCACTTATTGCAAGCACAAATCCTAAAAAAAGAAATGCGATAGCATAAAATAAAAAATTCATTTCATTGACTCCTGATTATGATACATCGTTTCAAGCTCACTCACTGTGGTAACCTGACTTGCACTTTTATCAGTACGAATTCGAACGAGTCGCGGAAATCGTAAGGCAAACTCCGCCCCATGCGATGGTGATTTTGTAATATCGTCAGCAGCAATTTCAACAACAATTTTTGGTGTTATCCACACATCAGGAATAAATATTTTATCAATATTCTCGTATTCCTTTGGTTGTTTGTTCGATGCATATGTACCAAAAAGCACTTTCATTTCTTTCCATAAATCGTCGGTCACTCCCGTTCCAATCTTTGTCATGGTGACAAATGATTCTCCTTTCCTCACGCCAACTAGAAACGCTCCTATGCCAAAATTCGTTCGTTTCCCTTCTCCTTTGTAATACCCCATGACCACTGCATCCACTGTATCTGCAAGCTTCCCCACTTTATTTTCTTCCTTAAATTTTACCCATGTGTACCCGCGCCTCCCAGGTTCATATACTGCTTCCCATTTTTTCACAACCACCCCTTCTAACCCAAGTTTGATTTGTTCTTCATGGTAGTCGCGAAGCATTTGAATATTGTCTGTCACGATATGGGGAGAAACAGAGAGTATTGGACCCTTTGTGATCGTTTGTTCAAGAATACTACGCCTTTTTGAAAGAGGGGTGCTCATCAAATCTTCTCCGTTTTTCTCCAAAATATCAAAGACAAAAAATCGGAGCGGAACACTTTGTGTAGCACCTTCGATATTATGTTTCCGTTTCCGTGTCATGGTCTCTTGAAACGGAATAACCCGATGTGTTTTTTCATCATACCCAATTGCTTCACTATCAAGAATGACGCTATCAGCATCAATCTGATCTGCAATTGATTCTAATTCAGGATACATGGCGGTCGTGTTTTCCAAATTTCGTGAAAAACTCGACACCGTGATCTTTTTATTTTTTCGATCAAAATGGATCTGTGTCCTCACGCCATCATATTTCGGTTCTACATCTACCTCACCCATTTTTTGAATCATCTCTTCTGCGTTTTTGAGGCGTTGACATAATGCTGCAAGAATTGGTGCACCAACAACAGGCTTTACATGAGAAACCCCGTGTATCCCATGCTTTTTTATTTGTGTTGCGATATATCCAAGATCTGGCCTGACCTCATATGCTGTTTCGATAACACTCTTTTGAGATTTGTCGCCAGTAAGCATCCATGACAATGCGTCAATCATCGTCATATCCGAAAAACCCAAGCGTAGTTTATCAAGTGGAATTCTGACAAGATATCGAACGGAAAGCGAATCAGAATGTGTAAACAAATCAGCCAATGCCTGAATTTTTTGCTCTTGCGATCCCTCTCCTCCCATGAGCGCAATTGTCTTTAGTTGTTCGAACACATCGTGAATTGAATAGTGTGTAGTTTGTTTTATCGCACCTGCTATTTCTTCAGCCACTGTTCCTAAATCGCCATGCGTTTTAAAAAGCGAAGTCACTTTTGGAACATCCACCGAATACGCTGCAGCAATTGCCCTTATCATTAATTTATCTGCAATACCAAATTCCGTTGCTTCGTATAAAGGGGCTACTCTCCCCTGCAGGAGATAACAAATCTCACCAATTTCATCATCACTCGCTATAGAAAATATCTCTGAAAGAATCACTGTCATTTCATTCCGTGATGAAGTTCTTTCAAGTTTTTGAAACGTTAAAGCAAGCTCCTGAAATGTCATTGTTTTATTGAAGTTATCCTTTTAAAATATACCGTACACCTTTTGTTGATCCTTGTTTAGAAAGTATACCTTTTTTCATCAAATCTTTAATTTCCCGGAGTACCGTATCTTCCGATATCATAGGAAACAACTCAAAAAATGCTTTGTTTTGCAAAAAACCATTTTCCTGAATAAATTCAACAATCTTAATTTGCCGTTCTGTTAACGTCAGTTGCTGACCACCAAGCTGTTTTTTCATTTTGAGATCTGTTGACAACGTCTTCACTCGTTCCTTAATGCGCGATAATTCAATAGCAAGTCCTTCGGTAAAATATTCCAACCAGTGCGTTAAGTTCCCATTTTCTGTTGCTACACTTTGAAGCGCTTGATAATAATTGAGCGGCTCCCGATCATAATATTCTTCAAGAGAAAAAAACCGTTTAATGTCATACCCTTCACGAAACAAAACAAGAGTTGCAATTGCTCTTGCTGCTCTCCCGTTTCCGTCCAAAAACGGATGAATACGAACGAGCTCATAATGCGTAATTCCTGCCTTCAGTGCAGCGTGCATTTCATCAGGCGTTGCGTTTTTAAGCCACAACATAAAATCAGAAACAAGAAAAGGCACTTCCACTGCAGGTGGTGGACGAAAGGTAATTTCGCCAGTTTGACTATTTTTTACGACAACCTGAGATTTCCTGTATTCACCAACAACTGCTTCAGGTAATATTCTATCGGCGATCAACGAATGGACATGTTTTACTGTCTGATCACTGATCGCATCTCCTGCGTACGATTCGATGTACTTTAAAACATTTCGATAATTTAACACCTCTTGAATATCCCGATCTCGTCCTACAACTTTAGCTCCTGCCAATACTTTTTCAGCTTCTGTAAAATTTAGTTCATTGCCTTCAATATGCGTTCCATGATGCACAGTTCTCACAATTGCCTCTTCACGAAATTTTGCTTCCCATGCGGGAACAAGTGGGGCGTTTTCAATGACTTCCTTTGCAGCTTCAATGATGCCGATATTTTTCAGTATTTTATTGGTGATATTGAATGTTGGCGTGTACATACTCTATATGTATATAATAAGGGTATGGAAACCAAAAAACAATCCAAAGCAATGGCACGTGCCATGCTCAAACAAATGATTGCATTATCAACTGCTGCGTTTGGTCTTGTCGCTGCGCTGGCATGGAATACCGTTATCCAAGAAACAATTGATACTTATATCAAGCCGTTCATGCCAAAAGGAAGTGTCATATTTTCCCAGCTTATATATGCAATTGTTGTGACAGCACTTGCACTTCTTGTCACATATATTCTTATGAAAATAAATGAAAAAATAGAAACAGCGTAATATATAATGATGGAAATTTTACAAACAGAACAATCTATCTCTCGTACGTCACCACCTTTATCCGAGCAACCTAACCAATCAAAAAAGAATTTGCATGTATATACAATCACGCTCGTCACTCTTACCATACTCTCTCTTTGTATCTCAGGAATTCTTCTCTATAAAGGTTTTACAAAACCAATTCCACAAACTACTTCGTCAAGTAATCCACTTTCTCAAACATCTACAGAAACAATAAATTCGGAAATACCACAAATCACACAAAACGAACTTGATCAAGGATGGTATTGGTGGAATTTAAAAGATACAAAAAAACAAGGAACGCCTGATACTTGGATATTTACTGGCGAAGGAACTCGAAATGCAAAATGGCAAAAACCAGATCCATCAAAACCAAATAACAGCACATCATTTCAATGTCCAACTACCGAGTGGGTCGATTGTATGCCAACTATTGGAGAGGGCGGAAAACTTGAATGTACAAATGACTTTCTATCATGGGCAAAAATATATTGTCCTAATTTCAAAGGTGCCGCGTTATAATCTATCCAATTAGAAGCTTCTTCATCGTTTTTGGAATTTGATTTGCGAGGTCTGTTGCATTAAAAAATGGTCCAACTGTTGTATATAACTCATCCCCTGCACGCTTATTAATAAAACTACCCGCGACAGTCGCCATCCACGGATCATTAGTGCAGGCAAGCGCGGCAATAAGTCCTGCTAACACATCTCCTGTTCCGCCTTTTGTCATTCCTGCGTTTCCTCCTGCAATTTCTTCCAAGCGCTGTCCGTCAGTAATGACATCAATTTGTCCCTTTTTCACAACGATACACTCATGCATTTTTGCAAATTGTTCAGGTGTGATTGTTTTATTTCCTTTTTGAAGAAGTGTAAATTCTTGATGATGTGGAGTTAATATTGCATGTTTAGGAATCAATCTGTTATCCATCATTTGCAGCGCTCCCGCATCAATCACCCATTGTTTAGTAGGATACGTTTGGAGCAGTTTATCAACCATCTCTCGTGTCTCATGAGATCGTTCCATCCCAGGACCAATCAATATACAGTCATCTTCTTCAATATACGTGTGAATTTCATCTCGATGAATGACAATGCCATTTCGAAATTCTTCTTTTGCTTTTTGTATGATTTCGTTATTTTCTGGGGTAGAGGCAAAATGAACAAGATCAACAATGCGGGACGCGACCGTTAATGACCAAATACTTGCTGCATGAAAAAGATCAGATCCACCAATAACAAGGAGCCTTCCGTTTTGTCCTTTATGTGAATCAGAAGCTGCTACATGTAACTGTTTTTTGATATATGTTTCGTCAACCATACTATTATTGTACTCTATGTGTCTTCGGCAATTGTATAACGTGCGCCCCTTGTATATGTTGAAGCATTGGAAGAAGTTCATCTTCTGCTGAAGTTATAATTGTTTGCTGTTTATCAATAATTGCAAAAACAATATGACGACTTTCCTCATCAAGCTCCGAAAAAATATCATCAAGCAACAATATAGGTCGATCTCCTGTTTTTTGTTCAATAAATGTAAGTTCCGCCAATTTTATCCACAACACAGCAAGTCGCTGCTCTCCTCTTGATCCGAACCGCGAGATATCAATATACACGTCATCACGACCAATTTTTTCGAATCGAAAGTCATCGCGCTGTGGACCAACAAGTGTCGACTTCGCAGCAACTTCCTCGTCCTTGTATTGCAACAATCTTGCAGGTGAAATGATGCTTGGATCATACACAATGCGATACTGAAGATCATCTAATACATATGCGTTAATGGATGCAATATATTCTTTCCGTTTTTCTGTAATATATGAACCGGTTTTTATCAACAATTGATCCCAGAATAATAATTGTGCTCGTGTTGCAACACCTTCGTTGATACGATCAAGTAATGAATTTCGTTGTCTGAGTCCTCGCTCGTACGATTGTAAATTTCTTCTATACTCCCGATCAACTTGTACAAGCACAGCGTTTAAATACTCTCTTCTGATGCTTGGACTTTCTGTCACAAGTTTCAAATCTGTCGGCGCAAAAAGTACCGCGTGAAGGTTTCCCACAAAATCCACTTGACGTCGGGCAATACCATTAACAAGATATTTTTTATTTTGCGTCTTCGTCCCCTGCACCATTCCTGTCGTAAGTACAATTTCAAGTGTTGTATCTCCATCCTGTTGTTTATCATGTGCGGTTATCACATGCGTTACTCGCGCGAGTTCATTCCCCCACAATATCATGTCACTATCTCTCACCGCTCGAAAACTTTTCCCAACTGCTGCAAGTGCGATTGCCTCAAGAATATTCGTTTTCCCAATGGCATTAGGTCCTACAAAAACAGTGATATCAGGAGAAAAAGTGAAGACTTGCTTCTCATAAAGCCTAAATTTCTGAAGTGTTGTTTTTACGATACGCATGCCCCCATTGTATCATTTTCATATTCTGAGCGGTTGTTGCATCACGCTCACTTTCTCGTGTATAATAGACAAACTATGGCAACCAAACGAGTGTACCATCCAAGCAAAGCAAAACGTTCACGCAAACACGGGTTTCGAACTCGCATGAAAACACAAGGTGGACGAAGAGTGTTAAAACGACGTCGAGCAACTGGTCGAAAAGTGCTTACTGTCTAACTCCAGAGGATTCTTCAAAAAGAATAAACATCAGCTGTTTTAAGGTATAATACTGGTATGCTTCCATCTTTACACAGATTGCCGAAACAAGATATTACCGAGCTTCTTCGTGGTGGAAAAAGATCACACATCAATACAATCCAATTTCTTCATATCAGCACATCTGAGAAACATACGCGTCTAGGCATTCTTGTTACAAAAAAATTTAGTAAAAAGGCAGTGGAAAGAAACTTTATAAAAAAACAAATACAGATGGCATTTCTTCCTCACATAAAAAGCAACACAAAACCAATGGACATTTTTTGCAAAATCACACAGCCGATGAACAAACACACATTTGAAGAACTACAAAAAACCGTTGACACATTTTTTACTACCGCAGTATGAAACGACTCCTTCTTCAATCAATTCGTTTTTATCAAAAGTATCTTTCACTTGATACGGGACTCGCAAAACATCTATGGATTACAGACAAAGTTTGCAGGTTTACCCCAACGTGTAGTGAGTATACATATCAGGCAATCGACCGCTATGGTATAATAATCGGATCGTGGTTAGGGCTCAAACGCATTATTCGATGTCATCCATGGAATAAAGGTGGTTTTGATCCAATTCCCAAAACATTATGACAAACCCAACAATCTGGAATCAATTACTTGTCTGGCCGATTACAAATCTTCTTATGGTTTTTTATAAATTCTGTGAATGGCTTCATATTCCAGGACCGCTTGGATTTGCAATAATTCTTCTTACCATTGTCGTGCGCCTCATTCTCTACCCTCTGATGCAGGCACAGCTAAAAAGTGCCAAAAAAATGTCAGACATGAAGCCACACCTCGATGAACTGTCAAAAAAACACAAAGATGACAAACAGGCACTGCAACAAGCACAGCTTGCTCTTTATAAAGAACATGGGGTAAATCCTGCTGCAGGCTGTCTTCCAACGTTAGTTCAGTTTCCAATCTTAATTGCACTCTACAATGTGTTTTATCAAGTACTTGGAAATGGCGACGCAGGAAAAATGATGTCCGACATCAACGCCATTGTGTACAACAAAGCGTTACAAATCACGACATTTGACGTCACATTTTTTGGCACAAATTTGGGCATAAAACCAAGCGACTTTCAAAAATTTGGGTGGTGGTTATTGCTCATCCCCGTTGTCACCGCACTGTTGCAACTCTATCAATCAAAACTCATGTCACCTGCTACACCAAAAACAACTGAACTTGCAAAACCAGGTGAAGAAAAGAAATCAGATACCATGGCTGATATGCAAAAACAAATGATGTTTATCACACCCATCATGTTTGGATTTTTCGCATTCCAATTACCAATCGGACTGTCTCTGTACTGGAATATCTTCGGACTTTTTGGTATTATGCAGCAATTACAGGTCAATAAAGGAAAATAATTATGGAACCAACAGTGCAAATCAAAGAAATAACAGAAGATCTATTGCAACGACTCGGAGTCTCAGGTGACGTCGCTGTCGACGTGGACGAATCCGGCGCACATAGAGTAAACATTAATACAGAAGAAACAGGCCTTTTAATTGGCTTTCATGGTCGAACGCTAGAAAGTTTTCAGATGATTCTCGGAATGATTGTTGCCAAAGCATTAGGAACATGGGAACGCGTGTATGTGAATGTTGGAGACTATCGTGAAAAACGAGAAGAAGCACTGATGTACATGGCCCAACGTGCCTCAGAACGAGCGATCACAACTGGAAATCCAGTTGAGCTTTCTCACTTGTCTGCTGCAGAAAGACGTGTTATTCATCTCACATTATCTGGTGATGAACGCGTCAGCACAGAATCAGCGGGCGAAGGCAGAGATAGAAAGCTTATCATCACCCCAAAACCGATTGCGTAAGTTGCAAGAGAACCATTCCCTTTCTATACTTGGTAGTGTAATGCGTATTTCCACATGGTTCTTTTATCTCACAATACTTTTACTGCCAACGCAACTCGGCATTCATTTTTGGCCAGACTCATCACTTGTTTTAGGTAGACGCGTTGACTACCTATCGCCCACTATTTTTCTTACAGATGTCACATTACTCCTCACGTTGATTACGTGGTTCATACAAAAAAACAGCATAAAAAATCTCATAAAAATAGTTTCACAACATAAAGCAATTGCCATAGCAGGAGGAATGTTCATTGTCACAAACTACATTTTTTCAACAAACCCAGTCATCTCACTCTACAAATGGGGAAAAGCAATTGAATATGCACTATTCTTCTATTATATATATGCATCAAAACCATCAATAAAAAAAATTACTATCGCTTTTGGAGTAGGTGTGTTATATTCTTCCATCATCGCGATTGCACAATTCTATACCCAACACACCATCGGTGGAATTTTCTGGTTCTTAGGTGAACGAACATTTTCAGGTGATACCCCAGGAATTGCAAAGGTGAACTGGTGCTGGTTAACAACAAATAGTTGCAAAGAACTGTTGAGACCATATGCTACATTTCCTCATCCAAATGTGTTGGGTGGTTTTTTAGCAGCAACGATACCACTACTCATCATGGCAATACGAAAGGAAAAGAACAAAATTTTTCGCTTATTTTTTATTCTCTGTATCGTTCTTGGAATATATACGATAGGAATTACATTTAGTCGAAGTGCATGGATAATTGGCATGGGAATACTATTTGGAATATTCCTTCATGCATACACAAACAAACGACTAGTGTTTGGAAGTATTACGATGCTTATTGTTTTAGGCCTCTTAGTAATCGCGTGGCCGTATATGCAAACGCTTACCACACAAAATGAAAGTATCTTTATCCGACTCGATCTTGCTAGTGTTGCAATCAAATTATTTCAAGAACATCCAATCACAGGAACCGGACTTGGAACCTTTTTATTAGAACTTCCTCAAGTTGTCAACCATCGAGACCTCTATTTTTTGCAACCTGTTCATAATATATATCTCTTACTTCTGAGTGAAACGGGAATTATCGGAATTGTGTTTACTACTGCCCTTCTCTCAATGTTACGTAAAACGTTTACAGCAGCAAAACAAAAACAATATATACTCTTACCAATAATAGCACTAGCACTTCTTGGAATCATTGATCACTATCCAATAACTATCCAACAAGGACAGTTACTTACCACTTGTTTTCTTGCCCTCCCCTTCTGTAACGTTAATTCCTGATACAATAGGGCTAGTATGAAAAAAACAATTGCTCTCAATACGTTTGCGCAAATTGTAGGAAAACTAATATCAGGAGGAACTGCTTTTTTTATTAGTATACTTCTCGCTCGTTCTCTTGGTGTTGATGGATATGGCGACTTTACAAAGATAACGACGTATGTAGCATTCTTTTATTTATTTAGCGACTTCGGACTCAATGCAGCGTACTTGCAACTAAAAGTTGGAGAAACGGATACAACATATAAAAATGCGCTATTTACTACCCGACTTCTACTTAGCGTTATACTCATATTTATCACGCTTGCTGTACTGTCATTTCTTCCAGGATCATCAACACAAGGATATTCAATGGCGGTAAAAATGGGAATAATACTATTTACCCCGACAGTATTACTGCAGGCTCTTATCACAACGACGAACGCATTTTTTCAAGACAGATTACGATACGACTATGCGGCGTACGCTACTGTCGCAGGATCGCTCGTGACCCTGTTAAGCATACTCACGCTTACACATATTCTTCTTCCAAACGCGATGATATATGGAAGTCTTCTTTCTTTTCTCATTGGTTCGCTTCTTACAACAGTCGTTGCTATTTTTTTTGTTAAAAAGCTTTCCGGTCTGCCGAAACTTACTATTGACACGAAGACCATAAAAAAGCTTATTTTCACTGCTCTACCACTAGGTATTACTTTACTCTTTAATGTCGTGTACTTTCGTATAGATAGTGTGATTCTTACAATTACACGATCAACAATGGAGGTGGGAACATACGGACTTGCATTCAAGTTTTTTGAAATGGCGCTCGTCCTACCGACTTTTTTTATGAATGCTGCGCTCCCCTCATTTATCTTAGCCAAAAAAGCAGAGGACACAAAAAAACTTCAATCACATATCCGTAGCTCAGGGATCACGTTATTTCTACTCTCTCTCTTAGTTGCAATAGCAGGATGGATTGCATCACCTCTTATTACAATGATTAAACCGGAATTTGTTTCAAGTATTCTTCCATTTAAAATATTACTCCTTGGTTTACCGATTTTTTATCTTAGCTCGCTTTCTATGTGGATATTGGTAGTCGAGAAAAAACAAAAACAAATGTTGATAATTTATGCACTTTCAATGATTGGAAACATTACAGCAAATATCATGTTCATACCCGCATATGGATACATGGCCGCCGCAATAATCACCATTGCATCAGAGCTGTGTATTTTACTCTCCTCATATATAACCATTAAACGTGCTTGACAGAAAAGATCTAAAAAGCGATACTGAGCCCATGCAAAATTTGTTTACTATTCACACAGATGGGGGAGCCAGAGGAAACCCAGGCCCTGCTGGAATTGGCGTTGTAATAGAAAAAAATGGAACCTTGTACGCAGAATTTGGTGAAGCAATAGGGGAAACAACAAATAATGTTGCCGAATACACAGCGGTCATCAAAGCATTGCAATATCTTCAAACAAAAGGGGAACACGTCGATCAAATAGTATTTGTTTTGGACTCATTACTTGTCGTGAACCAGCTCATGGGAACATTTAAAATAAAAGACGCAAAACTTCAATCGCTCGCCGCAGAGGTGAACTCTCTTGAGCGAATTCTTTGTGGAAAAGTTATCTACCAAGCAGTGCGAAGAGAATTCAATAAGCGTGCAGATTTTTTTGTAAACCAAGCGCTCGATGCCTCGTTGAGATAACGATATTACCCATTGTATATACCTCCAATTGTGACCAAGTGCATCACCGAGTTTCTACTCATGTTGGCGTACAACAATACAACAATATTATCGCAGTATAATCAGGTTGTTTTCGTGTTTCCTTTTTGCCATAATACATGTGCTCCATTTTATTCACTTCTATGAAGAATGACATAAAAACAGAAATTCGGAATGAAACAATCGATTCACCAATGGTGCGTATTGATGCGCTTGATGAAAACTATGTTGAACCACTACGGGAATTCTTTGCGTTAAATGGTTGTCAGGTATTTATCAATTCTTCACCGCGCGCGCAAGTAACGTACCACATCATTGTCGGTGATTTGATTTTCGTGAAATATATTCATGATAATCATAAAATATCCAGCCAAAATGCAATGACTGTGATATGGGAAGCAAATGAAGAAGATGTAAAAAGCATTCGCTCAGCATATGCAAAGCTTGCACTTATTGACCCAAAACCAATCACCGCTGATCTACTAGAAAAACTATGTAATTATTTTTTTACGAGTTCTCAAAGATTTATTGACTTACAAGTGCTTCCAAAACATGAACGCGTTGAGTCATCACAAACACAAGTGACTACAGAAAAAACACCTAAACAACGTGAGCACTCAACTGAAAATATTCATATAACTCATCAAGATACTGAACGAATAGAGAAAACAATTTCTAATGAATTTTCCAACCACACCATCAAAAAGAAAACAAACACACACATGTTTACAACAACAAATACCACAAAGAAAAGAAAAATTGGGATATACATTTTTATCACAGTATTCGCCATATTTTTACCAACTATCATATATAGCATTTCACTTGGAGCTATGCTTGGCATTGTCTATTGGCAATCAGTATGTATCACAAAACCAACAGTATCCTGCAATCAGGATCCTAAAAATTCCATGCGTATGTGGGCAACGAATGCTCGACGCGTACTTCCTTATATACAAGTTCCACTGTCGTACATTCACAAAAATACTATTGCAGATGAGAACTTTGTCACGGCACTTGAAAAAATATCAGCGACATTATCATCAACCGTTGAAATCGAAAAAATAGCGACTGATTTTAGCCATTCATTCTTTGCAACAGATTTATCAAAAACTGACACAACTGCAACTGTCGTACAAATTGAAAAGATGAAAACACAGATATTTTCTTTGCATACGAACCTTGATATGTCGTATCGATTACTGGAAAAAATATTAGAAACCCCACCATTTCCATTGTCAGTTTCATCAATACAAACTAAGACGAGCAAGGGGATGGACATTATTCAAACTGTCAGGTCACGACTCCAAACAGCTGAACAACTCCTATTATTGTATCCATATATCGCAGGATACAAACAACCACTTCGACTTCTTTTTCTTTTCCAAAATAGTACAGAACTACGACCAACAGGAGGATTTATTGGATCTGTTATGGAAGTCATCATCGAGGATGGGGGAATAACCTCAATGGAGGTACAGGACGTCTATGCAATCGACGGACAACTTAAAGGTCATGTAGATCCACCAGATCCAATACGAACGATACTTCAACAAGAACACTGGTATTTACGTGATAGCAATTGGGATCCAAATTTTGAGGAGAGCGCAAAAAAAGCTATGTGGTTTTATGAAAAAGAAACTGGCAAAACAGTCGATGGAGTCATCGCTGTAAATTCCTCACTGATTACCCAAATTCTAACATTACTCGGTGCAATCGAACTACCTGATACAAAAGACAGTATTACAGCTGACAATTTTTATGAAAAATCAATTCATTATACGCAAACTGATTTCTTTCCTGGATCTACACAAAAGAAGGATTTTCTTGGAAGCCTTGTCAAAACAATTATGTCATCCGTTGTTGACCGGAAAGCAATCTCAGGAATACAAGCATTCAGTATTTTGGATGCCGCACTAAAAAACCGGACTATTCAAATGTATTTTACTGACCCAGAAGCCGAACAATTATCCAAACAATTTGTTTGGGCGGGGAGTATCCCAAGTAAAATATATTGTACTGATGGAAACATACCATGTGTATTTGATTACAATGCAATCATTGAATCAAATCTAGGTGTAAATAAAGCAAATTATTATATAAAAAGAGAAGATACGAGAGATATCATGATTGATGAGTCGGGGAAAGTGACTGAAACAATCAAAAGAACAATTATCAATACATCAAACAATCAGGTGGGAAGCGGTGTATACAAAAATTACATGCGATGGTATCTTCCGTCACAAGCGCATATTACCAGTTTCACGATCGACAATATCTCAGTACCAGCAAAACCAACGAAGAAAAATGCAGCAATCGTTTTTCCCTATGGAGAATTGGATACAACAGGCGCTGATTTTTCAATTATAGCAGTAGCATTCGCCCTTGAGCCATCACAGAAAACAACCATTGCCATTCAATATGAATATACAAATAGTGGAGTAGATGATTCACATCTCTTTGATATCCATGTATTTAGTCAAAAACAATCAGGAATTGATGAGGTGCCAACAATCATTCGAATACAATATCCACAATTCTGGAAATTGGATACAACGGAAAAATCCATGGGTATAACACTTGCAAATGAAGGGTATCTCGAGTACAATAGCACGATGTTGGAAGATTCCGACATACATGTTCGTTTTATAAAGGAATAGCTCTATGAGTTCACATATACTCCAAGCAGAAATACGAAAAGTGTTGGGAAAACAGGTAAAAACTGTCCGTGCAAACGGTTTTACACCTGCAACCGTGTATGGCAAAGGTGTTGAGCCACAAACCATTAGTGTTTCAGCGGCAGAATTTAAAAAAGTCTATAACGAAGCAGGGGAAACTGGACTTATCGAACTTACCATCGAAGGGAAAAAACACCCAGTATTAGTCCACACAGTACAAGTACATCCAATTACAGCAGCTGTTCTTCATGTAGAATTCCACGAAGTGAACCTCAAGGAAAAAGTACATGCTGAGGTGCCGGTCGAACTTATCGGAGAACCAATGGCAGTCAAAGAAAAAGTTGGAGTACTTATGCCTTTGATGGATCATATTGAAGTCGAAGCGCTTCCAGCAGAACTTCCAGAAAAAATCGAAGTCGATATCACAGGTCTTGCTGCAGTAAATGATCAGATTATCGTCGGAGAATTATCAGTTCCAGCAGTCGTCACAGTGCTCACAGATCCAACACTTATTGTTGTCAAAATTGGTGCATTCATCGTTGAGAAAGAACCAGAACCAACAGTAACCGCAGAACCAGCAGAAGGTGAGACAGCGTCTACTGAAGAAGCAAAAGAAGAAACTGAAGAGAAACCTGCTGAAGAAACAAAAGAAGAATAATTCTTACAAGAATACACCAAGTTGTCCCGCAAGAACTTTCACGATTTCATTATTCGGATCGAGCGTATATGCTGTGTTGATATGCAGGATTGCTTCATCAGTGTTATCCATACGAATACATAACACAGCAAGTGTGAGATATGCATCTCTATAATCAGGATACTTCTGAATCACCGTTTTCCAATATGTATATGCACGATACACATATGTTTGCTCTTGTTCCCAATGACGAATGGTGTCAACCGGCTCTGATTGTGCACCAAGTACACGAGGGGTAAGTGAAGGAAAAGGAAGCAACAATGTAGACATCTGTTCGGCTAACTGTAATTCTACCGTTGCTTTTTGTAGATCTCCTAACGCATATAATTGCTTTCCAAATAACAGATAATAAGTACTCGAAAAAGGAGAAGAAAGGATGTTCATACGCTCCAAAACCAATGGTTTCGGAGTGATATATGACATCCATATATTAAGAAGTACGATCGCCAAAAATGAAGCTAAAAAAACAAATCGAAATTGTGATACATCTGGCAATGCGGAGAATAATCGGGAAATATGCGGTAATAACTGCTTTTGCTTCCGTGATAAAATACTCATAAGTGACATCTGTTTTATTGTATTGATGAGAGCGTCATAACGCAATATGAAAAGTTCCGAACGTATACAAACACTTCTCACCCTTCTTGAAAAAACATACCCAGACGCCCATATTATGCTTACATATCGTTCTCCATGGGAACTGCTTGTTGCTGTTATTTTATCAGCACAATGTACCGACAAAATGGTAAATACGGTTACTCCCACGGTATTTTCCACATATCCGACAGTACAACATATGGCATCTGCACCGATACAACAGATAGAATCGCTTATCAAAAAAACTGGATTCTATAAAAACAAAGCAAGCCATATCATCGAAGCAGCAAAACGCATTATCACAGTGTATGGCGGGGAAGTACCACAAACTATGAACGAGCTCCTCACACTCAAAGGAGTAGCAAGGAAAACAGCAAATGTTGTGCTTGCAAACGCGTTTGACGTGACTGAGGGTATTGCTGTAGACACACACGTCATCCGTTTAAGCCAACGACTTCGTCTTGTGTCACTATCTGAAATCGGTGGTAAAACATATAGATATACAGATTCCACCCACAAAACAATTGATTTTATCAAGGACGCTGCACCAGAGAAAATTGAAAACAAACTGCAACAACTACTTCCAAAAGAAAAATGGAACACGATCACGTATGAACTTATCGATCATGGGAGAGCGGTGTGTAAAGCAGTGCTGCCACTGTGTCACTCCTGTGTTCTTGCTCCATTTTGTCCATCAAAACGAACGGGATAACTGCTTTCATTTTCTTGTCTCACCAAACAAAACATGATAGGATGATATGCATATCAAGCACGTTCTGTCCAATATATATAAAAAGGAGCACACTATGGCAACAAAAAAAAGAAAGACAGCAAAAAAATTAGAAGCAAAAATAGAAAAAAAGGTCGTCTCAATTCCGAATGAATTACCTTCCTTTCCTTCATCCATGTCATGTTGCCGACCATGTGGAATTTCCAAAACTGGAGCTATTGCCATTATTCTTGGCATTATTATTCTTGGAATTCTTGCAGTAAACCGTGGACTTATCGTTGCTGCTGTTGTGAACAATAAACCAATTTTCAGATCTTCAGTGAATAGTGCTCTTACATCTCGATATGGGACACAAACACTCGAAAACATGATAACAGAACAGTTAATCAGTGATGAAGCAGCAAAACAAAAAGTTACTGTATCGAAAGAGGAAATTGAAGCAAAAGAACAAGAAATCCTTGCAAGCTTTGGTGGCAATGTTACTCTTGAAGAAGTATTAAGTTATCAAGGAATGACAAAAGAAGATTTTGATCAACAAATCAAATTGCAAATGCAACTTACCAAAATCATCGGAAAAGACATCACGATCACCGATGAAGAAGTGTCAACATATATAACTGACAATCCATCAACACTTATTGCAACTGACTCTGACGGCATGAGAAAAGAAGCCAGAGAAGCAATACTGACCCAAAAAGTAAGTGAACAATTACAAACGTGGTACGCAGCGCTAAAAGAAAAGGCAAAAGTGTACCGATTCATGAAATAAGGAGGGGTATATGCACTGGTTCAACGGAGAACAAATTCAGATGCTTCCTTGGATGAGCATTGGCTTTATTCCTACGATGATTTGGAGTCTTGGATGGAAAGGACTTGCCTTATGGTGTGCAGCAAAACGAAATGAAAAATGGTGGTTTATCGGATTATTAGTCGTCAATACCGTAGGAATTCTTGAAATTTGTTATCTTTTGTTTGTTGTACGGCTATTTGCTGGAGTTGGTGCAAAACCAATCGCCAAAAAGACGACAAAGAAAAAACGGTCTTCATGAAAACGTGGCAGACCTTAAGAAATCATCCTGAACTTTGGGATCGATATTTCGTTCGAGAACACGTACTTCGTGCAGTGCGTTCGTTTTTTACTACCGAACAATTTCATGAAGTTGAAACACCGTTACTTCTCAAATCTCCAGCCGCAGAAAGTTACTTAGACGTATTTGAAACAACACTGCTTGATCGAGATAGGAAAAAGACACCAGCATATTTATCAACATCACCTGAGCTTGCACTCAAAAAACTCATTGTTGCAGGTATTGGCAACTGTTACAGCATCACAAAAAGCTTTAGAAATATGGAGACTGACAGTCACACACATAATCCAGAATTTACGATTCTCGAATGGTACAGGGTAGGCGCCACATATCTATCAATCATGGATGATTGTAAACAACTATTACTTTCCATAAACCACGCACTCGGACATGGGGATACACTTACATATCAAGGGGTGACATTTGATATTGCAGGACCTTGGGAAAAAATAACAATGAAAGAAGCATTTCAAACATGGGCGGGCATTGATTTTGACGAATTTTTAGACGACACAAAAGCAAGACAAATTGCAAAAGAAAAAGGGTATGCTGTCGAAGACAGCAATACATGGGAAGAGCTTTACGATCAAATATTTTTAAATGAGGTGGAACCACATTTAGGTAAGTCCAAACCCACAATTATCTATGAATTTCCAGGGTGTCTTGCGGCATTATCAAAAAAGAAAGCAAATGACACACGGTATGCCGAACGATTTGAATGGTATATCGGCGGCCTCGAACTTGGTGATTGTTATACAGAACTTACTGATTGGAAAGAACAACAAGATCGATTTGACTTTGAACTTACAGAGATTAAGCGCCTTGGGAAAACCACCTATGACTATGACCATGATTTTATTGATGCGCTCAAAGTAGGAATGCCTGACACGAGTGGTATTGCAGTAGGCCTCGACCGACTCATTATGTTGTGTGCCGACACAACACATATTGCTGATACGCTCTTCTTCCCGTCAACTGAACTGTTTGAAAAATAAGACTATTCGTGGGATAATAGCTTCCATGTCATCCATAACAACATCTGATTTCAAAAACGGGATATTTATTACATTCAAAGATCAACCACATCAAATTGTGGAATTTCAACGCGTCAATCCAGGCAAGGGCTCAGCGTTTGTACGAACGAGACTCAAATCATTAACCACAGGGAAAGTCCAAGAATTTACCTATAAGTCTGGAGAATCTGTTGAAGAACTTCCTGTTGAAACACAAGAAATGCAATACCTGTATCCAGAAGGGGACGACTACGTCTTCATGAACAATCAAACATTTGATCAAGTGACTGTAAAAGGAAGCCTTATTGGTGACTTTGTAAAATTTTTAAAGCCAAATGATACCTATCAGATTCTTATGCACGAAGAGGAAGCAGTAGGAATTCGGCTTCCAAAAAAAGTTCGACTCTTGGTCACTGAAGCTACAGAAGGCGCAAAAGGAAATACCATGTCGGGTGCAACAAAAACCGTCACAGTAGAAACTGGTGCTATTATTTCCGTTCCTTTGTTTATTAAAGAAGGCGAACTTATCGCCATTGACCCTGAAACTGGTAGTTACGTCGAACGCGCATAACTTCTCTTGTTCTTACAATTGACACTGTTTCCAACTCGTGAAACAATAATTGTTACTATGGATGACGAATCAACCTCTTTTGAACCAAAAACTCCTGAGTCCACACTCGCGTACGAAGAAACACCAATACTTACACCTGTTGTTGAATCAACACCTCAAGAACAACCTGTAGAATCAGCTCCAGTGCCATCCATATCAGAAGAGCCACAGATAAACACACCAGAACTTCCACCAAAAAAACGATCAGCAAAATCACTCATCAAAGGATTACTTATTTTTGTTGTGCTCTTTGTTGTCGGCTACGCATTAAGCGGGGTAGTACAAAATCTTATAAATTCCTCCTCTAAAAAAACCGCAACAAAAGAAACAATAACACCAACACCAGCACCAACAACAATACCAACGGATACGGAAGCAACAGAGAGTAGTATTGCTGTGTTAACCATGCCAACAATAATGACGACACCGATGGTGCAAGCATCACCAAGCGCATGGAAACAATACAATCCAATACATGGAACAACGCGAGTGCCAATTTCTACTATTCAATTTAGTCTACCAAACACAATACTTGCGCCAATCTGTGACGGAACAAGCTGTGGATCACAAGGAACATACCTTCCGGGGGGAACACGACTTACTATAGCACCACGTGGTGTTGGAGAAGTGCTTCCTGATTATCGAGGAAAAATTATCAGTGACGCTGCAGGAAAAGCACTCGTAACGAAAGAAACCACCATTGCAGGGAAAAAGGCAACAGAATACACAACAGATACCACAGGTGCAACTGCGGGTGGATATGCATTCACTACCATGCATGGATATATGATTGAGGTTACAGACACACTCTCATTTGAAATCAATCATTTTTCCCCGAGTGGTGTCACAGCTGATTTTGCTGCAGATGATGCACTGTTTAAATCAATCGTAGCAACGATTAAGTTTAATTAACCTCGCCATTACACAGTTGGCCAAGAAGAAATAATCAACTTTGTATCGTGTTTTCGTGGTAATTGTCCCCAAATGCTTTCAGTCACAAATGGCATAAATGGATGAAGAAGTTTAAGAACAACAAGAAGTATGTGACGATACACAGCAAGCGCCTTGAGATCTCCCGCTTTAAAGCGTTCTTTATTTTGCTCTAAATACTCATCAGCAAGTGTGTGCCATGCAAAATCATACAATGTTTGTGCGGCATCAGAATATCTGTACGTTTCCATACATTTTGTAGTCGTCTTCACAGTCGCTTCAAGTTTTTTTAACATTGCAAGATCGCTCTTGTCTAAATCCTTATCCATTGTGTTGTCATAAAAGGGGAGATCATTGATATGTTCTGTGTTCATCAAGAAAAGCCGTGAGATGTTCCAAAGTTTATTAGCAAAATTCCGCATACCTCTGATTTTATCTTCAGACAGTGATATATCGTTTCCTGCTGCCGCTCCAAACACAAGCGCCATCCGTAAAGCATCAGCTCCATACAAATCCACCATTTTAATGGGGTTTACCACATTGCCTTTGCTTTTGCTCATCTTCTGACCTTTGCTGTCCCTCACCAGTCCATGAAGATACACTTTTTTAAACGGAACATTTCCTGTTACATACAAACCAACCATAAGCATGCGACACACCCACCACGGCAAAATATCATAGCCCGTTTCCATAACGGAGGTCGGGTAAAACGTTTCAAAATCTTTTGTGTCACTGTTTGTCTGTAAGGTCGCAAACGGCCACTGTGCGCTAGAAAACCATGTATCAAATACATCCTCATCTTGTGAAAAGTCTGTGCCTCCACACGTAGGACATTTTTCTGGCGCTTTCCCATCTGTAATAGTCCATTCGTTCCCCACATTCGTTTTTGCACATGCCTCGCATCGCCATGCAGGAATTCGTATACCCCATACAATCTGACGACTAATATTCCAGTCATGAAAATCCGTGAGCCACTGTGTTGCTGTTTTTTCAAACCGTTTTGGAACAAATGACACCTCTTTTTTTGAAATTGCAGTAATCGCCCGATCAGCAAGTGGTTTTATCTTCACAAACCATTGAGACATAGGAAGAGGCTCAAGTGTAGTTCCGCATTTATAGCAGGTTCCAACATTGTGCACATATCCTTCATCAATATGATCAATAAGACCTTTTGCCGTAAGATCTTCAACAACTTTTGCACGTGCTGCTTTTACCCGAAGTCCTGCATAGGGACCAGTGATCTTTGTGAGTTTTCCATCAAAACCAATCACTTGCACGAGTGGGAGCGCATGACGTTTACTGATTTCATAGTCCGTCATATCATGTGCAGGAGTCACTTTGACAACTCCTGTGCCAAACGCGGGGTCAACCGCCTCGTCAGCAACGACTTTTAGCTTCACTTTGCCAATAAGTCCGTCAAATTCTATTTCTTTTCCGATGTACGCTTTATATCGTTTGTCTGTCGGATGTACAGCAACTGCAGTATCGCCAAATTTTGTTTCAGGCCTGACTGTTGCAAGAACAAATGGTCCATAGTTGAGATAGTACAATGGATCAATCTGCTCAACATGCTTCACTTCAAGATCAGAAAATGATGTGCCACATTTTGTACAATAATTGACGAGTCGTTCCCCACGATAGACGAGTCCATCATTATGCATTTTCTTAAATGTTTTATAAACGACTGAAATAATTGCAGGATCAAGTGGAAATTTGAGTCTCGGCCAATCTAAGGAAAATCCCATACGCCGAAGTTGTGATTCCATGCTGCCGCGATTTTCTTGGGTAAAATCCCAAATTGCCTTATACAACTCATCCCGTGAGTAATCAAATCTGCTTTTTCCCTGTTTTGCCAAAAACTTCTCAAACACATACTGCGTCTCAAACCCTGCGTGATCAAATCCAGGTTGCCATAACGTGACGTCACCTTTCATACGGTGATACCGAATCATAATGTCTTCAATAGTAAACATGGCATGTCCCAAATGAAGATCGCCATTGGCATTGGGAAGGGGAAGAATAACACAGAATGGGTCTTTTCCTGCTTCTTTTTTTGGTGAGAAATGCCCATCGTGTTCCCACGAGGAATAGATGGTCTCTTCAAATGATTTTGGAGTGTACGCTTTATCCATTACTCACGTATTGTAGCGCTTGGAGTTATAACTCTTCAAGCTTCACATTCTCCGAGGCTTGTCCTTTGACGAGTTCTAAATATTTTTCTGTCGTAGACAACCTCTTATGTCCGACAAGTTTTGATAGTGTCATAATAGGAGTTCCAGCCATCAAGTGATGGGCGATAAAGGTGTGCCGAAGATCATTTACTTTCGCGCCTTCAATACCTGCAATTCTAAAATATCGATCAATTGCAGTTCTTATATTTCGAATGAGGAGTGGGCGACCTGTTTTTGTGATAAACAATGCTTGGCTTTTAGCCTCACTGTTTCGAATGTCCATATATTTATGAAGTGCCTCCAACGCTGCCTTATTCAAAGGCACCATTCGCTCTTCATGACCTTCTTGGCTTGCAATATGAAGTTCTGTGGCTTTCACATCAGAAACGAGTAATGCTGCGAGTTCTCCAATACGAACACCTGTTTGTAAAAACAGCTCAACAATGGCATACATCCGAACATCCCCTCGGCATGCGTCGCGAAGTGCACGATATTCAAGTTTAGAGAGAATTCGTGGGGGTTTTACATCATATTTTGGATGTTCCACTTCCAAAGCTGGATCAATTGCAATGATATTTGAGGTCTTTAAAAACCGAAAATAGGTTTTTATAGAGTTAATCTTTCGAGAAACTGATTTTGGCGTATAGCTGTCGCTAGTGAGTTTCTTCAAAAAAGCATCAATTTCATCTTTTGTGATGTCACCAATGGCTTTTTTCTCTGCAGTCTGAAAGAACGACAACATTTGGTCAATGTCTTTTTTATATGCTACGATGGTAGCACGTGCCCGCTTACGGGACGCTAAATATTCAACAAACTGTTCATTTGTAGCTTTAAGATCAACACTCATAATACTTGTATGTTTGAAGCAGGACTAATAATGAGGCAATTGCCTCAGGCAAGATGAAGCCTATAATATCACATATGCAGAGCAATAACAAGGCATAAAAAATAAATTAGCTATGAAGCAAAAACCCATAGTCCGATTATTCCCATTACTTCTGTTAATTAGCCTCATTTTTGGGTGTATTAGCCTCATTTCCTCTATCTCTTCTACAATGAAACGACAAAATGCACGAGAGGAACGGGAAAAAATCTTGCTTTCATTACAAAAACGAGAGGCTGAGCTTCAAAAAACGCTCGAGTTTACCAAATCTCCAGAATTTATTGAATCTGAGGCACGAACAAAGCTCAATATGGCACGCTCTGGCGAAACAATTATCCTTATGGATCAAACCCGTGGAAATGCAGAAACACTGGAAAAAACCGATACTCGAACCAATTGGAAAATCTGGTGGGAATTATTCTATTGAGTGTAAGTATTTACACGAAACCCCGCGAAATTTTAATGAAGTGGGGCTATGTTGTGTCAGCGGCGGGGATCGGACCTGCGACACACGCCTTATGAAGGCGCTGCTCTACCACTGAGCTACGCTGACAATTGAAGCTATTGTACGGGATTTGACAGTCAAAAACAACCATTAATACAATAGAATGCGTAGTCGAGCCTGCAAAAGATTAGTTGCTACACCAAGCTGGGATTTCATCTGTACCTGATACAGCTTATTCCCACTATCGAGTATGACTGGGGATGATATAAGAAGTTCAGGACCGGCACCTGCCATGGTCATCTCTGAATACCAGACTGGATGTTTGTCTGTCGCGTTATAGAGCCTCACATACGCTGTCTGATTGCCAGATGGCACTCCAATACTTGCCTCAAACGTCACTTTTTTCATCGCTCCATAAGAACCAGCATTCACATATGCAGCCGCTCCTTTAACATCTGCCCAGTCGGTTGTAGTGTTTACACCAGTTCCAAAAGGAATATACGTTTCTTTCAAAAAAGACGTAGCAGTATCAGAGGTGCCCAATACATTCACTGCTGTTTGTTTATATATAAAAAAACCAACAAAAAAAGTGATGAAAAAGACAAGTAAAAGAAAGGGAATTATAAACGAACCAGAGGTTTTTTTAGATTTCATATACCTATTCCTAGTATACCAAACAACAAGCAATTATCCATTTCTCTTCATTCCTTCAATCCAGCCACAAATTTTCCTTAATAAATCTGTACTTTTTGAAACCCGTATTCGAAGCACTCCATGATATTCTTCTGGATGATCATACTGTTTTTTCCACTGTACTTTTTGTACATACGGTTTTTGAAATTGTTTCAAAGACAAATTCAGTTGTTTTGACCAATATTGTTCAATTTGTTTCGTCTTATCTATATAACCCTCATTAACCCCAATTCTTGCCTTAATTCTATCTTGCGAAACACCACAACACACTGTTAACCATCGCAAAAATACTTGTATCATCCTAGGATCCGAATTGGAAAACCCTACTAAATTATCTTTTTTAAACCCTTCGGCCCAATAAAGATTAATACCTGTGATAAATAAGTCTCTTTCCGTTACTATACCAACATCTTGAATACCAAGTTCAAATAGCTTAGAAATGCGTTCTTCTTTTTCTTTTCTCTGTTTTTGTGTGTATGCCAAACGTCTTCCATAATGAGGATCATGCGCTCGCTTTTCGAGCGTGCGAATTTGTTGTTCAGATAACTGAATATCTTTACACCAAAGACTTACGGTGCTTGAAGAAACATGTAATTGATACGCAATCGTTTTTATCCCCAGACCTTCTTTTCTCATCTCTCTTGCTTGTAATCGAAGAGCTGATTTAGCCATATGGTTTTATTATACCATATAATAGGGTTCGATTATTTATTGACGGATAGCCTTCAAAGAGGTATACTCAGCTTTGTTCTTTAAACAAACCGCGGGGTAGTGTAAAGTTGCACAGAAGGCTCAAAATGGGCCCCTCAATGAGTGATTATTGAGTGAGAATTTGGCTGTATCGGTGAAACCCTCAGTTAATCAAAGGGTAATACCGAGGCAATCCTTGTCCGAAGACAAGGCGAGTCCGTAGAGACTATACGCCAGACCTCTCAATCAACGCAAGTTGAATGAGAAGATGATATAGTCCGACACTCCAAGTAATTGGAGACACATATGCATAATCTTCTAGACCAGGTGCGATTCCTGGCTCCGCAACAAGCATATCAATCACGTTGATCTGGAAGGATGGAGCCAGTGAGTGAAAGGTATGAAATAAATAAGGTTTTTGGTTAAAAATCCAAAAACAGCGTACGGTGGCACAGCCGATATCGAAGGCCCGTATAGAATACCAAAGTAATTTGGCACTCTATACGGGCTTTTTTGTTTAAATATTACGAAAAAATTTAAATGATACAATAATAGAAAGGAAAACTATATGAAACGAATATTATCTGGCATTACACCAAGCGGGGATGGAACACTCCACATAGGAAACTATCTCGGCGCGGTAAAACAGTTTATCGACATGGCACGCACAAATGAGTGCTTTCTTTTCGTGGCAGACTTACACGCACTCACCACTATCCAAAATAGAAGTCAGCTCCAAAAAAATGTAGAGTCACTCATTCTCAATGAGCTTGCACTACTGAAAGGATTCTTAACACCAGAAGAATTTGATCGACTCGTCTTTTACAGACAATCTAACCTTGAGGGAATTCATCCAGAACTACAAACGATTCTTAACAACATAACGCCACTTGGACTGTTAAAACGTGCGCATGCATACAAAGACAAACTACAAAAAGACATCATGGAAGATGATATTAACGTTGGGTTATTTTGTTACCCGATTCTCATGGCATCAGACATCCTGCTCTACAAGCCAGATCTTGTGCCGGTTGGAAAAGACCAAAAACAACATGTTGAAATTGCTAGAGATGTTGCAGAACGATTTAATCGCGTCTATAAAAAACAGGTATTTAAACTTCCAGAACCGTTTATTCCAGAATCAGTCGCTACCATTCTTGGTACCGACGGAAAAAGGAAGATGAGCAAGTCCTTAGGAAACATAATTTCTATTTTTGAATCGGAAGACACAATCAAAAAACAAGTGATGGGAACGTACACTGATCCAACGCGTGCTCACGCAACAGACGCTGGACATATCGAGGGAAACATGGTGTTTACATACCTCGATTTTTTTGGGGAAAAAGAAAAAGTAGACGAAATGAAAAATGCCTACACAAAGGGCCAAATAGCAGATGTTGAAGTAAAACAATATTTATATGATTCTTTACTAGAATATTTTAAAAACGCGCGTCGCGCATATGAAGAGTTAAAAAATAATCCTGAATTAGTCAAAAAAATTCTTTCAAAAGGAAAAGAAAAGGCGATAACCGTTGCAGAAAACACAATCAAAGAAGTCAAAGAAACAATAGGACTCACAAACACGTATTCTATTGAACAGAGTAAAAAATCAACAATTTCCATTGATGATTTTGCCGCTATTGATATCAGAGTAGGGAATGTGGAATCAGCAGAACATATTGAAAAAAGCGAGAAACTCATCCGATTACATATCAATTTTGGAGACTTAGGAAAACGGATTATTTTTACAGGTGTTCGGCAATATGGATACACAGCTGACAGTTTTATAGGCAAACAATTTTTCTTTATCGTCAATCTCGCACCAAGAAAAATGATGGGCGAAGAATCACAGGGGATGATTGTGGCTGCTGATGATGCAGACAATAAACCAGTGTTTCTTTCAGGTGATGGTCTTCCAATCGGCTCAAGAATCAGATAACTACGTTACCCTTGTAAGAATTTCTGAAGACTTATAGATGGAACGAATATGTTTTGCTGTTGGAATATTGGGTGTTATACACAACTCTTCTAATTGTTTCGCATACAACTTTTTGGCAAGTGACGGACAATAATAATCATTCCCGAAATCTCCACCTACACACAAGCGACTCCCATACATAGATACAAAAGTCTGTTGATCCCGCACATCAATTGGCTCACAGTCGGATAATCCCCACGGTTCATCGTAATGATTTTCAGGATTTAACCCAAATAATGCGCCCCACACAACAAATGTCGTTTTCACCCCATGTTCTGCAACTACTCGACTTACCTCATTAATTCCCCAACGATTACCAATAGGAACGATAAAAATAAGCTCTTTTGGATGATATTTCGATAAAAGCGATTGAACTGTTGCAATTAAATTTCGTCCTGCAGCTATGCTATCTGCAATCACCCAACAGCCATCTTCACATAATCCTTCGGTGTTTTCGTATGTATACGCTGTTGTAATACTCGTTGCCGTTTTTATATGATTTGCGCCAATGAAACAGTCTCCATAATGTGTTGGGATTCCTGCATACAGAAGTGCACTTGATAATCGACACGCAATAGTTTCCCGAAGAAGTGTAATTGTTGAAATAGTGAGAGGGTCATACTTGTGAAGAATTTCTTGAATGACAGGAAGCTTCAATGATTGGATTGTTGCTTGAAATGCGTCTTCTTCACGAAGTGCGCCAATATGTTCTCGACAGGGGACAAATGTCTCTTTACCAGCTTTCTTTTGAATATACCCGACAGTGAGCGCTCGTGTTTCTTTTGATTGAAAACCAACGATGCGATGTCCTGATGTTGTTGGGGAAAACTCATGACAAAAAATACGCATTACCAAAGACAATACCTCCGCTTTGAAATACTGTCAAGTAGGCTAATTCCATGGTATACTACCGGAAATAGAAACACTATGTCAAAAAAACAGATCAAACCATCCGAAGCAAAAAAACCAGTAAAAAAAGTTGAATTTCGCCTCAATTTGAACCTTAAAAACATCGTTATTGGACTCATTATCATTTTTGTCATATTTTCCATGTTTGGGAGTATGAACGGAGCAAGTTCCAGCACATCCGAAGCAGCGTTTACTTCTATTATTGCTGACATCAAAGAACAAAAAGTGAAAGCTATCGAGGTTGAAGATTCCAAGCTTACTGCAGTGTATACCGATGGGAAAAAAGTTATCTCATACAAAGAACCGCAGGACTCCTTATATTCTGTCCTTGAAAAATCAGGTGTTGATCCAAAATCAGTAGAAATAAAAGTAAAAGATTTCAATGCAAATCAAATGGTGATGGGAATTCTTTCAAACATTCTCCCACTCATTCTTACTGTAGTGTTTTTCCTCTTTCTCTTTAAACAGGCAAGAGGTGCACAAGACAATGTGTTTTCATTTGGACAAAGCAAAGCAAAATTATGGAACAAAGATTTGCCAAAAATCACGTTTGCGGACGTCGCGGGAGTAGACGAAGCAAAAAATGAAGTCGTTGAAATCGTCGACTTTTTGAAAAACCCTGCAAAATACAAGGCGCTCGGAGCAAGAACTCCAAAAGGCGTCATACTCGTCGGCCCATCAGGAACAGGAAAAACACTGCTTGCAAAAGCCATGGCGGGGGAAGCAAAAGTACCATTCTATTCCATTGCGGGAAGCGAATTCATGGAAATGCTTGTTGGCGTTGGCGCAGCCCGTGTCAGAGACTTATTTTCAACCGCAAAAAAAACAGCTCCTGCAATTATCTTTATCGATGAAATTGATGCTATTGGACGAATGCGGTCCGTTGGAGCAATGGGAGGACATGACGAACGAGAACAAACATTAAATCAAATATTAGTGGAAATGGATGGATTTGAGCCAAATACAGCAGTCTTAGTCGTTGCAGCAACAAACCGTGGTGATCTTCTTGATCCAGCACTTACTCGTCCAGGACGTTTTGATAGAAGAGTGACATTGGACCTTCCTGATATGGAAGGAAGAAAAGATATATTAAAAATTCATGCAAAAGGAAAACCATTTTCGACTGTGAACTGGGACAAGGTTGCCAAACGAACAGTCGGATTCTCAGGCGCAGATCTCGAAAACATGCTTAATGAATCAGCAATTCATGCGGCAAGAGGAAATAAAAAAATCATTTCCTATGAAAACATCGAAGAATCTGCAACCAAAGTAAAACTAGGTCCTGAGAAGAAACGACTCCAAAGTGATATAGACCGTAAAATGACTGCCTGTCATGAAGCAGGACATGCCGTTGTCAATTATCACTTAATGGACATGGATAGAGTCCACAGAATATCCATTATTTCCCGTGGTATGGCGCTTGGATATACGTTGACACCACCAGAAAAAGATCGACTTCATGAAACAAAATCACATCTTATCAATCAAATAGCAACCATGATGGGGGGTCGTGCTGCCGAAGCACTCATTTATAAAGACGTCACAAGTGGAGCCGCAAGCGACATTGACCAAGCAACACGCATTGCTCGGTACATGGTTATGGAATTCGGTATGAGTCCTCTTGGACCTGTCAATTTTGGACCAAATGTCGATGTGACAGAATGGGGCAAATCGCTCATGGATCAACAACAAATTTCTCCTGAAATGCTTGGAAAAATTGATGCTGAAATCCAAAAGTTTGTGTTTGAAGGATATGAAACAGCCGCAAACATTTTGAAAAAATACAAAAAACAACTTGATACCGTCACAAAAGCATTAGTGGAAAAAGAAACCCTCGAAGGGGATGAGTTTGAAGAACTCATGAAAAATTCATAAATATCAAAAACCTGTGAATCGTCTCATTATCATTGACGGAAACGCAATCTTACATCGTGCATTTCATGCACTTCCGCCACTTACTGCACCTAATGGAACAGTCGTCAATGCAGTGTATGGATTTACCTCTATGCTCATCCGACTTGTGGGGGATCTTACGCCAACACATCTTGCTGTCGCGTTCGACAGACCCGCTCCCACATTTCGGAAAAAACTCTATGCCGATTATCAAATCAAACGTCCAAAAATGGACGACAGCCTTGCAGCACAAATACCACTTGTTCATGATGTAGTTTCCGCAATGAACATCCCTACATTTGAAATTGACGGATTTGAAGCAGATGACGTCATCGGTACACTCTGTGCCGCACATGTTGCTGACATGGATCAAATTATCGTTGTTACGGGAGACAGAGATTTGTTACAACTCGTAACAGAAAAAATAAAACTCTATATGCCAACAAAAGGACTATCTGAAGCAAAGCTATATGGAAAAAAAGAGACAATCGAACGATTAGGAGTTCTACCAAATCAAATACCTGACTATAAAGCACTTGCAGGAGACAGTTCGGATAATTACCCTGGAGTTCCTGGAATAGGGCCAAAAACCGCTTCAGACCTCTTACACACCTATCAATCAATTGAAAAGCTATACGACGCGTTACACAAAGCTACGTTTTCACCTGCCATAAAAGACAAACTCATAAAAAACAAAGAACTCGCGTTTTTGTCCAAAGAACTAGCAACAATTAAAATTGATGTTCCGATTGATACAAATATCCCAGCAGTTCATGTGTCACAACTCAGTGCAGAACCTGTTATTGCAGTACTCCAACAATTTGGGTTTCATTCATTGATGAAACGTATGCAAGCACCGGATGCCACAAATGCACAAAACAAAAAGAAAAAAGATGAACGAAAACAGTCAATCGACTCACAAATGTCATTGCTATAACCGCGTAGTAGAATTTCGACATGCTTTTGGCATTGCCCGAATTCAAGATTATACGTAATATGAAAAGAGATATAGTTTTAAGAAAGGAAATTGAGATTTTGACAGCATAGAAGGCAATGGTCGAAATTTCACTACACGGTATGAAGGTTGCATTAGTTCATGACTATATCAAAGAGTACGGAGGAGCGGAACGGGTACTTGAGACGTTACATGAGCTCTTTCCAGGCGCGCCAGTGTTCACTAGCGTCTATTGTCCTTCATATTTAGGTCCTCACAAAAATAGATTTAAGGACTGGGATATTCGTCCATCATGGTTACAACACATCCCGTTTAAGGAAAAACTTATCAGTCCACTTCGACTTATTGCACCAATTGTGTTTAGTACGATGGATTTCTCAAACTTTGATCTTGTCATAGTATCAGCAACGGGAGCATATGCTTCCAATATGATTCGTAAAGGAACTGCAGTACACGTATGTTATTGTCATACACCACCTCGGTATTTATATGGCTATGCAACTGCAAGAAACTGGAAAAAAAATCCTTTCATCCGTTTTATCGGGGAACGTGTAAACACATTCCTTCGTACAGTTGATAAACAAGCAAGTGAACACGTCGATCATTTCATTGCCAACTCTGAGGAGGTTGCCTCAAGAATCAAAAAATTCTACAAAAAAACTGCGGTTGTGGTGTATCCTCCTGTTGTTGTGCCGCCTACTAACATTACAGGTAAAAAAGAAGACTTCTTTATTACTGGAGGCAGACTTGCATCTGCAAAACACGTTGATCTTGCCATTCAAGCCTGTTCATCGCTCAATATCCCACTAAAAGTCTTTGGAAAAAGCTTTGCGGGATATGGAGAAGCATTAAAAAAGATTGCTGGACCTACCATTACGTTCTTAGGAGAAATATCAGATGAAGAAAAATGGAAACTCCTCAGCCAAGCACAGGCATTTATTTTCCCTTCTGAAGATGAAGACTTTGGTATATTACCAGTTGAATCAATGGCCGCAGGCACTCCTGTACTTGCCTACAATTCAGGGGGCGTAAAGGAAACGGTTGTTGAGGGAAAAACTGGCATGTTTTTTGATGAATTATCAAAAGAAGCGGTGATACAAACAGTGGAAGCGTTTATGAAAAAAAACAATGATTGGCAACACGCATGTCAGTTGCAAGCCAAAAAGTTCACACGTGAGATATTCCTTGATGGAATAAAGAAAAACGTGCTTCATTGGATAAAGTAAATTATTTCCCTTTTCGTTGTTCTGAAAGCGCTTGTCTAAGGCCACTTGCAAGCTTCATTGCCCCCTCTATTGCTATTGGAAGCCCAGGAGAACCAACTCCAAAAAATACAGTCCCATCAGCATGAGTTTTTAACGTTCCTTCTGTTTGCTGTTTAGCCTTATCTGTCGCAGAAACAACAAGTGCTTTAAGCACATGGTTTGCTTCAATATTGTCTTGCATCACGCCAATACCATGATCTTTTCCGCCTTCGCTCATAATGAATCTAGTATATATGAATATTTCTAGTTTGACAAAAACCACATGTCTCTTTATCATTATGCATATGCGCCGGCGATCATACGCGCGCTTTTTTTAATGATATGAGTTTTGATAACGAAACATTTATTCTTTCTTTAGGTGGATCGCTTGTTGCCCCAAAAACAGGTATTGATACCCAATTTTTACAAGAATTTAACACATTCATACGAAAACAAGTCTCCGAAAAAAATCGGAGATTTTTTATAGTTGTAGGTGGAGGAGAAACTGCAGGAAAATTTATTAATGCAGGAAAAGAAACGTTAGGACATGAATTGACCCATGATGATCTTGATTGGCTGGGCATTCATTCAACGAGACTCAATGCTCAACTCGTTCGAACCATTTTTCAGGATATTGCAGATCCCAGAGTCATCAAACACTATGAAATCATATTAAAGATTGATCAGCCAATAGCAATCGCTGCTGGATGGAAACCTGGCTGGAGCACTGATTTTTGCGCCGTTACATTATGTGAAGATTACAATATTAAAGAGGTTATTAACCTAAGCAACATTGATAAGGTGTATGATGCTGACCCTAAAATAAATCCGTCAGCAAAACCAATCGATGCCATTTCGTGGAAAGAATATCGAAAAATGGTTGGAGATGCGTGGTCTCCAAGATTAAATCTTCCTTTTGATCCAATCGCGTCAAAACTGGCCGAACAACTTGCAATTCGAGTTAAAGTGCTCAATGGGAAAAACCTTGAAAATATTGCGCTTGCACTCGACGACAAACCTTTTGTAGGAACTATGATCGGCTAACTTTTTTTTCTTCAAACATCTCGCGGACAAACAACGTACACATAAAAACGACTGATCGAAAAAATAACCTTGCGTCGTACATAAAACACTTTCTTTGCACATATGCACAATCGTCATGCATCCATTCATCAAATGTTCGTGTATGATATCCATCTAAAACCCACGGGGAAAGTATGCCAGGCTTAATACAGTGTCTTTGTCGTTGCCATGATTGCAATGCAGACGCTTCGAAAACAGGGAGTGGTCTTGGCCCGAATAGTGCCATGTCTCCGCGTAAAACATTCCACAATTGTGGTAATTCATCAAGTCCAGTGTGGCTTAAAAATCTTCCAACAGAAGTAAATCGTGGATCATTATGAATCTTAAAAACTGGAGTTTGTACTTCATTTTTCTTTAAATATTTTTTTTGTAATTTGTCGGCTCCTTGAATCATCGTTCGAAACTTATATATGATAAATGGTTTTTCTTTTAATCCAATGCGTTTTTGTCTATAAATAATAGGGGATCCACTAAACACCAAAACTATAATGCTAATAAGAAAAAGTACGGGAAGTGAAAAAAATAATAATAAAATGATAAATATACTGTATATAATATTCATACATCCAAAGTTCTTTTCATTTTCCTAATATAGGATATAATACTGTTCGTAAGAAAAATTGTCTATCATTTCCTATAAAAAAGGCCGTTATGCCCGACATGTTTATGAAAAAAAAACTTCGTATACTTATTGTTGGTTGCGGTTATTTTGGACAAAAACGTATTGAGGCATGCAAGCAATTACCCAGATATATCACTATCGCTGGTTTCGTTGACACAAATAGTGAGCTCGCAAAAAAAACGGGCGATCGATTACACGCACCATTTGCTTCATCTATTACACAGTGTCTCAAAAAAACAACAGCAAATGTCGCCATTGTCGCTACCCCCAATATCTATCATGCGAGTCTTGTATGTGAAGCGTTAAAAAATGGACTACATGTACTTTGTGAAAAACCTTTAACCACTTCAGTAAAAGACGCAAAAAAAATTATCATGTTTTCCAAAAAATATAGAAAATTTGTAAAAACTGGTTCTAATCATCGATACTTTCCAACTATTCAAAAAGCCGCGGAGTTCATCACACAAGGAAAAATCGGGAGAGTATTACTCATAAAAGGCGATATCGGCACTAATGGATCACATACAAAAAATTCTTGGTTTTGGAATAAAAACATTTCTGGAGGAGGAACATTTATTGACAACGCGCCACATCTTTTGGATATCACGCGGTGGTTGATGGGTGATTTTTCAACATGTGTTGGATCCACAACCACAACATATTGGAAAAAGAGCAAGGTTGAAGATGTCGCTTGTGGTATATACAAAACACACGACGGTCGAATGGCCATTATCACTTCTTCCTGGACAAATTGGGCTGGGTATATGTCTTTAGAAATCATTGGAGATAAAGGGTATATTCATATTCATTCAGAAAATAAAAATAAGTTGCTTGTTGGAGATGCAGTATCACACAAACAAAAAGTATTTGATTTTTCTACATTGCCAATTACCTCATATAAAGATGAGTTACTTGATTTTGTGAAAAATGTACAACGAGGGATTGAGCCCAGACCAAACGCAACTGATGGGGCACATGTTGTACAAATGATTGATGCAGTATATCAATCAATAAAACTTAAAAAACATATACCGCTTTCAAAAATTCTATGATTCCCGTAAATGAACCAAAAATCTATAAAGAAATGTACTCGCTTACAAAACAAGCAATTGCATCAGGATGGCTAAGTCGAGAAGGATCAATGGTAAAAACATTTGAAGAAAAGTTTATTCATTACATCGGCATGAATTATGGAGCAGCTACTAATTCAGGAACAGCAGCACTTCATTTGGCAATAGCCGCTCTTGGTATTACTAAAGGGGATGAGGTAATTGTGCCCTCACTCACCATTGCTTCTTGTTATTTCGCTGTGTTGTATACCGGAGCAACTGTTGTTCCTGTGGACATCGATGGAGAAACATATACGATGAATCCATCATTAATAGAACGTGCTATCACAAAACACACAAAGGCAATAATGCCTGTTCATTTATACGGCCACCCCTGTGATATGGACCCAATCATGCGCATTGCAAAAAAACATCACATATATGTCATCGAGGATGCTGCTGAAGCACATGGATCCACTTATAAAGGTAAAAGAGTAGGATCGTTTGGAGATATTTCCATATTCAGTTTCTATACTAATAAAATTGTCACCTCGGGTGAAGGGGGGATGATTCTCACAAACAAAAAATCTATCTACGATAAAATTTTGCATCTCAAAAATCTTTCTCATTCCAAAGGACGTCGATTTATTCATGACGCCATCGGATATACCTATCACATGACAAATGTTCAAGCCGCCTTAGGACTCGCAAGCTTTAAACATATTCAGGAATCTATTCAAAAAAAACAATCCATGGCCGCGTTATACAACAAAGGCCTTCAAGATATTCAAGGAATTAGCCTTCCCAAGATTCAACCATGGGCAACAAGTATTTATTGGATGTATGCAATTAGAATAAATAAAAAGGAATTTGGTTTAGATCGTGACACAGTCATGAAAAGACTTGCAAGTCTTGGAATTCAAACAAGAACGTTTTTCTTTTCTCCAAAAACCGCGTATAAAAAATTACATCTTTTTCAAAACAAATCATTTCCTGTAGCAGAACGCGTAGAAAAAGAAGGATTGTATATTCCCTCTGGTCTTGCTACTTCAACAAAAGACATGAAAAAAGTTATTGGTGCACTTCGCTCATTACAGTCCTCATAGATATGAAAGTCTCAGTATCAATTATTATTGTCGCAACAAACGAGCTTGCGTTACTTCGCACATGTATACATGCAATTACTCACGTGTCTACGAGTATTCCATTTGAACTCATTATTATAAATAACGCATCAAGTGATGCTACGCACAAATATTTAAAATGTCTACAACCTTCTTTTCCTTTACGCGTCATAACGAATACAACACGTGGTGGGTTCGCAGAGAACTGTAATAAGGGAATACATCGTGCTTCAGGAAAATATTTTTTTTTGTTAAATCCAGACACACAAATATATCGTGACACAATAAATGTGTTATTTCATTTTATGGAACACCATCCGTCAGCTGGAATCTGCGCTCCACAACTTAGAAACGTTGATGGCTCACTCCAATTTTCTTGTCGAAGATTTCCCACGTGGAAATCATTCATCTTCAGACGAACACCGATTCGCACATTCTTCTCCAACACAACAATGAACAATCACCACTTAATGAAAGACGCTAACCATGCGCTAACTCAAAAAGTTGATTGGGTACTCGGAGGGTGCATGTTTCTTAGAAAGAAAATGATAGACCACATTGGTCCACTCGATAAAGCATTTTTTCTCTACATTGATGACATTGATATTTGTTATCGTGCATGGAAAACCAAATGGGAAGTTTGGTATGTACCCGTAACTCACGTGCTTCATCATCATATGGCAAAAAGTGATAAAACGTTGTGGAATATATATTCACTCCACCATATACAGAGCGCAGCTCGTTTTGTATTAAAACATGGACTAATTTTACACAGATAATAATTTCATTCGTTTTAAAATTGGCTTCATGGTCTCAATATTATAAAAAAATGGATTATTAAATTGTTGCAAGGCTTTATTGTGTAAAACAATGGTTGCCATAGATTGTATTGACTCTGATAATGTGTGTTTCGCTTTAAATCCCAACAACCTCTTTGCTCGAACAGTGGACACACGATACGTACGATCTCGCTTTTTGGGTTGTTCATATACAAGTTGAATCTGTGTATGAAATGAGTCCTTAAAAACTTTCTGTACTTCTTTTGCTACTTCCTCAACTCGATAATTCCCTAAAGCAATATTGATAATTTTTTTATGTAATTGTTTTCTTGGTTTTTTAATTGCAAGCACATACGCTTCGACCACGTCCTCAATTGCGACAAGTGGCCTCCATTGTTTTCCTTTACTAAATATATGAAGTTTTTTCACAGAAATTGCATCTCGAACCATTGTATTTACAATCAGGTCGTATCGCATTCTTGGAGAATATCCAAACACTGTCCCTTTTCGAAGAATAATTGGGGAGAACGAGGAACTAGCAAGACGTAAAAGCATTCGTTCAGCTAAATATTTTGATTCCGAATAAGGATTTCTGGGTTGAACAAATGAAGATTCATTTTTGACTGAAGTGCTCGCTTTCAATCCTAAGTCGTAGATAGAACAACTTGACGCAAAAATAAAACGTTTGACTCCAGATTGCTTTGCCAACCGAGCAAGAATTTCCGCACCAGCAGTGTTTATTTCTGCGTTTGCCTTTGGATTAAATTCTGCCGTTGGATCATTTGATAACGCGGCCAAATGGATTACCACATCCACATCACGAAATAAGTTTTTTGGTGGATTACGAATATCTCCTTGAATAATTCGTGCTTTATTTTTCAAAGTACGAATTGTTTTTTTTCCAAAGAAAAATGAGTCAAAGAGAGTGACCACATATTTTTCTTGTAATAATCGCGCAACCAAAAGTGAGCCAATATATCCAGCTCCACCTGTAACGAGCACGTGTTGTTTTCTTGCGATCATAATAATTAAGCAAATCTTATAAAAATGCTGGATGCTTCAAATATGTTTTTAATGTCACACCCTTTGCGTCTCGTGTGGACAGTATGGGCGGTGATAACAAAGGCCATTGAATGTGTACATCGTTATCGTTCCACAATAATGTGCCTTCGGCGCTTGGGGTGTAATACCCAGTCTGTTTATACTGCATCTCAGCATATGATGAAATAGTCAAAAAACCTAAAGCAAAACCAACAGGAACATATAAAAGTTTTTTATTCTTCGCTGATAAAATTATGGAAAAAGGTTTTCCAAATGTTTTTGAAGAAACGCGGAGATCAACAGCAACTTCAAACACCGAACCCAAAGTGCATCGAACAAGCTTTCCCATTGGCGCTGACAAATTTTGGTAGTGCATTCCACGAAGCACGCCCTTCTTTGAACGTGAGTGGCCTTCTTGAACAAACTCTTCATCAAACCCAATGTCATGAAAGACGCGCTTATTCCAAGGCTCAATAAAAAATCCTCGTTCGTCTTGAAAATAGTCAATTTCAAAAATCTTTAATCCTTCGAAGGGAGTTAGGATAATTTTTGTTTTCATTATATTGTCTACCTATTATATAATACCTGTCGCAACCACAATATCTCATATATGACGATAACTTGCATCATCTCATGCGCCGGATACAAAAAAAATATACCAGTGCTCCGTACGTGTATACAGTCACTATTTCAAGCCAAAACTACAAAAACAAAATTAATCATAGTTGTAACGACAAATAACACGCACCACAACATTGCGGGTGACGACACAATCGATTTCCTAGTTGTATCTCCAAAAAACGCGGGCTTCGTTGGAATAAATAATAAAGCGGTAACAAAAACGATACACAAAAAAAGTGATTTTTATCTCATTATCAACGATGACGCGTGGGTGAAATCAAACTTTTTTTCCAAACTAGAAATACTTGAAAAAAGAAATAATCAAAGAGGGGATGTGCTCATTCCTTATATATTTGCATCTGACAAAAAACACGTTGATTCATTTGGCGTTGAATATTTCAAAACAGGGTACACAAAAAACGCGTCTTCTTCAACCATACCAACTTCACTTGCTTCTATGTCCTGCTTAATCATTCGAACGAGCTTTTTAAAATCAATGATTGCTTCGTATGGATTCTTTTTAAATCCACTTCTTAAGTGGTATCTTGACGATGTTGAATTTTCTGTTCGCGCACTTGCCCGTGGTGCAGTATTTATTAAATGCAACACGCTCGTAGCCTTTCATCAAATAACCTATACATGGGGGAAGAAGAGTTATTTTGTTATGTATCAAAGCTTTAGAAACCTTCTTTGGGTTATTCTGCTTACTTGGCCTTCCGAGATAATCAAAAAAAATCTATTTCGCATTATCTGTTGGCAAATAGTGCAACTTCTTTATTGCACAGTTAAATATTCTCCATTCATGTATCCAAGGATTCTCATGGACACGCAAAGACACCTCAAAATTTTAAAAATGAAAAGAAAACACATTCTTCACCAATATATTGATACAAATTTTTTTACAAACATATTTTCTCGACTTGAAATACGCCATCCAAGAATAACGTTTTAAACTATATCCACGACGCTATAACTGCGTAAAGGAAAAAAAGATACACAATATTATTTGGTGGGGTGTTCTCAAATATTCCAGACGAAACATACATTCCAACGGAAACAAAAAGTGCCACTAAGAGCAGCCTGCTATTTTTTAACATTTTTTTATCATGATACAAAAGAATCCATAATTTTTTTACAACAAAATATAAAATTCCTCCATAAGAAATTATTCCTAAAATTCCTGATTCTGCGAGAATGGTTAAGATATCATTGTGAGAAGAAACAGGCTCTTTTTCTGTCTCTTTTACGCCGGTTTCACCATTAATAATATTATAAAAAGATACGCTCTGAATGTGTTCGACTTCATATCGATAATTTCCCAGTCCCACCCCAACTATTGGAGACGCGACAAGTGCATCAACTGCTTGTTTATATAAAGGAATTCTTCCAATAGTAGCCTGCACATCACGACTTTTTTCTTTAAACAAAAATCTATCAATCAAATTGTACTGAAATACAAATGATGCAAGACCTATGCCAAAAGAGGTCGCGAGAACAAAGGAAATAAGCACGGGAATAATGTTTTTTATAGCTAAGTAACGATAACGAAAAATATAATAGCCGTATATTGTTACCCCGAGCAAAAAACACAATGTTAATCCTCGAAAATTTGAAACAATGAAAGAAAAGGGGACAAGGAACACACCAATCCAACGAAAAAGAAATGACATAATATCATTTTTATTTTTCTTCACCATTGCCACATATATAAAAATTGGAAAGGTAATAATTATATTTCCCCATTGCGCACCTCTCCCTCGTGCAAGATCTCGAGCAATACTATACGCTGCATCACCAAATAAAAATTTTTGTGCAAGCATAATTGCTTGTTCACGAAACAACAGTTGAAACAAACTTATACATCCTGTAATAACGGTTACCCATCCAACAACCAATAAGCTTTGCAGCTTTTCTTTTTCAGACAAATCGATCGATCGAATTACCATATATTGAATAACAGCATTTAAAAGCAAACGAAAATTGGTTATATCAAAAATATGTTGACTAAAAACAAGTGATAACGCGTTTGCTACAACAAACAGATACACAAACAAATCAATTAGCTGAAAACGAAAAACAAGCTTTTTCTTTTTATACATATATACCAATATGCCAATCAACAGAATACTTGTTCCTGTCAACAATCCAATACTTGTTTTTGGAGGAATTCGGATCGGAGAAGAGAAGACGCTAAAAATACTTAAAATGTTTTGCACGCTCACCAAAACAACAACATTTGTTTTAGTGAAGACTCGAGAAACTATTTTTTCGACCGTCCAATTCATACGTAGATATTTAGTCCATAGTATACCTGAACAATCACTACTTTTAAAACCAACTCGGAAAAAGAGATGGTCTATGATATAAATAACAAGACGTGAAGACACAGGACAACACCAATCAGCTACTCATATTTTTCTCTCACTGCGATCACCAGAGAGGTGGTGAGAAATTTATTTTTGAACTAGCAAAACATGTTTCTCAATACAAAAACATAACACTCTTTGTAGAAAGCATCTCTCCCTACTGGCAACGCGCTTACCAACAAATAGGTGTTAATGTTTGTTTGCTTTGGAAACCAAAACGATTGTATTGGCTTTTTTTACCTGTATTTTTACTACGTAATTTTTTTCTTTACAAAAAAAACATCACTTCCTGCGACACGCTCTTCGCTGCAAATTTTCCATTAACGCTGTTAGCAACAACATTTTCTAAAAATACAATCGCGTTTTGTTTTGAACCACTAACCATTCTCTATGATGCAACTTATCGTAAAAGCAAACATTTTGCTACGCAAATAATTATGTGTCTCATTCGATTTTTTTATATTCCTTTTGACAAACTCGCCATACGAAAGTCATCCTCAAGAGCAACACTAAATTCGTATGTGAATGCTGCAATGATGCAAGCATATGGGGTGTCTGCAGATTTTTATATTCCAAACGGTGTTGACCCTAAATTCTTTTCGCCCCGTGCACAACCAATCTTTCAATATAAAAATAATGGATTTTTTGTCATAGGACATAGCACGGACTACACACCATTAAAAGGAACGGACTACTTACTTCATTCACTTCCTGAAGTAATAAAAAAAAGAAATCGAGTTCTTTTACTTGTTTCAGAAACAGTGTCTAACCCGAAGAAAAAAAAAGAATACCTACATCTCATAAAGTCATTAGGACTACAACAACATGTTCGTTTTATTGGAAACATCCCACAAAACAACCTTCCTAATTTTTACACTTCCTGCTCCATATATTGTTTTTGTGGGTCCTCTCAAAGCACAAGTGCAACAACAGCAAGCCTATCTGTGCTTGAGGCGCAATCTAGTGGTGTTCCTGTGCTTCGAACAGCGGGAAACCAAAAAGAAATACACGAAGGAAAAACAGGGTTCTTTATCACCCCAGAAAACATACCGTTATTTTCTAAACGACTGATATATTTTACTAAGCTTTCTCCTTCTAAGTTTTCAAGAATGAAAAAAAATGCGCGTGAATATATGATGAATTTTTCTTGGAAAAAATCTTTTACTATCCTTGATGTTTTTTTGAAACACCCACCTACTCAAGAGGGGATAAAGACACAATTGTCGGATTAATAAAAATGTCAGGCAAAGAAAGAAACAGCGTTTCTCCGACTTTTATGTTTTGGACGACCCCAAAATACGTTTGATTTTCTAAATTTCTCACTTTAATTTTAACCTCAAGGGTCACGTCACGACGCAAAGGGTCTGAGCGCAATAAAATAAGTTGACCCACTTGCTTCGTTGAAGTGCCATAAATAAGCTGATTGTTTTCTGTTACAACAGTCTTTTCTGCGATGGTTGTTTCTTTGCGAAGCACCTCTGCCACCACATTACCCGAGCCATCTCTCATTACATCTCCAACGTGAATTGCATCTGCTTGCCAAGGAAAAACATTATACCAACGAGTTGTGATTGTCTTTTCTTCTTGTGGTGAAATGTCTTGTATTCCCTCTATTCCAATTACATTCGCGTACATTCCCACGTTTCCAGGGGAGATTACAATCGTTGATCCAATTTCCAAAGGTATTTGTTTAAAACGTAGTTTATGTGTCCGAAAGTTTTTTGTTACAAGAAGTCTTGCTCGTATTAACATGGTTTTTCTAGCTTGTTGATCAAATTTTTCCACTTGTAAGACTTCAACAATTTTCTTTCCTGATAGATCATATTCAGAAGCGCCTTGAACCACGGGGTTGCTTAACCAATATGGCGGGTCTGCAGTAACCCACCACCACTCTCCTCCAGAAATAAATAGATCCGCGGTCACATAAGTTTTTTTCTGAAAAACAAATAACACAAAAACAAAAAGACACAGAAGTATTCCAATGGCACCAAACAAAAAAGCTACTTTTTTCCTCAGTTCTTTTTTTTGTGGTTTTTCTTTTGTTTTCATATTTTTGTATCATCACTGTACTACTTTTTTGGATTTCAGACAATCATGTGCGGTTGATTCGAAGTTGACAAAACCTACGAGCAAGATTATATTGTGGATAAATTGTCCACAATACTTGCCCTCATAAATTATGGAACCTCAACGACTTTGGAAATCAGTGCTCACAGAGCTTGAATTGTCTGTTTCAAAAGCAACATTTCAGACACACTTTTCTCAAAGCGATCTTCTTTCGCTCAAAGATGGTGTCGCAACCATCGGACTAACAAACCCCATGGTGCGAACTATGGTGGAAACAAGATACTACTCATTAGTTAAAAGTATTATTGACCACAACACTAATGAAAACATCAGCCTTGTGTTCGTTGTGGTTCCCAAAAAACAACAATTATTAGAAAAAGATGCTGGCCCATTATTTACACAAACAGTGGACACGCCAAGGGTGGATTCCATAAGCGCGGCAAAAAGACTTCATATTCAACCAGAATATACATTTGAAACGTTTGCGGTTTCCACAACAAACCAAATTGCTTATGCCGCGGCATCGGCTGTTGCAAAAAGCCCGGGGTCTGCATACAACCCATTATTTTTATATGGAGGAGTTGGAGTAGGAAAAACACACCTTATGCACGCGGTTGCAAACAGCATGCTTGCAAAAAAGCCGTCAACAAAAATTGTGTATTGTATGGGAGAAGAATTTTTAAATGAAATTATTGAATCAATTCAAACAAAGTCCGTTAGACAATTCAAACAAAAATATAGATCGGCAGAACTTCTCCTTGTGGACGATGTACAGTTTATTGCAGGTAAACAGACTGCACAGGAAGAATTTTTCCACACATTCAATGCTGTACATCGAGAAGGTGGACAAATCATCTTAACAAGTGACAGATCCCCAGGAGAAATATCAAGACTAGAAGACAGACTTCGGTCTCGCTTTGAAGGAGGACTCTTAGTTGACATCTCCCCACCAGATTACGAGCTGCGCGCAGCAATCGTCAATATCAAAGCAAGAGCAATGGGATTACAGCTAACCACTGATGGAGCGCGTGTTGTTGCAGCAAACTTTACAGACACTCGCGCAATTGAAGGATTTTTGAAGCGTCTTGCAACAGAAGTAAGCGCGCATGGCACTGAATTGACCCCTGATTCCATCACAGCCCTTCTTTCATCAAGGGGACAGATAAGCGGTGCTGCCCCTGTTACAAAGAAGCGTGTAACCCCACAAGAAGTACTAGAAGCGGTCGCAAATTATTACAACATTAAGTCTTCCACAATTAAGGGACCAAAAAGAGACAGACCCATCGCAAGACCCAGGCAACTCATTATGTATTTATGTAAAGTAGAGCTTGGTCTCACGCTTGATGATATAGGTGGGCTTCTTGGAGGAAGAGACCATACAACAATTATGCACGGCGTCGACATAATTGCACACGAATTACCCACAAACGAACATTTAAGAGAAGCGGTAGGGGGGATAAAACAACAATTATGGGCTACCGTCTAATGAGTTTTCCACTTATCCACAAAAAGGTTTTTTTTATCAACAGAGTTATCCACATGGTTTTTGCCGAGATTTGCTCTTTTATAAACAGGGGTTTAGCGGATAATTATCGTTCGTTGACAACGGGTACAAAAAATCATACACTTTTCCACGCGCATTACTATTACTACTACTTATAGAAATACTATGAAGTTTACGCTATTACAAACAAATTTAATGGGGGCACTCACAAAAACAACGCGTGTTATTTCTTCCAAGGCACAACTTCCTATATTACAAACAGTGCTGATAGAAACGAAAGAAGAATTCTTATATATTGTTGGAACAAACACGGAGACCACAATTGTTACAAAAACAAATGCAAAAGTAGCAAGTCATGGAGGAATTTGTGTTCCAGCAAAACTCTTTTTAGAATTTGTTTCCACGCTTCCGGATGCACCAGTGACATGTGAAGACAAAGAAGGGTCACTTCATGTTGTTTGTGAAGGGTATGAAGCCACAATTCCAGGTGTCTCGAAGGGGGAATTTCCAGAGGTTCCTGAAGTAAAAAAAGGGAAAGAAACAGAGATTAAGAAGGATAAATTATTGAGCGCAATGGAAAAAGTGATCTTTTCAGCAGCAACAGATGAGGGGAGACCAATATTAACAGGCGTGAAAGTGAAAAAAACCGAAAACGGGGTATTGTTGGTAACAACAGATGGATATAGACTCTCACTCAAGAGAGAGGATGTTTCTTTTGGAGAAGAAACAGACGTTATTATTCCTTCAAAAACACTGATGGAGGTTGTTCGTATTGGTAGTGAGGAGAAGGAAAATGAAAAGATCTTGTTTAAGCAGATTGAGGGATCTCAGCTCGTGTTTTTTGTTGGCAACACCGAGATATATACAAGGGTCATTGATGGAGAATATCCTAATTTCGAAAAAATTCTTCCTAAAAACTTCACAACAAGAGTTATTTTTGAAAAAGAAACCTTGCTTCGTGCGGTGAAATCTGCCGCATTGTTTGCAAGAGATAATGCAAATATTATTAAACTACACATAGAAGAAGGAAAAGTGAGCATTTCTGCAAACACCCCGACGGTTGGGCAAAATAACATTGAGATTTTTTGTGATGTCGAAGGAGAGGGTGGAGAGATCGCATTCAATAGTAGATTTTTATTGGAGTTTTTGGGACACTTTGAAGAAGAAAAAACCGTGTTTGAAATGACAGGGTCGCTGAATCCGGGGGTGTTTAAATCAGCAAGTAACGAAGATTATCTTCACATTATCATGCCAGTAAGAACAAATGTTTAATTTTTTGTAAGCGCCGGAAGAGCGTATTTTACAAATAATTTTTCTCCATCAGTAGATATTGTTGTTCCCTCGAGTACATAATAAGGATCGAGTGTGTTTGTTGAGGTGTTTGGATAATAGACAAAAGAATAGGATGAAATAGAAACTTCTGTAAACTGAGGAGGGGAATCAAAGAAAGACATAATTTCACGAGATAAAGAAACAAGGAGCCCCTCTCCATTTTTGACATGAAAAATGGCTTCATTTGGAGTAAGAATGGGTGAGTCTTTGGACTCTCCAACAGAAAAGAGAGTATTAAGAGAAAATTCTCGAATTATACCCGCCTTGTTTACAACAAGTGAAGCAATTGGGACATGAAACTCGCTTGTAACAATTGGATAATTATTTGGGGTAAAGCAAGCGTAGTAGTGACCTATCAATACGTCTGTTGTCGTTGTTCCATCAAAGGGGCCATTTGTTGTTTCATGAAGTTGAATGGTACATTGTCCAACTTGTTCTGAAAAGAGTGTTTTTAAAAAAAGTGTTCCTTGTGAGGCATTTTCAATGAGTGTCGACGAAAAAAATGATCCCTCTGGCTGAGAGAAAGAAAGCCGAGATGTTTCTTTTTCAATATCGAGAGTAAAAACAGTTGTGTCTTTTTCCCATTGATAGCTTGTTATGGGCACACCTGTTATTTTTAATGGTTTTTCTGTAAAACCAAGGCGTGTTGCAGTAGAGAGTCCGTCCTCAAAAGAAAGGGCGATGGGTGTGTAAGAATAAGAAGGAAGCATTGTTGGCGCCACAGGTAGAGGTAATCGTTGAAACGATACATTTGTTGGTGCTTCTGGAATAATGACAACAGGCGGTTTTTGAGCAACTGCTCTTGGCGTTGGTGTTATAGTTGTTGTTTCTATTTTTTTTACATTTTTTTGTGAGGAAAGATAAAATCCTAAGACAAGAGCCAACACACCAAAAAGGATGATAAAAAACTTTTGTTTCATCTTCCTCCTCCTACAGGTGGGTATGAACAAGGAGTACATCCACCTGTTCCATTAACACAATGGTCTATGGCAAAAGGTAGAATCTCATTAATGCTATGACTTGTATCTTTCATGCTGAAATGAAGATGTGTTCCTGTTGAATTACCTGTGTGATCCATTTCTCCGATGACAGTTGTTGGTTGCACTGATTGTCCTTCAGAAACAGGAATTGTGTCTCGTTTGAGATGTCCGAATGTGAGTGTACAGCTGAATGTTGAAGATCCGCCTCCACATGTTCCTTTAATGACAACGTAGTTTCCTAAATATCCTCCACACATGTTTCCCGCAGATCCAGTATTGTCGCCACAGCCTCTTGAAACTTTCGTAACAGTACCCGTGATTGTTGCGTATACATCAGCACCGCTAGCGCCTGCGATATCTATTGCGTTTGCGTTTCTGTGTGTACCTCCACAAGCAGTGTATGGACCCTGAGTAATCCTTCCGCTTGTTGGCCAACGACAATCCTGTTGTGACGAGTCACATGACTTCATAGAACATAAAGGGTTGGTCGGTTCTGTCGTACAATCAATTACTGGACCAGTTTCATCTCCTGTCCCAATGCCCTGAATATACGCATTATCTTGGACGGTTTGTTGAAATAAAGAACTGCCAACAACTGTAAAAGGTAAGATTGGTATGATAAATAAAAATACTGTTACACAAATAAGTGACACCGCCAATATGAAAGAGGGGTCTTTGGTTAAAGGGGTGCTTTCATAATTTCCCGTAATAAGATTACCCATCCACCCAAGCGTTAAAAAATCAAAGGTTTTTTTAGCGCCGTTCCACAATCCTCCAAGTAGCTTATCAAAAATGAGAGATCCAACAAACGATCCGACAGGACCACCTTCGCTTCCAAGTAGGCCTCCGACAACTTTTCCCACTGCGGTTCCAGCGGTTTTTTCTGCGATTTTTTCTCCTGCTATTCGAACTCCCTTTCTTACTGCAGATTGCGCGCCTTGACTGGTTATCCATCCTGCATAATACGCGCCAACAGAAGCACCCATTTGCGCGCTACCAGCTCCAGCGAGTTTCAAATATACCTCAGAAACCTGTGGGTGAAAGACTGTGATAAATATCTCAACAAAAAAAGATTGTGTTCTTGTAAACACAGCATTTTTTCCACCAGGTTGAAAAAGCGCATTTCCATTTTTAATCGCCTGTTGTATTGATGGAGATTGGAATAAAGGGCCAATTGTTTGCTGAATTAATGTGTTGTTAGAAATTTCTTTATTCCATGAAGAGCCGAGAATTTTTAAAACTGTTGCCTCCTGCACTTTTTGTGGAAAAAGAGAAAAAATTGTATCTGCAACAGGCGCAAACGTTTTTTCAATCAATGTGCCCTTTTTGCTTATATTTGAAAAAAATCCTGAGTAATCTAGTTCTGTCTGGCCGGAAAAAGCTTTTGCTGAAGAGTCTGCGTTTGCCAATGTTTGAGCATTCTTAATAATTGTTGTTATTTCGATGGGCGCATCTCCATATGTTCGTATAGCTTGGACCGTGGTTGCTGGTTCAGGCGAATCTAAAACTGCCTGAATAATTTGTTGTTCTATTATGGTGACATTATTTTTTTGGGCGGAAATAACACCTCGAGTGACGTTTTGGTGTTTTTGAAGCCTGTTAACGACAACTTGAGGTATTTGTGGAATTGTTTTTGCGGCGGTTTGAATAACCTGCTGTGGTGGTAGTTCTGGAAATGCTTCAGCGGTCGCAATGATCGTTTTAGTAAGCGCTTCAGCCTCAGCAGGAGGGAGTTTAGAATAATTTTTTACAAGTTTTTCGATAAATATCTGATTTTGTTTCCGTTTTGTTGTATGTATGAATTCCGCAGCTTTATGCGTTTCTCCAATGGCTTCTTTTGCATTATCAACCTTTCTTATTATTTCTTCTGGTGATAACTGTGCGTCCTTTATTTTTTTCTTAGTATCTTGTTGAATTTGATCAGGTAATTCTGCGGTAGTGCGTAAAAAATCCGATTGGACTTTTTGTATGATGCTGATAAGCGCATTTGTATTTTTTTGTTGAAGCGCTTTTGTTATTTCTTGATTGTGAAGACTGAGAAGTTTTTTTAGTTCAGGATAAGATTGCATCTGATAATACACAGAAAGCGCTTGATCCTCAGTTTGAATTATTGTTTGTCCAATAGAGGCAATGAAGCCTTGCGTTGTATCTGTTTGTTTAACGTCTGCCATAGTCCATATTATACAAGGTGTTATTCTTTTGGTGTGGTTGACACAGTTTCAACAGTAAAAAGTGGGCGATTGTCTGGTGGTTGTTGTGAGATGGGCACCTGTTCTTCAAACGGCTTTTTTTTGATATCTTGAGGTTTTGTTGTTGCAAGCGCATGTTCTTCTGGGCTAGCAATAATTCGAATTGCTGCGTGAGCAGGACCAGCAAATAATAAACCCTCTCCGATTTCAGATGACAGAAGGAGATGTTTTTCTCCTTCAGAGAGGTAGAAGATTTCTGCAACCTTATCAATTGCTGCCGTTGATTGTTTGAGAAGTATTTGCATGCTGCTGTTTTGGATGATGGTTTTTCCAAGGTCGCCTGCAAGAAAATCTTCAACGTCTTGGGTGATGGTGGTTAGGCCAAGATAGTATTTGCGACTTCTCTTTGCAATCGAATTTAAAAATTGCGCTGAATCTGGATATTTCATCAAATACCACGCCTCATCCACAACTAAGATGCGTCGTTTAATTGATCTTCGAATTTTTGTCCAGATAAAATCCAAGATGAGATACATCGCCGTTGGTCGAAGTTCATCTTCAAGATCACGAATGGAAAAAACAGTAAGTGGGTTGGTTATCTCCATATTTGACTGTTCGTCAAAGATGCCCACCAAGCTCCCTTTTACAAATTTTTCAATTCTATCTGCAAGTCCGCGAGCGATTGGGTCTTCCATACCAATGAGTGTTTTAAACAAATCTTCCATAAGCGGGGGCTCTTTGGATTGTGTTGCAGGATCTGGTGTAATGCCCTTTTGTTTGTAGGTAAGAACGAGTGCTCGGTCAAGTGTCGCATCCTCAGTTGGTGTAAGTTTTCCCATGACAACACGGAAAAATCCGTGAAGCGACAATATTTTTTGATTGAGGTCGTTTTCTTCTGACCCACCATCTTTGAGGGAGGAAAGATCAAACGGATTAATTTTTGTTTTGCCGCGGAATTCAAACCTGATATATTCACCCCCTAGTGTTTCTGTGAGCGCTTCATATTCGTTTTCTGGGTCAATGATGATAACCTCTGAGCCAAACATCATGCTTCTGATGACCTCAAGTTTCACCATGTACGATTTTCCTGATCCTGATTTTCCAAACACAACAGTGTTTGCGTTTTCCAAAGTGAAGCGGTCAAACACGACAAGACTTTCATTGCCCTCGTTGATGCCATATAAAATTCCTTCGTTTGCAGTGAGCTCTGATGTGGTAAAAGGAAACGTTGTTGCAAGCGACGTTGTGTCCATGTTTCTGGTGATCATGAGCCGGTCTTGTCCCATTGGGAGCGTTGTTTTAAATCCTTCTTCCATTTGTAAGATCGCCTTTTTTGTAACAATCATGAGAGAGGCGAGCGTTGCCTCAACCTGTTTTGTTGTTTTGTCTAAATCCTCTTTTGTTTTTGAAGGAATAGTGACGTAGAGGCCGAATTGGAAAAATCGTTGGGCCCCTTTGGCAAGTTCTTGTTGCAGTCCTAAGGCATCTTCAAGAGCAACTTGCACAGATGGTTCAATCACACGACCACGTTTTAAATCTGATTGAATAGTAGCTTCCATTTCTCCAACTTTTCGTTTCAGATTTTCTAAAATTTCTTCTGATTTTGATGGGTATACATACATAGAGACATCGAGTGTGTGGTTGAATGAAATAAGGGGTTCTAGCCAGTTTGCACTGACGTATCTTGGGTACCCTGCTACGAACAACGTTCTTACCAATTGTTCTCCAATGGTTAAGTAATCGAAGTCCACTTCAACCGCGGGTGGCGCAATGATGTCCTTTGTCGTGAGTGGGCCAGTTGGTGTCGGTCCATTCAAAAGATTTGGCGGCTGCATGGTGATGAATGTTTTGATTGTGTTTTTTATATTCATGGTTTTTTGTATGTTGGTTCTGTTTTTGTTGTTGGCGCAACAACTCCAGGATTATATAAAGAGAAAAATAATTGAATAATTTGGTCATTTGCTAATTGTTGTGCTTTGAGTCCGATTTTAGATAACAGCCGAATTAAGTGGTCCCGTTTTGGAGACAAAGCAATCAGTGCACGTTCAAAAATGTATGCTTTTTGATAGGGAAGTCCACTTGTTTTATTTCCTAATAATACTTTGGAGGACACGCCAAGTTCCAGACTGGAAAATGGAATAACAATATAAAACTTTTTGTCCAAGACTTCTTTTTCTTTGACTGTTTGTTCAATAAATGCTCTGTATCCATGAATGCTTTTGGCAAGCTTGGGATTTTTTTGCTCGCGCTCTTTTTCTTCTAAGAGGTGAAGGTATGCGCTGACATCTTTATGTTTTGATCTGATAAGAATTTGAATTGGGAATGATAGAGAATTTAAAAGGTTTGCATAGGAATAAATAATAACTTCCTGTTCTTTTTCAGAAAGCAGGCTAAAGTTCACCGCAGCAACGCTGATAATGAGCGCGCAAGAGCCATTTTGGAACATAACAATGTTTTGTGCAACATCCTCAATTTCTGTGAATTGTTGTGTTGATGCTCTGATTGGTACGACAGGATTTGCCATAGTTTAGGTGTTCGTTGTTTGACCAAAAATTTGTTTTACTAGCACTTCACGGTCCATATCTCGTTTGCTTTTAGCGACAATTTCGATTGCTGGCATCACCGATCCATTGAGTGTGATTTGCGCGCGATCAAACATGTATCGTCCTCTTGGATCCTCGACTTCGATAAAAAATACTCCGTTTGGAAGTTGTGTAGACGCAGCAAATTGCCCAATCTTATTCGTTTTGAGTGCGCGTAGCGGCACTCCCTCTTTGTCACGAACAGTAACGAGAACTCCAGGAAGTAATCCTCCCTGATTGTCTTTGATTATTCCCGTGACAACATTGGTGAATGTCGTGAGTCTTGGAAGCCCCGCGCGTGTTGCTGCATCCGGTGAGATTATTTTTACTGTAGGCCCAGCGGTCGGCGGAGAGACAACACCAGCTGGTTTTGGTGGTGTAGCTGGTTCCTTAGGTGTTGTTTGGTTTTTCATAGAGAGAATCCGTTCTTCCATTTCCTGTTTTTGTTTTTTTATTTCACTTATTTCCTTTTGTAATTCTAACACTCTATCTTCAACGTTTGTTTTTCCTGTTAACTCCGTTTGGAGTTTCGAAATTTGTTCTTGGAGCGTGTCGAGCTCTGGATTTCGTTCCGTTGTGACAACCGGAAGTGGAGCAGGAGGCGTATACACAGGCGCTGATGCAGTCGCGTTTGCGTTAGCCACGTTTGCTTGAGCCGCGTTTGACGCGGACGCGGATGCGGACGCTGGAACTGGCCTTAGCGGTGGAGCAACTTGTGTTGGCACAGCATGATGTGTTGTGTCAGGAAATAATGTATCTACCCAAGAAAATAATGAGTCAAAAAATGATTTTTTTGGAATAGGAGCGGAGAGAGGTTGTGTATAAAATCCTTGGAGCGCAGCCGCTATGGGTTTTGCCCCAGTTTGTGGGACTGGAGAAGGTGTTGGTTGAGACAGTGTGGTAGTCGTATTTGTTTTGGCGACATTTGTTTGATACATGTTTACTTGAGCCGCGTTTGCTTGAGTCGCGTTTGCGTTAGCCGCGTTTGACGCGGACGCGAACGTGGATGCGGACGAGGTTGGTTGTACTCTGTGCCACACAAACTGTGTTGGTGCGTAGACACTTTTGAGGAAAGACAGCACCCAAATATCCATTGGACGTTCTTCAATAGGAATAAACGCAAATCCAATGCCAAGAAACGCAAAAATAACAGTGAGTGGCCACGTAAAAAAGAAGGGAAGGGGAAGAATGTACGAAATATAGGCAAGGATGGCTCCACCCGCAAGGTAGCCGAACTGTTTAATCGTCATATCGCCGATTAAACGGAACTGAAAAGTGGTGACATTTTGCGGGACAGGATGTTGTTCCATAGAACACTCTTTATTGTAAAGAACAATTACTCGTCTTTCAAGGGGAGAAAGCGCGTTAGAATCGTGAAAACTTATTAATTTGCATTTCACGAAAAGAATCAAAACCCTTTTTATTATGATATGATTACTTCATGGACGCAGATTGCGTTGTTGTAGAAGTCAAAAACACGAGAGACAGCGAAGAAACCCCGCTAGTAATGGAGCAGGTTTTTGCTGCGATGGGAATGGGCGTGTCTCATGGACTTCTTTCTCGATTGTTTGGATCAAAACCCAAAAAGACGTGGTTGAGTTTTGAAATTATTGCGTATAAAAGTGCAATTCACTTTTATTTAGTGACAAAAAAGCAAACCCTTGCGTACATCGAGAGTCAGTTGACTGCGCAATACCCAAAACTTGCAATCACGCCCGTGACCGACGTGTTACCTCATTTGTTTGAAACGACACACGCATCAACTCAACTTGTGTTAGCAAATCCGCAGTATTATCCGTTAAAAACATATAAAGATGTCCGTGATATTGATCTTTTAGCAAGTGTCCTTGGGTGTCTTGCAAAACTTACCAACGATCAATCTGCAGCAATTCAGATTCGTGTGTCGCCAGCAGGATCTTCATGGCAACATCAAGCATCTGCAGTTGTTGCGCGTGGTATTCCTGATCCAACATCTACCATTCCAGGAAAAACCAAAAATCATCCGCACGCAAAACTGATTGAGACAAAAACAAATCAAGTTGGATTCCAAACTGCAATTCGTATCGTTGCAACAGGTGCTTCTGAAGAACAAGCAAATACGACACTTGCAACGATTGCAGGCACATATGGTGTGTTTGGACTAGGTGAAGGAAATGCGCTTGTGCTTGCAAAACCAACATTTTGGCAGAAGAAAAAACTGGAAACTGCAATAATTGAGCGCACAAGCGATGTTGCACCAAAAAATCATGTGTTTGGGTCAAGTGAGCTAGCGACGCTCTGGCACCCACCAGGAATTTTGTTGTCTGCAATTAGAAATATTTCTTGGGGCGCCAAACTGACGGGAGAAGCACCAGAAAATCTTCCTATTGCTACAGAAAACGAAGATGAAAAAAAGAAAATTAATTTTTTTGCACGTACGGAATTTAAAAACAAACCGACAACATTTGGGATAAAGAGTGATGATAGACGAAAACATTTGTATGTAGTTGGAAAAACCGGCACAGGAAAATCAACCATGATTGCAAATATGGCAATTAATGATATGCGAAACGGAGAGGGTATGGCGGTTATTGATCCACACGGAGATTTGACGGATGCTTTACTCGATTTTATTCCATCATTCAGGCTCAACGACGTTGCATATCTTGATCCTGCTGACTTTGAACACCCATTTCACTTAAATCCATTGGAGCTTAAAAATCCAGCGCATCGTGAGCTGGTCGCATCAGGCATCGTGTCTATTTTTTACAAACTCTACCACTATTCGTGGGGACCACGACTTGAATATATTTTGAGAAATTGTATTTTGACACTTCTTTATGTGCCAAACTCAACACTCTTGCAAATTCCTGAGATATTAACGAATGATCGATATCGAGAAAAAATTGTGATGGGACTCCCCGACCAAGTGTTAAAGAATTTTTGGCTTAATGAATTTAATAAGATGTCTCCGCAGATGCGAAGCGAATCTATCATGCCAATCTTAAACAAGGTGGGGCAGTTCTTGTCTTCGCAAACTATCAGAAATATTGTCGGAAATCCGAAATCTACCATTGATCTTGAAGAGATGATGAATAAGGGGAAAATCATTCTTGTCAATTTGTCGCAGGGTAAACTTGGAGAGGATAATAGCGCTCTCTTAGGAGCCATGATCATCACGAAAATTCAGCTTGCCGCAATGAACAGAGTGTATGAACATGAAGACACAAGGAAAGATTTCTATTTGTATGTTGATGAGTTCCAGAATTTTGCAACGAGTTCATTTATCAAAATTCTTTCAGAAGCAAGAAAATATCGTCTAAACTTGACGCTTGCCAATCAGTATATTGGGCAAATTGATGAAGATGTACAAAACGCTATTTTTGGAAACGCGGGATCCATCATCTCATTTTGTGTGGGTGCAACAGATGCACGTCCACTTGCTAGGGAATTTGGACTCAAATATAAAGAGGAGGAATTGGTGCAACTTGGCAATTATCAAATTGTTTTGAAGCTATCCATTGATAATCACACATCAAGTCCATTTTCAGCAACAACTCTGCCACTTCCAAGGAGTCATAATCAAAGCAGGGAAAAAGTTATCAGATCTAGCCGCGAACGATATACGAAGACGATTGAGAAGTCATAAGTAATCCTCTATACTTAGCCATTATGAAGATAGGACTCTTCGGAGGAAAATTTAATCCACCGCATATTGGACACATATTCATTGCCGAGCAGTGTTTAGACTTTGGGGAATTTGATGAAATATGGTTTGTTCCAAATTATGGTCAGAGCTTTCACGAGCCGGTTGCATCTGTTGAAGACAGGCTGGCGATGACACGGTGTTTGAAGCTTGATCGAACCAAGATTTCTACGATTGAAATTGATAATAAACTGGATGGAAAAACAATTCATCTGTTGCCACACCTTCCAAAAGAACATGAATATACATTCATTATCGGATCTGATCAACTCGCGACGTTTCACCTGTGGGGAGAATATAAGGAACTGTTAAAACAATTGCCTTTTATTATTTTTCCGCGGTATGGGTATCCGAATGAACCGGTATATGAGTACATGCGTGTGCTGTCAAACACTGCGCTCGTTGCGTCTAATCTTTCTTCTACTAAAATCAGAGAGCGGGTAAAGCGGGGGTTATCCATTGAAAATTTTGTGCCAAAAGGTGTCAGCGAATATATTAAAGAACATAAATTATATTTATGAAACAGATGAGTCCAGAGCAAGAAGTTGAACGAATCATTGCATTTATAAAACAATCGTTTGCAACTGCAGGTTTTACAGATGCTGTGATTGGTTTATCTGGTGGTGTTGACTCCGCAGTGTCCTGTGTCCTTGCGGTTCGCGCATTGGGGCTAGAACATGTGCACCCCATTTTATTGCCATATGGACCTTTAAACACTCGAGGCGTCATAGACGCAATGGAGTTAGTTGAGAAGATAAAAATTCCTATGATGCGTGTATCAAGAATTGACATAAAGCCTGCTGTTGATCAAATGGTCAGGATTGATCCGTTTATGGATCGTGTGAGAAAAGGTAATATCATGGCGCGTGTTCGTATGACCTATTTGTTTGATGCTGCCAAAAAACATAGAGCGCTCGTGATGGGAACGGAAAACAAAAGTGAACATGAGCTCGGATATTTTACACGGTTTGGTGATGAGGCAAGCGATGTCGAGCCAATTTTACATTTGTATAAAACTGAGGTGTATGAACTTGCAAAATATTTAGAAATTCCTGAATCAATTATTACCAAGCCACCATCAGCAGATCTGTGGCCAGAACAAACTGATGAAGGAGAATTGGGGTTTTCCTATCAGGAAGCAGATGAAATATTAATGCATATTTCTGATAATAAACAATCGATATTGAATAATGAAGAAAAAAACAATTTGACACGTCTTGTAGAACAACGGGTGAAGCAAAGTGAGTTTAAAAGGAAAAAAATTATATATAGCTTGTTGTGATACGGAGCGGATGCTACAATGAATTGTATTCATAACTTATGAAAGAACACGGTGAAGTACCAAGACATGGAGATCAGGCAAACAATCCTCTCGGTGTTGCTCTCGAGGCGGCTGAGCAGATAGGTGAGGCTTTGGCAGGAAAAGTAAATGAAGCGAAAGCATCCCGTCCAGCAGGAGGCAGTGGGGGAACATCACAAGAAAAAATAAAGATAGATGAAGCGAAAAAAGTTATTCAACAAGCCACAGAAGAGAATGAACTTCTCCGGAAAAGTCAAATAAAAGAGTTAAGAAAAGGTTCTGTTAGTACAGAATCAATCGACGTTGTAAAAACACGGCTTTCTGCCTCAAATCTGAAACCTATCGAATGGCTGACAGACGTTATACCCGTTTCATCGATGCACAATGTTGAAGTTGCCGCATTTGTCGAAGATTTAGCAAACAATGGAAAATTAGCAAAAGACCCTCATTGGCTGACGTCACAGACATTACGACTCGTTTATCGATCAAGTTCAAATCCTGACCCAGCAGCTCGCCTTGAAGTGGCGCATGTCGTTTCAGCGGTACGAAAGCAAGTAGAGGCAATAGTACACAAAAATGCAAATCCGGAATTTGATATGCAGACGTATGATGAGTTGTTTTATGGAGGAAAATTGCGAAGAAATCCAGTGCTTGTTGACGCAAAAGGAAATACACTAAAGTCTCCCTATGATGAGGAGCATCCAGAAAATGAAGATATTATTGATCCAGAACTTATCAAAATAACAAGGGAATCATTGAATTACTATTTGAAAAATGACCCAAAATTTGTTCACGACTCAAGGCATATGGGGGAAGAGTACAAAAAGTTTTTAGATAAATGTCAAGAGTTTGGAATAGATAAAAAGGCAATAGAACAACAAGAGCATGTACAGATGCGTTTTCAACGAATCCAACAAAATGCTGATTTGGAGCATAAGAATACTTATAGAACTATAAAAGATAGGGATTGGTTTCTGAGTAAAGGCGTTCAACCGCGTGGAGGAGCAGACGAAATGGAATTCCAACGCATGGTTGAAAGTGAAATTGAGGAACTTATAACTCTCGGACCAGAAAAATGGAACGAACGATTTACTTTTGAGAAGGTTCAAAATCCAGGAAATGAATTTGATATAACCTTAGAAGATCAGGGGCGACTTGAGGACGTAAAAAGGTATTGTACCTTTTTATATTCTGAAGAAAAAGCTGCTGAAATAATCAGCGCATTAGAAAAATACCGAGATACTGTCAAACGGCTGCAAGGGTTAATGCATCATTTAGGTACGTCTGGGGGGGCTGGGCTCGAAGAAGCGCTTAAGGGGTTTTTGCATTTGTCTGATACAGATTATGATTTTGTGAATCAATGTATTAAAGATCAGCGTTTGTCCGAGTTTACACAACAAGCGATATTAAATGTGATAAGTAGAAGAAAAGATAAGCATTTAATGCTTAAAGAAACATGTCAACGAAAAGGTGGCGCGAGCATTAATGAGAAGCGAATTAAGACGCTTGAAGAGTTGCGAAGAAGCCATCCCGATCAGTTCTTAAAAGAACAGGAAATGGAGTTAACCATTTTTCAATATCAACAAAAACAATTTGATTATGGGGTAACCTTTTATGACAAGGATTTTACCCCAAATCTTGAAGATGCGAGAGATGAAAAAAAGTTTGACGATAGAAGAAAAGAACTACAAGAGATGCGACAGGCTGGAATTAAGTTTAGTGCTGAACAACAAAAGGAATATGATAATTTGACACAGCTTGATCGGGCAATTGATGCTCTTCGAGCAAAACCAGCTCGATCAAAAATGGAAGAAGATTATTTAAATGTCCTTTTGGATCAACAAAAGGAAAGACAATTAAAAATTGAGAATCCGTCATATATGTCGCCAGTGGAAAGAGAGGCGTGGGGGATGTATAAAACAATGATACAGACAAATCATCCCGGCGAAAATATCGAGGATTTGGTGAATGATCCTGATATTCAGATGTCGTTAGTGATGTGTCGGTATAAGCCTGTTATTGACAGAAGGCTGTATGAAATAACCTCAGCATATTATGTGGCTCCAGAAGGTGGAAAAATGGGTGAGGGAGTGATGCGTTCTATGTATGGAGAAGATATGGTCCGTTTATATAATATTTTTGAGTTTGCCGAGCGGTTTGATTCCGGCGGAGCGATGGGAAAAGAAGCTCGTACATTCTTTTTAGAAAATATTTTAGATAATCGTGGCGTAAAAACAAGAAAATTAGCAGATACCGAGGGATGGAATCAATTATTTAGGAAAGCCGTTGATGTTGATCCACAAGTCGCTTTAACTATGCAGGCAATGGAAGATCTTGAAGAAACAAGCGGATTAAGCATGTGGAGTGTGTTGACAGGATCTATTGGCGAAATAGGAGGATTATATAATACGTGGCGAGGACCATTGGTTATTGAGGGGCCAGCAAGGGAACAATTAATGAAGGAACTTGCATTGTTGGATGAACGGCATGGATCTTCGATGGATAATATCATGCTACAGTTGCAGCTAATTATGGTTAGACCCGACCCCAGCAAGCCTGAGACTTTATTAGAAAGACAACGAATTTTCGAAAAAATTATTCGTAGAGAGCCTTTATGGTTGTCACGAGTAATGAATAAACAACGATTGGAATTATTAAAACAATATCCAGGTGTCAAACAAGATATTTTTGAACATGCCTTAGCGCTTGCACAAAGTGAATTAATCAATAACACAGAGTATAGGATGAATGGGGATATTGATTTGGGTGAAGAGCAGATGTTTAAAAAATTAGTTTCTCCTTATTTAAAACAGCTCGGTGTTGTTGAGGCTGAGGTTAGTGGATATAAAGGATATTTAAATGAGCTTCAGAAATTTGGACGACAAGAGGCTACAAAAAAAGAATCTGGATTATTGAATTATGAAATACCATTATTATTTGATTTTGCTGATGTACCATTGGATATGACAGATGCCCGTATGGCAGGAAATATAGGATTTGCTAGAAAAGCAAGAGATGAGGGAAATGCAAAGAAAGCGTTGATGGATGGCGCTATGCAATTTTTATCAGATCCAAACTTACTTTTAGCAAGAAACCCAACAGCAAGCATTGATAAAATTGAAGAAATTGTGAACACCATGAATGCATATACAAGTCGGGAGAATGCAGAAAAAATGGGAAAAATTCTTGCACAAGTGTTTTTAAAAATGAATTCAAATAGATTGACAGGTACATTGTTTGAAGCAGGAGATAATAAATTTTTGAAATGGGCATCTCGTGCAGGGGGAAGTATCTTGACACCTGATTGGATTCCTGGGTTCAGCAAAGTTGCAAGATGGATGTCGACGTGGGACTTACGTCCAATCGCAAACGTTGTCTCTAAATTAGGAAGAACACCTGAAAGTCAGAAAAATATCAAAGATTATTTGTATCATTTTCCACAAACTATCGGCGGCGCTATATCTTACTCCCTGAAATATAAACCGGGAATCGGAGCAGCAATGCATGAAGGGGAACGGGCACAATTTATCATGGCAATGAGTAACAGAGGTATGTTTTATAAATGTCCACAATTTGTGGGTGAGTTACTTCGAGAAAATAAAGCAACATTATCATGGAGAGTGATTGCTGGAGTGCGTCGATATTGGTGGATAGTTGGTGGTACAGTGTTAGCGATGGCATTTGCTAACGCGTATAAGCAGGAAGTTGAAGAGAAAAACAAACATTAACGCTTATTGTCACCTTTAATCATTGAACCCACTTGCTGTCGGTCTAGGTTAGGATTTCCTGGCTTATCTGAATCTGTTTTTCCTGGGAATGCATTTTTGATCATGGAGACATAATATGCTCCCTGGATAAGACCAGTGCCTACTTTTGTGGCTCCAGAGAACGCATCTCCACCTAATCCAGCATTAAACATTGGCTTTGCCTTAAGTGATTCTTGAAGCCCCTTAACGATATTAGGAAGAGAGAGTAACACCCCTATGCCTATAAGTGAAGTTAAGCTTCCAGCGGATATGTTTGCGCCTCCTAAAAATGGAGGAGTCCAAATTGTACCTGATCCAGATTCATAAAATTGAATTAAAATTGTTCCAAGTAATAACATGACTGCCGTGACAGGAAAGACGAGTAAATTTGATAGAAAATTTTTCATCCAAGCTCCAAACCCATTTCCTCCTGGAATGGCATCCAATAAAAATTGGATAGGTGCAGTGATAAGAGCCAAAATTATTTGGATATATGCAGTGAGAAGCATGATGATGATTCGTACAAAGACAAAAAGTACACCAATGCTGATAAGTAAACCAACGAGTAATGAAGATACACCAGCCCACCCATTGTCTCCAACTAATAATATTGCTATGTCTTTGGATGCTTTTGTTCCACCCCAAAGAATGTCAAAAACCTGCCACACACCACCATTCATATAGTTGCTTAAAACGTTTTGTGATACAAAAGGGGCGGGAATTGCTGAGACAAATAATGTCACGATAAGGGCGATGACTAAATACATCAAATCAATCATGATGCCGACGATGGCATAGGAAAAAGTGATGAGGATAAGTGTTGTGACGATTTTTGGCAATGCGCTTTGTACAGTTACGACAGTTTTTGGATCAATCTTTTTTCGGAACATGACGAGAAAACCGATGATCATCATGACGATAGCAAGCAGTGCATAAGCGATATTTCGGAATATTTTCCAAATAGGAAGTAGAGCTGTAAGGGATGTAAATCCAATTCCTTGTGCATATGCCTGTTTTGGAATAAATCCAAGTGATTGACCAAAGTCTTGAACGAACGCGTACGTTGAAGCAGGAGGATTCGTATATATCGCCGCGATATAAGAAGAAAAATTCGCTATCGCACTTTGGCTTCGCATGGCGTCAGCGTATGGAGTGTTCATGTCTTTGGAATTTATTGTTAAATTTTCCACAGGACCAAGAACGCGTCGAACAAAATCAGAATATGTATTAGTATTTACATTGGATACATGTGCTGCTGCATTAACATCTCCGTTTGCTGCAGCTTTCATGCTGTCATCGTATCCGGAATCAACCCAGCTTGTTGTAGTTGTACTTTGTGCAAAAGTAAAGTTGCCAAGTCTTGGTGAAATAAATAAGGATAAAAGAAGAACGATGGTATACAGAGCAAACCGTTTCATATTGGTATTATCTGTTATTTGAGACAACTCAGTCAAGAATAAGTCTTATTGAATAACGTTTATTTTAAATGTGGTGACATCAACACCTGTAAACGATTTGATTAAAAGTAAAATAAGATACGCGCAAATTAATACGATAAGACCGATGATAGCATTTGTGACCGTTCCTTTCGCTTTTTCTAATTTTTTTTGATCACCACCAGAGAAAAGAAAGGATGCTCCTCCAATTATCAGCATGATAAATAAAATGACGCCTGCAAGAGCAGTAACAGCTTGAACAATGTTCGTAAATACAGATACAAGGGATCCGATGGTTGCAACGTCAGCAGTGCTGTCTGTTGGACTCGCTTTTTCAAGGTTTTGCCAATTTGATGCTGCAAGTAAATGCATAGGTATACTGATAAGTATATCAGAAATCAAAAACCCCCCAAAGGGGGCTTTTGAATATACAATACTTTTTAAGGCTTAGTATGGTTTCGGGAGGCTGACTCCTTGTGAACCAATGATGCTGACGCCTAAGAAATTCTGTACCAACATCATGATAGCCCATGCTGCGCCGACAATAATAAGTCCAACGATTGCATGCGTTATCTTATTTCTTGCTGATTCCATAGCTGCTTTATCTCCACCGGAGGTGATCCATTGCAGTCCACCTAAGATAAGAAAGACAAACGCAAGGAGTGCGGCAAGAATAAGGATTGTGCCAACTGCTGCGCTGATAAGCTGTCCAACGTCAGTAATTTTTACATTGCTTGGCTGAGAAATAGTCAAGTCTGCTGCATATAGTTTTTCTAACATACGTCACCTCCTCTAGAAATTGTTAACAGTTTTGTATAACAATATCAAACAATACTATTATAGTATACGGTACGTTCAGCAAATCTACAATCTCAACCTTAGTTTGCACCAAATGAAGGGATTTGTAATTTTGCTACGTCTAGTCCTAAGAATTGGCCAACAAGGGTAAATATTGCATATGCGGCCGCTACGATGATGAGTCCAACAATTGCATTCGTTATTTTATTTCGTGCTGATTCTAATTGTGTTTTGTCTCCACCTGCTGTGATCCATTGGAGTCCTCCCATGAGTAAGTAGAGGAGAGTAAGTAAAAATGCAAACATGAAGAGAAGCCCGACAATATTACTAATAAGTGATCCGATGACTGTGCCGCCGTCAGCAGTTCCTGATCCGCCGAGACTATCTGGAAGTACTGGGTTTTTGATTTGTGCAAGTGTACGGTTCATAGATGTTAGAATTTAATTAATTCTCCCACTGATGATGGAAGTAATATGGTGTCCCAACCAAAGAATTGCCCTGCAAGTGCGAGAATGCCCCATCCCGCAACAACGATGATGAGGCCGATAAATGCATGAGTGATTTTGTCCCGAGCTTCTGTGAGTTTTGATTTTTCTCCTGCAGCCGTGATCCAGCTAATGCCACCTAAGGTAATTTGTACAAGAAACCACACCGCAGCAACAGCTGTCAAAAGTCCAATGATTGCGGATATTGTTTGTGTAAATGAAGAGAGGGCGCTGTCGGGAGTAAATTCGTCTCCGCCAAATGGACCTAAGCCACCACCACCTTCACCAATTTGTTGTAACGCAAGTGTTTTCATACTTATTTTGTTATGCCTCCAGGGCCGTAAATTGTTGGCTTGAGCATAAACATTGGATCGCCAAAAATGAGATAGCCAAACAGTGCCGCGATGACAAATGATCCTGCGATGATGGCAAGTCCGATGAGGGTCTGCCAGATTTTGTCCCATGCTTTTGATACTGCTTTTGAATCTCCTCCTGCACTCATATAGCCATATCCAGCAAGAATAAGATTGATGAATGCATAGATTCCGGCAACCGCAAAAATAAGTCGAAGGATATTACTGAAAAAGGGAATAAGTCCTGTATCGTATCCACCGTATGCAGTGACAGGATTTGAAACCGTGCCAATAAAATCTGCTGCTGAATCGGCATATATTTGTTCAATAAAAAGCATATTATTTTAGATTAAGGATTTTCACTCCTGTTATTACTTCAATTATTTGTATAATCCAGTACGACGCAAAAATAAGGACAAGACCTGTTGCCGCGGCAGTAATTGTCTGTTTGCTTTGTTCTGCCTTTTTCGCGTCACCACCACCTGCTGATACTATAAATGTAAATCCACCAAAAATCAATAAAATAAAGAAAATGACACCCGAAATGACAAATGCGTTCTTTATGAGCACATCGACAAATGAAGCGACATCAGGAAATGATTGCGCTGGAGTAAATATTTTCCCAATGCTTACTGTCGGGACAGGTTCACCGCTTGCAAAAATGTGTTCCATAGAAAAAGTGTACGAAATATCACAGATAAACACAAGGCTCGGCTTTGTTGCCTTGGTTTTTTGTTCCATGGTATAGTTACAGCATATATATGGAAGAAACCGAGTTGTTGAAGCGAATTCTAGCGCAAGATGAACGGGCACTCTTTGAGTTTTATCAGACGTATACGCCGCCACTTAAACGATTTATTCAGATGAAAGTGCAGAATCCGCATGATGTTGAGGACATTATGCAGGATACGCTCTATGCTTTTTTAGACGCACTTCGTGATTTTCGAGTGGAAAGTAGTCTTCGTACATTTTTGCGATCTATTTGTAGTCACAAGATTATTGATTTTTATCGAAAAAAGAAAATCAAGCAACTTGTGTTTTCTCAAATACCTGAGATCGAAGAACTTGTTTCTCCACTTCTTAATCCTGAGGCTGAACTTGACGCACGCGTATTGAAAGAAGAATTACATACAACACTTAACAAACTTATTCCGCAATACAAAAAAGTGTTGTATGCGAGGTATATCTTAAATATGCCTGTGGCTGAAATTGCACGGAAGTTGGCAACGACCTTAAAAGGCGCCGAATCAATGTTGTTTCGCGCAAAAAAGGCATTTGTAAAACATCATGTCCAAGAATAATTACCATAAATTGGTGTCGAAGTGGAAAGAGACCATGGAGCTTCCTCCACAAACAGTTGGGCCATTTACTGGGGTATATAAACGTGTTACCCATCAATTAAAAACCATGCCTATTCTAGCATTTGTGATTGTGAGTATGGTATTGGTCATCATTCTCGTGTTGTGGCTCGGCCCGTCAATAACCACGATCGTTTCATTGTTACAAAAGGGATTTTGATCTTCAACCTGCCCGCAATGCTTCGCATAAGCGATGCAGGCGGGCGAGGGTTTTGACGAATTTGTACGACTAATTCAGTATGACGGGTTCACTCCTTATTGGAAGTGTTTCATTTTTTAGGTCTTGTATAGGACTAGCGACAAAACCATACGAAACATATAGACGTATTGTTCATCATGGTTCTTTATGGGAGCTGGTTCCACTTGGCGTGATGCTTTCTTGTTATTTCGCAATCGCGTCACTTGTAAAAACTGCCGCATTTAGACCCTTTGTATTAACCAAGCAATTTATCCTCATCGCACTTTCTGTCGTGGTGACGTATGTTGTGACAACATCACTTCTCTTTGTTGTGGGAAAATGTTTTGGTGGCAAAGGAAATATTCGTGTTGTTGCGCTGTCATGGGGATACACACTGTTCCCAACACTATTATGGTTTTTAGGAACGTCAATTCTATATGTGTTGTTTCCCCCTCCACGAACCGGCAGTGTATTAGGAATTATTTTTAGCATATTGTTCCTAACATTTTCTTCTGTATTATTTTTTTGGAAAGTAATCTTGACATACTTGACGCTTCGCTTTGGAATGAAGTTGGATTTATGGCGTATTATCGGCGTATTTGGTATTGTTGGCGGAAGTATGATATTTTACAGCATTGGTATGTACAGGCTTGGAATATGGAAAATTCCTTTTATTTAAATTTATGATGCTTGATAAAACTGATTCAGTTGAAAAGAGACGAAAAAAATTGGAGCGCGAATTACAGATTTCGCTACCCGCTATTGGTGGAAGTTTTGTGGACGAATCTATTGCGTCAACGAGACACTGCGAAAACATGATTGGTGTGATGCACGTGCCACTTGGTATTGCTGGTCCACTAGCGCTTCGTTCAATAAAAGCGCGTAAACATACAGAAGTATTTGTTCCACTTGCAACAACGGAAGGAGCATTAGTTGCATCAGTTAATCGTGGATGCAAAGCAATCAGAGAAAGCGGTGGTGCAATTGTTGATTCGTACGCAGTAGGCGCAACGCGTGGTCCTGTATTTTATGTGGGAAGCCTTGCGGAAAGTGACAGACTTAATACGTTTTTGGAGACACATCTGTTTGACATGCAAAACAAAGCAGCATCGACATCGAGTCATTTGAAGTTGACGAAGGTATTTGCACGTGGCGTTGGTCAATACCGATATGTCCGTTTTCATTATGATACGAATGATGCAATGGGACTCAACATGGTGACGATTGCAACAGAAGCCGTCGTTCGATATATAGAAGCCAAAACAAAGATTCGTTGCATTGCACTATCAGGAAATTATTGTACGGATAAAAAACCATCATGGCTCAATAGCATTGAGGGGCGTGGTACAAAAGTATGGGCGGAAGTTGTTCTTTCAAAAGAAGTAGTACAAACAACACTGAAAACAACAGCGCAAAAATTGTATGACGTTTGGATTGCTAAATGCATGATGGGAAGTGTCATGAGTGGTTCAATGGGAAACAATGCGCAGTTTGCAAATGTGCTTGCTGCAATATTTTTGGCAACGGGTCAGGATATTGCACATGTTGGGGAGTGTAGCGTTGGTATTACCACAGCTGAAATGCGAGGAAGTGACTTGTATATGAGTGTATATGTGCCTGATCTTATGGTGGGCACAGTCGGCGGAGGAACAGCGCTTGGTGCGCAAAAGGAAGCATTACAAATCCTTGGATGTTATGGCGGTGATGACGGAAAAAATAAGAAAAAATTTGCTGAAATTATCGGTGCTACTGTCCTTGCAGGTGAGATTTCTTTACTTGCCAGTTTGTCGGAAGGAACGCTTGCGCGAGCACATCAAAACTTAGCTCGGGGGAAACACATATGATTGGTATTGTTTCATACGGAACATATGTTCCAAAATATCGGGTACACACCGAGGATATTGCCCATGCATGGAAGAAGAATCCCATGGAAATTATTTCGGCTTTGGGTGTGACAGAAAAAACAGTACCAAATGTTGATGAAGACGCAGTGACCATTGCACTTGAAGCGGCACTCCAAAGCCTGTCGTATTTTAAAGGCAAACCATCAGAGATAGAGGCGTTACTTGTCGGATCAGAAAGTCATCCATATGCAGTAAACCCAAGTTCGACAATTATTGGCGAACTGTTGGGTGTGGGCACCTCCTATGTAGCAGCGGATCTTGAATTTGCCTGTAAAGCAGGAACTGCTGGAGTGCAAATGATTGCAGGACTCTTGTCGGCAAAACAAATTAAGCTTGGAATGGCGATTGGATCTGATACTGCACAAAGCAAGCCTCATGATGCACTGGAATATACGTCAGCGTCCGCAGGATCTGCATTGATTCTTGGAAGTTCAAATGTCGTTGCCTCACTTCTTTCGTACACATCATATTCATCTGATACTCCTGATTTTTGGAGAAGAGATGGGATTAGGTACCCATCACACGCAGGACGATTTACAGGAGAGCCTGCATATTTTGCACATGTGATGGGTGCTGCGAAATTGTTGTTTCAAAAGTCAAAGTTGCAGCCAAAAGATTTTGATTATTGTGTGTTTCATATGCCAAATGGAAAATTTCCACGGGAGGTTGCGCGGAGATTAGGGTTTACGAGTGAACAGCTGGGCCCCTCACTTACTGTTGATCATATCGGCAATCCATATTCTGCGTCATCGATGATGGGGCTCTCTTCAGTTTTGGATGTGGTAAAACCAAATAAAAAGATTTGTATGATTTCCTACGGATCAGGAGCGGGAAGTGATGCATTTGTTTGGAAGACAACAGATGCGTTAGTGACGATTCAGAAAAAACGAAAAGAACAAAACGGGTTAGTAAGTCAACAAATTGCGCGTAAATCATATGTTGATTATCTCGGGTATTTAAAACAAACACACAAAGTATGAATATAACTGTTGCAGGAATCGGCATGACAAAATTCGGAGAATTGTGGGATGCATCACCTCGGTGGCTTGCTGGTCAGGCAGTGACTGCTGCAATACGAGATAGTGGTGTAGAAAAGAAATCGATTCAAGGATTATTCGTTGCAAATATGTTGTCAGGAATGCTTGGGATGCAAGGACACCTTGGTGCACTGTTTGCAGAAGAGTTGGGTTTATCTGGCGTTCCTGCATATACAGTGGAAGGAGCGTGCGCGTCCGGTGGTCTTGCGGTACACGCGGGTGTTATGAGTATTTTATCAGGTCAATATGACACTGTCTGTGTATTAGGAGTTGAGAAGATGACGGATCATAAACCAGAGCTTGTCAGTTCTGCGCTTATGGGGGCAGGATCCAATGAAGAGCGGTTGGCAGGTGCAACATTTCCTGGGCTGTATGCAATTCTTGCCAGAAGCCATATGGAAAAATATGGAACGACAGAAAAGCAGCTCGCAAGCGTTGCAGTAAAAAATCATTTTCATGCAAGTCTCAATGCACTTGCACAATTTACGCACCCAATTACAGTTGAGCAAGTATTGAGAAGTTCCTGTGTTGCCGATCCATTGAAACTTCTTGATTGTTCACCTGTCACTGATGGTGCTGCAGCAGTGATTCTAACAAAACACCAAAGTAAAAAATCCGGCGTACACATTGTTGCCTCAGCTGTAGCAACAGACACATTGGGTCTTGCCGGAAGAAAAAGTTTGACGGAACTTGTTGCCACAAAACAGGCGGCTCTTAAAGCATTTACTCAAGCGGGTGTTGAGCAAAAAGATATACAATTTGCTGAAGTGCACGATTGTTTCACCATCGCAGAAATTCTTGCGATCGAGGATATGGGATTTGGGAGAAAAGGCGAAGTTGGGACTAATATGGAAAAGGGAATATATACATTAGGAACCGCAGAACACATTGTCATCAATTCTTCAGGAGGATTAAAAGGGTGCGGGCACCCGATTGGTGCAACTGGTGTCAAACAAATTGTGGAAGTAACAAGTCAACTGAGAGGAGTATGTGGAAAAAGACAGGTAAAACAAGCTCGTGTTGGACTCACCCATAATGTGGGTGGATCCGGAGCAACAGCAGTAGTACATATATTAAAAACCTAAAATTATGATTAGTCCTGTTAAAATTTGGCGCAATCAAAAACATTTTACAAAGCTGATCGGTAAAACGGGACGCATTGTTTCGTGGACGATGATTCGAGTGCCACCTGATGGATTTAGTGAACAAGCGCCGTATCCACTTGCAGTGGTGCGTCTTGATGGGGGCATACACATAACAGCACAAGTTGTTGATTGGGAAAATGATCAATGTGTCACAAATCAAAAAGTAGTAACTGTTATTCGAAGAACAATCGATACCACTGCAGATGGAGTTATTCCATATGGAGTGAAAGTAAAACCAGTATGATTACTGTTTCAGTTCCAGGAAAAATTCATTTAATGGGAGAGCACGCGGTGGTGTATGGTACACCCGCGTTACTTGCAGCCATTAATCTTCGTATGCGTGTTTCGGTAGAAGATGCAAAAAAAACGGAAGTTATTTCAACAGAATCACCAGACTATGTATTACACGCGATAGAAAAGGTAAAAGAACATTTTCGTGGCGCAACATTTCCTAACATGAAGATAACAATTCAATCAGATATTCCTGCGGGATTTCATTTAGGATCATCTGCGGCAATTGCGGTCGGTGTCGTCGCGGCTGTTACGTATTTTACTAAAAAAATATGGAATCCTACGTTGTTTAACCAAATAGCTTATGAAGTGGAAAAAAAGCAACACGGAAATCCATCGGGGGGCGACAATACCATTGTGACAATGGGAGGAATTTTGTGGTTTCGAAAAGAATTGGAATTTTTGAAAAGTATGTGGCAACTCGACGTAAAAATTCCGGATAGCATGAATCATTTCTTTCTTATCAATACTGGAAGACCAGTTGAAACAACAGGTGATATGGTGTCCCTTGTTCGACAAAAATATGAGAAAAATAAAACCGCCATGCGAACCCTCTTTTTTAAAAATGAGGAGCAAGTGAAGCAAATAGCAATAGCGTTAAAAATGACAGATGAACAACAATTAATTGATGCAATGAATTGTGGAGAAAATACTTTGGAAAAAATGGGAGTTGTGGGAAAAAAAGTTATCCCTTGTATACAGGATGTTGTGCATCATGGAGGAGCTGCAAAGATTTTAGGAGGTGGAGGAAAACAACAAGGCGTTGGATTTTTACTCTGTTATCATAGAGACGCAGATGCTATAAAAAAAATAGGTAAAAAATTTGGGTATGCGACACAACCAATAGTATTAGGTGGGGATGGGATTATTTTAGAAAAAAAATAATATGATGACAATTTCTGCACCAGGAAAATTAATGCTCATGGGCGAACACGCAGTCGTGTATGGGTATCCATGTCTCGTGACTGCTGTATCCGAACGGTTGTCAGTTTCGATTGAAGAAACAAAAGATGGAAAAATTACTGTAGACGCACCACAAGTTAAAGATACACGGTTTGTTGATCAGGCAATTATCGATGGATGCCTTGCATTAGGCATTACGCATCATGGTTTACATATTGTGACACACAGTAATTTTTCTAATTGTTATGGATTTGGATCTTCATCTGCCGTTACGGTCGCAACACTCTACGCACTTGCATTGTTGTTTGATAAAAAAATTACTAAGAACGCATTGTTTGAACTTGCATATAAAACAGTTTTGACTATTCAAGGAGTGGGTTCAGGGTTTGATGTTGCTGCTGCAACATTTGGTAGTACGATTTTGTATACAAAGGGGAATAGTACACCAGAACAATTGCCATGGGATCTAAACAATGGTGTTTCTTTGGTCGTTGGGTATAGTGGCAGTAAAGCGGATACTCCTGCAATCGTAAAAGATATTGCTAAGAAAAAAGAAGCGCAGCCTGAGAAAGTGAATCGTATTTTTGAAGCGATAGGGAAATTAGTGTTGCAGGCAAAAGAGGCAGGGGATAAAAAAGATTGGGAAACGGTTGGGAAATTAATGAATTTTAATCAGGAGTATCTTCGGGATCTTGGTGTAAGTACAGAAAAATTAGAGAGCATGATCTATGCAGCAAAACAAGCGGGTGCGTATGGAGCAAAACTATCAGGTGCAGGTGGCGGAGATTGCATGATTGCACTTGTACTGACAGAAAAGAAAAAGGAAATTGAAGACGCCATTGTCTCTGCTGGTGGAGTAGTTGTTCCAGTTTCTGTTCATGAAGAAGGGGTACGGGTAGATCAATGATGAAAGTAACGGCAGTAGCTTCAGCAAATATTGCATGTATTAAATATTGGGGAAAGCGATCAGACAAACTTCGTCTACCGTTAAATGATTCGATTTCCATGAATCTAAGTGATGCCAATACAACAACGACCGTTGAATATTCTTCGTCATTAAGGCGTGATGACATATCGTTTGTTGATGAGTCAATTTCTGAAGGAGAATGTACGCGGATTACAAAGCATCTTGATCGAATTCGAAAAGTTGCACACAAAAGAATATATGCGAAAGTTGTGACAAAAAATTCTTTTCCAAAAGGAACAGGAATTGCGTCTTCGGCGTCTGGATTTGCAGCACTTACAGTCGCAGCTACTCATGCAATTGGGTTGTCACTTTCTGAAAAAGAATTGACGATCCTTGCTCGGCTTGGCTCAGGATCAGCAGCAAGAAGTATACCTGATGGATTTGTTTGGTGGCATGCAGGAAAAAAATCAAATGATTCATATGCAGAATCGTTGTATCCGTCCTCATGGTGGAATGTATGCGACATAATTTGTGTTGTATCAAAAGAAGTGAAAAAAATATCTAGCACTGAAGGAATGGATGCGATTAAAACGAGTCCAAATTGGAGGTCTCGCGTACAGCAAATTTCTGAGAAAATTGCTGCGATGCAAGATGCGTTGAGAGCAAAAGATGTACACGCATTTGGTGCGCTCATGGAAGAAGACGCAATTTCTATGCATTGTGTCATGATGACGCAAAATCCTCCGCTTTTTTATTGGAATGATGCAACACTTCGGGTGATGGATCAGGTATACGCGCTTCGAGAATCTGGAATTCCTGCATATTACACCATGGATGCAGGTCCAAACGTGCATGTATTCTGTGAAGAAAAAAATATGGAAATTGTGCACACAGCACTTCAACACGTGGCTGGTGTACAATCAGTTATAGTCAATCGACCAGCAGAAGGCGCTCGTTGTATAGACAAGCATATATTTTAATATGGAAAACAAAACGTCAGTGCCACAACATATTGCAGTTATCATGGATGGGAATCGTAGGTGGGCCCGTGAACATGGACTTGCATCTGTTGAAGGGCATAGGAAAGTAGCGGAAGAAACACTTGAGCCATTGATTGAACACGCGGCCATTCGTGGTGTGAAATACATGACATTTTGGGCATTTTCTACAGAAAATTGGAATCGGTCAGAAACGGAGATTAAAGGAATTATGTCGATTTTTCGACATGTTATTAACAAGAGGTGGCAGAGACTGCATGAAAAAGGAGTGCGTATTCGAGTTATTGGTGATTTGTCTCGGTTTCCTGAAGACATTCAAGAATCATTAAGAAAAGTAGTGGAACAATCAAAAAATAATACAAAAATTACAATCATATTTGCGTTAAATTATGGTGGACGTGATGAAATTATTCGAGCGATAAATAAACTTCGAGGAGAAGAAAAAATAACAGAAAAAATGTTAGAAGAACAACTTGATACCGCTGGAATTCCAGATCCTGAATTTGTTATTCGAACTGGTGGAGAACAGCGGCTTTCTGGATTTTTACTATGGCAACTTGAGTATGCGGAGTTTGCATTTCCAACATGGTATATGCCGGATTTTACACCAGAAAAATTAGATGAGCTCCTTGAGGATTATCAAACAAGACAGCGAAGATTTGGAAAATGAGTGTGTTACTTGAAGATTTCTCCAATTGATTCAAATCCAAAGATAAAACCTAGTAGCTGAGTAATCCAATAGGCTAAGAAAACAATAAGGAATCCAACAACTCCGTACGTCAATGTTTGTTTCCCCTTTTCCATTTTTTTAGCATCTCCCGCGCTCGTAAGTAACATAAACCCTGAGATTAGTATCACAATGAGTAATCCAATTCCCATGAGTGGAAGAGCGAAATAATAGAGTCTTCCAACTAAATGACCAACATCTCTAAATTCGAGAGGGGGAAGAACGCCCTTAACGACGTTTGGGTCTGAACTAGTTCCTCCTGGTAAAGTTAATGCTTGTGCGAGTAAATGATTCATATGTAGTTAATTAACTAAAACCAGGAATTTGTAATATATCAACGCCAATTAACCGTAAAAAGAATATCGAAAATACTATTAATAACAGTCCCATAATTGCTGCACCAATAAGTTCTTTTCCTGCGTTTAATTTTTCTGGATTGCCAGCCGATGTCATCATTTGAATCGCGCCAAATAAAATTATTAGAAATGCAATTCCACCGGCAATGCCGACGCTAAATGGCAAAAATGTTCCGATTATTCCTTTTGCCGATAATGGTATGCAACCTATCGCTGTCCATATGCCGTTTTTTTCCGTCGTACAGGTTTCACATTGACCAGATTTGTCAAAGCTACAGGCTGATACAACAACCGATTGGCAATCGATTTTATCGAGATATTCGTAATTAGAGAAGCCGATTTTTCTACAACATTGACCAGGATGTTCAATAAGTAATTCAAGTGGACATTTCCATGCTGCATCAGTCGATCCTGTTGGACAGCATAGATCCGCTGCTTGTGCCAATGGTTTTCCAAAAAAAGGAAAATAAAATAATGCTATTAACAATAAGAGAAAGAGCTTTTTCACTCATATAAGTGTATCAAAGTAGGCAAGTAAATAAAAGAGCGTGATAGAATAGGAATACGCATGAAATTCCTTCGAATGATAATTATCTTTTGTTTACCTCTCATGTTATTGTGGTCGACACGACCAATATACGCACAATCATGTGATTCTTCGTGTTCAAGCACAGAGGAGTGTAAGTTAAAAATGGCAAAATGTCAGGAAGCGTGGGATCAAATGGAGGCAGCGAAGAAACCGCATGTAGATGCCTTAAGAAAAATGGAATCTGATATTGCCTCTTTTTTAAATCGTATCAAAACAATTGAAGTTGAAATGGTGGTAAAAAGTAAAGCAATTGCAGAAGGGGAAAAAGAGCTCGGAGCGCTGTTAATAGTGGCAAATCGTCGTATTCGTTCATTTTACATTCGTTCCTCAAACATTAATCTCTTAGCGTCGCTTCTTACTTCATCAGATATTGGTGCAACTTTACGAAATTATGGATATCAACAAGCAATTACAAATGAGGATAAACGGGTGATAACACAGACTGCTGTTATGGTAAAAGATTTGGAAGATAAGAAAAAAAAGCTGGAAGGTGAACGAACGACACTTGCTGCAATGAAAGAGGATGTGGATAAACGTGCAGTCTCCGTTCGTAAGTTGGTTGCTGATGCAAATGCGTATGAAGCACAACTTTCAAGCACAATTGCATCATTAAGTGCGAAGCAACAAGCATTTTTAGGAGCAAAACTCGCTGGCCTTGGTATTCCTCTGTACGCCATGAGTAGTGGAGGGTGTTCTAGTGATTTGACGAATGGGAAAGATCCAGGATTTAGTGGAGGATTTGGATTTTTTACTTTTGGTGTACCAAACCGAGTAGGACTTAATCAATATGGGGCGTGGGGGCGGGCAAAAGCAGGGCAAAATTATGAGACGATTTTACGAGCATATTACACATTTGATTCAATAACCGACGAATATAAAAATGTTCAAATTCGTGTTGATGGGCATGAATCATATTCGCTTGATGAGTATGTAAAACGGGTATATGAAGTTCCTGAGTCATGGACAGACAATGATTTAGCTGCATTGAAAGCGCAGGCAATCGCAATCAGGTCTTATGCGCTTGCCTACACAAATAATGGTCAAGGTTCTATTTGCACAACGCAGCAGTGTCAGGTGTTTCAACCTAATCCAAAAGAAGGAAGTTGGAAAGCGGCAGTGGAAGCAACTGCAGGACTCGCCATGAAGCAAGGTGGTAATCCAATTAAAGCATTTTTTTCTTCAACACATGGAGGATATGTTTTTAATACGGGTGATTTGTCAGGATGGACACAAACACCATACACAAAACGTGTGGTTGACACTACATCAGGATCTGTTTCGAGCTTCTCCGATCTCAAAAACACTGCCTATGATAAAGATAGTCCGTGGTTTTATTGTGATTGGGGAGGACGGAGTGCATATGGGGGAACTGCATGGCTGAAGCCCGAAGAAGTTGCTGATATTATTAACGTTATGTTGTTGGCAAAAGCAGATGGGGGAACACAAAAACATTTGGTGCAGACAGATAAAACGAATCCTGACGGCGTTGATACATGGGATGCTGGTCGGGTTCGAAGTGAGTTAAGTTCACGTGGCATTACTCCATACAATTCAATAGCAAATATTTCTGTAAGTGCAGACTTTGGAACAGGTCGGGTGACAACAGTGAATGTAACGGGTGATGGAAAATCAAATTCATTTGCCGGTGATGAATTTAAAACGTACTTTAATTTACGAGCCCCAGCGAATATCCAAATCGTTGGTCCGTTGTTTAATGTTGAACGAAAGTAGTACAATAGTCACAGTAGAGCGCTGAGAATCAATATACGCATGAACTTACTAACCTCATTTGCCAGAACGCCAAAATCTCTTCGTTTTGAAACGCAAGAAAAACAGGAAGTGATAGTTCTTTTTCTTAGACAACACCTTATCGTATTAGTACCATGGCTCGTTGTTGGATTTATCTTATTGTTTACACCAACAATTCTTTTTCCGATTGTGTATAGATTTTTGTCTGAATCATGGACAATTCCTGCTGGCTACATGATTGTCGGTACTGTGTTTTGGTACGTGTTAACATTTGGATTTATTCTTTCAAAACTTCTATTTTGGTTTTTTAATATTTTTATCGTGACAAATGAACGTATTGTTGATATTGATTTCGTCAATTTGTTGCATAAGAATATTTCAGAAACACAACTCGAGCGAGTGCAGGATATCTCGTATAAAACAAGTGGTATTCTTGCTACTATGTTTAATTTTGGTGATGTCACGATTCAAACCGCAGGAGAAATGCCAAACTTTATTTTTGAACGCGTTCCGAAACCTAGTGAAGTCGTTGATATCATTAGTGATTACGCAAAGTTAAAAAATAAGAAGCATTTATGACGCCGCAAGACTATACCAGTATCGGATTTTTGATAGCAAAGGTATGCATTATCATGTGTATGATTTTGTATGCTATTTATGCATGGATTATGGTTAGGCAAGAACAACTCATGTCAAAAGTGCTTGCAGAAACCTCCGAAGCGATATTAAGGTTGTTAACTATTATCCACCTCGCTGCAGCAGTCTTCGTGATTATTCTTGCACTTATCTTACTGTAGGCCAAGACGTGATACGATAAAAGGTGTATGCAGATGCAAACATCCATAGGTTCTGTCGTAGGAAACAATTCTTCTATCCATTGGGCCCAGACAATCAAAACTCCATATGCATATGGCATCGTTGAAGTGATTGACGAAGCTGGAATTGCGCAAACTATTGGGATGCAGGCGATAGGAAAAATCACACACGCATTGGAACTTGCACCAGTGAGTCTTCATGAAGTGGAAACAGTGGCAAATGCTGGAATGAATGAAAGTGTTCGTTCGATTGTTCTTGTCGTTCCTGTGGGATCAGTTGTGTATATTGTCATTCGTGGATCAGGTACTGTATTTTTAAAACGAAATGGACAGTATGCAAAGCTTCTTGGGTCAGAAGGGAGCATATCAGGGATGGGAACTGTGGGAGACATTATCATTCTTACTTCTGGTGCGTTTGGAAAAACTATTGAAGAAAACGAGTTAATCATGAGTGTTACACAATCATCAGCAATTGAATCAGCTGAGAAATTAGCAATGCTTTTAAATGGAAAGTCTGATTCAGCAGGATGCGCTGCCATACTGATGGAAGTGGATGCAGTGATTTCTTCAGATGTGAGCGCACCCACGACCCCCATAAATCAACCTTCATCTGTCGGTGTGTTTGTTAATCGCATTCATCTCAAAACTGGCGCTGGAAAAATTCGTCGGTTTATCAATGCAAACCCTCAAGATAAAGCGATAACGATAAAACGTCATGTTGCATTATGGCGTCACCGTTTCAAAAATCCAAAAGTAAGTATTCCAACGATTCTTCTTGTTTGTTTTGGTCTTAGCGTGTTATTCGGTGTTCAAAAAGAATTAACGACAAAACAAGACAAACAAATTATTGCAGTTATGACAGAGGCAAGTCGCATGTATGAAGAAGGAACTGCCTTAATGGAACTAAATCCTGTAAAAGGGAGAGAGCGTTTAGTGAGTGCAAAAACAACATTACAACCCATGAAAGATGCAGTAACAAATAAAACAAAAGAGGGAAGGCGAGTACTTGAATTATATGAGCAAATTGATGGCGCTATCACACAGGCAATGCATGCCTATTCAGGTGATCCACAAATGTTTTATGACGCAGGACTTTTAAAAAGCGATGGTGTGATATCGACGATTGCAATTGAAAATGACACGTTGGTGTTAGGGGATGCAAAAGAAAAAGCGTTGTACAGTGTGAGTCTTCCAGTAAAAACAGGTTCAATTATTGGCGGAGGCGCAGGGTATGAGAATTTACGATTTGTTGCGCTTCATGGATCAACAGGATATGCATTACTTTCTGAAGGAGTGAATGCAGTATCAATAAATCAAAAACAGACAAAACAACAGGTGATTAAAAAAACTGAGGAGTGGGGTTTTATCAGCGCGCTTGTATCTTTTGGAGGAAATATTTATCTGTTAGATTCAGGAACAAGTAGAATTTGGAAATATGTTGCAACTGAGACTGGGTTTTCAGATATTCGGGAATATTTAAATCCTGATACATTACCCGACTTGTCAAAAAGCACTGGTATGGTTATTGATGGATCAGTATGGATTGGGACTACTGATGGAAAAATCTTGAGATTTACCCAAGGGAAAGAGAATGCATTTGTTCCGAAAGGCGTGGACCCCTCATTTGGGAATATACTCGTTATCTTTACCAGTGATGAAGTAAATAACCTCTATATACTAGATAATGAGAATAAACGAGTGGTGGTGTTAGATAAGGATGGCATGTACATGTCTCAATATGTTTGGGAGTCAGTTATCCCATTTACAAATTTGGTAGTTTCTGAAAAACACGGTAAAATACTGCTTCTTGGTGGAGATAAGATATATAGTCTTGATATCAAGTAACGCGTATGTTGGTACAAAATAAAAAAGCTTCATTTGAATATACCATTGTTGACCGGATTGAAGCCGGCGTTTCTCTCGTGGGCGCAGAAGTAAAGTCTTTACGCTTGGGCCATGGGAAGCTTGAAGGAGCATTTGTGAAGATTATGGGTGGGGAAGCATACTTGATTAATGCGACCATTTCCCCATATTCATATGCCAACCCTGATAGTTTTGAGCCACAACGGACAAGAAAGCTGCTCATGCATAAGCGTGAGCTTGTATCGCTTGCTAGCAGGTTGGATAGCGCTAAATTGACCCTCATACCCCTCTCTTGGTATACTAAGGGTCCTCATATTAAGCTCGAAATTGGTCTTGCTCGTGGTAAAAAACAGTTCGAAAAAAGGGAATTGAAGAAAAACGCTGATATCAAACGCGAACTTGAAATTGATTTTCGGGGAAAGATTAAGTGAGAAAGACATTTTTTTGGGGATGTACGATTCGACAAGAATGCACTTTGACAAATAGCAAGCCGACATGGATACATTGTCGTTAATCAGGTATCAAAAAATACATGCTGATACAACCCTCAGTAAGCTTGAAGCGAAACTTGCTCAACTCGAACAAGCATTAGCTTTCAAGAATTCCCCTGCTTTTGCATTCGCACGAGCATAAGGAATCATCCAGATTTTACTGTTTTCCAGCGAGTAATTTTTGGGTGAAAATATAGCTGGAGCGTCAGAAATCGAGATGACTGGCTCGATTTTGGAGTTTATTTCAGTCACACCCTATAGACTTTTTTGTCTATGTTCTAGGTATATAGGAAATCACATAGACTACGCTTGTAGACGTTTGTTATTTACGTTTTTGGACCCGGGCTCACCCCCGGCATCTCCACCACGTCGAACGTGGCTGAAAGCCGCGTGAGAAGTGAGCCGCGTTTGACGCGGCAATGTTATATATATATGAATACTGCCTTTGAAACGTCAGACGTTTCAAATTCACAAAAAAAAGAACGATATTATGTATACGTTCTTTTCAGTCAAAAAGACCATGGTTTGTATATTGGATATACAACAGATTTAAAAAGTAGACTTACACTTCATGCAAAAAGACAAGTGACTGCTACGAAAAATAGAGCTCCAGTTCTTCTTATCCATTATGAGTACTTCATTAATCGAATTGACGCAAAAGCCCGTGAAAAATTTTTAAAAAGTGGATATGGTAGAGAACAAATGAAAAATTTTATTAAACGTTCTTTAGATAAATTAGTCATTTAATATGTCCATCTTCGACTATTTGTATCCTAAGTTTTGTTTAGGATGTGGAACATTTGGATCGTATTGTTGTGCACGGTGTGTAGGGAATATCCCAAAACTGCAATTTTTAAAATGTCCTGTTTGCGGACGTCCGTCGATTGACGGCTATACACATTTTCGTTGTAAAAAGCGATTCGATATTGATGGATTGCTGAGTCTTTATCCGTACGTAGGTGTTGTGAAGCGGGCAATAAAACAGATGAAATATCGATTTGCTTTTCGCGTACTAGGAGATTTGCTACAACAAATAAACGTTAAACAACTGATGTCTTGGAAAAAGCGGATGGGAAACGCGAATATTATTGTTGTTCCGATTCCACTTCATATTTCTCGGCAAAATTTTCGAGGATTTAATCAGGGTGATAGTATAGCCAAATATATTGCCAAACAATTAGATGTGAAGGTGGTAAGAAATGTACTCATCCGCAAGAAAAAAACGGTTCCACAGGTGGATATGGTGAGTAGAAGTGAAAGACTGGAGAATATGAAAGGTGTGTTTGAAGTGGTACATACCCATCAATTAGCACATGATGTCGTCGTTTTATTAATTGATGATGTGTTTACAACTGGGGCGACAATGCGAAGTGCAGCATCTGTACTGAAAAAACATGGAGTCAAAACCGTCTGGGGTTTGACGATAGCGCAATAAACTATTGTTACACAACAGTTGTTTCCCAAAGACCATGGATATTGCAAAACTCACGTACAATAAATGGACCTTCTATATTCGGAAAATCTGCTTCTGGTTTATCACTGGGTTCTAGATAGACGTGATACGTCTTTTTTCTTGCGATGATTTCAATCCATTCGATGAAATGTGCTTCTTCCATAGGATGAGGTACAGAGCCAACTACGACATGAATTCCATTGTCAGATTTCGTCACAACTGGTAGATGTTTTTCTTGTCCCACATCACTTGTTTTCGTGGGAAGTAGCTGTGGTTTATGACACACCTCAGTAATTTCACTTCCTGGATGTAAGATTTCTACAACATTTTTACAGACGGAACATTGATAGATTTGATGGCGTTGCTGCATATGAGAGTGTTCCTTTCTATAATACAGTCTAACAGAAGAGGAAGGGTAAAGAAACGATAGTCGCCAGAATGAGGTAAATCTTGATATAATGCGTAATTGTAAGTCGAAATAAACTAGGAGGAGTCGCATAGTGGTCCATTGCGAGGGTTTGCTAAACCCTTGAGCTAGTAATAGCTCGCGCAGGTTCAAATCCTGTCTCCTCCGCTTACATGATTGCGATAGAGCGTTAGTAGAAAAACCACTGGAGGGTGGGCAGGACGGTAATGCGCGAGTCTTGAAAACTCGTGGGAGCAATCCCTAACAGGTTCGACCCCTGTATCCTCCGCCACGTCGAACGTGGCTGTCGTGTTTGACGCGACGCACGTTACTACAACTTTTTCAGTTGGTAGTATATACTGACTGTATGGATCAATCGTCTGCCTCCGAATCACCAAATCCAAAAGAAGAAGTATATATAAGCTGGACATCACCTTCAAGGTTATTTAAACGTCGGAATAAGGAGTATTTTACAAATATTGGTGCCATTGTTTTTTTATTAGTCGTTATTCTCATTTTTGCTCGTGAATTTGTACTTGTCGCTGCGGTGCTTTCCATCGTATTTCTCATCTATGTGTTATCTACTGTTCCCCCAGAAGATGTTTCACATCGTATCACCAGTTTAGGAATTGAAAGCGCAGGACATTATTATCGGTGGGAAGAAATAGCAGCTTTTTGGTTTGAATCACAATGGGGACAACAATTATTATTGTTACAACCAATGGTTGGACCACGCATTATCATTCTTTTAGGTGAACAGGATAAAAAACAAATGCAAGAAGTTTTGGAGAAATATATTCCTTTTCGGGAACAACCAGAACGTTCATGGGTGGAAAATGCATCGTCATGGCTTTCTAAAAAAATTCCTCTCGAAAAACCCGGTGTGTAGCCTCAGGTCTCGTTTCGTAGTAAAATGCGCATATTAGCTCCTGTAGTTTAACGGATAGAATAGGGGTTTGCGGAACCTCTGATCGCAGTTCGATTCTGCGCGGGAGCGCAAAGAAAGGTATTTGAGGGTGAGGTGCAGGAGCGGCTAAACTGCCTGGTCTCGAAAACCATGGGAGATGAAAGTCTCACGCGAGTTCAAATCTCGCCCTCACCGCCAATAAAGTAAGGAATAAAAATAAGGAGATATATGAAAATTACTATTTGTGGAAGTATGTCATTTTGGATGGAGATGCGTGCTGTGAAAGACGGTTTGGAAATCCTCGGTCATGAGGTGTTGGTGCCGATTGATACGTTTAGCGACGAGATGCCTATTGAAGCAAGAACTGATATTGCAGATGAAGTAAAAATAAGTGCCAAAATTGAATACGACTTTATACGCGAGCATTTCAAAAAAATTGAAGAGTCAGATGCAATTCTTGTGCTCAACTATGAGAAAAAGGGTGTTGAAGGATATATCGGAGGCAATACATTCCTCGAGATGGGGCATGCATATGGGCTTGGTAAAAGGATTTTTTTGATGAATCCAGTGCCAGAGATGAATTACTCGATTGAGATGCATTCTATGCAGCCAATAGTTATTGATCGAGATATTACTAAAATAGTCTAAAAAGCCTTGCTTCTGTAGTTCAATGGATAGAACGCGGCCCTCCGGAGGCTGTAATTGCAGTTCGACTCTGCACAGGAGCGCCACGTCAAACGTGGCTTGTGAATATTGCCACTCAAATGTGGCTGTCGCGTTTGACGCGACGCATGTTATTTTTTTCTTCTTAAACTATTCATTTTTCCGATGGTTGCGATTGTAAAACCAAGTAGTACAAGTGCTCCACCACCAATAAGTCCTATTGATAGAGTTTCTCCAAGAAAAAACCAGTTCATAATTACTGCAAATACAGTTTCTATATATTGTTTAAAAGATGCGGTAGTTGCGCTAACGTGTTCAATAGCCCATTGAAATAAAAAGTATGTTACGAGTGTAAGAAATAGTGCAGAATAGATCATGGTGCTAAGGTAAGTGAATGAGATTCCTTGATATGGAAGAAATGATTGCTTCGTAAAAAGAACGAGAAAAAAACATATGATTGAGGATATAAAAAAATGCATAGAAGTTGTCACAATGGGTGAAATATGCATGCTGGAGCGAAGTTTTCTGGACCAAATGGTGTAAATAGTCCAGGTTAACATACCACAGGTTATGAGTAAGTTTCCTAGAAGATTTCCAGTAATTGTTTGTCCTGTTTCTAAGACTGGGAGCAAGATAATGACGAGTACGCCAACTAATCCAAGAAAAATGCCTGCCCATTTTGATAAAGAATTTTTTTCTCGAATTAAAAAATAGGACAAGACGGCAGTAGTAAGTGGTCCTGCGGTAAAGATAAGTGATGCTGAATTAGCTGTTGTGAGTTTTATGCCAGCGTAAAAAAACGGTACATTTAGAGCGGCAATAATGCTAGGTAGCAGTAATTGTTTCCATGAAAAAAGAGATTTTTTTTCTTTTATAAACAGGGGTAGAATACAGAGAGATGCAATAAAGAAGCGCCAAAAACCAACGGTGAATGGTGACGCTTCTTTGACGAGAGTTTTTGCTGCAACTCCAGCTGTTGACCAAAGAAAACCAGCGATAATTATTGCAATAAGTGCATATGTCTTTTTTGACATACCCCGATTATACCTTAGGAATGATATAATTCGATAAGTTTTTCTGACGGAGGACTGTGTCCTCCGAAGTTTTAACGTAGGAGGAGTCGCCTAGTTGGTTTATGGCGCAGACCTGGAAAGTCTGTTTGGGGGCAACCTCATCGCAGGTTCGAATCCTGTCTCCTCCGCCGCGTCATACGCGGCTGTCACGTTCGACGTGACGCCGGTAATATGTGTATGATTGCGACGTCTGACGTCGCAGATACTGACAGGTGGGATTCGAACCAATAGATTTTTATGATTAAGGCTATTTTGTTTGATTTTGATGGAACACTTGCCGACACGTTACCTTTTTATGTGAAAGCTTATGATAGAGCGCTCCAGAAAATAGGATTTACTTATAATCTAAAGGAAATTCCAAAAATTTGTTTTGGAAAAAGTGAAGAAGTCATCTGTACTAACTTGGGGGTTCCAGAAAAAACGGAAATTTTCACAAAAGAATACTTTTCTGCGATTAAGGAATTATTTAAATTTGCTCCATTATTTGACGACACAATTGAAGTTCTTGGTTTTTTGAAAAGTCGAAACATTAAGATTATAGTGATCACATTTGCATATCGTTGGTATATTGATCAGATGATGAGTCAATATTCATTACAACCATATGTTGACTTTGTAATCAGCAAAGATGATGTGGTCAATCCAAAACCAGATCCTGAAGCTATATTAAAAGCAGTTGATAGATTATCAATTGCTATTGATGAGTCGCTGGTTGTAGGTGATTCGAAAAGTGACATATTGATGGGAAAAGCAGCTGGAAGTAAAACAGCGCTTTTTACACGCGAAGAATATGACATGTTTTATTCTCTCGAAGAGTTGAAAAAGACTGATCCGGATTTTATCGTAACTCGTTTAAGTCAGATCAAGAAAATTGTTTCTTAAAATTATGAATAAACAATCAATACTACTTACTGGTGACGATGGATACGATGCACTTGGTACACGCATACTGATACATTTGCTAAAGAATGATTTTAATCTGTGTATTGCAGGGACGAAAGAACAGCAAAGTGGTGTAGGTGGACATAAATCAATTACGAAACAAGGAGCGTGGGGAGAAGGAACGGTCGAGGGGGTACATGCGTTATGGGTAGATGGAACACCATCTGACGCAATTGAAGCAGCTCGATCGTGGTACACACTACCATTTGATTTTGTTATCTCAGGGATTAATTGGGGGATCAATGTTGCTGGTAGTTTAAGTAGTTCCGGCACATTTTCGGCCGCTTTTTTGGCAATAAATCTTGGTCTTACTCCACGTGCCATTGCCATCAGTTGGGATATTTCGTCGGCACATCATTTTGTTCGACACACAAAAGAAGACGGGATTGAAGGGTTTATTGAGCATCCAGGAAAATCAGCAAAGATTGCGCTAGATGAAGCAATTCGAACAAATTGTTGGGGAGCAACAATTGCAAATATAAATATTCCTTCTCAACATACAACGATTATGGAATTTGCTAAACCACTTGAGCAAATGCGAGGGTTATGGCCAATTATGGAGTTAAACAAAGACACAGGGATGTTTTCTTACTTACCTGGCGATCATGAATTACATATGGGAGATGCCGAAACAGATGTTCAAGTTATACAACGAGGTCATATTGCAGTATCGCCCTGCAAAGCATCAATGATAGATGAGGATATATATCGAACGTTGAAAAAATAAAGTAAAAATTATTTCTTCAATTTATGTTTTATTGCTTCAATTCCCATTGGAATTACAGATATTAAGATAATTGCCATGACGACAATGGAAAAGTTGTGTTTAATGGAAGGAATATTCCCAAAGAAATATCCTGCAAGAATAAATATCGCAACCCATGCGATGCCACCAATGATGTTGTAGGAAATAAATGTTCCATAATGCATTTTTCCAACACCCGCAACAAATGGGGCAAATGTCCGAACAATTGGAACAAATCGTGCAAGGATAATTGTTTTTCCGCCATGTTTTTGAAAGAACGCATTAGTTTTTTCTATGTGTTCTTTTTTGATGGGGATTTTTGGATTCGCAATCATTTTTTCTCCAAAAAAGTGACCAATCCAATAATTGGATGTGTCGCCAAGAATTGCAGCAACAATAAGTAGTGGAAGTATAAACCACACGTTAAAGGATCCAAGAGCAGCAAGGGCGCCGGTTGCAAAAAGTAGGGAATCTCCAGGAAGAAAAGGAGTTAAGACAAGGCCAGTTTCAATAAAAATGATGCCAAATATGATGGCGTAGGTGATGACACCGTATGTTGAGATTAATTCAACTAAGTGAATATCAATATGTAGTATGAAATCAACGAGTGACATGAGTATATCCATAGAGTTTGATTATACAAAGGAAACTCCCATGTGTATAGAAGTTACATTTGATTTATAATCTTCATACGATGAATACGTATGACATATGCATCATTGGCGGTGGAGCGGCTGGTATGATGGCTGCTTTTTCAGCACGCGAACATCATAAAGATGCTTCGATTGTCATTGTGGATCATACATTTGAACTCGGAAGAAAAATACTTGTAGCTGGAGCGGGAAGAGGCAACCTTACCAATGCTAACGTAGAAGATGATGACTATGTACATTTTCATGGTAATCCAAACGTCATTAAAGAAATATTTTCTCAGTATAATGGGAAAAAGATTCAAACATTTTTTGAAAATCTTGGCGTTCCGCTATATGAAGAACAGAAAACAGGGAGAGGAAAAATATTTCCTATTGTTGATAATGCAAAAACAGTTCGCGATATTTTAGTAGACGAGTTGCAAAAACAACATATTGAAATACTCACTTCGACGGAAGTAACCGGTATTTCACAAAAAGAACATGGTTGGAATATTAGTACCGATAAAGATGATATTTTGTCCCAATCGTTAATCCTTGCTTGTGGAGGGATGACATATCCTTCACTTGGATCAAATGGTTTGGGTTATATATTGGCGCGCAGTATTGGACATACAATCGTAGAACCAGTTCCGAGCGCTGTTCCTTTGGTTACAAAAAGTGTCTTATGTCATTTTCTTCAGGGCGAACGTATAACGATGGAGGTGTCTACAAAAGAGCACACATATGTGGGTGACGTGTTGTTTACACAATACGGAATTTCAGGTACTGCAATTTTTGATATTTCTCGGGATATTTCAATACAACTAAACAGACAACATACACACAGTGTTCCATTATATTTGTCATTTTTTCCTCTAGTTGGAAAAAATGAAGTTCTTGAGATTGTAGAGAAACGTCTACTACGAGATCCACATCAGTCTGTGGCAAGAAGCTTGTGGGGATTATTTACTGTTAAGGTAGCAAATGCACTATGTGCAGCTGCAAATATACAAAAAGAAACTACAGCAAGTACGTTAACACAAGAAGAAAAAATGAATCTTGTTTCAACTCTCACAAGATATGAGTTAACAATTACTGGGACACGTGGATGGAATGAAGCAGAATTTACGTCAGGAGGGGTAGCAATGGACGAAGTTGACACACGAACACTTGCTTCAAAAAAAGTGCCACACTTGTATATCGCGGGTGAATTATTGGATATTGATGGAGATGTTGGTGGATACAATCTATCGTGGGCATGGGCTTCTGGATGGGTAGCTGGACAATGCAAATCAGTCTAATGAGTTACTTACATTGAATTGCTTGCAGTAAAGAAATATAGACGTTGTCATTCATCTCTTCTTTTATTGGGGTAAGTATTTCTGCTTTATACCAAGTTCGATGCGTGTTGCAATAAAATAATGCGGTGTATCCTTTGTATGCAATTTGGTCATCAATGCATGTTCCATATTGCAGTCTGTTGTTTACATAGCCACTAAACCATGTCATGGTAGTGTGTTTTGTTTCATATACTTCGGGTGTTGGTACAAATTTATTATCACAGGTTATTTCATCAGAGAGTGGTCCTGGATAAGGAGATCGTGCATTATCAAACAATCCCTGTACTGTCATAACAGTGACTGTGATTAAATTTTCAGCATCCTTTTTTGATAAACCTGACTGTTTTTCTATTCGAAATAATCCATATGGGGTGTTAAAAAGTGCGCGATATGTTTTTTGTGTTGATTCATACTCAGTGTTGATTGAGGTAAGTGAAAGATGATTCACTGTGATGCATTGTAATTTGTTGCAGCGGAAAAAGAAGAAGTAGACTAAGAATCCAACAAGTATGAAAATGAAAAGAATTATGCCGAGGTACTGTTTTTTCATGTCTCCTATATAATACATAATATGCAAGGTAAAAAGAAGTTGTTGCTCATTCTCATTGTGGCAGTCGCTGTAATTCTTGGGTTGTATTTTGAAGAACATTTTTTTTCCAAAAATACGTTTGGTAATCGGTCGCTCTGTAAGGACTGTAATATTCTTCTTATTTCACTTGATACGTGTGGCGCGAAACACATGTCAACGTATGGGTATGAACGTGACACGACACCCAATCTTAGTAAACTTGCAGAACAAGGAATATTATTTGAGAACGCGTACGCAAATGCGACATGGTCACTTCCTGCTCATGTTTCGATGTTTACTGGATTGTATTCATTTGTTCATAATGTCATTAAGCCATACGATTCGTTGTTGTCTGAATCCTTGCCATTTCTTCCAGAACTGTTGCAAAAAAATGGATACGAAACATATTTTTATGCTCCTCACGACGAAGCTATTTTTTCAGATACACGGGTATATACAAGAGGAATATCCTATTGGGATCCTGACTATTGGAAGTATCGAGAACGAGAGGTGGAGTATTTATCGTTAGCAATTAATCAGATAAAAAAGAATAACACATCAAATAAAAAGTCTTTTGTTTTTTTGCACTCAAATATGTGTCATAGCCCGTATTTTACTGGTGATGAACCTTTACTTTATACAGAGAAAACATTTCCTTGGTTACCTCTCAAAGTAAAAGATGTGTTTGATGCACCGTTTACGCCAGAATATTATCAATACTTATTACGCCGTTTACCTGTGGGGCTCGCAGACGGGGATTTTCGCCGAAATCCAGAAAAAATTGAAGCACTGTTATACGAGTTAAAAAATGCTCCTGATTTTCAAACAGCAAAACGTGCGTACGAAAATGCGGAAAACAATGGGTACTGGGGTGAGGTGGGAATGGATGATTACAAAGAAAAGTTTGAGTATTGGAACAAAATTGATTCAAATAATAGTGAACTCGTCGACTATTTAGAAGCGTTATACGATCAAAAACTGCATAAAGCTGATACTGACGTATTAGGTTATCTACGAGAACAATTGCAAAATGAGACGTGGAAAAATAATACAATTATTATTATCACTTCAGGTCATGGGGAAGAGTTTATGGAGCATGGAGCTATTGGACATACCACACTGTATGATTTTAATGCAAAAATTCCACTTGTTTTCTTAGTTCCTCGAATGCAATCAATTCGTGCAACGGATAATGTGCAGCAAGTGGATATCACTCCCACATTATTGGATCTCATTGGTATTCCATATAAAGGCCAACTTAATGGAGTGAGTTTAACAAAAAGTATGCAAGGGGAATCACTTCCCAATCGAGTATTAATCGCTGGTGGAGATATATTATTTCGTCCAGATTTGACGACAGTGAGGGAAGGGAATTGGAAACTGTTTATATCTGAACGCGATGACTCTTTGTTGCCATATGCTTTGTATAATACCGCTGATGATCCAGAGGAACAGCGTGATGTCTTGAAAGAACAAATGGGAAAAGCTGCATTGATGATACAAAAATTGAAGACGGAAAAAGAAAAAGAATTACAATTTGAAAAATAATATGTTTAGATTTGTGAAGAAGTATAAAAAAATAATTTTATTGTGTATTGGCTGTATCGTGTTAGCTGGTAGTGTATTTTTTGTGAGAACGTATGTAGTGCAGAAAACTGCCAATGCTAAGCGCGCGATTTGCAAAGATTGTAATATTCTTCTTATTTCACTTGACACATGTGGCGCGAGTCATATGTCGACATATGGATATGAACGTGAGACAACACCAAATTTGACGGCGCTTGCAAACACAGGTGTTCTTTTTGCAAACAGTCATGCAAATGCAAATTGGACTCTTCCAAGTCACGTGTCGATGTTTACTGGGTTGTATCCATTTGTGCATAACGTTGTATTGTCATACGACACCTTTTTACGCTCAGATATTCCACTTCTTCCTGAGGTGCTTCAAACGCAAGGATATGAGACAGTGTTTTTTGCTCCACAGGATGAAACAAGTATTGCGCGTGAGCATGTGTATTCACGGGGAGTATCGTATTGGGACAATACATATTGGGAATATCGTTTAAAAGAAAAAGAATATTTTACATTGGCGCTAAACAAGTTGGAAGAAAATGCAAAATTAAATAAAAAGACATTTTTGTTTTATCACACGTTTGCTTGTCACAGTCCGTATTTGACTGAAGATGAGCCACTTTTATACACAGAAAACACAGTACCAGATCTTCCGTTAAAAGATAGTGAAATATTTAATGCACCGTTTACTCCAGAGTATTATCAATTTTTATTAACACGACTTCCACAAGGTGTGAAAGATGATGATTTTAAGATAGCACCAACCGAGATTCACACATTTCTTCAACAATTGCAAAACGCTGGTTCCTTTGCGGTCGCTGAAGCGATTTATGAGAGAGCAAAAGAAAAGAATTTTTGGGGAGAAACACGATTTAATGATTATGAAGAGGATTTTCGCTATTGGGATAAGATTAATATGAAAAAAATGGAAGATATTTTATTTGTGCGCGCGATCTATGACCAAGTCGTACATAAAGTGGATTATGATTTATTTGCAACACTTCGTGAGGTTCGAACAACCGCAACATGGAAAAATAATACGATTGTAATAATTACTGCTGATCATGGAGAGGAGTTTATGGAACATGACTATTTTTCGCATAAAACATTGTATGAGTTTAATACACATGTTCCGTTTGTCATGCTTATTCCAGGAGTTACAAAGAGAACGATACAAGAGCATGTACAAAGTGTTGATATAACACCAACTATACTAGATATAGTAGGTATTCAGCACGCATTTGCATTTAACGGAACAAGTGTACTCCCATTAGTATTTGGTGGTTCGTTAGGAAATCGTCTTATATTAGCTGAAGGACAAGCAAATGCACAGCCTAACATCCTTACAATAAGAGAAGGAGACTGGAAAGTATTTGTCTATAAGAATACTGATGGGACGTTGTTGCCATATGAATTCTATAACACAAAAAAAGATCCAGCAGAACAAACCAATATTTTAGGGGAAAATATTGATCGAGCAAAAGCAATGATTACACGTTACCGTTCGCTGAAAGAAAAATCTTTTTTAATGAAGTAATATAGATATATGATTACCTGCATGTTTGAAAATGGAAATACAGCATCACTTCGTCATGTTGTAGTCCATATGCTTGTAGAAAAAGATGGGTGTTTACTATTGGAAAAACGGGATGGGCCAATTTTGGAAACAGGCAAGTGGAGTTTGCCAGCTGGGTTTTTGGAACGAGATGAAACTGCAGCCGAATGTGCGATACGGGAATTGAAAGAAGAAACTGGATGGGAAGGGGAGATTGTACAATTATTTAAAATCAACACAAGTCCAAATCGTCCAAAAGAAGATAGACAAAATATTTCCATTGAGTTTCTTGTGAAACCCATACAAAAAACTGGTGAAAAAGATTGGGAATCTTCAAAAGTGGAGTGGATACCATTTGATAAATTGCTTCCGTTTGAAGAATACGCTTTTGATCATGGAGAGACAATCCGGCAATACCTTGAGTATCGAAAGATAAAATTTCCTCTTCCTATTCTTATTTAGCATTTGTCATTTGGCATTTATCATTTCTTTATGGTATTCTTCCGATAATGAGTGGTGAAGGGTCTTTTAAGAGAGGTGTTATATGGGTGATGCAGATGAAGTGAAATCAAAATTGAATATCGTTGATATTATTGGTGAAAAAGTAACACTGAAAAAATCAGGTCGTAACTTCAAGGGGCTTTGTCCATTTCACAACGAAAAAACTCCGTCATTTATGGTATCGCCTGATAGGCAGGTATTTCATTGTTTTGGATGTGCAAAAGGCGGATCAGTGATTGATTTTGTTATGGAATATGAACACATGGAATTTCCAGAGGCGCTAGAGGAATTAGCGGGCCGAGCTGGAGTGACGTTGCAGGAAAGAAAAAAAGAATCTCCTGATAAAAAAATAAAAGAAACAATGTATGAGATGAATGAACTGGCTAGTTCATATTTTACGTATCTTTTAACGAAACACCAGCTTGGAGAAAAAGCACTTCTTTATGTAAAAAACCGAGGTATCACTGATAAATCGATTAAAACGTTTGGTATTGGATATAGTCCAAATAGTTGGGAAGCACTGTATCAGTATTTGAAAAAAAAGCAGTATACAGATGATCTTATTGAAAAAGCAGGGCTTGCTCTTCGTGGAAATCGCGGGTTGTATGACAGATTTCGTGGGCGATTAATGTTTACATTGAGGGATCATAGAGGAAAAGTTGTTGGGTTTTCTGGTCGTGTGTTGGACCCACTTGTTAAGGAAGCAAAATATATTAATACCTCAGAAACTCCGATTTATAGTAAGAGCAATGTTTTGTTTGGATTGGATGTGACACAAAATGCAATTGGAAAAGCAAATGAAGCGATTCTTATGGAAGGGGAGATTGACGTTATTTCTTCATTTCAATCAGGTATCTCGAATGTTGTCGCAATTAAAGGGGCAGCTTTGACTGAAGGACATGTGCATCTGTTAAAAAGGTATACTGAACGTCTTATTTTTGCACTTGATAGTGATTTAGCAGGTGACGCAGCAGCCCGTCGTGGCATTGATATAGCAGAAAAAAATGGTATGGATATGAAAGTTGCGGTGATGCCAATGGGAAAAGATCCAGATGAAGCCGCACGTGAAGATCCTGTTGGGTTAAAAAAAGCAATGAAAAATGCAGTACCAATATATGATTATTTCATTGCTTCTACAAAGAAACGATTTGATATAGCAACAGCGTTTGGAAAAAAGAAAGCAAGTGAAGAGTTATTACCAGTGCTATCAAAAATTGAGAATAGTATTGTACAAGGACATTACATTAAAAAAGTTGCTACTGAACTTGCAGTGTCTGAAGACACTATCATTGACGGGATGAAAAAAGTGAAACCAGCTCTTGAGTCTTACCGTGTGACGAAAGAGCCCAGTGAAAAAAAGGAGAGTTTTGCTATTTCAGGTCCAGAACGATTGGAACTATATTGTCTTGGATTATTATTACAGGGAGATACAAAAACACTTGCGACTGAGTTTTTTTCTGCGATCAATGCAGCAGACTTGAAACATATGGGCGTACGGAGAATTGTTGAAAATCTCAAATCATATATTCATTCTGAAGACTCGTTTTTGGTGACTGATTTCGCACACACACTGCCAAAAGAATTACTCCCAGTACTGGATGAGGCATATCTTTGGGATCTTGCAGTAACGGTCGATAAAAGTGATTTGTTTAAGAAAGAATGGCATCGAACGCTCAAAGAAGTGCAAAAAGCTATTATTAAGAGAAAAATGAGGGAAGTAACTGATCGGATGCGGGGTGCTGATGATGAAAGTGAAGCAAAAATTCAAGAAGATCTTGCTCGCTTAACCACAGAGTACACCCTGCTGGAAAAAAGTTCGTAATCCTGTTATAATCCTACTATTCCAAGCGAAGTTCATTGTTTATCCATGGAAATTCATGAGTAGACAGGGACTCACGGTATCTATATGGCAAAAGCAAAAATTGTTACTAGTGCTGAAGATCTTCTCAAAGAAGGCAAAGAAAACGGCTTCATTTCACAGGAAGATATCCTGTTTTTATACCCAAAACCCGAAGAACATATCATTGAAATAGATCATTTGTATGACAAGTTAATTCGTGCCGGAGTTGATGTATTTGAAACAACATCGGCTGATGTAGAAAAGGAAGCCGGAAAAAGCATTGAAGAACTTGAAAAAGAAATTGAATCACTTGCAACATCCAGTGTTGAGCCGGTTTCAGATCCGGTTCGTATGTATTTAAAAGAAATTGGGCGTATTCCACTTCTGAAATTTGAGGATGAAATTTATCTCGCAAAACGGTACGAAAAAGGTGATAAAAAAGCAAAAAGAAAATTGACGGAGTCAAATCTCCGGCTTGTGGTATCCATTGCAAAAAAATATATTGGTCGTGGTATGAGTTTGCTTGATCTTATCCAAGAGGGAAATCAAGGATTAATCAGAGCGGTTGAGAAATATGACTGGAGAAAAGGATACAAATTTTCTACGTATGCCACATGGTGGATTAGACAAGCAATTACACGGGCAATTGCTGATCAAGCAAGAACTATCCGTATTCCAGTCCACATGGTAGAAACGATTAATCGATTTGCAAGAATATCAAGACGCCTCATGCAAGATCTTGGTCGGGAACCGTTTCCTGAAGAGATAGCAAAAGCTATGGAAGTGGATGTGACAAAAGTTCGAGAGATTATGAAAGTATCTCAGGAACCAACGAGTCTTGAAACACCAGTTGGAGATGAAGAAGACAGTCATTTGGGTGATTTCATTTCAGACCCAGGTCCAACACCATATGATCAGACGAGCAAGCAACTCTTAAAAGAGCATATGGAAGAAGTGTTAACTACTCTTTCAGATCGTGAGAAAAAAGTATTGATTTTGCGTTTTGGACTTGAAGATGGAAAGCCAAGAACATTGGAAGAAGTGGGTGCAATGTTTGGAGTTACTCGTGAACGTATTAGACAAATCGAAGCGAAGGCTTTACGAAAACTTCGTCATCCTTCACGAAGCAAGAAGCTCAAAGATTACCTCGAATAGCGTCTTTTTTCAAAAATAAAACTGTATGATTGAACATTATCAACCTTTTTTATTTCCTTTTTTAAGTTCTAAAGTAAGCCTGCCGAATGTGTTTACGAAGCGAAACTATTATTGGTCATGGGAAGATGGATTGTGGGATCTTTTAAGTAACAAACATGTAGAAAATGGAAGTACCGTCCTTGTTCCAGATTTTTATTGTACGGATGTTGTGGATAACATACGAGCACACGGTTATACCGTGGCATTTTATAAATTAGATCAACAGTTTCAGATAAAAAAACAGGCATTATTCAATAGTATAAAACGTGCACATCCTTCAGTTGTTATTGTTTTTCACGCATGTGGTATTACAAACAATTTGGTGAAAAATAGGTCATTTGTTCATACAATTACAAAAAAAGCGCTTCTCTTAGAAGATTGTGTACATCAGGTAGTAGATCCGCAATCAGTAAAACCGGTAAACGATCGGCATTTTTTGATGGATAGCTTGAGAAAAGTTACTCCACTTTCAGGTAGTTTTCTGTACGGAACAAAACGAGGTATGCAGTTTACTCAAACGAAACGTCTTTGGACGTGGTACACAATTAAAACGACACTTCTATATACATTTTTTCGTACGTTGTTGATTGCAGCACATTTTTTCCACAAGCCTTCACTTGCTGTGTTTGCACACAAGAATATATTAAAAAGACATGACGACATCATTGGCGACACTGTGGCACACAGAGGCATATGGGCAGTTGCATGGGTTGCACAGTGGTTGCAGTACGAAAAGATTGCGCGGATGAAGCGAGAACAAGTGAAATGGTATGAAAAGTATCTTCATTCTCTGTATGGAAGATCTTCTCCTTTTTATCGAATCACCATAAAACGAAAAGAACATGGAAATCTTCATGTATATCCAATAGGACTAAAAAAGAAAATGGATGAACGAATGTTTTCATATTTAAAGCAAAAAAATATTGTCGTATGGCCAAAGTTTTCTGATAGTGCGTGGGCAAAAAAACGGGATGTTCTATTTTTCCCATTAGGGTTTCATATGAATAAAGGAAAAATAAAACGCATCACAAAAGCACTTTTGGCATGGAAAAATGGGGCATGGCTTGAAGAAATTGAACAAAATAAGGCAATGTCGCCCCATTTGTTGGTTCGAGCAGCAGAGATGCTCCTTTCGTTTTAATGTATTGATCTAGATTATTACTCTTTCTTTCAGATATATTTTCTCTGCCAAAATCAAAATAGCCGTGGTATAATACCAAAGTATTCTTAACATTCCCCTGCCTGTCCCACCGTAGTCCCGAGTACATCGAGGGACGAAGGAGGATAGCTCAATGGAATGAGATAGAATACATTAACAATTAAATATTCCCCTGTAGCTCAATGGTAGAGCGGCTTCCTGTCAAGTCAGGCAGCGTGTCGTAGTAATACGATATGGAAAATCAGGCTAATTCGGGGAAACCCCTTTGGGGCAATCCCGAGCTAAATTTCAGTTAATAAACTGATTAAATGTGTAGAGACTATATACCTGACCCGCCTCTGGCGGGATGAGATAGTCCAGTCCTTTTGGCAACAAGAGGGGTTCTGTAAGAAGAAGGTTCGAGGTTCGAATCCTCGCGGGGGAGCAAGCATTTTCTTATACCACAACGTTTTAGTTGATGGCCACAATTTGAAGTAAATTGAATTTACTCTAAAATTCCTTTAGAAATTAAAAATAGTTGAAAGAAAAAGAACTTCTAAATTGTATTATCATTGAAGCTAGTTTGTTTATAGAACACCAACTATATTAGTGCGATATAAATGAGCTACAATAGAAATATATGAAAAAGATAATTCCAATCATCATTGTTCTCGTATTAGTTTTGATCGGGGGATATTATATTTATTCTCAAACTATAGGAAAAGTTTCTGTTATTACTACAAATAGTACTGCAATATCTTCTCCAGATCGTCCTGCTGAGATAACAGGGTATATTATTTCTGCTTTAGGAAATGAGATAAAAATCGCTAAGGAAATCGGAAAAGTTGTATTAAGCGAAGAAGAGCAGGCAGCAAAAAAGGCTCAAATGCAGAATCTTTCACCTGAAGAACGTACTGCTGCTCGACAAGATGAAGCTGCCAAGCTTACAACAGAGGAAATTACCTTAATTATTCCTGTGGGAATAACGATTGCAAAAGGCTCTGGTGATGCAAGTGGTAATGTTGTAAGTGCTGATATTGCAGATTTATCTAAAGGTGTATATGTATCAATTTGGATAGATACCCAGAGTGGAATAGAATATGTCAAAATTAAAGGAATCTGAGCAAGAAAGTATGGGCGTATTACATAAATACAAAATTATATTCATAATAAGTGCCGTTATTATTTTAGCGGGGCTTGGATTTTTTTTGTTTCAGAAAATTAAGAAACCGGAAATTGATAGTACTACCCAAACGACAAAAGTAAGCAAATCGGATCTTCGAATCGCTTTTTCCATAGATGGAAAATTAGTCATTGATTCATATGAACCAGGGTTTGCGGTGAGTGGAAAGGTTACTCAGGTATTTGTTACAGAAGGAGATCTCGTAACTCAAGGTCAATGGTTGGCTTCGGTTGATGCGCAGGAAGCACAAAAGAATTTGGAAACAGCGCTTAAAGACTATTCCAAAGAGCGAAATGATTTTGATGAAGACGGGAAAGTAACCTACGCTAATAGGATTGTCACTGATACGTTTAAACGTATTTTAGAAAAAAATCAATGGGATTTGGATAAGGCGGTTCTTGATGTAGAACTTAAGGATTTGGCTTTAAAACAATCTAGAGTTGTTTCTCCTGTAAACGGTTTAGTTGCTCAAGTAAACATTAAAGTAGGAGATGTTGTAAGTACTCAAAATCAGACGTCGATTGTAACTATTGTAAAACCTGAAGTATTGTCGTTTGTGGCGTATGCCGAAGAAGATGACGCGTTGAAGATTGAACAAGAGCAGACAGTAAAAATATCACTTGATGCGTATGAGGGTGATTTTCCGGCCACATTTACATTTTTGTCACCATTAGCAACGATAGACTCCAATGGATTATCTTCATATAAAGTAGTTGCAAGTATTGAAAATCCACAAAATCGAAGACTCATGGATGGCATGGAGGGATCAGTTTCTTTTGTCACAAAAGAAGTTACAGATGTATTAACTATACCTAATAAAGCAGTTTTTCGTGAAGGAACAGCAGCATTTGTAAATTTAAAAAAACAGGACGGTTCAATAGCTAAAACAGAAATAGAAACAGGCTTCACAGACGGTAAAAATGTTGAAATAATTAAAGGACTTTCAGTTGGCCAGGAAGTAGTCTTTAAGAAATAATGAAAACGCAGATAATTTCCCTCGAAGATGTAAAAAAAAGCTATTATATTAAGGATGAAGAATTCCCAATCCTTAAAGGAATTAATTTTGAGATATATCAGGGTGAGTTTGTTGCTTTAATGGGTCCATCTGGTTCAGGAAAATCAACACTTCTTAACATTATAGGTGCTCTTGATAGGCCAACAAGCGGGAGATATAAACTTCAAGACAAGTTGGTTTCTGAATTATCGTCTGATCAATTGGCGGAAATTCGTAATCGATATATTGGATTTATTTTTCAGAATTTTAACCTAATACCAACATTGTCATCATTGGATAATGTGCTTTTACCAAGTTTTTATGCACAGAACCCAAATAACTCAAGAGCGAAGGAATTATTGAACATGGTTGGTTTGGAAGGAAAATTTGGAAATAAACCAAATGAACTATCTGGAGGTCAACGTCAACGTGTGGCAATTGCGCGCGCTTTAGTTAACGATCCGGAATTTATTCTTGCTGATGAACCGACAGGTAATCTGGATTCAAAAACTGGTAAAGAAGTAATGGATATTATTCTTTCTCTAAATAAAAATTATGACAAAACCATTCTTATGGTGACACATGATCCACATTTAGCTGCATTAACACACAGGGTTATTTATCTTAAAGACGGTCGTATTACTAAGGAAAAATCGGTATGAAATCAAATAATTTTTTCCTTCAATTATTCAGGTTATCATGGAATTCTCTTAAAGCAAATGCATTCCGTTCATTTTTAACGACACTCGGCATTATCATTGGCGCAGCGACGATAATTATTGTTGTAGCGTTGGGGGAGGGAGCAAAAAAGGATATTGAATCCCAATACTCCAATATGTCAGTGACAACAATATTAATTAATGCCCCTTCGACTGCTGGTGAACCCTCTAAGTTGTCGGTTGACGATATTCCTGAAGTAAAGAAAATTACAACTGTTGCTGATGCTGTGCCTATGTTGACAGGGAAAGTTAATGTCTCTACCAATGAAACTACAACGAGCTTTACAGTAGTAGGTACGTATCCTGAATTTGATAGAGTTGCAAATCTTACTCTTGTTGATGGTAATTTTTTCACCCAAGAAGATGAAGAAAATCATATGAAAGTAGCGATACTTGGTGCAACAGTTGCGGAAGAATTATATGGAGTAAAAAATCCAAAAGTCGCAGGCGAAACAGTAGTTTTGGGAAAAAAGGAATTTACAATTATTGGGGTGGCAGAATATAAAGGTGGTGCATTTGGCCCCGTGACTATTGATGAAAGTGTATTTACTCCATATTCTTCAGCGTACCGATATGTCCTTGGGAAAACCGGAAAGTTTTCCTTTAATGTGAATGCAACGAGTGTGGATGTACTATCTCAAACAATGGACGCAATTTCAAGTGTTCTTCGGGAAACTCACAATATTAAACCCGGAATGTCAGAGGACTTTCGTTTGCGGGATATGGGAGCAACAGTAGCATCTGCCCAAAGTTCGTCTCAAACGATGGCACTTCTTTTGGGCAGTGTTGGCTTTATCGTTTTGTTAGTTGGTGGGATTGGAATTATGAACATTATGTATGTGACAGTATCGGAACGCACAAAGGAAATCGGAATTCGAAAAGCAATCGGAGCAAAAGATGGTTATATTCTAACGCAATTTTTGTTTGAAGCATTTATATTGACTGCTGTTGGTTTTTTGGTAGGAACTTTTCTAGCTATTTTGATTTATTACATATTAATTATGCTTCAGTTTAATGTTCTTTTTGTCTGGTGGAGTATCCCGCTTGCTTTTGTAATAACTTTTTCAGTCGGAATGTTTTTTGGCTACGCACCAGCAAAAAAAGCAGCAGCTTTAGATCCAATTGATGCTTTGAGATATGAATAAGAATTAGTTAACAAAGAATCATAGGAATTCAAATGGTTTTAGGAGAAAAGGAATAATCAATTATTATATTTTTATAGGTTCGAATATTATTTATTGCTTGGAGCAAGAATATAACTAGCCTTAAGTTAACCGTTGTTTTAGGAAATCCTGGAATAATCCTTTGGCAGAAGCCAACTCCTCAAACGTCCCCTCCTGAACGATTTTTCCTTTATCAAAAATCAAAATTTGATCGCAATTTTTTAGAGTAGTCAACCGGTGAGCAATTGTTATGATTGTTTTTCCTTTGAATTCATCCTCTATATTATGTTGAATAATTGCCTCATTCGTGTTGTCTAATGCCGATGTAGCTTCATCGAAAATGATTAACTCCGGAGAACGAAGCATCACGCGCGCAATTGCTAATCGTTGTTTTTGTCCGCCACTCAAGTTTGTTCCGTTTTCTGTCACCTTTCCTTGCAGTCCTCCTAATACATGAAAAATCTCGTTGTATATGTGAGCTTTTTTAGTTGCCTCAATAATATCTGTTTCAGAAATTTCTTTTTTCACTCCGTAGATAATATTTTCTTTTATCGTTCCTGAAAAAATGAATGGCCGCTGGGGAACATAGGCTATTTTTTCGGCAATTTCTTCACGAGTAACAGTTTTTAAATCTTTGCCAAATAAAGTAATCTCTCCAGAGTACCCGTGAATGAGTTTAAGCAGAAGATGGATAAATGTCGTTTTACCGCAACCGGAAGCGCCGGCAATACCAATACTTTTGCCAGCTTCAATTGTTGCTGTAATACCATCAAGTACTCCAGAAGCTTTTCCACTATATGCAAATTTCAAATTATTTGTTTTAATAACACAGTTTCCTTTTTTGTTTGTAGATTTCTTTATCCTATTTTTCGTCTGAAAAGAAATATCCAGCGGCTGATGAAGTAATTCATACAAATCATTTACTCTGATTGAATTTTCGTGCGCTTGATCAAGAATTTTATGAATTTCCCGTAATGGAGAGGTGATGCTTAAAAACAGAATTGAATAGACAAGAATATCACCTTTGGTAATAATTCCTTGAGAGGCAAAAAGGATAGACAAAACAACAACAAGGATATAGAAAAAACTTTCGTTTAAATATTTCGCTGCATCAAAAAGCGCCATATACACGTGATGCCGAATCTCAATTTTTCTCAGCCTTTCGGCAATTTCTTCAATTTTTCCAACCTCATTGGTTCCAGTATTTAACGCTCTTATCGTTTCGATGCCACCCAGCATCTCCACCACTTTACCGTCAATCTGCTCTTTTCCCCGAAGAAGCGAGACGCGTATGCCTTTTTGGGAAGATACCTGTTTAAAAATTAAGAATAATCCTGTCGGAATAACAAGGATCATAACAGTGGCAATCAATGGTTTTTGATAAAAAGCAATAATGATTGCCGCCAGTGCACTAAACAATATTGGGGCAAATTCTCTAAAGGTTAATTTAATAATCCCTATGACTCCCTGAATAGAACGAAAGATGCGGCCGTGAAGTGCGCCAATGTGTTGTTGATAAAGAAAGCCGCCAATATCAGTTTGTAATAACCGTTCAATAACGTTTACAGTTTGTTCTTTATCTACCTGTGTAGCGATGTTTTCTATGAGATATTTCCATACAACGTTTAACGCCTCCTTGACGAGGATAATCAAAATAATCAGAATCAAGAAAGGGGTTACTGATTCAAAAGGAATGTGGGAGACAGTAATAAGCGTATCTACTAATTTTCCCAAAATAAGAGCCGGTAAATTGTTTAGCGCTCCTGCAATTACGATGATGCAGGTTGTAATAAGGAGATTCCTTCTGTTTGCAGGACGTAATAAAGAAATTGCTCTTCTGATTCCAATAAGAATTTCTTGGAGTTCACTGTTCATAACAGAAGTATAGCAAAAGATACCCACTTCTTTAAATGTTGGGGCTCGTTTTTTAGATTTTGAGCAAGATATACATCGTACAATTATGTATGTGTTTGTAAAGAATCTTCATACGTATTGCCATACAAAACAGTGAGAACATCCTGTTGATCTTCTTGAGTTAATACCGTTATTCCATAACGCGCCAGTCGAGATAAAATATGCCTCTCGATAGTACAAGGTGTGTCAAGTAAACACCTGATGGCATATGGAGTATCATCTCCGGCAATTCTGTTTGCTGATATTTTCCCACAACCAAGACAGAGGTGAATAATCATCAGTTCTCCGTCTTGTTTATAGGTGAGTCCGATTGGTTTCATCCGTGCGCTACAGGTGGATTTTCTGTCTCCCGGTGCGTTGTCTACGTGTTTTGACCAGAGACAGAGCGGGCAATGATTCCGGTGCTTTGTTCCAATGGAAATATTGGAAATGATGGCATGACAAGTCAGACACCTAAAAAGTGTCTGACGAGAACAAAATCCTTATGAGAAGCTTTGTATTGATACATCCATGAATAGTATAGCATGTTTGCTATAGATTTTACTGTCATAAAAATCATGGTATTATGAAGCATGTGGTGACTATGTATTTTTTACTGAAAAACTTTTTTGTTAAACCTTTTCGTATTCTTGGATTTTGCATAGTAATAATCTGTTGTGTTTTATGTATTCAAAAATATAAAGAAAGAATCGCTTTATTTAACACTGCACCTCTCTGTAAAGACTGCAACATTCTCCTTATCTCTCTGGATACCTGTGGCGCAAAGCACATGTCTACCTATGGATATGAACGAGATACGACACCATATTTGACTGCGCTTGCTAAAAAAGGAATTCTATTCACCAATATGCATGCAAATGCTACGTGGACATTACCGAGCCACGTATCCATTTTTACTGGAGTTTTTCCGTATGTACACACGATCGATGAGGCTAGAAAAAATTATTTAAGTCCGTCATTTCCGTTATTACCAGAAATTTTACAGAAATATGGATACAAGACATACTTTTTTGCACCACAAGGTGAAGACACTATTGCGAGAGAGCACGTATATAATCGAGGAATAGACTATTGGAATGATGAATATTGGCAATATAGAGGAAAAAATGCTGACTATTTTAAAAAGGTTGATGCTATCTTAACTAAAAATACTGATGAAAATGAAAAAACTTTTGTTTTTTTTCATACGTACGCATGTCATGGTCCGTACTATATTGAGAATCAGTCAATTACATATACAAATGAGTACATGCCTTGGATACCCTTAAAAAAAAGTGACGTGTATGATGCTCCTTTGACCTCAGAATATTATCAGTACTTATTGTATCGATTACCGATTGGACTAAAAGATGGCACTTTTAACTCATCCCCAGAAAAAATGAAATCGTTTCTTGAACATTTACAAAACGCAAACTCATTTGAAGAGGCAAAAACAATATATCAAGATGCATATAAACACAGTTTTTGGGGTGAAAGTATCATGAATCAATATCTGGAGAAATTCAATTACTGGGATAAAATTGATTGGACAGATCAAAATGAAATCGCGTATGCAAAAGCTCTTTATGATCAAAGGCTTCACACGCTAGATAAAAATCTTCTCGGTCTCTTACGAGAAAAATTGTCTAAATCATCTTGGGCAAAGAATACGCTTGTTATTATTACAGCAGATCACGGGGAAGAATTTATGGAACATGGTGAATATGGCCATATTACAGTGTATGACTTTAATACCCAAGTCCCGCTTGTATTGTTGGCACCAAATATGACAGGTCAATCAATTCACGAGCATGTTCAAAGTGTGGATATTTTTCCTACAATTCTTGATATTGTTGGCATTCCAAATACATATACATTTAATGGAGTAAGTTTATTACCGTTAATACATGGGAAGACATTAGGAAAGCGACTCATTATATCTGAAGGACAATATACAAAAGAACAAGCGATATTCTCAGTAAGAGAGGATGATTGGAAGTTGTTAATTGCGCAAAAAGAAAATTCTTTACAACCATATCAATTATTTAACACGAGAAGTGATCCTGAAGAGCAGAATAATGTTTTTAATCAACACACAAGTAAGATTGAAGCAATGATGAAAGCATATATGTCGTTAATCAACAAATAAAAGGATTTTTATGTATTGGAAAAAGAGATTGTTACACGTTGGATTTCTTGTAGGACTATTTTTTTTATTAACGGTTATTGCTACCTATCCATTAATAGTTCATTTTTATACTCATCTTCCAGGTTTTATGGATGATGAAATAGTAAATTCATGGGTATTATGGTGGGTAAGGTATGCAGTGACAATATTGAAGGTAAACCCATTTTTTACGACATTTCAGTTTTTCCCACACTATATTGATATCTCGGGTGATATATCGGTCCTGTATGGTGCGATAAGTATCATTACTGCAAAGTTCATCAATTATATCGCTGTGTATAATCTGCGTATTTTTGCATCGTTTATCATAACAGGACTTACGATGTATTGGTGGTTGTATCGAATAACAAAGCAAAATAGCATAGCAGCATTCACAGGTTCAATTGTGTTTACGTTTTCATTTTTTCGGTTGGTTCGTGCTCTAACAGGACATGTAGATCTTGCATCAACTGAATGGTATGGGTTTATATTGTTGTTTTTGACAATGGCTGCAACGCAAAAAAAGATATCCATATCAACAATATTCATAGGAGCAATAGGATCTATTCTTATGTGCTATACAGATTATCGAAATACGCTTTTGTTGGCCCTCTATGCGTTTATTTTTTCTATCTCGTATTTAGTGATTGCAATTATCCAAAAAATGTCTGTGTCACAGATTCGAAAATATGTTGTTACTATGTTGGTAACACTCGGTATAAGTGGTTTGTTGTGCTTGCCAGTTATTTTGATGCATATCCAAAAAATTCCATTGATAAGAAGTAATATTGTAGATGGAAATGGTGTCACTATCCAATCATTGGTTTTGCGTTCACAAAGAGATCCATATAATTTTACACATGGAGACACTGATAGTATTCCTGTGCGAATATCTGGCAGTGAGATAACGTATCTCGGGATTATTGCGAGTGTTATATGTTTGATTAGTATTTTGGTACTAAGGAAACGGATTAATTTGATTGATTCCATTCTATTTGTTACGACGCTTCTATGTGTTCTATTTGTATTAGGCGCTTGGAACTATTTGTACTATATTTTGTACTCTATTTCGATTTTTCAGCCATTTCGAGAAGCTGATAGATTTATCATATTAGTTGAGATTGGGCTTGCATATTTTATCGCGAGGGGAAGCATGGAAGTGTGTCATATACTTGGTAAAACAAAGCGCAATATATATATTGGAGGCTCTGTTGTTATTCTACTGTTGCTATTTTTTGATTCATCGATTATGCCAATTCGATTAATTGACGTGTCATCTTCACCCATGCTCGAACGAATAACTATTCCGTCAGGGACGGTATTGGAAATACCGTTTGGATTTCATGATGTGCATCATTGTATGGGTGTGTGTAATCGTGACATATCCTTCACGCATCAGGTTGTATATAAAAGGCCAATAGTTGGTGGATATATGTCGTTTATTGATGATTCTATTTGGGAAAAATTAATAAATGATAATGCAATACAAAAGTTACTTTATTGTCAACAATATAGTTTGTGCGTTGCCATGAATGAGAAAGAAAAGCATAGGGTGTTAACCTTTTATAATATACGAACAGTCGTTATCAATAAAATGTACTTCAATACAGCAGTGCATGAATATGTAAAAAGGCAGTTTGCTTTGGAAAAAATTGCTGAAGATGCAGATCTCATTATGTACTCCGTAAGGGCCAAATAATAAGATACGTTACATTGATGCGTTTCCGAACAAAGCCAAACGTATTTCAGGTAAGTCATTTTCATTTAAGAATTTACGATGTGTATTACACTCAACAGAAAGAAGAGAAATGATTGTCTCCGGAATATCATCTCCAGCAATTCTATTTGGTGATATTTTTCCACAGGAAAGACATTCATGAATAATCATGATCTCACCATCTGATCGTTGTTTAAGTCCAATTGGTTTCATACGACCACCACAGGTGGATTTTCGATCTCCAGGCATGCAGTCGACGTGTTTAGACCAAAGACAGAGAGGACAATGATTTCTATGTTTTGTTCCTATCGAAGTATTGGAAATGATGGCATGACAAGTCAGACACCTGAACAGTGTCTGACGAAGACAAAATCCTTACGAGATAAATTATGCTTAAACATCCAAATAGAATTATATCATACCTCGGTTTTTATGGTCTTTTTAATAAACTGTTGAATGCATAAGAGAAATTGATTATTATAGAAATATATGAAAAAAGAAGAAATGTCAGAAACATGTTGTCAGGAAAAAATGGTCTGCAAGAGGCATCATGGTCCTCATTGCGGACAATCAAGTGCAATTTATGGATTAGGTGTCGTGGGTGCATTGTTTTACTTTTTGCAGAACGCACCAAATTTCGGCGCAGTGATGATGGGCATCGGAAAATCGTTCTTTTGGCCGGCAATTTTGATGTTTAAATTATTGACGTATCTCCAAATGTAAGGTTTGGTTTAGGAAAGTATTGTTACCACATTCCACCAGTTATCAATATAATCTTTTCGTTTGTTTTGATATTTGAGGTAATAGGCATGTTCCCACAGATCAATTCCTAAGAGTGGTGTATGTCCCAAAAGGTAAGGAGAATCTTGATTGGGGAGTGTATAGCATTGCAACATCTTTTTTTCGTCTTCCACAAGCCATACCCAACCGCTTCCAAAGAAGGTGAGCGCTTTTTGAGTGAATTGGTCTTTAAAATCTGTAAGGGATCTAAAATTGTTAGTTATCCGATTTTCTAATTGTGCATCAGGAGATTTTTTTGTTCCCATAATGGACCAATACAGTGAATGATTGGCGTGGCCACCCCCAAAGTTTTTGATTTTGATTTTATCCGTTTCAGGTATAGTTGTGTCTGTAATTGTTGATAGTAATTTTTCAATAGAAAGGGATCCTAGTGTGGGATATTGAGCAAGGACGGCGTTTAGATTATCAATGTATGCCTGATGATGTTTTGCATAATGAATCTCCATTGTACGAGCATCAATGGATGGTTCAAGTGCGTCAAATGAATATGATAGTTTTGGTAATTGAAACATATGGTATATATCCTTTGTATTTATTCTTCATTTACTATAGTTTTACTGATTATGTAATTCTGTAATAATCCTTACAAACACCTATAGATGATAAAGTAGAAGAAGAAATAAGTGGTTATACAAAGTCGTTTGTTTTTATTTAGATGTATATCTTTTTAAGTTTTCTCCAAATTGCAAGTATTGGCCGTTGGCCTTTTGGCTGCAAAAATCTTTGTTGTTCTTTATAGCTCATGCGATCGTCACCTCCTGTCGTACATAGTAATAAGTGCTAGAGGGTTATTGGTGGTGTACTCAATAACCCTTTATAGGTTATCCTGTTTTTAGGTTGGACATGACATGTTACTTCACCTCCAATGTGCCCACCATGCCCATAGCGCGATGGGATCCTACCGAACAATAGTATTCAAATGTTCCGATCTTGTCAGCAACAAATTGAATTGTCTCTTCTTGTCCAGCAGACAGTTGTTTTGTTTTTGCGTTAAATTCATCAATGATTAAATCATGGAATCCTTCCATGTTTTTAAACGTTATTTGAACTGTGTCGCCTTTGGTAACAGAAATCATTGTTGGAGTAAATGTGAAGTTTCCTCCTTCAACAACAAATGATTTAACATTTGTGACATCCGTTGTTGGAGTTTCCATAACCTGCTGTGTTTCTTGTGTTACTACGTTTGTTGGTTGCACTTTTTTATTTGTGAACAACCAATATCCACCAATTACTAGTATAAGTGCGATAATGATGCTTGTTGTTTTGTTCATATGCTGTAAAACTATGGTTTATATTTTTTGACTATGTATTAGTATTATCTATAATAAGGTGCAGTATCTGTGAGATTTCTCACAAAGATGACGTATGAAAGAAACAAGAAATTTACAAGCATATACTCATTTATACTCTTCCATCATTTTCAAAAAGGGTAAGCTTATTTTGCAGCCGAGTACACACATTACGCACATATATTATCTTATTGAAGGATATGTGCGTATGTATTCATTACTTCCTAATGGGAAAGAGTTAACGATAACCATATTTAAACCTGATTCATTCTTTCCTTTGTTTTTGGCGATAGATGAACGTGAGAATACATATTATTTTGAGTCATTTACGACGAGCGTCATAAAACGCATTCCAACAGAGCAGGTATTGCACTTTATAAAAAATAATCATGATGTATTGTACGATTTCACACGACGTACCAGTCGAGGAATGCAGGGAGTTATAGAAAACCTGCAATATCAGTTGTTTGGTTCAGTGACACAGCGAACGATTGAAACTCTTTTGATGCTTGCGAGGAGGTTTGGTACAAAGAAAGGGAATGGTGTGCAAATTGAGTTACCGATTTCTCATCAAGATATTGCTAATTTTGTAGGAGTTGCGCGAGAGACGATAAGTATTGAAATGAGTAAACTGCAAAAACAGGGAATGATTACGGCATTATATAAGCGTATTACAGTTCCTGATGTATCTGCTTTATCTCGTTTGCTTAAGCACGAATAAGTTTTACGTTTTTTGAAAAATGTTTTAATCGCGAGGATAATATTGTTTTGGGGATCCAAGTAATTGAACATATCCCGTTTCATCAAGACCATACGCTTCAACGATGTCTCCTGCTCTCAATTTTTGTGGAAGAGGGATGACAAATCCGTGATTTGGTGTGGTTGATTTACACAAAGTTTTAATAAGCTCTGCACGAACTCCTTTTGCTTGAAAATATTCAATTGTTTTTTTTCCATTTTTTGGTCCGTACCGAATAGCAAAGGAAATTTGTTTTCCTGGTTGTGTCGTATCACACGTCCAGCCAAATATTCCTCTATAATCAACGGCATCTAACCACCCCAATACTGATCCTGGTTTGCCAGGTTCCTCGAGATTATTTATCGTTAAGGTTTGCTGAGTAGCTTTATTACTTGGTGAATAAGCCCTTGATCGATTTTCAGTATTGTTTTTTATGCCGATTATTAATACTGGTAAGAGAAGTAAAGATAGTAACGGTAGAAATTTTATTGATTTACGTACTGTGTCTTTTTTGGAAATTGATTTCGTCATAATACTACTATAAGTGTAATGGCATATTTACGTAAGTGTCAATGAGATTTATGGATACTTTTGGGCGAATTCTTCAAACCAGTCAATTGGTTTTTGTGCATCTTTGTCGTCATAGCCGTTGTAATTGACAAGAATTTCTTCTCCGATCTGTATTGATTTTGTTGCACGGTAAATCATTGTCTTTTCTGTAAAGTCCTGTTCCCATTTTGCATTTGGGGTGAATGAATGGTTATAGATGGATCCATATCCTAACACCATGACACCGCACCGCGTGCTTGTCCATGGATATATGTAATAGGCGAGTATCGTTTTTTCCAGATGTGTTCGTTCTTTTGGTGCAATATAGACTGTTGGACAGGTCTCAATGATCTCTCCTGCTTTAAATGTTTTGATAGCAAATACGCCACGACCTTTATGATCAGTGTCTTTGACAATAACTGAAGGGCTTTGAATAGCTAAAGTAGACTTAGAGCCACTGGACATAGGTGCATCCTGTTGCTTGTTTTTTTTCTCGGTCCCATCCCGCAGTCGAACATTTCTTCATTTTCTTGCCTGATGTAGTTGTGTATAAAACAAGTTTTGCTCCACAGTCTGGACATTCTTCTTCAAGGGGTTCGGTTGTTCCATTAATCCATTCAACATAGTCACAGCCTGTTGCTTTTTTTGTTGTTGCGTCCCATCCACCCGTAGTACATTTCTTCATTTTCTTGCCAAATCGAGTCATCGTTAATACAAGAGGGGCGCCACATTTAGGGCATTTTTCATCAAGTGTTTCAGGTTCAAATGGAAGCCATAATACATAATCACAGCCGTCAATTTTTTTTGTTTCTGCATTCCACATGCCTGCGCTGCAGCGTTTGAGTTTTTTGCCACTGCTTGTAACAACAACTTCACCAAGTTTACTTCCGCATTTTGGACATACTTCTTCTTTTTCGGTAGGGACTGATTGTGTATTCATATTGTCATACTATAGCACGGATATTTGAAAAAATGTATGGAGCAAATTACTGTTTTTTGTCGACAGCTCTCCTATCCTTGTGATAGGATAGAACACATACTTGTATCATATCTATGATTTCTGAATTGATTTTTGATGTTGAGACAAAAAAATTGTTTAGCGATATTCCCACGGATGATCCTGGAGATCTCGGAGTATCAATCGTTTCTGTGTACACACGAATGCTCAATGACGTATTTGATGAAGTGAGTGGAGAAATGAGAAGTTTCTGGGAAAAGGATTTCCCTTCCATGTGGCCGTTATTTGAAAAAGCAGATCGCATTATCGGGTTTAATTCATTGAAATTCGATGTGCCCGCACTTCAGCCGTATACGGCGATGAATTTTCTTTCACTAAAACATTTCGATATTATGGAAATTGTGAGACAGAAGATAGGTCGAAGAATCGGACTGAGTGCGCTCGCAAAAGAGACGATCGGAGATGATAAAACAGATGTTGGGACGAACGCGGTGATATATTGGGCAATGGGGGACGGTGAAAGTCTTGAGAAATTGCAAAGATACTGCGAAGCTGATGTTGCATTAACGCGAGATTTATATGATTTTGGAAGAAAAAATAAGTTATTAAAATATCGGGATAAATGGAACAATGTCACCACAATAGACATTGATTTTTCTTATCCAATAGTAAAAAAAGATCCACAAATCGGGTTATTTTAATTTCCAATACAGCGTTTGATGTTAGGTATTTCCTTTATTGCTGCGTCGTATCCAATTTTAATAACTTCGCTCCCCTGAAATACCTGTAGTAGGTTTAGAGAGGATATAGAGGCAACGTTAGGCAAAATTGTGATGTCTGCTGATTTGCATAGCTCTTTTGCTAAGTTATATCGAAAAAAATTGATTGTTGCGACACCAGCATCTTTTACATTAGGCTTTTTTGCCTCTGTTACAGTTTTTGGATTCGGTAATGGATATGAATCAAGATTTACTGCAATGACGATGTCCGCTCCTAATTCCTTGGCAGGCCTTACTGGCACAGGACAAGAACATCCGCCATCGATCATATAGGTGTTTTGTAAAAACACTGGTTCAAATACAACTGGTATTGCAAAACTCGCATGAATTGCCGTTGCTAAGTTGCCAGATGCAAATGTGACAGCATTACCCGTTGAAAGGTCAGTTGCAACAGCTGCAAACGGTTTTGGAAGTGATTCAATGAGTATATGACGCAATAGTTTTTGAATGAACTCAGTTATATTGTTTCCTTGAATAATTCCTGAAGGAAATCCAATGTCTGAAAACACCCAAAGTAGGTCTTTTTTTGTAAGCGAAGTGGCGATTTTTTCTACCTTCGAAATGTCTCCAAGTGATGCATATAATCCTCCAATAAGCGCGCCAGCACTTGTTCCAGTGATGACATCAATAGGAATATCATTTTCGAGCAATGCTTGAATAACGCCGATGTGTGCTAGACCTCTCGGACCACCACTACCTAGAGCAAGTCCTACTTTTTGTTGTAATTTCATGTATATAGTATAGCAAAAATGTTTTTTTTCTTATTTGAGGATATAGAAATAGAAGAGCGCAGCTAGAACAATTCTATATATTGCAAATGGTAAGAACGAATGATTTTTTACAAACCCGATGAATAGTTTTATGGCAAATAGCGCAGTGATAAATGATGTAGCAAGTCCAACACTGAGAAGTGTGATTGTTGTTGGTGTGATTTGAAATGGAGTTTTGAGGATATCATAGCCTGTTGCTGCGATCATAGTAGGAATTGCAAGAAGAAACGAAAATTCAACAGCGGCTTCTTTTGAAAGTCCAACGATAAGACCAGAAAAAATTGAAGCTGCTGATCGAGAAACACCTGGAATCATGGATATTGTTTGTCCGAGTCCTATGTATAGAGCTTGTTTTGGCGTGATTGACTCTAGTGTTGTTGTGGGAGTTTTTCTTTTTTGAACGATCCGCTCAATCACAAGAAATGCTATTCCACCAATTGCAAGTGAGCAGACGACAACGAACGCGCTTTCTAAAAGTATATGCTTTACGATTGTGTAGAAAATGAACCCGACGATGACAGTGGGAATAAATGCATATGCAAGTGGCTTCCATAAAAAACGTTTCTTCAAAAGTGTGTTTCTATAAATGAGGGCGACAGCAGCAATTGCGCCAAGTTGGATAATGATTTCAAATGATGTAAGGAAATCAGTTTGCGGAATAGATAGAAGTTTATCAACGAGAATCATGTGTCCTGTGGAAGACACAGGAAGAAATTCAGTTATCCCTTCGACAATGCCTAAAATACTTGCTTGGAGTACATTCATGGATATGCAACTGTTATTCAGTTATTGTAATAACTTCGTTTGGACAAGCAGCAGCAGCTTCTCGTGCCAATTTTTTATCTTCTTCAGTGTATGTATCTGGTTGTTTTTTTATCGTGACGAGTCCAGTGTCAAGCGAAAAAAGCTCCGGTGCAATGGAAGCACACATACCACAGGATAAACATTTATCTGGTTGAACTGTTACTTGCATATTTTCTCCTTATATTTTTATGCGATACCGTTTTATATTTGTAGCACCATTGGTTAAATATGTAGTGACGGTGAGTGTGGCATTTTTTATGTTGCGGTGTGGTGTACAAACACCATGACTGCATGTGCCAAAATACAAATCTCGTGAATCAGAGACGAGTCCTGTTGTTTGTACTGTGCCCATAGCTCCTTGTGATACGCCACTTGCTGTATAGCTCAGTTCATACCCTATTTTTTTAACGGATCCGAGATTTTGAAATGTCACAATGACACTGTTAGTTGGGCGTGAAAGTTTTGCAGTTGAATATGAAAACGATTTTGTACCAGTCACAGTTTTTTTTACTCGTGGTTTTGCAGCAAACACAGGAGTTGCTGTAATCATGCATAGGCAAAAGCAAAAACAGAGTGTGAGAAAGGTTTTCATAGAATTATAGTCTATTATATACCACTTGTGATGAAATTTGATAGAATAGTGATATATGAAAAAGCCTATTGTAATAGGAAGTATTGTATTTGTTGGAATCGTTATACTTGCAGGTTTGTATATGTTTCGAACAAAATTTTTTCCTGCAACAAGTAATCAAACGGCGTTCGTCACTCCAACCGTCGCTCCAAAGGAACTCGTACTCTGGGAGGATCCTGCAGGTTTTTCTTTCAAATATCCAAGTGACTTGATGGTAAATAAACACGATGAAGATACAGAAAATTATGCACATGTGGAGCTTACAAGCGCAGGGCATTCTGGAAGTGTCATCATTTGGGTAAAAGACACCACATATCAATCGGTGGATGCTTGGGTAAAAGGGGACAGTATGGTAAAAACATCTCCATCAGTTGATACAACACTTGGAGGATATGAAGCTAAAAAAATTATTGTTTCCGGAGCATCAAAAAAGATGATTACGGCAGCAATTGACGTTGACGTTTTAGTGACTGTTGAAGCTGATATGCAAACAGATGAGCCGTATTGGACTGACGTGTATGCAGGAATTATTCAGACGTTTGTCTTCGCTTCTAGAGATGATATGTCGGGTAATGCAGAAGAGCAGACGGATATTGGTGGTGGGAGTGAGGTGGATGAGGAAGAAGTGTTGGAATAACCTCTATGGTATACTCGTTAAGAGAGAAAGGGACATGTTATGAATTTATTTATTGGTAATCTTTCATTTTCTATTGATGATGCAGCGTTAAAAAATACGTTTACACAAGCAGGAACTGTTGTGTCAGCAAGCGTCGTGACAGATAAATATTCTGGAAAATCACGAGGGTTTGGTTTTGTTGAAATGAGTTCAGAAGACGAAGTAAAGAAAGCGATAGAGCTTTTTAATGGAACGATTGTTGAAGGAAGACCGTTAGTTGTCAATGTTGCGCACCCTCCTAAACAACTATAGTAGTATTCTACGGAGTTTTTGAGGGTGTCGGACTCGGTATTGTTTGACATCTTCCACCAGCAGGCTCACTCCCTTTAATAAAATATTCAGGACGACCGAAGTAACAAAGAATTGAAGTGATATTTGCACTTCTGACTGGGACTTCATCTTCTTTGTCTTTGAGAATTTCAGTCATGATGTCATGCCAAATGGGAGCTGCTCCCGTAACGCCTGATGATAATTGTTGATTCATTGGTGAATTATCGTTGTTTCCTACCCAGACGGTGGTGACATATGACGGCGTATATCCAATTGTCCAATTATCTCGTTTGTCATTGCTCGTTCCTGTTTTGACTGATACTGTTTTTCCTTTGATAACAAGTGCAGAGTTTGGACCAAATGCATTTGTTCGTGCTGTGTTATCGCTTAAAATATTACTCATAATCCATGCGACATCTTCTTTAATTGCCAACGTTCCGTTGTCCGTACTTTTTCGTTCATATACTTTTCCTGTATAGTCTGTGACTTCAAGAATTGGCGTTAGATTTTGACGTATACCTTTATTAGCAAGTGTTCCAAATACTTTTGCCATATCAAGCATTGTGACCTCTCCGCCTCCAAGAGTGATTGATAGCCCAAATCGAGACGCATCCTTCCATGAAGTAATGCCCATTAGTTTTCCTTTTGAAACAATCGCGTTTACTCCGAGTCGGGACGCGAGCTTGACCGCTGGAATATTATAAGAATTTGCGAGTGCATATCGAAGTGGAGTAGGTCCATGAAATTTTCCATCATAATTAACAGGAGAATACGTTGGGTTATTCGGAATCGTATATGATACTGGAGAATCGTCAAGAATAGATGCGGCAGTGAAACCATTTTCAAGTGCGAGTGCATACGTAACAACTTTTATTGAGGAACCAGGTTGACGGAGTGCAGTAGTTACATTTACATTTCCATCATGCTGGGTGTCAAAGTAATCTTTACTTCCAACCATGGCAAGAATTTCTCCAGTTTTTGGATTTGTGACAAGTGCTCCGCCATTGCCAACAGATAGATTTGTCAGTCCTTCAATGTTTGTCGTGACGATATCTTGCACTTTTTCTTGCATAGTTACATCAAGTGAGGTGACAACTCGAAGCCCCCCTTGTTCAACTTTTCTTGCGCCGTAGCGTTTTTCTAATAACTCTTTGATATACATAACAAAATGCGGTGCGCGGATGGAAATGTCAGGTGTAGCGAAACGAATTTTTTCATTATATGCAGCTTCTGCTTCTTCTTTTGTTATGTACCCGTCTTCAACCATGCGCCGAAGCACCTCAATTTGTCGGTCAAATGCTTTTTTAGGAGAACTGCCAAACGGAGAATAGTCTGTTGGAGCAGCTGGTAGTCCCGCAAGAAGCGCTGTTTCTCCAAGTGTTAATTCTGAAAGTTCTTTGTTAAAGTAAGTTTTACTTGCAGATTCGATTCCCCATGATGTTCCTCCGTATGGGACTTGGTTTAAATACATTTCTAAAATTTCATCTTTTGTATAGATGCGTTCCGCCCAAAAAGCAAGGATAACTTCTTTTATTTTTCTGATAATTGAAATTTCAGGTGTTAACAGTGCAGATTTAATGAGTTGTTGTGTGATGGTTGATCCACCTTGGATTTGGTTGTGCATTGCAATTTCAGTCGCGGCTCTTGTAATACCTTTAATGGAAAATCCGTTATGTTTATAAAAATCTCTATCTTCAATGGCAATCGTTGCCTGTTTTACATGTTTTGGTATCGCTGAAAGAGGAATCGGTGTTCTGTTTTGGTCAGCATATATTTCATAGAGTAAGGCACCATTACGATCAAGTATTTGTGTAGAGACTGCGAGGTCGCGTCTTGAAAGCATCGATGGATTAGGAAGTGTGCGTACCTGTTGATACGTAATATAAGGGATAAAAATACAACATATCGTTACAATTATTCCAAAAAAAAATGAACGTGCATGAAATGATGTTCTTTTTATTGGTGCTTTTTGTTTTAAAAGTTTTCGTTTCTCTTCGAATTTTTTTTGTGCACTTTTAAAGAATTGCCAAATAGAATGAGCGGTTTTTGAAAAAATGAGTTTTTTGGGAGCGTTAAGACGTGCCATAGATAAATTAGATAATAGTTGATTTATATCTCGCTTGTTAAAAAAATACAAGGAGGAAAAGAAAGATTACTTAATAAATATTGGCTTGTTTTCTGGATGTTGGCAATCAAGACAGTACAAAGAGACAGGATCTTTTACTATTTGTTTTTCAGTTACTTCAGTGTTTTCTGTAACATTTGGTAGAGCGATGTCTCCGGTCGATTTATCGATGACAACAGGTTGCTTTAGGAGTTCACGTTCTGTTGGTACTGTTCCTTTAATAAAATATTCAAAGCGCGTTGAACAACCTTTGTCGTCTCCGTCTGGATTTGGTGGAAGAAGTCCTGATATGGTGCAAATTTGCGCTCCAACCACATTTTCTGGTTGTTTTGGCCAGATATCTGGTTTGCCTGTGAGCGCTTTTGTCATGAGTTTGTTCCAAATTGGAGCTGCTCCGGTAATACCAGATACGAGATATCTGTTCATTGGGGTGTTGTCATTGTTGCCGACCCATGTGGCAACAAGCACACTTGGAGTGTATCCAATCGTCCAGTTATCTCGGACGTCATCTGTTGTTCCTGTTTTTACTGACACAGCGTGTCCTGGAATAACAAGGGAAGAGTTTGATCCAAATGCATCCTGTCTGGCATTATTATCAAGTAACATGTGTGAAATAATAAATGTTGTTTCACTTGATAAAACACGTGGTCCAGACAAAAGTAATTGAGAAGGAATTTCTTTGTTGAGGTTGGGATCAGTATATTCACTTATTGTTTTTCCATCACGGTCAATAACTTTTCGTATGGACACTAAATCTTTTCGAATTCCGCCGTTTGCAAATACACCAAAAGCTTCTGCCATATCTACCATGCGAACTTCACCACCACCTAATGTGAGAGAGAGACCATAGTTGTCTGGATTTTGAATAGTCGAAAGTCCAAATGCACTTGCTGATGCGACCATGTCTGATACTGTATTAAGATAGAGCATTTTTACAGCAGGAATGTTGAGTGAATTACCAAGGGCAAAGCGAAGCTGTACAGGTCCACGAAATTTTCCATCATAATTTTTTGGACAATAGGATGGTTGACCGACGACACCAAAGCACGTTGGGACATCAAGGAACGTTGTGGCAGCAGTGACGATTTTTTTATCAATGCCAATTGCATAGTTAATTGGTTTTATTGAAGAACCAGGTTGACGAAGTGCTGTTGTAACATTAAAACCTCCTGATGGTGTTGCAAAATAATCGACACTTCCCACCATAGCGAGAATTTCGCCTGTTGCTGGATTTGTTATGAGTGCTGCTCCATTTGAAACCTGAGTATTTTTCAGTTTTGCAACTTCAGCCGTCACTGTTGCCTGAGCATACTCTTGCAGGTCTGCATCAAGTGTCGTATAGACCTTTAGTCCTCCTCGTTCGACTGCATGTTCACCGAGTTCGCTTGCGAGTTGTTCTTTTACATACATGACGAAATGTGGCGCCTTTATGTTGGTTGGTTTTGTAAATGTGAGTGTTGTATTTTTTGCTTCTTCTTCTTGTTCTTTTGTAATATATCCGTCTTCAACCATTCTCCGAAGCACGTCTTTTTGTCTTGAGATGGCTAATTCAGGGTTGTTTCCAAATGGAGAATAGAGCGAAGGAGCTTGTGGAAGACCAGCGAGGAGTGTTGCTTCGGCAAGCGTTAAGTCTTTGACTGATTTTCCAAAATATTTTTCTGCTGCTGTACCAATGCCCCAAGCAGTACCTCCATATGGTACTTGATTTAAGTACATTTCAAGAATTTTATCTTTTGAATAGAGCGCCTCCACCCAATAGGCAAGAAGCATTTCTTTAAGTTTGCGTATGATGGTTTGTTGTGGAGTAAGGAGTGCTGATTTGACAAGTTGTTGTGTAATGGTTGATCCTCCTTGAAGTTGTTTCCCGAGGATGGTTGCCGAGATTGCTCGTAGCACTCCTCCAATAGGATTAATTCCTCCATGGCGATAAAAATCTTTGTCCTCAATTGAGATTGTTGCCTGTTGGACATGTTTAGGAATTTCAGAAAGAGGGACGAGTGATCTGTTTTGGTCGGTGAATATGTCAAATAACAGTACACCATTTCTATCATAAATTTTTGTTGCCAGTGGAATATCATAAACGCCAAGTTTGGTTGGTGAAGGAAGATCTTTGAGTAATGTGAGATATACAAAGATGATGAGAAATAACGGAATGAGCCAAAATGCATACGCACGATGTTTCCACATCTGTGTTCGAAGACCCGCTATTTTTTCTTTTGTCAGCATTCTCATGTGTATCTATTATAATAGAAGAAACCAAGAAAGCCTATGGAAAGTTCAGAAAACATTATATACACACCTATTCTTCCTGCTGAAGTTGATCATCCAACAAATCGTATGTGTGAATTTCAGTCAGAATTTTTTGGCATCGTGCATGGCGCATCGCTCTCCTACGGATATGTTGCGGCTGCACTTGCAGCGGATACCGCTGTATGGGGATACAAAGAGATTCGAAAGAGGCAGTGTTATTGGATTGATAAAAAACAGCTCTTAACTCGGATTATCAGGACAATAAATATTTCTTTGTGGCAAAAACATAAAGAACCATTATATGCGAAAGGACTTGTTGTTGATGGTGTGTGTTGTATTGTTGGTCAAAAAACTGCATGGATCGGATGTTTTGGTGACGCTTCAGTTGTTGAGATTAGGAAAAACAAGGAACAACGATTGATGGGGGTTGTTGCAGAAAATGCATATGAAGGAGCACAAAAATTAGGAAGTGACAGATATAAGTTATCATTTTTGTCGGCGCGGTTTCCTTTTGAAGAAGGGGATACAATATTACTTGCAAGTGGTAGTACTTCATCAATGACACAAGAAGAGTTAATCGCGTATGCGGAGGAAAAAGAGAAAAAACAGTTGAAGTCGACGACAGGAGGTATACTAGTAATACACCATGTATAAATATGGTATCTTGAATATATGACTGCCTTGCCCACATTACCTTCGATTTCTGAAATACCTGATAAAAGTCGTGTCATTGTACGGATAGACATGGATGTCCCAATCAAAGATGGTCAGGTAACAGATGTAGATCGTTTGAAAAAATCTATTCCAACAATAGAGCAATTACTTGATAAAGAATGCAGTATTATATTTCTTAGTCACGTTGGTAGACCAAAAGGAAATGATTCAGCGTGGTCGCTTCGTCCTGTGTATAGTGCGTTGCGTTCGCTTATAAAACACCCCGCTTTTATACGAGAGATATATATTGAGGATATAACCGATGAAGTTGCTATACGACAAGCGCTCGTTGATCATACCATTCTTTTTCTCGAAAACGTTCGTTTTTGGGAAGGGGAAGAGCAGAATGATCCAACGTTTTTGCTTTCTGTAGTACATAACGCGGATTGGTATGTGAATGATGCGTTAGCAGTTTCTCATAGACGCCATCGTTCTATCATGCTTCATCATGACCTGCCAACAGCGTATGGCATTGCGTTTATTAGTGAGGTGAGTAAGCTTATGTATGTTGTAGAACATCCCTCACATCCAGTGACGATTATCTTAGGGGGAACAAAAAAAGATAAGTTGACCTATGTACGTGGCCTTGTTGAAATCGCAGATCATGTATTAATTGGAGGAAAGTTGCCACATTTGTTGCCATCTGATTTGCAGATTACTGATAAATTTTGTATTGCTGCACTACAAGATAACGGGTTTGATTTGAATGATCATGATATTGAGGTATTTACTTCAATTATTAAACAATCAAAAATGATAATTTGGGCAGGTGCAATGGGATTTTTTGAAAATCCAATCTATAAAAAAGGGACAGAACAAATAGCACGCGCGGTGGTAGCAAGTAGTGCGTATACAATACTTGCTGGTGGTGACACGGAAGCGTCTATTTCTGACTTAGGTGAAGAAAAAAAGATAAATGTGATAGCCTCTGGTGGGGGAATGATGCTTGAACTTTTGACAAAAAAGACACTTCCTGCATGGGAATAAGTAGGTAAAATAGAAAACAAAAAAAGTATACAATAGATATATGAATAAAAGATTGCGTATCGGTATTAACGGATTTGGTCGTATTGGGACAGTAGTACTCCGCGCAATTTTTAAAGAAAAATATGATGTTGAAGTTGCAGCCATAAATACTCGAGGTACAATGACGGCAGAGCAGATTGCTCTTCAGTTTAAATATGATTCTGTCTATGGGAGATTGCCACTTCATATCGGGTTTTCTGAGCCTGAAAAATCAGCAGAAATCGGAAAGTTAGAAGTAGGAAAAACAGTTATCCCACTATTGGGAATTGATGACCCGACCAAAATTCCATGGGGAGAGTATGGCGTTGATATTGTGCTTGAGTGCACAGGAAAGTTTACCGATGGGAAGGCCATGGGTCATACAGAGGGAGGAGCAAAAAAAGTTATTATTTCCGCGCCCTCAAAAGACGCCCATATTCCAACATATATTTTAGGAGTAAATGAAGAAACGTATTGTGGGGAAACACTTGTTTCCAACGGATCTTGTACAACAAATTGTGTGGCGCCAATTGTAAAACTTATTGAAGAGTCTATTGGATTTCAAGAAGGAGTGTTGACGACAATTCATGCATATACGACCAATCAAAATATGGTGGATGGGACAGGAAAAGACCCAAGGCGCGCAAGAGCGGGAGCGGTAAACATTGTGCCAACAGCAACAGGTGCTGCTGAAGCAGTTATTGCAGCATATCCTCGTGTTAAGGGTCGGTTTGCAGGGTCTGCAATTCGAGTACCTGTTATTTGCGGCTCATATTCAGATCTGACATTTAAAATGGTTCGGAGTACATCTATTGATGAAATAAATTCCATTATTGAAGAAGCGTGCGTTTCAGAAAAACTGGTGGGAAAAATGAAAATTTCTTATGATCCACTCGTTTCATCAGATATTATCGGGGATAACGCATCATGTATTATCGATTCGCGTATGACAAAGGTAGTGTCAGATGACATGATTTCCATCGGTGCATGGTATGACAATGAATACGGGTATTCTTGTCGACTTGTTGAACTTGCTTTGTTAATGCACGTGTTTAATGGATAACACTTTCTATTTAGGGCATGAAGTATTTTCGAACGAAGCGAATTTCTTCAGCAGAGTATCCGAGTGAGTTGAGTAATTCTTGAATATCCTTTTTTGATTTTCCTTGTTTTGTCATCGATGTTGTAATATTTAAAATCATTTCTGTTGGTTCATAGGGGAAGAGAATCCACTTTGTTGTACTTTCTGCAAAAAAATCTGGTCTATATACTGAATGTGGTTTATAAAACATGGTAACAACCCGAATACTTGCTGGTTTAAATCGTGATAAATATTTGGTTGCGCGTACGAGTGTTTTTCCGGAGTCAGCAACATCATCGACTAATAAAACGTGTTTTCCATTAATCCGTGTTTTTAATGGTTCTGTAATAACAAGCTCTCCTTGTGATTGAATATCGGTATAGCTTTGAATGGTAAATGTTGCAACAGGGATGCGCAAAAAATCAGATAGTAAATGACCAAGTGTGAGACCTCCTCTTGATATGGAAACAATTTGATTGACCTCTGCGTGATGCTGCAATATGGTCGCTGCAATTTTTCTTGTAAGTTCGTGATATCTGCTCCACGTGATAGGTAAATATTGAATTTCCATACTTTAGTATCCCGCAATTACTTGACGAAAGCAACTCTCGTTCTATAATAGGAACATGAATACTTCAACCCCAAAATTAAAATATTCAAGCGTTGCTATTTCAGGAAGACCCGGAGCGGGAAGATCCACATTGTTAAAAAATCTCAAAAGCATTGTTGAACCGTTAGGGTGGGAAATATTTTCAGGAGGCGATTGGGCAAGAAAGTTTGCAATTGAAAATGGGAAACATGATGCCAATGATGTAACACATCATAAAGCAACAGACTATAGTGATGAGATTGATCATCAAATTGATGCTGCCATGCGAGAAAAACTTTCTAATCCAGAGACACATGTTGCTGTTGAATCATGGATTGCCGGATGGAACATGCGTGGGCTTCCACATGTATTAAAAGTATTACTAATGACTGATGATTCACTTCGTATTGATAGAGTGGTTAATCGTGACAGTTTATCTGTTGAGGAAGCAAAAAAACATTTACGAGAACGGGAAGAAGCAAATATAGGAAAATGGGAACGGATGTATGGGGTAACAGACTTTTGGGACCCAAAACATTATGATCTTATCATTAATACATATTCACATGGTCCAAAAGAAACTTTAAATCTTGTTCTTCAAGCGCTTGGATATTTTCAGGCTAATGGTCAACCAAAAGAGGAATAAATAGCAATGATTCCAACATCCGATCAAGCGATTTCTTTGTGGCAAACGTACGCGTTGCCTGAAAAAAAGCAAAAGCATTCACTTTTGGTGGCGTCTGTTGCGTTATGGCTTGCAACGCAGATTGAAGAGCATACAAAAACACGTGTAGCAAAAGAATTGGTATACGTTACTGGATTACTACACGATATTGATAAAAATATTTCATGGGAAACAGGAGAGACACATCCTGATGCCGGTGTTCGAATACTCAGAAGTCTTGGATATGATGAAGTTGCCACACTCGTTAAGAAACATCCACTTCATGCAATTTTAGATCCTACAATAACACCTGTCACACTTGAAGAAAAAATAGTATATCTTGCAGATAAAATGACGAAGTACGAAGTAATTTCGGTTGATGAACGGTTTGCACTTTGGCGCGCGGAATCGTTGACACAAGAAGAGCAATCTGTATTAGATGCTGCATACCCAGCGGTGAAGCAACTTGAGTTAGAAATATGCGATATGATACAGATGTCGCCAGATGAAATGCGAAATACGTGTAAAAACGATATACTACAACAAGAAAGGGAAAAGATATGAAACAACGAATACTTTTTGTATGCTCAATACTATTATTTCTTGCTGCAGGTGCATGGCACACAGTATTAGCAGTAAATCCCGAAGGGACGACCAATACTAACGAATCAACAATAACGAAAGTAGAATATGCGTTGCCATATCCAGGGGTGTTACCAGATCACCCGTTGTATAGATTAAAACGTTTACGAGATTATATATTGGAACAGATTATCGTCGAGCCTGTGAGAAAAGGGGAGTTTTATATTTTACAGGGAGATAAACGACTCCATATGAGTTTATTTTTAATTGCGTCAGGAAAAAGGGAACTTGCAGAAACAACCACGAGTAAGGCAGAAAAATATATGGAGCAAGCAGTGCAAGTACTCATGGCGCATAAAAAAACAGGAGCAACTGTCCCTGTATATGTTATTGAACATTTACAAATTGCCCTGGCAAAGCATGAAGAAGTAATTTCAGAAATGTTAACTTCGGCAAATGCAGAGCAAAAAAATGGTCTTACAGAGTCTTTAACTCGAGCTACACAGTTAAAAGAACTTTCAAAAGAGTTGAAATAGCTTGATGAATCGATACGATTGAACACAAAAATAAAACGAAAGTTTTATTATCTCCGTAGTATTTCTTCATGAGTTCTGAATTGAAGCTGAAGAAAAATATTGACTGGTTTTGATATAGAAGAACTCTATTGACCCCCTATAATTAGTGTTTTACTATCAGTGATGTCACCACATATAGCGTTTTACTTTTCACACAACCATGAAATGTCCATATTGCGATAATAAAGATACTGATGTTTTAGAGACGCGGGATAGCGAAGATTTAACAGTGACGCGAAGAAGAAGGACTTGCCAAAAGTGTGAGAAAAGGTTTACAACATATGAACGCGTTGAGCATGTGCCGATAACGGTAATTAAAAAAGATAACAGACGGGAAACATTTGATCGGGAAAAATTAAGTAGAGGGATTTGGCGAGCAAGCGGGAAGACATTAATTACAGCACCTGATGTAGCAAGAATTATTGATGAGGTGGAAAAAGAAATTATTGGTGGAGACACGAATGAGGTAACCAGTAACGCAATAGGCATGTTGGTCGCAAAACGATTAAAAAAGTTAGATAAGATTGCATATATTCGCTTTTCAAGCGTATTTAAAAAATTTGTTGATATTGAAGATTTAGCAAAGGAAGTAAAAAAAATTTCTTAACCTTTAAAGGAGGTGTTTCTATATGGAACTAACTGGCATTCGTAGTAAAGTATTTTTGGATAGGTATGCACTCAAAGATGAAATGGGAGCTCCTATAGAAAAAACTCCTGAGGATATGTGGCACCGCGTTGCGCACGCGGTCGCAAAAATCGAAAAACCAGAAGCACGACTCCATTGGGAAGAAAAATTCTACGATGTCATGCAAGACTTTGTGTTCGTTCCAGGTGGGAGAATTTTGTCTGGAGCAGGTACAGGGTATAAAGTAACATTCTATAACTGTTTTGTTATTCCATCCCCAAAAGATTCCAGAGGTGGCATTCTTTCAACATTATCCAACATGGTTGAGATTATGGCACGAGGTGGAGGAGTGGGAATTAATCTTTCAACATTACGACCTCGTGGGTCAAGAGTAAAAAAGGTAAACGGTTTTTCCTCGGGCCCAATTAATTGGGCAGAGCTGTTCTCCGTTGCAACAAAAGATATTATTCAGCAGGGTGGAACGCGACGAGGTGCGTTAATGTTGATGCTTTGGGATTGGCATCCAGATATAGAAGAATTCATTACCGTGAAGCAAGATCTTACCAAAATTAACGGCGCAAATCTTTCTGTCTGTGTATCTGACGCATTTATGACCGCTGTGAAAGAAGATGCGGATTGGAATTTGATTTTCCCTGATACACAAGATCCTGACTATGACACAAAGTGGGATGGCTACATGCCAAATTGGATTGCACTCGGAAAAACACCAAAAATAATAAAAACGGTAAAAGCGCGGGAATTATGGGATTTAGTTGCAAAAGCAGCTTGGAATAGCGCAGAGCCGGGTGTTGTTTTCATGGAGCGGTACAATAAACAATTCAATAATTATTATTATGAATTCGTTAACTGTGTGAATCCATGTGGAGAAGAAGGTTTGCCATATTGGGGTGTTTGTAATTTGTGTTCCATTAACTTGGCAGCACTTGTTCGTGAAGATGGCACCATGAATTATGAGCGGCTTGCAGAGGTTGCCAAAATCGGCGTGCGGTTCCAAGATAATGTGGTAGATGCTGATGTCTATATATTTGATGAAATCAAAAAAGTTCAACTTGAGGGGGAGCGTCGTATTGGTCTTGGCACCATGGGTTTAGGTGATGCACTTATTAAAATGAAGATTCGATATGGGTCAAAAGAAAGCTTGACAGTGATTGATAAAATTTATAAAACAATCAGAGATGCCGCCTATGAGTCTTCCATTGATATTGCCAAAGAAAAAGGACCATTCCCAAAGATTGATAAGAAAAAACATGTTGCAGGATATTTTCCAAGTCAACTTCCTGAAGCATTGAAAACGAAAATGAAACGGTATGGAATTAGGAATTCATTGTTGTTACAGCAAGCACCAACCGGATCAACATCCATGTTATCTGGGGTGTCGAGTGGCATTGAGCCTGTCTATGAATTTGAATATATGCGTCACGACCGGCTTGGTGATCATGTTATCAGACATGCGTTGTATGACGAGTGGTTTGAACAGTTTAAAGCCACAAACGGACGAGAACCAACAAAAGTTGATAGGCCAGACTATTTTGCATCAGCAAACGATTTAACACCAGAAAATCATGTAGAAGTGCAGGCAGCAATTCAAAAATATGTCGATGCTTCTATCAGTAAGACGGTAAATGCACCAAATGTACATACAGTAGAAGATGTGAAACGAATCTATACACTTGCGTACGACCTTGGATGTAAAGGAATTGCATACATGCGAGAAGGGAGTAGACAAGGGGTATTGACGAGGAAGGAAGAACCGAAGAAAGAGGAGGTAAAAGAGCAAGTTGTACCAACAGTTGAAGTGAAACCACGACCAGATATTGTACACGGATCAACATATAGAGCAGAGACTCCAGTTGGTCAGGCATATGTGACATTGAATACCAATGGGGGAAACCAACCAGTTGAATTGTTTATAAATGTGGGAAAAGCAGGTAGTGATGTCACTGCAATGGCAGAAGCAATGGGACGGCTTATTTCGTTAACGCTTCGCATGGCTTCCCCAATTCCTCCAATTGAGCGGGCACGAAAAGTAGCGGCAGAGCTAATTGGAATTGGTGGTGCACGGTCCTTAGGATTTGGAGAAAATAGAGTGCGTAGTTTGCCTGATGCAGTAGCAAAAGTGATTGATAAACATTTTGGATTTTTTGCAAAACACAGACTTGATGCCGCGGTCACAGAACCAGATAGAGTTACTGTAGAAAAAGGAGCTGATACAGAAGAAAAAAAGACCGATGAAGAAATTCAGGCGCTTCTTGCAAAAATGGGGGCAACACCAAAAGTAGCAGTGGCTGAAGAAAAAGAGCATCGTATGGTAACGGTTGATCTTTGTCCAAAATGTGGAGAGGGCACGCTCGTTTTTGAAGAATCCTGTAAAAAATGTTACAACTGCGGATATAGTGAGTGTTAAGTATGCCAGTATACACACGAACCGGTGATGATGGGACAACTGCGCTTTTTGGGGGAAAACGGGTATTAAAATGTGACAGTCTGGTTGATGTGTATGGTTCTATCGATGAAGTAAATAGTTGGATTGGATTACTCGTCCAAACTCCTCATGTTGGTGGGTATAAACAGTTATTCACTCTTGTACAGCACGATTTGTTTCTTATTGGAAGTACACTAGCTGGATGGAAGGGCGATGTGTCACATCTACAAATACGGGTGAGCGAAATGGAAAAACGGATTGATGAAATCGAAAAAAACGTTCTTCCGCTTTCGCATTTCATTTTGCCAGGTGGTACAAAAGAGTCAGCTACTGTGCATATTATTCGAAGTATTACAAGACGGGTGGAACGACAGATGGTTGCATATAGGAAACAAAAAAAAGTAAATAGCACAGTATCAACATCAGATATGTCGCTCATGATTAAATATATGAATCGTTTATCTGACTTGTTATTTATGGTTGCACGAGGTATAAATAAAACAGTTGGTGTCCATGATGTCGTGTGGAGTGGACACAAAAAATAAAGAATAAGGAAGGTTGTAACCGAAAGGAATTCAACCACTGTGCCGCAACGGTAAAGTCCGGAACTTTTCTTTATTGTTGGTATCCCGAGCAGGAAAAAAGAGAGACGCTGCCTTCTCGGGTTTTTGGTTGATAAACGAGAAGGTTTTTTAATGGAAAAAGGAAGTAATATGAAAAAAACAATAAATTTTAGAACAATTCTTCTTATCGTCATGTGTATCGTTTTAGGGGTGTTGTTTGTAAAAAATGGTCTTGAGTCAAAAAATGGAGTAGGATCTCCCATAACACAGCAAAGCACGAAGCCTTCAGTATCTGTCACCATCGACACGGGAAAATCAACTGAAGTATTGACCGCCTCTGTATCATCGAATTCTCCATATGAAGCACTCCAGATAGTAGCAGAACAAAATAATCGTGTGCTTTCAACAAAGCAATATGATTTTGGTGTGTTTGTCACTGGGGTTGGTGATGTGATGACAACCGCTGAATATGGATGGATATATTATGTTAATTCTGTGTCAGGAACAGTTGCTGCAGATGCCTATGAGTTAAAATCAGGCGATCAGGTTGAATGGAAATTTGAAAAATCTATTTTTTAAAAGTATATGGAACTATTTATTTTTACAGCGTTTGGTGTTATTTCAAGACTCGTTCCGCATGTGCCAAACATGACCGCAGTAGGAGCAATTGCTTTGTTTACCAGTGCAAAGTTTGGAATAAAGAAAAGTTTTGTTGTGCTGTTTACGACGATGTTGGTTGCAGATAGTATCAAAGGATTACACAGTGTCATGTGGGCAACCTATGGGGCTTTGATTATTGGCATGCTTATTGGAAAGTATATCTCCACAAAAAAACAGGTCGGATGGATTATCGGGGGGACACTAGTATCTTCTATCGTGTTTTTTATAGTGACGAATTTTGCAGTATGGCTTGCACCAAATTACATGTACGAAAAAACAGTCTCTGGTCTTATTACATGTTATACAATGGCAATTCCATTTTTTAGGAATACTCTCGTTGGCGATTTGATGTATTCAGGTATATTTTTTGGAGGATTTGAACTTTTCAAATCCATGAGAAAAAGGTATGCGATGCGTCAAGTCGATCAGTAAAAACGAATATAAAGGATGAGGAAGGTTGTGCACCCACTTCGCGTAGAGCTACGCGGGGCAGGTAATTCAACCACTGTGCCGCAACGGTAAGCGAAGCGCAATCGCGTTTGTTTGAACCACGTTTGACGTGGACGCGATGATCCAACTTTGTAAGTCCGATACTCCCCTTTATATATTCCCGAGCAGGAGGTGGGTCAAATGCAACAGTGTAAAGAGTACGATATACAAGCTGAACATCAAAGTCTTCGCTGGGCGAAAGAAATGAAAGACCCAGCAGCATACACGAATCGACTCCAAGGAATTGAAATAGACAAACAGAGTTTTCAAAATGAACTGCAACATGATGACGCGTTTTGGACAGGGACGTATACACTTGGATATGATGGACATGGCAATCTTGCACTGACAACTTCAGAGATTGCGATTCCAGGAAGAGTGCATCGGCAAGACAGTCACGCTATGGTTGATTCCATGGCTGGATATGCAGTCTACACACTGGATCAAATTGAAAAGGGAACGATGTCGCATGATACTTGGGATGTTGCTCGAGAACAATTTCATCAATTCCGTGCATTACAAAATGAAATCTTGACGCTTCAGGATGGAGAATCGCTTCTCGGTTTTGCAATGAATGGGCAAACAACACGCGATGGTGTTGGGCTTTTGCATATCACTCGTCACAACGATACATTTGCTTATCAAACGCGGTTAGTCGGCGGTTTATCAGAAGGAGCTGCACATGATGTACTTGATACATTTGTGACGGCTGATGCAAGAAAAATTGCGCTTCGTGAACAAACAGATAATCCAGCATACATGGCGATACGGGGGATGATCTTGGTTGATTTACAGCAAGGTGCATCTGTGAAACACGTGGTGCAAAAAGTGCTTGATCATAGAAATGAACAATTGATTGAGACACAGATCGTCGCATCCTGTCGATCACGGGAAGTTATACATATTGATGAAAATAAAAAAACGAAGTGTGTCGATACAGAACAGTACATACCAAGAATACAACGTGATACTGTTGCTGTTCAGGGCATCATTTATCAGCAAGAATCCGTTGTCGTGGATGATCAATCGTCAACACATCAAGAACAAGTGCAACATATCGATCCGTGGGGAATAGGATTACTGGTGGAGAACCGACGTGCCGTCGCGGCATATACTGATACAGTCCAACATAATGATGTTATTGTCCAAAAACAGCATATTCATGAAGTGCAAATTGAAGCACCAAACCCTCGTGATTCTGTCATTGAAGAACATGTTGCACATGCTGTTGATACAGAAAAAATACCAACGCAACACAAATCAGGCATTCGTTCGTCAGTAACTGGTGTAATGAAAGAACATGATCGGCACCCACAAAATATTAATCATCAGATTACCATTCCATTGACGACGGTTGTTATGCAAGAAGCAACGCATCAACTGCACGCTTTCCAAGAAGTTACAGTATCTTTTGCGTTGCATCAAGTAGATGAAGTGCACATGATGGACCATGTTCCAATTGTTATTCAGAAAACGGCTATTGTGGAAACACAAAACACTATTGATGTGGGTGAGGCATCAGTTACAGAAGTGTCTCTTGCCCAAGAATCAGTTGAGACGCCAATTATTGAACAATCAGATATGGATGAAAAACAGATATATATGATTGATCAAATCCAGATTCATAATACAGAGGAAATTAGTACGATATTAATTCAACAATTGCATGCGCATGCATATCAAAGCACCATAAAAAAATTGTATTGGATGGAACAGGTTGATGCTAATACCTATATGCCCGTTGAACAGTTGGAAACAGCGCAGGATGCGAGAACAACGATGCACAATTTGCTCCATTTTTTACAAAAAATAGTTAAAAAATATGTTGGTGAAGATAAAATTATTGCACGCAATATCACAATGATTACCGAAGATACTACATCGATGCAAAAAACGGTCATGGAAGAGACGATTCGTGCGTATATGGAGCTTCTAGCAATGCACACGCCGCGAGCGCGGATGTTTGCGTACGTGAACTAACTGGCAAGCGCGTAGACCATCGGTTATTGTGATATGATAAAACGTATGAATAACCTGCCTAATAACGGGGATAGTTCCACTCAAAAAACAATAATTTCTCCAACTGGTTCTTTTGGTAAAGAACAAGAGCGTGGTACGATTGGATCGTCAGAATCAGCGTTACAAGATTTAGGAAAAGAAATGGATCTTCCGAAGGAGGTTGTCTCTGCAGGAGTAAGGACACAGCCAATTACCGTCTCAATTCCACCACCTGTCAGCAATCTTGGAGTGAAGGTGACAGGCACGCAGATTCCAATGGTAAAGACAAGTTCAGTTGCACTTCCACTTTCTGATGTACAGATTGCTGAAGGATTACATACAAACATCACAAGTTCCATTAGATGGCTTGCTGAATGGTGTCGATATAAACTTAAGAAGCTAGGATTGATACAATAAGACTATGCCAGATCAATTGACAGATGTTATCGGACAAATAGAAGTGTTTGGTACAAGCTTTTTGCTCTTGTTGTTTTTTGGTGCAGCATTTATTTGTTTTATCTATATCGCATTTTTATTTTGGAAATACCGAGATCGAGAAGCACGGTCACTTTCCTATGTATTACTGCAGATAGCAGTTCCAAGGGAAAATGAAATCAAAATTGATGCAGCAGAACAAATGTTTTCCAGTTTATATGGTATTTATAACAATAAATGGTGGGCATTTATAAAACCACAGGATCACATCTCATTTGAAATTGTTGCAAAACGGGAAGATATTCGGTTTTATGTGTCCGTTCCAAAAAACATTAAAGATCTTGTGGAAAAACAGATCCATGGAGCATACCCAGGTGCTGATATAAAAGAGGTAGAAGAATATTCAATTTTTTCAGAAAAAGGAAAAGTCGCATTTACAGCGTTACGGCTTCGGTATGCAAACCATTATCCGATGCGGACATATCGCGATTTGCCAACAGATGCGTTGTCTCTCATAACATCAAATCTTGCCAAAATGAGTGAAGGAGAAGGAGCGGTGATTCAAGTATTGATTCAGCCTACAGGAGATAGATGGAAGAATATCGGACGATCCTATATTTCAAAAGTGAAAAAGGACGAAGCAAATCCAGAAAAAGCAAATTTCAAAGTAAACGCAAAATTACTTGAGGCAATAGAGACAAAATTGCAAAAACCAGGATTTAATAGCGTTGTTCGCATTGTTGTTTCGTCTGAAACAAAAGAGCGGGCAAATATCCATCTTAAGAATATTCTTGCATCATTTGAACAGTTTTCTTCAGATAATAACTCGTTTTGGGAAGTGAAGTTCCCAATAAAGCATTTATTCCTAACAGACTTTATTTATCGGTATTTTCCTGTTATCAATTTACCGATTCTCAGGCAATACAGTGTGTTAAACAGCGATGAGCTTGCCAGTCTCTATCATTTGCCGAATAAAACAATTGAAACACCCTATATTTTTTGGTTGAACGCAAAACGTGCACCAGCACCTATGTCTATTCCTGAAACCGGCATGTTTCTGGGCATGTCAAAATATCGTGGTGTTGAACGACCAATTTATCTTGGTGAAGATGACCGAAGACGTCATATGTATGTCATTGGAAAAACAGGTACAGGAAAGTCTCAACTTCTCGAAGAATTGGTTATGCAGGACATAAATTCGGGACGAGGGGTAGCCGTCATTGATCCACACGGTGATCTTATTGCAGGAATTCTTGCTCGTATGCCGGTGTCACGTGCTGAAGATGTTATTTATTTTGATCCTTCAGATACTGAGCGGCCGATGGGACTCAACATGCTTGAAGCCCAGACGGAAGAACAAAAACATTTTGTTGTGACGTCCATCGTTGGACTTATGTATAAGCTGTACGATCCAATGAAGACCGGAATTATTGGTCCTCGATTTGAACATGCTATCAGAAACGCCATGCTTACAGTTATGGCAGAACCAGGAAATACATTTGTGGAAGTTGTCCGTATTTTGACAGACCCGTCTTTTGTACAGGAGTTGTTACCAAAAGTAAACGATCCAATGATTAGGCGATATTGGACGGATCAAATTGCGCAAACTGCTGACTTTCATAAATCTGAGGTGTTGGATTATATCGTTTCAAAATTTGGTCGGTTTGTTACCAATAAACTCATGCGGAATATTATTGGACAGTCTGAATCGTCGTTTGATTTTAGAAAAGTTATGGATGAAGGAAAAATATTACTTGTGAATCTTGCCAAAGGAAAATTAGGAGAAGAAAACAGCAATTTCTTGGGACTTATTTTAGTACCACGGATATTAGTTGCTGCGATGAGTAGACAGGAAATACCAGAGGATAAGCGACGGGATTTTTACCTCTACGTCGACGAGTTCCAAAATTTTGCAACACCTGATTTTGCGCAAATATTATCAGAAGCTCGTAAATACAGATTGAATCTCGTTGTTGCTAATCAATTCATTGGTCAAATGGAAGAGGAAGTGAAGAATGCGGTGTTTGGTAACGTTGGAACGCTTGTAGCATTCCGTGTTGGAGTGACAGACGCAAATTATCTACAACACGAGTTTCAACCAACCTTTAATGAGTCAGATTTGATTAATATCGATAAATATAATTCATATATTAAAACGATTGTTAAGAATGAACCAATGAAACCATTTTCAATTGATTTAACGAAAGATATGAGTCAAGTAGTTGCAGCGAGAAGTCCACAAATTGCCAACGCAATTATTCAATTATCACGACTTAAATACGGAAGATCAAAAGAATTAGTAGAGGCAGAAATAACAGAACGCTCTCATTTATAAAAATACCCCCTTTACATTATGTGTAGTTGCTATACACTTTTTTTAGTATTGATGAAATAATATATGGATCAAATTGAAGAAACTCTAGGCGCTCCCATTGTCAAACATCCAGAAAAAGTTGTGTATATTTTTAACATGTCGGAAGACGTGTGGCCATTTATTAATGCGATCAGCAATAGAAAATTTCATCAATGGGAAATTGATGACAACGCTGATCTTTCGGATCGTGGAGAATTATTTTCTAATGCAGATGAAGAAGGACTTATTTATATTTCCCCAAAGAAAATTGATGAAGCATATGTTTCCTATGTCAAAGAATTATTTAATATCAAGTCGCTTGAAATACTAGTTCCTGAGGTGCATACCGGCGTCATTTGTGATGATATCCGTCATGATGAAAGAATAATGAGTCGGTTGATTGAAGCGGCAAATTCAGTAAAGAAGTTGACAGTAACAAGTTATTCTACGTCACCACAATTTATTAATCTTGTGGAAACCTTGAGGTCAAAGGATATTACTGTGTATACACCTGAATCTCCAGAAATTAATTGTGCATGGACGGTGAATTTCTACGGAAGTAAATCAGGAATTAGGCAACTTGTACAAATGAGTGGCGCAAAAGAACCGGACTTGAAAATGCCAGAGGGTGTTGTAGTTGCAGGTATTATTGACGCGGCAAAAATTGCTGCGAATAAATTTGTGAAAGAAAATGGAGTTGTTATCAAAACAAACAAAGGACATTCAGGTTCTGGAGTCTTAATATTTCGAGAAAATGATCTTCCAAAGGAATATATTGATTGTGAAAAAGCAATTCATACGATTTTAGCAAAAGATGCATACTGGGAGCAGTTTCCAATTGTTGTTGAAAGTTTAGTAAATGTAAATTCGACAGTGGCAGGAGGATTTCCAAATGTTGAGTTTAAGATTCAAAAGAACGGCAAAATTGAATTTTTGTATTACTGCGGTATGCGAGTGACGAAAGAAGGTGTTTTCCAAGGAATCGAGATAAATCAAGACGTGGTGAACGATAGAGTAGCAGCACGCATGATTGATACAGGATTTTTTGTCGCAGAACAATATAGTGCTGCAGGGTATAGAGGATATTTTGATGTTGATTTCATTGCAGCAAAGAATGGTGAGATTTATGTGACTGAATCAAACACAAGACGAACAGGTGGTACACACGCATATAAAGCTGGCAAACTCTTAGTGGGGAAAGAGTTTATGAAAGAGACATATATTTTATCTGATAACGCAGTGGTGTTGCCGGATCGCGTATCAACATTTGAAAAAGTATATCAGACATTAGCTCCTGTTTTGTTTGATAAACAAACAAAAGAAGGAGTAGTTATTGCTTCTGCAAATCTCATCAGACAACATCGATTAGCCTATGTAATCTTCGGAATGAACGAGAAGCGAGCGATCGAAATTGAAACGAAAATGAAAGATCTCCTTTCTTGAGTCGTTACGTAATTCTCCTGTAATTTTGATATAATTCCAAATAGGCGGCACGTCGAACGTGCCAGCCGCGTTTGTTTGAAACCGCGTTTGACGCGGACGCGGCGCCTGTAGCTCAGCGGTAGAGCACCACTCTTATAAAGTGGGGGTGCCTGGATCGTCACCAGGCAGGCGCACATGGAACAAGTTATTTTAGTAGATGAACAAAATAATCCAATAGGTACTGCAGATAAAGAAACAGTGCATACAACAGACACACCGCTTCATCGTGCTTTTTCATTGTTTTTGTTTAATGACAAGAAACAATTATTGGTAACAAAACGTGCATCTTCAAAAAAAACATTTGCTGGTATTTGGACAAACAGCGTCTGTGGTCATGTATCTCCTAATGAGAAAACACTTGATGCAGTGAAACGCAGAGTACATCAAGAGTTACAGATTCATGGAGTAGATATTTATGAAGTTGCTCCGTATCGATATCGTTTTGCCGATAAAAATGGCATAGTCGAAAATGAAATATGTCCAATTTTTATTGGGCATACGAATGAAAATCCGACGCTTGAGAAGAGCGAAGTTGAAGAATACAAATGGGTTGATTGGAATGATTTTTTGGAAACGATTAAAAAGAATCCAGGGTATTATTCTCCGTGGAGTGAAGAAGAGGCGCTTATACTTCAACGGACAAATCCGGAGTTGCTTCAATAGTTTTCCAATCAACTGCTTCTCCCCGATAGTATGCGTAACTGCCAATATATGCAGCATTATCAGTGCATAAAGAAACAGGTGGACAATGAAACGCGATTTGAGAATTATCAAATTTTTCTCGAAGTCTAAGATTTGACGCAACACCTCCGCCAATGAGAATTGATTGGGCGCCATGCAGTTCTACTGCAGTGAGTGTTTTTGTGACAAGCACATCAGTGATTGCTTCCTGTACTTCGTATGCGAGTTGTCCGATTATTGTGTCTTCATATTCAGGGAGCGATTTGTGTTTGGCCACTTCGCGCATAATTGCGGTTTTTAGCCCTGAGAAAGAAAAATTGAGTGTTCCATCATGTAATAAAGGTCTTGGTAATTTTATTGGACATTTAGCATTTGTCATTTGGCATTGAGAAGCTGCTTTTTGGATAGCAAGTCCGCCAGCAGAACCAAATCCTAAGAGTCGCGCTGTTTTATCAAACGCTTCTCCTGCCGCATCATCAATCGTCCCACCGAGCCATTGCAAATCCTTTTTAGTATTCATTAAAAAGAGTTCAGTATGACCACCTGACACTACAAGAGCAATTGCTGGAAATACAATATCTTTTTTATTTGGGTGTTCCAAAAAGTTTGCATAGATGTGTGCAAGGACATGATTGACGGGAATAATTGGTTTTTTTGTGACATACGCGACTGTCTTTGCAGCTTCGACCCCTATTAAGAGCGACCCAATGAGTCCTGGGCCAGTAGTAACGCCGATGGCATCAATTGTGTCAAATGTACAATGTGCTGTGGTGAGCGCCTCTTGGATGACTGGCAGGATACACTTCAATTGTTCACGGGAAGCAACTTCAGGGACGATACCCCCATATTTTTGATGCATGGCGCTGGATGTTGCGATGACGTTGCTTAAAATTTTTGATCCATCTTGGATAACTGCTGCTGCTGTTTCATCACAACTTGATTCGATAGCTAGGATGTTCATATGCTTTTTTGTTTTTTTAGTATAAGTAACGATGTAATGGTTGGGATATAAAAAATCTGTGCAATAAGCATAGCATGTCCAGGAGAGGTGATGTCTGCTAAAAATCCGAGAATAATGGAAAATATTCCAAATGTTATATTACTACCGAATGAAATAATGGAAGCAAGTGTTGCTCGCTCATTTTCTGTGAATTCTTTTTGCATTAAGGAACTTGTCGCTACTTCTGTGACTCCATAAAGGAAAGATGTTGATGACATAATCACAGGTGAAGCAACAGTTGGAAATACAAGTGAAAGGACATTAATCACTCGATTGATGCACGTATCAAAGAGTAAAAGATTTAATCCTCCGAATTTTTTCATAAGTTTTCCTGCAAACCAAAAACTGACACCTCCACCTGCAAATGAAATCATTTTAGAAATACCAATTGCCCACGTTGGCCAAAGTGTTGCAATAAATGCTGATTTAAATTGAAAGGAGGATTCTCCGACGCCAAATCCAACAATCTGATAGATACTTAATAACCGAAGCTTTTTATTTTTTACTATATGACGAATTGATGATGTAAGATGCGAATAAATATTTGTAGTTTCTTGCGTTTGTTTTTTTGGGTTTGTAATTGAGAAAGAAATAATAAAACAAATAATTTGGGGAATGACTGAAAGCCACATAACCCATGAGTAGGAAAAATATGCAATGACACTGCCGATTACTGTACCAATGGTAAGCGCTAATTGAAACATTGCACTGATTTTCCCAAGATAATGATCGTAAAATTTTGTCTTTTTTAAATCACGAAGTGAATCATGAAGAAGTGCATCATTATTCCCACTATAAAATGCTCGCGAAAGTCCTTCAAAGAGAGCGCCGATTGCCAAAAACACATATCCGCCACCAATGGCATAACAAGTGACGCTTACAACAGCTGCGGCAGCGCCAAGTATAACAGTTTTTCTTCGTCCTATTTTGTCAGATAGAATTCCTGTTGGAATTTCAAACAGAGCACTTGCAAACATTGCGATGCTAAACAAGCTCATAGCGAGTGTGTATGAACCTGTAACTTTTGCAAAATAGAGAATCAGAATTGCACTGTACAAGTTGAAATCAGTAAAGAAGTTAAACGCTGCCAAAAGCCTGATATTGCGCTCCATATAGTGCTATTTTACTCGAGTTTCAGAAGTTTCGCGAGTGAGGAGGTGGAGTGGGTAAGTACTTTCGGTATAATTATTGCGCTGGCTCCAATTGTTTCTGTTTGTTTTAATTTTTTTTCGAGTATGGGATCACCTTCAGTGAATGCGATGCTATCAGGTTTAATTTTTTTTATTGTTTCAAAATAATCAGCATCTGTCATGTGTGGATGAAGCAGAATAATTTCGTCAACCATTCGGAGTGATTTAAGCATTATTTTCCGTTGTGCTTGTGTATGAAATGGTCTGTCATCACCTTTTAGGTGTTTGATTGTCTCATCTGATTCGAGCATAACAACAAGTTTGTCTCCATGTTTTTTTGCTTCACTAAGAAATTTCACATGACCAAAGTGAATAAAATCAAAACAGCCACCGACAAGAATGGTTTTCATTGTTTGACTCCCCTCAAAAACACTGCCTGCCATGGGCGATAATTTGATTTAAACCATTGGTCAATTGTTGTTACGCCATTTTTTGTTACTTTATATTGAAATGCTGCTTTTGCTCCCCATGCAGCAAAATCAACTTGTCGAATGGTTCCAAGAGGAAGTGTGGGGTCATCTTGGTATAACGGAGCCGGTGGTGGAATGGCACCACTTACCGTATGATTGAGAATTTCTGCCTTTCTTCCGTCAGATGCACCATAAAATTCGATCGTGAGTGTAAGCTTATTTGTATCTGTTTTTGTCTGGATGAGAATGTAAGAGGATGTATCGTTGATAAATCGTAAATCTTCGGTCGGATGAAATACTGTCGCATCAAGTCCTGCTTTCGACCCGTCGTCTTCATAATAATGAACACGATAAGAATGTTCATGTCGTTCTGTGATAGGCAATCCTGCATTAAGTGCTGATCGAAATAGTGTTGTTGATACTTGACACACACCTCCGCCATCTCCCATGACTGTCCGTCCATCTTTTATAATATACGCGGATTGATAACCGGTGGCAGCAGAAATATCACCAACAGTTTTGTTAAATGAAAATGTTTCACCAGGTGGAATAAGAACACCATTAAGTTTTGCTGCTGCAAGCGCTACATTATGGATTCTTCCAGGTATTGAGCCAGGAAATTCTGAATATCCATAACCGATTCGTTCTTTGATGCCGAATGAATTTGTTTGTTTTGTGGAAACAACAGGGTCGATCGTGTCGACGGGAACGTGGATAACAACTCGTTGTGTATTTGTTTCTATGGCTTTGATTACTTCTTTGGAGAAGATATCACGAAGCAGAGTTTCGTTCATTGTTCGACCAGAACGAGATGGTTTAAATGCAGTTACTTTTCCGTTTGCAAATTGAAAAAGACCGTTTTCTACAGGGATGTTGATTTTTGCTGATAGTGACGCAATCGTTTGATCCAGCTTATCAGTATCCCATGTGAAAGCGGGTGGAAGATTTATTTTCCCACCTCCATATCTCTCACGAATATTACTTAAGAAGTTTGGTGATCTCCCAATGAGTAATGCTTGAGTTGCAGATAGTGTTGCATTGTATCCTGCACGAAAATCCATTGCGGAAACCGTCGCAGTCATTTTTTCGTATTGAAATTCAAATTGAATGTTTGCAATCGTCGCATTTTTTTCTATCCAATACTCTTCAATTTCTTGTTGTGTTTTTCCTCCAAACGGGATGGAGTTTATGGATACATTTGGATATGCAAGTCCTGTATATTTTTTTTCAAAATATGACCAAGTTCCGACAATTGCGCCACTGAGAAGAATAATGAGTGCGAGTAATATTGATACAATAATGGAGAGTACCGTCTTGTTGTTTTTACGTGCCATGATATGATTATTGTACAAGATTTATGATTACACCACCATCTAGCGCACCTCCACCCGAAGGCACGATTACGTTTGGGAGTATTGAGCCGCAAAAGCAAGCTGATATAGTTGTGGAACCGACTGTTCCAACGCCATCAATGACGCCTCCACCACCAGTTGATCCTGTGAAGCCATCAAATCCATGGCCAAAAAGGATTCTTGCTATATCACTCGTTCTTGTGCTTGTTTTTGCTGCGCTTTTTGGAGGAAAATACCTTTTTTCTCTTTTTACTGCTTCTAAAGAAGTGACAATTACCTATTGGGGATTATGGGAGAGTGATGCAGTGATTCGTCCTGTCATTGCAGCATTTGAAGCAAAAAATCCAAAAATTAAAGTGCAGTATGTGAAACAATCACAAAAACAATATAGAGAGAGACTTCAGGCAGCAATTGATCGTGGCGAAGGACCAGACGTATTTCGATTTCATAATACATGGGTGCCAATGCTCTATACGCAACTTGCAACAGTGCCAGAAGACACAATGACTGCGGCTGAATTCACAAACACCTTTTATCCAGTCGCAAAAGGGGATTTAGTAGCAGGAGATACGATATATGGTTTACCGCTCATGATCGACGGACTTGGATTGTTTTACAACGAAGATTTATTTGCAAAAGCTGGAATCACAAATCCTCCGTCTACATGGGAAGAATTGCTTACTATCGTTCCAAGAATTGCAAAATTGGAAAACAATACATTTGCGGTATCTGCCATTGCACTCGGTACGACAAATAATGTAGAGAACTATTCAGATATCATCGCAACGATGATGATGCAAAATGGAGCTGATCTCACAAGACCAACGTCAACGGAAGCATCAGAAGCGTTGACGTTTTATGAGAAGTTTGCATCTCCACAAGACCCCGTGTATACGTGGAATGAAACAATGGATAATTCCATTTATGCATTTTCTATCGGTAGAGTTGCGATGATTCTTGCGCCCTCATGGCGAGCATTTGATGTGTTTGGTATTAATCCAAGTCTTAGGTTTAAAATTGCGCCGATTCCTCAGCTCCCAGGAAATACGGTTAATTGGGCAACATATTGGGTAGAAGGCGTATCAAACAAGAGTAAATATCAGCCACAAGCATGGGAATTTTTGAAATATTTAACAAGCAAAGAGGGTGCAACAATTATGTATAGTGAAGCACAAAAAGCTCGGAAATTATTTGGTGAACCATATGCACGAGTGGATTTGGGTGCTACAGTAGCAACTGATCCATATATTGGTGCATATATCAGTCAGGCGCCAACCGCAAAATCATTTCCACTTGCTTCCCGCACATTTGATAATGGTTTGAATGACAAAATGATTGTGTACCTGCAAGATGCGGTGAATGGAAAAATAAATGGATCATCCGAAGCTGAACGATTGGAAACGATGTCGTCTGGATTTCGTCAGGTGTTGTCGACATACGGGTTAATAACAAATTCTGCCACAACAACGAATTAATGACAGTATCCCAACAAATTCTTCAAGCTGTGTTATATGCAGATCTTTTTGAACACCCCATGACTGAGCGTGAAGTGTGGCGATGGATGCCCACTCATACTACAGTGTCAAAACGTGCTTTTTTTCTCGCACTCACACAATTAATTCGTCAAAAAAAAGTGCTACGTATCACACCATTTGTTTTGTTCCCAAAGCACAAAAAGTATCTTGGTGTTCATGCAAAAAGACTTATGGTGAGTCAAAAAAAGTGGAAAATAGCGTATGGTATTGCGCGAATGCTTCGCCTCATGCCAACAATAGTTTATGTAGGAGTGACTGGTAGTCTTGCGATGAATAATGCAAAAGACAATGATGATATAGATCTATGTATCATCACTGCCCCAAAAACAGTTTGGATAACACGATTAGTTGCTACTGGAATAGTTGAATTGTTTGCTCGTCGGAGACATCCACATGCGAAGAATATAAAAGACACTATCTGTTTAAATATGTTTTTGTCAGAGAATGCACTACACATGGATCTTGCTCATCAGGATGTATATATTGCGCATGAATTATTGCAAATGGTTCCGTTGTGGGAGCGGAAGGGGATTTCGAGAAAAATATTGCAGGTAAACAAGTGGGTAAGAGCGTACTACGTCCACGCGTACGATGAAAAAATGAAACAAACAGCGCATCGCATCCCTCTTCATAAACGAGCAGAAGCGCTATGGCAATTCGTCGAACGGCCTGTACAGTGGGCACAGCTTTGCTACATGAGGAGTAAACGAACAACAGAGGAAATAACCAATGATCAGATTCTCTTCCACCCCGCAAATACGAGGGAATTTGTAATTTCCTCCTATCAATTGGCATGTAAATCATATAAGATTCCTCTTGACAACAAACAAAAGTGAATCTAAAATAGCAGTCACTTGACAAGAGTGCCAATGGAAGGATACACTTCCAATCATTCAGGTATCATTTGTATAAACATTTTCTAATTTTAGGAGGAAAGAATATGACAAACATAACACCATTGTTTGACAATGTGCTTATTAAACCACTTGAAGCTGAAACGAAGCTTCCTTCAGGTATCGTACTTCCAGACAGTGCAAAAGAAAAACCACAAGTGGGTGAAATCATGGCTGTAGGAACTGGTGCAAAAGATGAAAAAGGAAACAAAGTTGAGATGGTTGTGAAAGTCGGTGACAAAGTCATGTATAAAAAGTGGGGTGGAAATGAAGTGAAAGTAAACGGTGAAGAATGGATGATTGTAGAACAAAAAGATATATTAGCAATTGTTAAATAAGGAGGATACCTATGGCAAAACAAATACTATTTTCAGAAGATGCACGTACAAAACTCGTTGGTGGAGTCAACATTCTTGCAAAAGCTGTTGTGACGACTCTTGGACCAAAAGGCAGAAATGTTGCAATCGATCGTAAATGGGGTGCACCAAATGTGATTCATGATGGTGTGACAGTCGCAAAAGAAATTGAGCTGACTGATCCATTTGAAAATATGGGTGCACAGCTTGTAAAAGAAGCAGCATCCAAAACCAATGATGTTGCAGGAGATGGAACAACGACAGCAACCCTTCTTGCACAATCGATCGTGAATGCTGGGTTTAAAAATGTGACAGCTGGAGCTAATCCAATGATTTTGAAAGTTGGTATGGAAAAAGGTGTTGAAGCAGTTGTTAGTGAGATTAAGAAAATGGCAAAGCCTGTCAAAGAAGCAGATGTTGCTAAGGTTGCCATGATTTCAGCTCAAGATGAAAAAATTGGAGGACTCATTGCAGAAGCATTACAAAAAGTTGGGAAAAATGGCGTCGTGACAGTGGAAGAAGGAAAAGGACTCACGATGGAAATTGAATACAAAGAAGGAATGGAATTTGATAAAGGCTATGCATCTCCATACTTCGTGACGAATGCGGACAAGATGGAAGCAGAAATTGCCGATGCGTATGTTCTTATCACTGACAAGAAAATTTCTGCAATTGCAGACTTACTTCCTTTCCTAGAGAAGTTTATCAAAGTCTCAAAGAATTTGGTCATCATCGCAGATGAGATTGATGCAGAAGCACTTGCAACGTTGGTCGTAAACAAGATGCGAGGAACATTTAATGTCCTTGCCATCAAAGCTCCAGGATTTGGTGATCGAAGGAAGGCAATGCTTGAAGATATCGCAGTGTTAACTGGTGGAACAGTGATCTCAGAAGATACTGGACGGAAGCTTGATACAGTACTTGTGGAAGACTGTGGACGTGCAGACAAAGTGTGGGCAGATAAAGATAACTGTCGCATCATTGGTGGCAAAGGTCCAGCAGCAGCACTCAAAGCTCGTATGGCACAGATTAGACGTGAACTTGATACGACAACCAGCGATTTTGACAAAGAGAAATTGCAGGAACGTCTCGCAAAACTTGGTGGCGGTGTAGCTGTCATCAATGTTGGAGCTGCAACAGAAGTGGAAATGAAAGACAAAAAAGAGCGTGTACTTGATGCAGTCGCGGCAACAAAGGCAGCCATTGAAGAAGGTATCGTTGCAGGAGGCGGAGTGACACTCCTTCGTGCCAGAACTGCCCTGTTGAAGTTAAAAGAAACGTTGACTATTGAGGATGAAAAGACAGGAATTGATATTCTTTATAAAGCACTTGGTGAACCAGTGAGATGGATTGCCAAAAATGCAGGAGCTGATGATGGTTGGGTGCTCAAGACAATCGAAAGCTCAAAAGTTGCTGATTTTGGATTTAATGCAATGACACTCGTATTTGAGCCAATGATCGCTGCAGGAATCTTAGATCCAGCAAAGGTGACACGGTCAGCAGTACAGAATGCTGCATCCATCGGTATGATGATTCTGACAACAGAAGCACTCATCACTGATATTCCTGAGAAAAAAGAAGCTGGAGCAGGTGGTATGCCAGGAGGTATGGGTGGCATGGGTGGTATGGATTACTGAAGCCCGAGAGGCTTTAAGTCCCGCGAAGCCTCTGGCGAAGTGGGATTAAACTCAAATTGAATTATATAAACTCAAAAGCCCCTCGAAAGAGGGGTTTTTGTTAGAATACAGATATGAAACCAGGAATTGATTATATTGGTACGTCTGTTGGTGCACTTATCTTCAATGATGAGGGAAAAATACTTTTGTGCAAACGAAGTCAGCAAGCAAAGAATGAACGGGGATGCTGGGAAGCACCAGGAGGTGCAGTTGAGTATGGAGAAACATTGGAACACGCGATCCAGCGGGAAATGAAAGAGGAGTTGAATATTGAACTCGAAATTTTAAAACAACTCCCAGCGGCAGATCATATAATTCCGAGCGATCATCAACATTGGATTCCATCTTCATTTATTTGCAAAATCAAAGGGAATAAGAAACCACGAATTATGGAGCCAACTAAATGCGATGCCATTGGTTGGTTCTCACTTGATAGTTTGCCCGCACCACTTTCCATCATCACGACTATTGATCTAAAAAAATATCACGCAATGAAAGATGTCGTAGGAGTATATGAACATGAGACATTTAATGTGGGAATGAAAATGCTTTTTAAAAATACGAAAAATAAATACCTTGTTGTATTAAAAGATACAGCGGAATGCGCTTTAGATAATGTAAAAGTGCATTGGGATATTCCGGGGGGAAGAGTGAATACAGGAGAGGCGATAATGAAAACACTTGAGAGGGAGATAGCTGAAGAGCTTGGAATACACACATGTATAAAAGGGAAGTTGCTTGGTATTACGGTGTCTAATTTTGCTAATAAATTTACGGGAAACAAATTATTGCTTGTAGTGTACGAGGGTACAATGAAAGGAAAAGAGGAAATTATCCTTAATAAGGAACATACTAAATATAGATGGGTATCAAAGAAAATAGCAAAGAATTTGCTTGCAGATAAATATCCTGAATATTTTTTAAAAACTATATTTACATAATGTATGAATGATTATCTGAATGAAACTATTGATCTCTATAATTCGCTTGCAGATAGTTATGCGAAACAAGCGCTCGATCATGGGCCAGTGATGCAACGAAAATTGTTTGCTTCCCTCATTACTAAAGGCGGAAAAATCCTTGATGTTGGTTGTGGGTCAGGCAGAGACAGTGCATTTTTTAGTGAACAAGGTTTTAAAGTGATTGGTCTTGATATCTCAGAAAAACTATTGGAAATTGCCCGTACCGCTGCACCGAAGGCAAAATTTTATAGTGCTGACATGCGACATCTTTCTTTTGAAGACAATATGTTTGATGGTATCTGGTCCTGCGCATCCATCGTTCATATTAAGCATAAAGATCTGCCCGCAGTATTTAAGAGTTTTTATTCATTGTTGAAGCCAAGCGGAGTGTTGTATATCCATGCAAAAAAAGGGGAAGGCGAAGGATATGTAGAAGAGCCGAGTATGCCGAATAAAAAAAGATTTTATTCATTTCTTACGGCTCCCCTCTTAAAACAATATTGTGAAGACGCAGGATTTGGAGATATAGAGATTATTGATGTCGGATTTACAAAAGCGTATGCTAATGGGAAGCAATCCAAGGAGTGGATTGATTGTTTTGCAAAAAAACTATGAAACAATATTATATCGCGGAATGTATTACCAAAGATGATGTGATGCATCAAGGACTGTATTTTGAACCGAAAACAAAATCAGATACTGCCATTTTGTATATTCATGGACTCTCGAGTGTTTTTCATGGACACATGGCAACATGTGATGCATTTGTCGAAAGCTGTGAAAAAAATGGTTATGGGTTTGCATCATTTAACAACAGAGGGTTTTGTCTTATTTCTGGGCCACAAAAGAAAGATCCTCATGCGTTGACTGGATACACACATATCGCTGGAGGCGCCGGTCAGGAGATATTTGAAGACTCCGTACTTGATATTGATGCAGGAATTACGTTTTTAATGAATCAAGGATACAAACGCGTTGTGTTAGTTGGTAGATCAACGGGTGCAAATAAAGCATGCTTCTATGCAGGAACCATTGATGATTCTCGCGTCATCGGTGTGGTATTAAATTCTGCAATAAGCGACAGACTATCGAAATCAAAAGAAGAAATTGCGAAAGATTTACCCGTGATGAAGCAAAAAATTGCGGATGGAAAAGGCGATGAATTGATGGTTGGATATAATTTTTTCCCAATGACAGCAAAGCGATATGTGAGTTTGTATGATGCTCGGTCAAATGAAGATGTGTTTGATTATGGTGATGAAAAACCAGAGATGAAAATCTATGCACAGATTAAAAAGCCATTGTTTGTGTTGATGGGGGGTAGTGATGAACATGCTGACAGGTCTGTTGCTGATATCGTGAAAGTCTTTGATGAAAAAACTACTTCGCCTTCATATAAAAGTTTGATTGTTCCGGATGCGCTGCACGGATTTGAAAATCACGAAAGTGAACTGGCAGAGATTGTGTGTAATTGGATAAAAACAATATAAGCGAATTTTATTGATTGTCCCGCCTTCCTGTGCTAGTATCGAGAATACCATGAAGCAGAAAATCTTCTTTCTCATCGGAACCCTTGTTTTTGTCGCAATCATTATCATGGTAATCAAGATGGTTTCCAATAAATCTGCCAAACAAGGTGATTTGCGTGTGGAAAGTAATCCAACGTCAAGTGTGTTTCTTGACAATAAACACATAGGGAGAACGCCCATTGGGGAAAGTTCTTATAAGGTGGATGCAGGGGAATACACACTCAAAATCGTTCCTGAATCGGGTAGTACTCAGTATGCTAGTTGGCAGGGAAAAATTACAATTGGACCGAATTTACTTACCTACGTGAAAGCAGACATGTCTGAATCTGAGCTTTCCACAGCAGTTGATGTGTTGTGGCTCGAAAAAATTAGCGGAAAAAAGTCAGAAATATCTGTAACTACTATGCCAGACAGTGCGACTGTGCTTTTAGATGATGAAACAAAAGGAATGACTCCAATCATTATTTCTGATATTACTCCAGGAAATCATACTATTACGATTACTTCACAAGGATTTTTAACTCGTACAATGAAAGTGCAACTCACTCCAGGATACAGGCTCGTTGCTGCGCTGAAGCTTGCACTTACCTCTATTTCCGCACCAAAAGAAGAAATAGCGGCAACACCGAGTGCTGTAGCAAGTCCATCAGGCACTATTAAACCATCCCCCAAAACAACAACGACAGTATCCCCAACGGGGACAAGTCTCATTGATGAGCCAGAAAAACCATACGCATTAATTCTTGATACCCCAACTGGTTTTTTGAATGTTCGAACCGGACCAGTAAAAACCGCGACAAAATCAGGGGAAGTGAAGCCAGGTGAAAAATATGCGTACGAAAATACAGAAGAAGATAGCGGGGGAACTGTATGGTATGAACTCAAAAAAGCTGGAGCAGTGTTAGGATGGGTATCCGGACAGTATGTGAAAAATGTCGAGTAACTTCTGTTATCCGCCAATTCCGTAAATGACAAAGACTAACGATCCAACCCAGAGAACAATCGTTGTTAAGAGGGGAATATCTGATGTTAATATTTTTTCTGGTGACTCCCCTTTTCCTTCATAAATAAGTTGCATGTACCGCATAATGCCATATAAAACGAATGGTATGGTGATCATCATCCATTTGCGATCAGGAATCGCTGTGGTAAAGTCAGCGTAGCTTTTGAAAAAAAGACCAATATTCGATGGTTTTTCTAGAAACGTGTAGTACGCGTAGGTGATAAATGTTGAGTTTGCAAACATCGCAGTATACGTATCAAGTAGTTTTTCTGAATAATGCGATAAGCTTGTTCGCGTGTCCTTTGGAACGATTCCTTCATATCCTTGAAGTAACGTGAGTTCTGCTCTGCGTTTTCCGGTTGCAAGGAAGAGTGCAAGTGAAAGTGCTGCAAGTGCGAGCCAAATAGAAATATGATATCCAGTTGCAGCTTCCCCTGCATACACACGGATAAAATATGCTGCGGTGATTGCAAGAATATCAATGACAACAATATGTTTGAGTACAAAAGAATAGCCATATTGGAGTGCGGTAAACCCGATGGATAAGAGTAAAAATGTTGTGCCAAGTGATGCAGCGATGCTAATACCTATAAGAAAGAGTGTAATAGAAACAATGAGCGCTGTTGGGATAGGAAGTTTACCACTCGCAATTGGTCGAAACTTTTTGAACGGATGTTTTCTATCGCGTGGAGCATCGAGAATATCATTGACGATATAGCTTGAAGATGAAAAACAACAAAACGCAATAAACGCCCAGAGTGTTGGAATGAAAAATTCAAGTTGAAAAAATGTTCCGGTGAATAAAATAGGGACAAAAACCGCGACGTTTTTCAACCATTGTCTTGGTCTTGTGGTTTTGAAAATTGCGAAAAGAAGTTGACCCATAAGAAAAATCCTCCAATTGCAACAGCGACTAAAAATAATGTAAATATTTTTTGTTGACTGTTTATGACAAGCGCAATTACTCCCAGTATAGCCGAGACACCCCAGTAAAACAATGCAATCCTTCGTTTACCCCATCCCGCATCCATAAGCACATGATGTAAATGTTTTCTGTCAGCCCATACCGGTGATTTTCCTTTTCCTACTCTTCTGATGAGCGTATATGCAGCATCAATGGTGGGAATGCCTAATACGAGAAGTGCAGTACCTAGTTTTCCATAGGAGAGGATGGCAAGTAATCCCAAGAGAAATCCGGCAAGTGTTTTTCCGCTATACCCAGGCATTATTTTTTGTGGGAAAAAATTCCATGGTAAAAATCCTGCGTATGCACCAGAAACAATAAACGCAAGTATGGTGATAGGAAGCTGTGTTGGATCAGCGATACTATAGCGAAGTGAGAGGGTGCCAATGATTGCTGCGCTTATAGAAACAAATCCAGGCATTTGTCCTTCAACTCCTGCAGACCAACCGACGATATTGGTAGTCCACATAAGCCATAAAAATGCAGTGACTGCCGACCACACAAGGAGAGAATGTGTCCCAAAAAAATCGATGGTAATTCGCCACGTATCAAGATGCAAGAGTCCTCCGGTTATGGGATTGGTAATATAAGGAACACCAGCACCTGCGATGATAACGATACCAATGGCAAGTGAATTGGTGAGTATTCGGATGTACGGACTGACGTCTTTTTTGTCATCAAGAAGTCCAACGATAGTGAAAATAAGACAAGATAGAACAATGCCAATAAAGAGTTTATTGATTGGTAAAAATATGAGTGCGACTGCGAAGATACCAATAAAAATTGCAAGACCTCCCGCTCTTGGAATAACTCCCTTATGTGTATGTGCAGGATGATATCGTTTTTTAGAATCATCTACGAGGCCATATTTTTTCGCAAACCATATGACACAGGGAGTTATGCCCATTGTTGTTGCAGCAGTAAGAAGAAATGGTATGAGTATCTGTTCAAGCCACATACATTATATGACTAAAGAAATTATTTTTAAGAGCGTTATCGTTGAAAGTGCACTGATGACGAGTGATCCAAGTGACATGATTTGTGAAAACACGAGGTATTCAGTTATGAGAATCGAAGCAATATACATATTTATTGTGGTAATAATGAGCGTAGATGTTGGGAGAAGAAATAGCCAAGGAGTGGCAGCAAGTCGTTCTGGTCCCCAAATTTTTGAATACCATAAAGGAACATATGGAGGAAGTAATTTCCATGTAAACACGATACTGATAAATCCAAGAAGCGCGCCAATAATTGCTATGTATGTTGCCAATGAAACGATTTTATTCGTCGATAATCTGTTCCATCTTCCTTTAATTTCTCCAACTCCTTGTTTGATCGACGTGTTTAGTGGTGGCATACGTTATTTTGAATTTTTCATAAGGGGAAGTTCATATTCTATCGAATACGTTCCGTCTTTATGTACAACAAATGTTCGTGATGGATATCCAGGGAATTTTGAAACGACGTGTTGTGGTTCAAGGACCGCATCTCCGATAAACCAAGGAAACGTTGCGTTCGTTGGATTATAAAAATACACGCGAGATCGATTTTTTGCGTAATACATCGTTTCAAGGAATATGATCGGATCATCAGCAAAGACAACGTCTTGTTCATTCATCAGAGTATTGATTTCTGACAAAGGAGTTCGAATGTCCATTTTGCTGTGTTGGTTTGTGTACCAAACAGTAAAACCAATTGTAGAGAGAAGAATAGTAGCTGCTAAGATCCATTGGATATATTTAGATTTAAATGCTGTAAGTGCATAACCAATGACAAAGATTTGTGCGACGGTGACAGGAATAAGATAGCGGTTCACAAACAGTGGTTTGATAAATGAAAGACCAATAATAGTAGTTAATGGGATATAGACAAAACCTAAGAATAGGAAAACATGTTTGCGTGTAGCCCGTGGGATGAGTGACACTATGGAAAATAAAAGAAAAATGATGGATAGCCATTTCGTTGTTTCCCATAAGAACCATGGTGTTCCTTCATATCCTATGTACATATTGCCGAGTACGGATTTAATGAGGTGCAAGTCCACAGCGTAATACCATGTACTAGAAAATTTATGTGCGACAAACAAAAATCTGATAAGCCATGGAACGATTGCAAGTGCAATGACGATAAGTGATTTGGTCATGGGATCTTTGAGAATTGTTTGTTTTCGGAAAAAGGCTTTATTTTCGAGTAGCACATAATGTATGAAACAGAGTGCGGGAACAAGAAGTGAGTATAAGTGGTTATAAAATCCTAAAATACCTCCGACGATAAACAGTTTCCAATCTTTTTTGATATACGCATATATCGATAGTGTTGCAAAAAAGATATACCATCCATATGCCCGCGCCTCAAATGCGTAATAGAGTAACATCGGATTAACAAAAAATAATAATGGGACAAATTTTTGTAGCCATTTTTTTGCAAATAATTTTTCTGAGATGAGTCCTACAATATAGGTAGCAAGAGCAAATCCTACAAATGACAACGACCGTACTGCTACTTCACTTTGTCCGAAAAGCTTCATCCAGAAGTGAAGTAGTATGTAGTATAGTGGTGGGTCAAATGAAGAATTTTGAATAATCCAAAATATTGGTTTAGTAGCAAACAAAGCAGAAAACGCTTCATCCCGCCAAAAACTTTGAATGAAGTAAAAAATTGGTGTGTGTTCAAGAATGAAAGTGAACATGTGTGTATATTATACCTTTTCTGTCACCCTGTATTCCAATCGTTTCCCAAGCATCAGCCGTGTATGTGCATCAAGTCCAGGGAGAGCTGAAAGGAAGAATGAGATGATAGGAATGGTAAACCATTGTAAGTACAAAAATGGCAATTTCCATTTTGCATACTCTGCTGGTTTTGGTGGTCTGATACGCCAATCAATAATAAATACGATGACCAAGAATATTGTTGATAAGGTTAAAATGCCAGAAGAAAGTTGTGCGAGGTTGTGTCCAAGTACAGTTCTTCCAAACGCGGGGTTGACGAGTGGAGGAATCGTGCTGCCGATGGTAAGAAGAAACCAATTTGCTGGCCAGAAAATATGATGTTCCAATATCATTGTCACCCGTCTGAATCGATCAAAAAATGGAATTTCTGTATGGAGGAATGCATTTCTGATGACAAATGGAATGTCAGATACGCCCCATGCCCATCGTTTTGACTGTTCATATTGATTGACGATTGTTTTGAAGAATCCATGGCTTTCAGCAGCATCAACGAGAATTGGGAGGAAGATTCCTTCCGTGTGTGTTTGGTGGCCTTTAGCAAAATAGACTTTAAAGAACAAATGATAATCTTCTGGTATAACATCCACATCCCAGTATCCAACATCAATGATAGTTTTAAGCGATAGAGAATAGGTGGAAAAATTGATAAATTTTGATGGTTGGGAAAGGAGTGCGAGATTCCAAATACTATTTATTGTATTAAATAGTTTATTAGGCATTGGTATACGCCAGATGTTTGAATAAAAGAGAATCGCTCCCTGATAAAAATGAAATGTGTTTTTGTCGTCTGTCAGGAATTTGAATGAAAGATAGGAAAAATACTTTGGGTGAATCATCGCATCTGCATCGCATGATGTGATGGTTGTATAGAGAGGATCAACAAAATCTTTTGTTTGTTTTACTACCTCTTTGGCCGCCCATGCCATGTTTGAGGATTTCCCCATGACTTCACCTGTCGTTAACGGATGTTTTGTGACGATAAAATGTCCAAATTTTTTCTCGTATTCTTTTTTCATCAAAGCCCCTGTTGCATCAGCTTCTGAATCTTTTGCTTCCGTTGCAAGGACAATGATGAGTTTTTTCTTGTCTATGTCCTGTAAGCAAAGATTGTCGAGTGTCCGTCTGAGGATGTGTACAGGCTCTTTATATTCTGGAATGATAATAATATGGTTGCATTGCGCGAATGTTTTAAGCGATTTTGCTTTCTTTTGCCAATCGACTTTTATATGTGCTTGTAGGGTGAGATATGACCTGATTGCGGAGTATCCGAGGGTAAATGATTTATAAAACCAATACACGTCGAAGGTAATGATGAGATATGCAACAAGTGCCGGATGCCAAAAAGAAAGCCATAATGGCATGGTGATAAACGCCCAAGATGTTAGAGGGATCATAATCTCTAACAGCCGCTGTGTTTTATTTGGATAGAGAAGAAACAATTGGCGCATACGAATAACCTTTGTATTGTACCACGGACGTGCCTATTTAACGAACTTCAGGGAAGCCAATGGTGTCTGCCTTACGGAACAAAAAATAGAGGATAAACACTTTAAAAACGCGGATAAATAATCCTTTTTCAAATCCACGCCTTCCTGATGCTGATACATATTCGCTCTGTGTAAAAATTATTTTTCCTGCAGTCATAAGTCGGCGAGCGATTTCAATGTCCTCTGCCATCCTGAAGTTGGTTGGAATTCCTCCTACTTCGAGCGCTGTTTTTTTATAAAAAGCCATATTCTGTCCCGTTGCCATAGGCATACGGAAGATAAAGAACATAATGCGGTTTACGATTGGTTGAATAACATTGATAAAGAAACGATACATTGGTGGTCCGTCAAATACGCGAAATCCACCAAAATATCCGACAACGTTTGGTTTTGTGAGTGCTCGTTCGATACGATCAAGCCAATCATGAGGAAGTACTGCGTCTGCATCTGTAAACGCGATGACATCACCTGTTGCAGATTCGATGCCCTGTTGTCTGGAAAATCCAATGGTTCCTTTTGGAACAGTTTTTACTTTTGCTCCAGCTTGTTTTGAAACTTCAACCGTTTTATCAGTAGATGACGCATCAATAACAAGAATCTCATCAGGTTTTCTATCAAGTGCATTGAGAGATGCAAGTGTTTGTGGAAGTAGTTTTTCTTCGTTTAATGCAGGGATAACAACAGATATTTTCATACTAATAATTATACATGAAAAAGTAATTCCGCATTTTTTGTTGTTTGTTCTTCAACATTCTTCACATCTATGTTTTGCAGTTTTGCAACGGTTTTGGCAATCAGAGGAATAAATTTTGGCTCTGATCGTTCTCCACGATGACCTTCTGGCGGCAAATATGGAGAGTCTGTTTCTAAAAGTAATCGATCAAGTGGTATCGATGGAATGACCATACCGAGTTGTTTTGAATAGGTCGCGTTTCCGTCAAGTCCGAGATAAAATCCACGATCGACAATATTTCGTATATCTTCCAGTCCTCCGGAAAAACAATGGAAGACTCCTCGCGGGAGTTTTGGCAGACTGTCGAGTACATTGAATATATCGGAAAATGCGTCTCTACTATGGATGATGACAGGAAGATCATATTCGAGTGCGGTGCGGAGCTGCATATCAAAAAGTCCCATTTGTTCATCTTTTTTCCCGACTGCGTCAAAGCCTTTGTACGGGTGATAATCCAATCCACATTCGCCAATTGCTACAGTTGCTTTTGTCATGACGCGTAAGAGATCTCGCTGAATATTTTTTTCACCCGCGTTGTACGGATGAATGCCGACAGATGCATAGATAATATTCGGATGAAGCAAAGCAAGTGCTGCAGCACTAACAGATGTTTTTATATCATCTCCTGGATTGATAAATTTTTTGACTCCTGCTTTTTTTGCGTTTCCGATCACCATCGCACGATCTTCATCAAAGTTGGAAAAGTTCAAATGGCAATGGGTATCTATAAACATAATGTCCAATGCTAAATGCTAAATAATTCTTGGGAACAGAGGTGATTGTGATTGTATGGTCGGACCTTTAAATTGTTCAAGAATTTTTCTTGCAGTTTCTGGAAGAAATGGTTGTAATGCTTCTGCTATTTCCAATATTGATATTAATGATTCAGATCCAATAACGATGTTTGATAGGGTTTTATTTGCATCTGATAATGTTTGTTGCCAAGGACGTTCAGCGTTTACATATCTATCGAGTGCAGTAATTGACCCCCATATTAATGAGAGAGCATCATTAAAACGATATGAACTTAAAATGGGCTGTATATCGTTTAATAATTGATTCTTTCTAGAATCACCAATTTTATTAATTGTAATTTTAAATGTTTCGCAAAGTTTTGCGACTCTTGAAACTAAATTACCGAGACCATTTGCTAGATCAGAATTATATACTTCTTTAAATCGTCGTTCTGAAAAATCTCCGTCTCCATATGCTGGTATCTCTCGAAGGAGATAATACCGTAATGCATCTGTCCCATATTTGTTTATTAATTCATACGGGTCAATGGTATTTCCAAGGCTTTTGCTTATTTTTTGTCCGTCAACAGAAATAAATCCATGAATAAAGATTTGCTTTGATGGGGGAAGACCTGCGGAATGAAGCATTGCCTGCCAGATAGCTGTCTGTTGCCGTAAATTGTCTTTTCCGGCGATTTGAATTACCGGCCACCATGAATTAAATTTTTTCGTATCTTCAGGCCATCCAATTGCTGATACATAATTAACAAGTGCATCAAACCATACGTACATAACGTGATCTGGATCATCAGGCACTTCGATACCCCATGGCATTTTACTTTTTAATCTGGAGATGCTGAAATCCTGAAGACCACGTTCAACAAATTCAGTTATTTCTTTTTGTCTAAAGGCGGGCATCACAAATTGTGGATTATCTTTATAGAGTTTAAGGAGTTGATCTTGATGTTTGGAAAACTTGAAGAAATAATTTTCTTCTTCAATAATTTCAAGATTTCTATTGGGATGAAGAGGACAAAATCCATCAACTAATTCAGAATCAGTTTTTTCTAGTTCACAACCGACACAATATTTTGTTTTATAATTTTTTTTGTATATATCGCCGCTTTCTTTGCATTTTTTCCAAAATGTTTGTGCAGCTTGGATATGATGTGCATCTGTTGTGCGAATAAAATTATTATAGCTAAGGTTTAGTGCTTGTTTAAGTTGATCAAATTCTTCGGCATACTCATCACAATATTCTTTGGGATCCTTTTTTAATTCAATAGCCTTGTCATATATTTTTTTCCCATGCTCATCTGTGCCGAAGTTAAAAAAAACATCTTCACCAGATAATCGATGATACCGAGCGAGAGTATCTGCTTGTACTATTTCTAAAGCAAATCCGATATGAGGAGCTGCATTGACATAAGGTAGTGTAGTAGTAATATATATATTTTTCATGAAGTTCCATTATTATAACCTTAACCGTACATTATTTAAAGCTAAGAATGCTTGTTTTCGTCTATTTTTGTGCTGTAAATATGGAATAATTAGTTTTAGGAAGATATAGAGAGACGGTTTATCAGAAATATTTACTCGATAAAAATCACCATTATGCATTACTCCGCTGTGTAAACCCGCTTTTGTTTCCATATTGTAAGTATTTACTATATTTAGGGTTAGTAATCGTTTATGTATTTCATTGAGTAATTCTTTATCATATGTACCGATTCGAAATCGAGCTCGTTTCGTTGTTTTATGTTATGTCCTTTGTAACCTATATCTTATGGACGCTGCACGGGATTATGCAAGGTGACTGGGTAGTTATTTTAGGACAGGGTTTAGGCATTATCACGACGGGAATAATTGTGTATCAAATCTTCAAGTACAGGAAAAAGTAATTATTCCTTTTTTGTTCCTCTTTCTTTTTTAGTAGCGAGTCGAAGCACTGCAATACAGCAAATGAACAATAGTACTGCATAGAGTGGATGTCTTAGATGAAGAAAACGAAGAAGAAAACTTACAACAACACCTCCTGCAAATACGAGAGCAGTTTTGTAACTGGCAAAAAGAAATAGAAAAAATGAAACAGTGATGCCAAACAGGATGCTATAGAAAAGTATGTGATTAAGAAATGTATTTGGTGGAATTGAGATAACAAACCAAGAAAATAATGAGAGTAATACTACAGTTAGAATGAGAAAATTGATGTTTCTCTTTCTCGTAAAGAATCTGTTCATACTCGTATTGTAACGTGAATGAGGCGATGTTAGAATAGCGTTACAAATATGGATACTCTGCCAATCATAATACTTGTCTTCATTCTAGGCATTATCTTCATTGTCTATATTCTTAAATCAGAGCTTGGAAAGATTCAAAAACCAACTGAGAATGTCGCACTTACCCAGTGGTTTCAGTCGATGCAGGCAACCATTGAACACACAAACAAAACGCTTAATGAATCCATGCGAGGGCAGACAGGAGATGTCTCACGACTTTTGGCTGCAAATTCAAGGGAACTAAATGAGCGATTGGATAGTGCAACGCGAGTGATTGGGGATTTAAAAAGGAATTTAGGAGAAATGTCAGAAGTAGGTAAAGGTATCAGGAGTCTACAGGAATTTCTGCAATCTCCAAAACTTCGGGGTAACATTGGTGAACAAGTACTGTCTGACATGATTGGTCAGACATTTCCAAAAAACGCATTTCATTTGCAGTACAGTTTCAAATCTGGAATGAAAGTTGATGCAGTGTTGAAAACTGAAGCAGGACTTCTATGTATTGATTCCAAATTTCCCATGGAAAATTTTACTGCCATGCATAATGGAGAGACTGAAAAAATGAGGAAAGATGCAGAGAAAAGTTTTACAGATGATGTGAAAAAACATATTACGGATATTGCGAAAAAATATATATTGCCGGAAGAAGGAACGATGGATTTTGCACTTATGTATATCCCTTCAGAATCTGTTTATTACGATATCGTGAATAATGAAACGCTGATGCAGGTCGCAAGGCGTGCGCGCGTGTATTGCGTATCTCCAAATACGTTGTATGCACACTTGCAAGTATTATTATTGTCATTTCAGGGAAAAGATTTGGAATCACGTACGAAAGAAGTATTTCGATTACTTCGTGCGGTGCAAAAAGATTATGAAAAAATTGATGAGCAAATTGGAACACTCGGGAAACATGTAACCAATGCATATAACAGTATGAGTACCGTATCGATGGGTGTGGCTTCACTCGGACAAAAACTCACAAGAACTAAAGAAATAGAAGGCGAAGAAAAGTAGTGCTATACTTCGAGGTATGCTTCGTTCCGTTAGGCACAAATTAGCAAGTTTCTTGCCAGCGCTCCGATCACCCAACTATCGGCTTTTTTTTGTGGGACAAGGAATATCGTTGGTTGGTTCGTGGATGCAGTCTGTCGCAGAGCAGTGGCTCGTGTATCCAGTATTAACAACGAATAAGTCATTACTCGGAATGATAACTGCGGTTAACATGATTCCGACCATTATTTTTGTATTGTTTGCAGGAGTGCTCGTTGACAGGGTAAATAAACGAAAAATGTTTATTACATTTCAAATCGTGTATGCGGTGATTGCTTTTATTTTGTATCTATTAATTGTTACAAAACAAATTCAGCTGTGGCATATTTTTCTGGCAGCTGGTATTGGTGGAATTATTTTTGCATTTGAAAATCCGACGAGGCAAACATTTATGATGGAGCTTGTTGAAAAAAAATATTTGCCATCAGCAATGTCACTTTCATCTGCTTTGTTTAATAGCGCACGTGCGTTAGGACCAGCTGCGGCAGGAATCGTGATTGCAACTCTTGGTATTGCGCCAGCATATTTTATTAATAGTATTAGTTTTTTTGCTGTTATTTTCTGTTTGATGTTGATGAAGTTTCCTCCACAGGAAACACAAAAAACAGCACCACAACCACTGTTTTCTGGATTAAAAGAGGGGTTAGGTTATATTAAAGAAAATAAAATATATTTGGCTATTCTTGCTGTTGTTGGTTCAATGACATTTCTTTCATTTCCAGGATCTACATTACAACCAGTATTTGCACATGATATTTTCAAAACTGGAGAGATTGGATTTGGGTTAATTCAAAGCACATTTGGCGTAGGGGCCATGATTGGTGGATTAACATTTTCAAAAATATTTGAGCATTTAAAACATAAACACAGATTATTATTCACTGCAGTAGCAATAACAGTTGTGATGATGCTTGTGTATGCATGGGCTCCAAGATTTTGGATTGCGCTTGTCGCACAAGCAATCGGTGGATGGGCAATTTCGACAGTTTATTCGATTTGTGGAACACTCATGATTATTGGTGTTCCTGAAACGATGCGTGGTAGAATTTCAGGAATCTACACGTTTGTGTTTATCGGTTTTATGCCGTTTGGAGCACTTCTTGCGAGTGCACTCGTAAGTGTTATTGGACCGCAGTTGATTGTGACTATTTGTGCAATTAGCATTGCGATAATATTTTCTACACTGATGATTCTCATGAAAGGGAAGTTTCAGGAAAAAATTGCCACGATGGTATAATGTGTTTATGAAATTTATAATTTTTCATGGTGCGTTTGGTAATCCAGAAGAAAATTGGTTTCCATCATTAAAAGAAAAACTTGAAGCAATCGGACAAGAGGTGATTATTCCACAATTTCCTGTTGATGATTGGGATGAAATCACAAAAAATGGTCCAACAGTTCCCCAAAAGAATCAGTATCTCAAAAATTGGATTGCCACATTTGAACCAATAGTAAAACGATGTGCTTCAAATGAGAAAATCTGCTTCATTGGACATTCATTAGGTCCTATCTTTATGTTACATGTTGTGGAGCAATTTCAATTGCAACTTGATAGCGCAATTTTTGTTAGTCCGTTTATGGAATCGTTACACTCGAAAGAATTTTGGCAATTTGATCATGTAAACAACAGTTTTTATAAAACAGATTTCAATAGAGATAATCTAAAAAAACGTATTCCTGTTTCGTATGTCATCTATTCAGAAGATGATCCATATGTAGATTCAAAGTTTCCTTTGAAATTTGCAAATACACTTGGAAGCTCAGTCATTCCTGTGGTAAATGCAGGTCACGTGAGTAAACCGATATATGCATCATTGATATTTGAGCTTGCAAAAACACGGATTTGATGTAATCTCATATTTGAAATAATATCTCGAGTGTTATAATCGTTTCATTGTGACTACTACACCTACTTCTGATCGAGTATTAAACACTGAGCAAAAGAAAGCAGTACGATTTGGGAAAGGCCCTTTATTAATCATTGCTGGCGCTGGAACTGGGAAAACTACGGTTATCACAGAACGTATCCATTATTTATTGTCTTCTGGTAAAGCGAAGCCCGAAGAAATTCTTGCACTTACGTTTACAGAGAAAGCAGCTCGAGAAATGGAGGAACGCGTGGATCAGACCCTTCCATATGGAACAACCAAATTATGGATTTCTACATTTCATGCGTTTTGTGACAGAGTGTTAAAAAGTGATGGTCTGTCCGTTGGACTGAATCCAAATTTTACGCTCATGGGCGAAGCGGAGAGTATTCAATTTTTCATTAAACATTTATTTGCATTTAAACTTGAATATTTTAGGCCACTTGGAAATCCAACAAAATTTGTTTCTGGAATGCTACAACATTTTTCGAGACTTAAAGATGAAGACATATCACCAAAGGCGTACAGTGAATGGGTTCTGAAATTTGAAAAAAAGGCAACGCTTGAAGAGGATATTGAAGAAGCAAAAAAATACAAGGAACTTGCAGATGCATATAGAACGTATGAAGAGTTAAAAACAAAAGAAGGGTTTGCTGATTACGGCGATTTAATTGCAAATACATTAACAATTTTTAGAACTCGAAAAAATATATTAGCTCGCTACCAGAAGCAATTTAACTATATCCTCATTGATGAATTTCAAGATACGAATTTCGCACAAAATGAACTTGCAATACTTCTTTCTGGGACTAAAAAGAATATTACGGTTGTCGGCGATGATGATCAGGCAATTTACCGATGGCGCGGAGCAGCGATTTCAAACATTATTCAATTCCGTAAAAAATTTACAAAGGCTAAAATTGTTGTTCTCACAAAAAATTATCGTTCAACGCAGGAGATCCTTAACCGCTCGTATGAACTGATTCAACATAACAATCCAGATCGTTTGGAAGTAGTAGAAAAAATCAATAAACGGCTTGAATGTGTGAGACGGATAAACGGAAATCCTGTACAGCTTTTGTATGCTGATCGCGTAGAAGATGAGGCAGAACTTGTCGCAAAAGAAATAAAAGAATTAGTAGGAGATAAGAAAAAAAATATTACATGGAAAGATGTAGCAATACTTGTTCGAGCCAATAGTCATGCTGAACCATTTGTCCGAGCTTTTGGAAGAATGGGAATTCCATTTCAATTTTTGGGTCCAGGGCAGTTATTTAGGCAGGCCGAGGTCAAAGATGTCATCGCGTATTTAAAACTTTTAAGTAATATACATGACAGTGTATCGATGTACCGTGTACTCGTGATGGATGTGTTTGGTATAGATGCACGTGATGTTGCTGAACTTGTGTCGCAAGCAAAAACAAATAACTGTTCATTATTTGTCGCGTGTGAGAAATTTTCTACTTCACTCTCAGATGGTGGTAAACAGAAAGTGGAAGGATTAATTTCGATGATTCACAGGCACTTGGATTTGATAAAAAAAGAAACCGCAGGTCAGATTGCATACTTTTTCTTACAAGATTCAGGTTTGTTGAAATCATACACGAAAATTGAACATACAAAGGAAGCACAAAAGGCTGAAAACATTGCGAAATTTTTTGACAAAATAAAAACGTATGAAGTGGATCATGAAGACGCGAGTCTATTTGCTGTTGTTGAATGGCTTGATTTGGCAATGAACTTAGGTGAATCACCGCTTGCAACAAATAGTGATTGGGGAGAAGTGGACGCAGTAAACATATTAACAGTACATTCTGCAAAAGGTTTGGAATTTCCTGTTGTGTTTGTTATCAATTTGGTGAGTGCTCGATTTCCGACGAATGAACGTCGTGAACAAATTCCTATTCCTGATGCACTCATAAAAGAAGTGTTGCCAACAGGTGATTACCACATGGAGGAAGAGCGGCGACTTTTCTATGTTGCGGTTACTCGTGCAAGAGATTATTTGTATCTGACTGCCGCAAAATATTACGGAGACGGGAAGCGAGAAAAGAAATTATCACCGTTTATAGCAGGATGTTTGGGGAATCAGGAAATTTTTTCAGTGACAAAGACCGATGCAAAAGACGATCATCAATTGTTCCTTATAGACTGGAAAAAACAGGATGCGGAAGAGGTGAAGAATGAAAAAATGATTGCAAAGCCTGTTTCTTATGTGTGGTACACGCACATTGAATCATTCAGACGGTGTCCATTGCAGTATAAATTCAGATACGTCATTAAAATACCAGTTCCTACGTCAGCTGCACTTTCTTTTGGTGACATTATGCACCGTTCCATGCAGGAATTTTATAAACTGGTGATTGCAAGAGAAAAGGTTACCGAAAGCACATTACTTGCAATATATGACCAACAGTGGCGATCAAAAGGATTTATGAGTAAATCCTATGAAGAGGAAATGAAAAAAAATGGGGAACGGTTGTTATCTGAATATTTTAAAAAAGGATACGACGCAAAAACCAAAACGCTTGCGGTGGAGCAGGCATTTAAAATAAAAATCACTCCTGATATTACACTTGGTGGGAAAATTGATAGAGTTGATAGACGAGTCGACGGAACACTGGAGATTATTGATTACAAAACAGGCGCAGCCCCAAAAAAGCGTGACCCACAAGAGGATTTTCAATTATCTATTTACGCACTCGCTGCAGCTGACAAAGGTGTATATGATGTAGCGGCAGAAAAAATGCTTGTATCGTTTTATTTTTTTGAAGGTCAAGAGCGGGTATCGGGAACGCGAACGAAGGAGCAACTCGATCAAGTAAAAGAAGAAATTATTACTGCCGCCAAAGAAATTAATACAAGTTCGTTTTTGCCAACTCCAGGAATGCATTGTGCATTTTGTGAATTTCGACTTCTCTGTGAAGCGTGGAAGTAAGCGTATTACTTAGCAAGTGGATAGTAGAGTTCTTTGCCACCAAAACCTTCTTTGAATTTCGTAAATCCTTTCCACTCGTGATATTGTTTTGGTGTTCGTTCATCCCAAACGCCCACAAAATCAAAAAACGCACATTTTTTTGCATGGGCAAATTTGAGGGCTTCCCAAACAAGCAGTGTTGGGGTAAACATATGTTTTCCCTTTTTTGTAGCACCTGCTATCCAGTAATAGCATGTGTCACCAGAAAGAAGAAGAAGGACGCCTCCTACAACTTCATGTTTCTCAGTTTGTGCAAGGAGTATATGGGATTGCTTTTTTTTATAAAAAATACTCCATAGTTTATCGATACCATACGTTGTCATACGTCCAAATGTTCCAGCAGCTTTGCTTTTTATGGCAATAAGATCATAAATATTGTTTGAAGGCGTTATGGAAATTCCAAATTTTTCAGCACGTCTCACTGCTCTTCGTTTCGCTTGGTTAAGAGATGAGAACATGATTTTTTCAGATGGGGTGACATCCACACGTATTGTTTTTGTTGGTAAAAATGGACTGGAAATCATTTTAAAAAACTTTGAGAGCGATTGGACATATGCGGCAAATTGTATTGGATCTTCTGTGGCAATTGGTTCTACAAGTACTGTTTTTACGCGAAGTTGTCGTAAGAATGGAATAAGTTTTGGTAGATACGGAAGCATGTTTGGACGTTGTATTTTTGCCATAACTCCCATAAACGGAAGATGTCGGTAAAAAATTGCCACGTCATCAATCATACCAACAGACCATCCTAATGAGAGAATATAGTCTCGATATAATGGAGTCTGTTGTACTTCCATGTGTTATGTACGGAGTTTTAATAGTGTCCACCTGACAGTATCTGCGATGGTATAGAGGAAATAAAGAAATGGCTGAAGGACAAAATCATAGGATCCAATGAAAGTAACATATTTTGGATTATATCCAGATTTAAATCTATGAAACCCATACCAAGGATCATGTTCATCTGGTTTTGGACCCATGGCGCCCCATAAATCAAATGATTTCAGTTGTTTTGTTTTTCCCCATTTGACCAATTCCCACAATAATAGATTTGGTGCCATAACTTCTCGATGATTTCTTGAAGAAGCGCCGTATGGATAATACATCACACCGTCATGGACAAAGATGATCCACGACGCAAGTGTTTCCCCTTGATACGTTGCCGTAAAAAGATGTGCGATGCCAGCCTCATGCATAACGCGCCACATTGTTTTATGGTATTGCGGGCTATGGGCGAAGAACTTTTGACGTTCAGTCGTTTCTTTTTCAAGGCGTAGATATTCGACAAATGCAGTATCACTATTGTCTTCTTGAATATGTACACCGTGTTTTTCTGCAAGCCGTATGTTATATCTGGTTTTTGGATGCATTGCTTTGAGTAGTTCGCTTTCATATTTGGTTAAGTCGAGTGTATAGGTATATTTTGTAAATAATGGGTGATGCGACGGTCGGATAGATTCCAAATTCTTTATTTCAGAT
>Ga0172375_10000036_pt1 | contig 184192 bp, 169 predicted proteins | sample LakKiv1m_FD_114537 | JGI IMG/M metagenome (GOLD analysis project Ga0172375, IMG submission 114537) | Freshwater microbial communities from Kabuno Bay, South-Kivu, Congo - kab_092012_11.1m | ecosystem: Environmental > Aquatic > Freshwater > Lake | place: Democratic Republic of the Congo... | reverse complement strand
TCTCCATATCTTTCGCATGAACAGATTATGCCATAATACGCCTACGCTCAGCCAGACTTCGCTTCGGGCGGCCATTCATCCCCGAGCTTAAAAGCTCGGGGGTTTCTGGCCGGGGCTTCTAAACATACTTTCTCGCGGCATGGTGCCGGGAGGATTAATGCCATCATAACGATGGCGAAAGGAACAGCAATGAACGACAACAGAAGGAGGGAATCAGTATGGCAAAGTTACCTCAGCCAAGAGTAGCAGCAGCGTTCTCAACAGGCCCAATGGGGCCAAAAGGAACATGGCCGGCAATATGCAAGGATATCAAGGACGAGATTGGTATTACTGTGCAGAAGTTCGGTTCTACATCGGGGGAAACGGAAGTGGTGGATATGACGACATTCCTCTTTGAATACCAGGATCAGGGCGGGAAGACCTTCCAAATAGCCAGTAGGCGAATGCGTATATCTGGCTACGAGAAGAGCAACCTGTTTCGATTCTTAACATCCTGGCGCGGGCAGCGGCCTCAGCCAGGTTGGGATTATTTCGAGATGAAGGGCAAAAAAGCCCTCATATCGGTTGACCACGTGCAGGGTAAATTACCCGGCGTTGTATACGCGAGCATAGTAGCCATTAGCCCGATGCCAATGGCGACATCCTCGGTTGATGTGACGTCTGACGACGAAGTCTTTGAGGCTATCCCAAAAGACGCGGTGGCATAATGGAAACGGCTGATCTGGAGAGCTGTCGGCGCCGGCAGCTCTCCGGTCAAGCCCCCTGACATGTAAAGGTGGAACAATGGCTATTCTTTATCCGTTTTCAAGACGTACAGCAGAGACTTTGGCGCAAGCTCCGGCCGCAGGAGAAACGCACTACTGGCTGGCGCAAGTAGCCGGAGGACTCAGGCACACAATAAGCTCCTCTATGTGCATGGAGTATCTTCGGCAGTGCTGTGACAGTTTCGTTAAGCACCGATCTGTGCCGGACAGAGAAATCTCGGCTGCGGTACGGCTCGCCTATGCTTCTGCTGGTAACGTCAAATCTTTCCAAACCCATTCCAGTAGGCGGAGCATACCTCAATGGCCTGAGCGTGATTCAGAGGCAATTCAGAGGGTGTTGGGCACAATTTCTCCCCTCTTTGATGTTGCTGTCGAGGCTGGAATCACTGCCTCTGACGCCCTTTCTTCATTATTCCGGCCAGGGGAGTTTGTTTGCACAGGTCCTGCAACAACAATTGCGACCATTAGAAAAGTCGAGGACACAATAAGTGATGCTGAACACCTACAGTTTGTGGTACCGAACCCGATGCAAGGGTTGTCGGCAATCAACAACGCCGGCGAGCCTTCAATCCGATGCCAAAACAATGTGCTAGCGAGGCGATATCTAATTATCGAGGTTGATGATTTGGCCATACCCAAGCCGGAACAGGCAAAACTGGCGTCGTTGTTGTCAAAAGCTGTCCCGCTGGTAATGGCTGTTGATTCTGGCGGGAAATCTCTCCATTCATGGTTCGCTGTGGAGGCCATGCCGGTCGCGGAGCAAGCCAAATTCTTTTCTTTGGCATGCTCCCTTGGTGCCGACCGCGCGCTTTGGAATATCGCCTCATGGGTGCGGATGCCGGGGGGACTCCGTATCAAGGGTGACCATCCGCCCGTGCGACAGCGAATTGTCTACTTCAGCAGAAACGCCCTTATGCAGGTCAAACAGACAACGCAGGGAGCATTATTACCATGACCGCCAGCAACCCACTTGACTTGTTGATTCAGGAATATATGCCGAAAGTTGAGCCAGCTCAGCCCGAGGTTTCTGCGGATGCTTTGCAGGTGACACCTATGGACGTCAAGGGACTCGCTGACCTCAAAGCCCCGGATTTACTAAACGACAAGACGGAGTTGATAAAATACCGCTTTCTGTGTCGAGGTGGAATTGCACTATTAACCGGCCCCACCTCTGTTGGCAAATCGGCGCTCGTGATGCAGTTTGCCATTTGTTGTGGGGCAGGAAAACCGCTCTTTGGTCTCGCGCCAGCGGATGCCTTTGACATGACAGGCATGCGTATATTGCTAGTTCAATCGGAAAATGACGAACAGGATCTTGCCCAGATGAGGGATGGAGTCTTGCAGGGATGCGAAGACCTGACAGACGACGAAAAGATGCGGGCGACGGATAATATTAAAGTTTGCACTGTGGACGACAAGACCTCCGACAGCTTTGCCTCTGCCCTGAATGATGCGCTCGTTCGACATGGCCCATTCGACTTGATCATCGTCGATCCGGCTTTTGGGTTTTTGGGCGGCGACAGCAACTCACAAAAAGATGTCAGTCGCTTTATGCGGCAACTCCTCAACCCTGTTATTCATCGACATCATGTTGGACTCGTTCTCGTACACCACACAAACAAGCCCCTTCGAGGAAAGGAAAAGGATTCCTGGCGAGCTGGAGATTTCGCATATCTGGGAGCCGGGAGTGCCGAGTGGATCAATGCGGCCCGGTGCGCTCTGGCAATCAGGGCTATAGGTTCAGACACCATCTTCGAGCTGAGGGCCGCCAAACGTGGAAGACGTTTGGGATGGAAAGACGCTCACGGCAATCCTACCACCGTACAATACATTTCCCACTATCCGGGCGACGGCATCATTTGCTGGCAAGAGGCAAAGGCCGAGGATGTGGAGGAACTGACTCAAGACAGCCGTAAAGGTGGGCGTCCCAAGCAATATGACGAACGGGAATGCCTGTATCCGATGCAGGCCTACCCAGGGGAGAACACGCACTATTATACGAATTGGATGGCTGGGATCATGGGGTGCAGCAAGGAGACTGGGCGGAAACTGATTTTAGCTGCGATACAGAAGGGATGGCTGAAGGAATGCGGCGATGCCCGATTCCGCCGGTACCAGGTAACGGATTCCGGACTGGAAGAAATCAAAAATTACGCCAGCCGCTACAACTGGGCTGTCCCATTAACCAATAATGGCAGTAAATAAAGATAATGGGGATTCCAAGTGATTTATGAATAAGATGTTACGCGATTTGACGAGTGTGCATACGGCAAATACCAGTTACTGGTAATTACAAACAACTAACCCCACCCCTTAAGGGGTGGGGTTAGATTGTTGGAAGAATAGTTGTCGGAAAAGCAGCTTTAGATGGCCGAAAACGAAACGAAAACAAATAAGGAGGAATGCGGGATGAAAGAAGAAAGACGGGGCAGAATCGAACGAACACCCTTTATGCTGGCTGGCGAGCAAAAAGGTGCGGCGGTGTTGGTGGCAAAGGCTGAGGTCAAGCGCTTGTCAGCCTACGGGGAGCGCGCGTTCGACCGATTGGTGGAGACTACCGCCAAACTCGGGTGCCAAGGGTGTGTTGAATGGAGCGGTAAGGTTCTGGTTAGAGGGCTTGATCACCTCTTGGCGTGCAAGACGGCCGGCGTGGCCCCGTGGCATACGGATTCGTCACGGGGCGTGCGGAGGCTGCACCAGAATAGGAGGGCGGCATGAGAGATAGACAAGAATGGATTGATTTGAGGAGCGGTGACAGCATCACGATCGGCAACATTTCCGACCCTCAAGAATCAAGTCAGGTGCTTGAGGGTCCTGTGGACGCACGCTTTGTGTTTCCGCGAATAGGCGTAATACGACCATGGCGCAAGAACAAGGCCATCAAGGAGGAGTTGTGCGTCTCCGGCGCATTGTGTCCGGCGTGTTCTGCTTTATCTAGTAGTACCCCAAAGCATGAATGGCACTCACCAACACAATCAGTTTGGTGGGTGGCATGCAGTAAATGTGGAACTCATTTTGCGATTGATTACCGGCATGCTCCTCTCTTTCGGGTTAGTGAATTAATAGAGAACTTCTTGCCCTGGATGCAGGCTGAGATCAATGAAGGGTTACGAAAGGCTTGGATTTGGTCAATCACACAACTTCGTCATCGGTTAATGATTGCAGAAAGGGAGGCGATGCTAAGGCAAGACAGACCACCAAGACCTATCTACTCCAGGCCGCTTCCTCCTTGTCCAAAAAACGCAGGTTGTTCAAGCTGCTTCGTCGCTGACAATGCCAAAAGGGATGGGATGCCAAGGCAAGCTATACCACCAAGACTATCCCCCTCCAGGCCTCCTTTATTTTTTCCGAAAAATGCAGATTGTTTAGGCAGATTCGTTGCCGACAATGCCGATTGCGTGAAATGTGCATTGTCCCGAAGTTGTCGCGAGAAACATAACAGCAACAAAAAGAAGGATGTAACGAAAGCCGTCTATGGCTACGTCGTGCCAGTGGTTCGTTCAGGCTCCTATCTCTGCTGGGGCCTCCCGGAGGCAAATCACCCGGAGTGCAAAAAGTGCCCCTTTTTGAACGGGTGTCTGTCTGCTGAAAAAGCCGAGAAGGTCAGTAATTTTAGTAGAAGCGTTGGACAATCATGTTCAAACGGGTGAGCAAAAACGGAAAGGATATTATGGAGGAGCGCTATGGAGCCACCAGAGAGGAGCTGGCATGGTCGGCAAGGTGAGCGCAAAAAGAAGGGAACCCGTGGTTCATCGGAAGGTAAGGGAGTCGGACAGAAAGAGGTGCTGGTATCAATGAGTAGAGTTCAGAAATGGGACGAGGTGCAGGGGGCTGATTTCGCGTTGAAGCAGGAAGCGAAGAAGAGGCGTGGCGGAACGGCAATGACCTCTAGCAAGCCAATGACCTCAATATGCCGGAAGCTCATTTTTACCCGTGACATCCCCTTGTGCACCAGCCGGTTGAGCTGCGCTCTGGACCGGCGTTATAAGCTGCGGTGCGCCAGCCTTTGGGGGCTTGGATTGCCTGCCAAATGTCGTAGAAACTTTCTTCCGCAACCAGTTTTGATCCGCCGGCTTATCAATCATATTCAGGAACGTATCCAGTTCCCGTTTGCCGCCGAACATACGGTTCAGCGGTTCAAGATTAACTTGCCACCTCTGGCAATGGATGGCGTCGGGCCGTTTACCATGCTTTTGCCAGAGAGCGAGATATTTGCCCAGGGCCATCTCTGCCGAGCGATTTTCGGCCTCGTCCATAAGTGTGGAAAACGTGGGAAAGAACTTCCTGATTTGGTGAATGCTCGCAACCAGTTGGGGGAGTTCACGGCGTTTGCTCATGTACTGTTCTCTGGTTTGGATATCCAGTTGTACTACCATATCAATGATGTGCTGGCGGGATACTGGGAATTGAATCTTAGGCGGAGGGTCCCCGAACGCCTGTCTGACGGCCTCTTTCCACCGCGAAAACACCTTGATGTAGTCTGGCAGTGTTGGTCCGTCGGCATCGCGTTTCCTAATCAGCTCCCCTGTGGTACGAATACCCCGCTCCTTGAGATATTCGACAAGCTCCGAGGCGGTTCGCTGGGGCCGCGGAATTCTTTGTCTTGCCCTGCGCCTCTTCAACCGAACCCGCCTTTGCTTACGGTGTTTTTTCCAGAATTTGGCCAGTCTGCTATCGGTATCGTTAGTCTCCATGATATGCCTCCTACTACAGGCTCAAATATTGAGAAATCCTTAAACCTATTTCAGGAGGCAGAGCTTATGGCTAAAGGTCTGCAGCGTAAATGTCCGGATTGGGCGTCGGTTTCCGCTATTCTATATGTAGAGTTCTGCCGATCAATGCTTTATCGAAAGGAGGGAGTATGAGTCATGGAGTGATGCTGTTATCGCCTTCTGTACGGGTGGCTATTAAACGTCAGTCAGCAATGCGGGCAAGCAGGATGCCTGAGGTGTTGACGGATACTGACCGGATGATATTCCTGGAAGCTATACCGGACGAGTTCATCCAAGAGGCCGAGGACATTTGGGATGAATGTGTTGAGGCCAATCAATGCCAAACAGATGCTTGGCGTGACCGGAAGCTGGTGAATGTGTCAAATCAGCTGTCGGCGTTGATTCGTGTGGTGTCGTCGCAACAGGCGGTATCCGCAGCCTCAGTATCCGGCAACATCGGCCCTCATGCCGGGGATCGATTACTCAACATCCGTGAGATTGCCGCCAAGATGGGGGTATGCCTTCGAACGGTGAGGCGGCTCATTGCCGGCGGACAGCTTCCGCCACCTGTAAAAGTAGGCCGAGCCTCTCGCTGGCATCTTGTAGATATCGAAAAATATGTGGATTCACTGAAGTCGGGGGCCGCATGATCTGTAGTGTGTTTCGTCAGAGCCGCCGAGTAAATGGTAAAAGCGTTAAACGGCGGCTTTACTGGGGTCAATTCCGGCTCGACGGGCAGGTTAAGATAACTCGCATGCCACTGAACACGGCAGATAAACAGGTGGCAGAAATACGCCTTCGTAAGATTGTGGCGGAAGCCCAACAGGTCGCTGAGGGAATAATACCATCACCTATTCTGAGACATGCTGCGCAGACTCCATTAACAGAACACCTCGACATTTACATCGCCACCATGGAGAAACGCGGGAATGATGATCAATATGTTTATGACACTGGCAGGCAAATACGGACTCTTTTTCGGGAATGTGGGTGGAAAACACCTGTGGATATAACGGCCATGTCATTCGAGGCTTGGCGAAACACTCGGTCTCAGGCCCCCAAAACGCTCAATGACTATTTGGCAGCAATGAAGACATTTGTTGCGTGGATGTGCAAACGCGGACTGATGGTGGCCGACTCTTTGTCCCCAGTTGGGAAGATGGACACTTCTCGGGCTCCGAAGCGTCGTGAACGCAGAGCACTAAGAAACGACGAGATGTGCAGACTGGTGGCGGTGTCGGAATGGCGCGCACCAATGTATTTGACGGCGGTCCAAACTGGCCTGCGAAGGGGTGAACTGGAAGAGATTCTGTGGGGCGATGTTTATCTGGATGTGCCGATTCCTTATCTGCATGTTAGGGCCTGTATAAGCAAGAATGGAGAGGAGACTCTAATACCTTTACACAGCGATGTTGTTCGTTCTCTTCTTGCAATACGTCCCCAGGAAGTCGATCCCTCAATGCCGGTCTTTCGCCGGATGTATCGGCTCAAACTGTTCAAGCAGGACTTGAAGGCTGCGGGGATTCCATATCGCGATGAGCGCGGGAGATATGCCGATTTTCACTCCTTCCGATACACCATAAATACGAATCTCGGTCAGTCCTCGGTGGTTGAGCGGGTACGAATGCAGGTGATGCGGCACAGTGATTCCAAGCTTACAAACAAAACGTATATGGATATCTCTCAGCTGCCAACATTAGAAGCAATTCGTCAGCTTCCCAGCTACCTTCCGCAGGAGGTAGCAGGCTCACAACTGCGCTCACAAACTTCAGGCCCAGTGGTGCACAATGAGTCACAGGTAGGAGGACGTCCTGAGAGCATGAACACAGGTAACGTCAATGATACCAAGGCGAAGATGCACGTTGAGGCACAAGAGGACACAGGTTGTGAAAATATGGAGATGGTGGGCACTACAGGATTTGAACCTGTGACTTCTTGCGTGTGAAGCAAGCGTTCTCCCACTGAACTAAGTGCCCGAGGCTGATATCTTTCCTGACAAGTGGCTGAATAATGGCACAATTATCCCAATTCTCAAGCATCTTCTTAATCTGTTTCAGGGTATTTGCTGGCCAGCCTTGGACTGCCGTATTACCCCTAACGAGGAGAAAAAAGCGAAGGACTCGACATTGAATCGAGTCCTTCGCATGTGACTACAAGCCGGACTTTAGAAGAGGTAATTTACGCCAATCCTGAGCATTCCAAAGTTGTAATCCTCGTCAAACGATTGGGACATCTCGCTGAAATCGTCTCGGAAGGTAATCGTACCTCCAACTTTCATAAATGAGTAACGATATTCCCCAAACAGCTCAAACTTCTCGGCAAAAACCCATTCCAGCCCGGCACACAGATGAAACCCTATCTTGTTATCCATATCAACGTTCATCGAGTCGCCGCTGCCGTCAAACATATTGTAGCTTATACCCGCTCCACCGTAAGCATCCAGTCCATCCATCAGCTTATAAATGTACTTGCCGGTAAGGGCAAACTGTTTCACGTCAATATCAACACCTTCATCGGAATCGCTGAACATCGTTCCGGAGAACTCCACCGCGAGTTCTTCACTTATCTTCATTCCGACCTGAGCGCCGAAAACAGCGCCTTTATCTTCTACATCGCCATTCACGGTATACCCGGTATGCAGACCGGCCTTGATGGCCTGAGCCTGGCATATTGCAGCGGAAAGGAAGAAAGACGCCACTGCGACTGATAATTTATTCATGATTTACCCCTCTATAATCATCAAAACACTGTTACCTTTTCCCGCGAAGACTTCCTGCGCTCCTATTGACTGACATCACCTCCCATCACATCAGGATAATGCAAATACTTGCTGTGATATTATCGTTTCAGAATGGAACAAGTCAAACAACAAGGACTAAACATGCCTTACGCTGAAGCGCTCATTCCAGCGTAATGTTCTTCCTGATAAGGTTCTGCAATTCAAGCGGGTCTGTTTTATTTAGACGGTCAAGAACCCTTTCCCATCGATAGGCAAAACTTCCGCCTTCGTCACGCCTCCGGCTCTTGAACAGCGTATCGAAAGCCCTCTTTCTCTTGCGGTATTCCTGCTGTATCCTGGAGAATTTCTCAACAAAACCGAGCAAATAAACATTTGCGAATTCACGGGGATCGGAAACATATTCCATGCGGCTGTTAACAGGCAGGGCATAGTCGCTTACAAAGTCTTTCAGATCGCTCTGGTAATCGGTGAATGTGCTTGTATGATCCGCAACAACAAGGTCAACCGGCATTCCATTCTGATCCTCGACAATCACCTCATCGCCATCGTCAAAAACCACTTTTCCATTCACATCCATGCGGCCAAGAATCATGTTGGGCGCAGCTGCGCCTCCGAGCAGATGCGCATAATTGATGGCAAAAGTCTCGTTCTTAAATTTATGCACCGGAGTCTTGTCGGTGGCCGTTCCGTATATATAATCCCTCTCAAAATACGGAGACCAGATGGTTATGCCGTTGTACTCTCTCCTGCACCCGAAATATGTTTCCGCTATTTTCCGAGCTGCTACCCTTGGCGGCAGATTCATGCCAAGCTGGCGGCACCCCAGTCTTCGGTCGAGAATGTATTCGTTGTACTCTTCGGATTCAAGAATGGAGTCCAGAAGCCCCTTCCCGGCGTCAAGACGCTCACGCACGCCCCACTTCTGCATCCGGATGATAAGCACAGTCTCCCTGTCAGTTGCCTTCTGCTTTATTTCCGCAATGTAAACATCCTTGCGCCCTGAAGGTGTCCGCCTCTTCGAAAGTGATTTTATCATCCGCCCGATGTTCACATATTCCAAGCCGCCATACTCCCTCACAAAGTTGAAAATGAAACCGCGGGATTTCTCATCACAAAGATGTGCCAGCTCCTGGTCGTCAGGCCTTTTCGTTTTCTCGTCGAAAACGGAATCAAAAATTATTTCACCCTCTTCAATGCGGGCACCCGGCAGCCACTCTATCTGCATAAAGAACTCAGAACTGAGATCGGGCAGGGTCTCTCCAATGACCGGGTTATCCCTGTGCTGAGTCATGGCGGCGTAAATCCTGTTTCTCCACTCAACATTCTGGATATCGTCGGCCCTGAACTCGACGGGCACAACAGCACAGAACCTCTTTTTCATTTCCCCGTATATCTTTTTAAGCTGGTCTGGCTTTGCGCCTGCAAAATCATGGCAGGAAAGATCCGAACAAGACAAAGCCTTGCCGGCCATGAAGAACTCTATCTCCGGATTCTCAAGGCGGTTAAAGCATCTACAGTACTCCTTGATCTCCATCAGATATTTTCTTAATTCCTCGCAGTCAAGCGCGCCCAACCGGGAGAATTCGTCATATGTCAGTATTTTCGCGCCATTAAGCTTGTTATAGTAATAAATTGGCCTGCCATTTATCCCTATCCTTGATGCAGCAATCATCTGAATCATTTCGTCAGGAGATTTTGGAAGCGGGCTGATCCGCCAGTATTCTCCACGCCTCTTTATGGCGTCCTTAACATCTTTATTAAACACATAAAGAAATTTTATCTGCTGTTTCGAGACCAGCTCCTGCAACAGTTCGTCCGCCTTGAACGCTATCTCCATGGCGCGTGGGTCGGGCCGGATAAGAACTTCCTCTCCCTCCATGATCAAATCGACTGAAGATTTTATCTCCTCAAGTTCTTCTTCATCTGTCAGGGGATCTATTCCTATCATCCGGCGTTTGCGGTTGAGCCTTTCGAGGTATATTGTCCTTTGCGAGGCATGCACTCCGGGCACGGTGATAAGGGTGTTGGAAGAGGTAAATATCGTACCTATGCGCGATTTCAAATTCCCAAGTTCGTCCTTAGCAAGCGGATGGTCCCCTACAATTTCCAGGCTCTGGATCTCGCCGCTGATGATTTTTGTTTCTACCGAGCTATTCATATTCTTCTCTCATTACAACCTGCGCTGCCAGTCACACTTCCGCCAATATACGTCTCTGCGAATTTTAAGGATACAATCTTCCCATTGTACGCGGAAAGGGTATGGTCTCGCGCACATGTTTCAATCCGCATATCCAGGACATAGCCCTTTCAATTCCAAGCCCAAAACCTCCGTGCGGCACACTTCCATACCGCCGCACATCAAGATACCAGCTGTAGTCTTCCGGATTCAATCCTTTCTCCTTCATGCGGGCAACAAGTTTTTCAAGATCTTCCTCCCGCTGACTGCCCCCTATGATCTCGCCGTACCCCTCCGGAGCAAGGAGGTCCATGTTGCGGACCAGGCGGCTGTCCGTTGCAGATTCCTTCATGTAAAAAGCCTTTGCAACTTTCGGATAGTCTGTCACGAAAACAGGACGGTCATACTGCCGCGATATGATTGTCTCATCACTTCCTCCAAGGTCCTGGCCAAACTCGAATGACTGCGCAAGCTGAATGTGTGCAGGCCTGTTACGCAAATCATTCTCAAGATCCTCAATGTTTTCCTTCAGTTCGTGAATCTGGATAAGAATCTTTTCCTTCTGCGCAGCCTTCTTCACGGCTTCGGCCTGTTTCTCGAGCTTGCCAAGGTCATCGATCAATCCCTGCAGTTTCGATTTGTCTCGGGCCATTTCATCCTCGAGCCATTTTTTCGTTTTCTCGCTCCGGAGATTCGCGGCAACCTCGGCGTAAGTCATTCTTACAAATGGTTTTACCACCTTCTTGAGCGCCTCAACATCACGGCCAAGCACTTTCAAATCGTCCTGGTGTTTCGCAAGAACAGATTCCACCACGTAACAGATCATATCTTCCGCAAGGGCCATCACATCTTCCAGTTCGGCAAATGCAACTTCAGGTTCTATCATCCAGAATTCAGCCAGGTGCCGTCGCGTTTTTGATTTCTCGGCACGGAAAGTCGGGCCAAAACAATAAACCTTTCCCAGCGCCATGCAGGCACTTTCCAGGTAAAGTTGCCCTGTCTGGGTCAGAACAGCCTTGCTGTCAAAATATTCCACCGGAAAAAGAGTCTGAGAATCCTCACCAGCCCCGGCAACAATGATCGGCGTATCTATCAACGTAAAGCCGCGGCCATCAAAGAAATCGCGGCAGGCTTTGATCACAGTGTGGCGGATCCGCATTATGGCCGTGGGCCTTTTCGATCTCAGCCACAAGTGCCGGTGTGACATAAGGAAGTCAATTCCATGCGCTTTGCGGGTGATGGGGTATTCAGCGGCCCTGTGCATGATTCTTAAATCCGAGACCGACATCTCGTAGCCGCCTGCGGCCCTGTCATCTTTCCGCACCAGGCCGGTGACAGCAAGGGAAGACTCCTGCGGGAGTTCCGAGGCCGCAGTGAACGCATCAGTCGCGGCAGCCTCCACCACACACTGGCAGATCCCGCTGCCATCCCTTACCTGCAGGAAGGAGACGCCTCCTCCACTGCGACGCCCGTAGAGCCAGCCGCGAATCGTGGCTTCCTGCCCTGCATGGGCGGCTAAATCCTTTATCTGAACAGTTTTCATGGACGGTAATAATACTAAAGTTTCAGCGAAAAAAACACAAAATCAGCATGAATTGGCGATACAACTACTTTGTGTTTAAACCGGTCTTACTAGGGCAGAAATGTCTTCTTTTTGAGCTTATCTGGCAGATATTTCTCAAGAACAAAGTTCAGGCCGTGTTTTGCGAAAGCCTGCTGTTCGATACGTACACCCATTTTCAACATCTGGTTCAGCGCGTCCTGCCACTCCTTGTGATGAAGTATGAAAGGGTCGTTCTTCAGCGCGTCTTTAGCACGCTTGATATCCGCATCTTCCAGCGGATGTGTTGCATCTTCGAGATCATAATCGGTTATATCCTGCGGAGTAACGCCAAGATAATGCGCCTGCGGTACACAGAAGAAACGGTTTATGTGCGCTGCCTGTCCGGAACCCACTTTCAGCGTCCTGTAGATATTGCAGTATCCGTATGGATCACCGTCGGTGAAGACCAGTACAGGCAGCCTCTGGTCATCCGCCAGACGGCGGATGAACCTGCGACATGCCCGTGTAGGTACGCCGCTCATTGAAATCAGGACACAGTTCGCCTTTTCATAATACTGGTGATGCACAAGACGCTGGAAAAGCGATGCAGTTTCAATAACCAGAATAAATTTCGCCCTGGAGTCGAAGACAAGATGCTCGACACGGGAAGGAATGCTCCACGCCCCGCTTCCCAGCTTCGAGCAATCGACCTTTACCTTTTCCTTTGACACTGGATTCTTATCTATAACAACGAGGGGCCCCGCCACATCACCGCCGCGCTCCTCAGGGATGTAACCAAGCTGTTCGCGGTTCACCTCCAGCATAGCCTCGATGTCATCCAGAAGAGTATCGCTCTCGGGCTGTTCATCAAAACGGCATTCACCCCAGCTTTTGCTGTTGTAATAGATTTCACGTTTGCCGGCTATGTCGTTCTTGTCGAGAAGATCTTTCTTGGTGGTCGCCATCAGCCGCATGGACTGCGCAAAAGTCTTTACGGTGTTGTATGTCAGCGTGCGGGTTGACATTTTCCCGCGGATTTCAAAATGCCCTCGCTTCGGATCGTACCTGACGTTGGATAGCGCCCTGATAGGAAAGCGCATGTCTGGTTTCTTCTTGCGCTTTATGATGTCTTCATAAATGCGGGCGCTTATTTCTACGATCTTCTGCGAAGCTTCTTCCCTCGAGATTATCCTGGGCGCCCGCCTGACGGGCTCCTCCTTTAATCCCGTCTTCTCGGCTTTTGGCTCTTTTTTCGCTTTCTTTGCCATCATAACTCCTAAATTCGAAATCCTAATACCGAAATCTGAAACAAATACAAAAAACAGTCTTAAAACATCGCTACTATCGACAGTTTCGATTCTCGATATTCTTACTTCGTGCTTTATTGTTCCAGGTGCGTCTTTTCCAGCATCTTCTGCAGGGTTGTTATAATACCTTTTTCCTGTTTATCGTTTAAATCCAGAATATCTTTCAGGCCAAGGGCCAGGTGCGGAATATACATTACGATATAATCGCGTTTGCGGGCCATCTCTTCCAGGCGCCTTCTCTTGCTGAGGAATACCGAGAGCTGTCTCCCGCATTCCTGCAGGGCGAAAGTCATTTCCCGGATGATTTCCTGGTAATGCGCAATTGCTTCCTTACTCTCGCTGGTGAACGGAACCCAGACGCTCGCCATGTGGACCATGACCACCATCGGGCCTATCGGCAGAGATCCCTTGGGCTGCGACAGTCCGTACCTTTTCCAGTCAACGCCAACCACGGCCTTGTTGATTGCACAGGCACCTGCCATATGCAGCAACGGAACTCGGTTTGCAAAACGCATAAGGCGCACAGGTTCCTCGGCGTTCAAGTCCTGGTTCTCTCCTGGCTTGGCATAAGCAATGCCGGCCTCTATCTGGAAAGGGTTTCCCCGATACACTGTCGGCGCCCTTGTTACTGCAGTATAGAAATCGGCTGCTATCTCCTTTTTAAGACCGGCTACAATCTGAGCCTCTCCTATCGGCGAAAGACAATCCGTCGGCGGCCTCATTAGCTTTGTTTCGTTAATGGCCTTGAACAGCGCCTCACTTTCCTGATGCGCAATTCGCGTCGGGTTTGCCTTGGGGTTTAGCTTTGCGAGGTTGCATATCTGGTTCGCGGCCCCGCCGCCAACCCTCGAGAAATCCTGGCAAAGCATGGAACGCAAGGTTCGCGCCGAACTGTCTTTGAGCATCTGGATAAGAACACCCAGCTCGACGCCGTGAGGATGGGGTTTGATCTCCTTTGGCCTTTCCGGAATGGCCTTGTTCACGCGCTGAAATATCGTCCATGCGCCACTCTGCACAGAAGCAGAAATCGCAGGCGCCGGCTCGGCAGGCACTGCAGCAGGCTTATCCTTGCCGGCCTTCGGTACTTTGCCCTGTTTAGCTTTGACAACTTTCTCTTTTTTCTTCCCAGCGCTCATCTGAAAAATCTTACTTCTTTCCTTTTTTCCTCTTCTTCACATCTTCATCTTCCTCGTCCTCTTCATCTTCCTTCTCGTCATCGCCCTCGGAATCATCGTCATCATCTTCATCAAATTCGTCGTCATCCCAGATTGATTTGCCGCCGGACTTTCCCTTCTTCCCCTCTTCCTCATCCTCTTCAGGTTCCTCGGCTTCTTCTTTCCTTTTCTTCCCGGGCTTCATCTTCCCGTCTTCCTGACTTTTCGCGTCCTTGTCCGACGCAGCTTTAGCGGAGGAGGATTCGCCATTAGAATCCTGCTCACCTTCTTCACCTTCCTTAAGCAGGGCAATCCTGTAATAAAGCTGAAGATGGGGGTTCACGACAGCGCACTGCTTCAGAAATTCATCAACCGACAGTCGTCCCCGAACGTAGGCAGCCTCCATCTCAATCGACACACAGGTGCCGTGAGAGAACGTTACTGGCTCATCGCCCTCTTTGACTGGAGGAAATTCCGGCCTCCAGGTTACCTGTTCATCCTTGAGGATTGCCGGCTTGTTCTGGCGCGTATCGATCTGTACTTCAATGTAATGTGCCTTTTTCCCGCTGGCGGGCAGGGACAGGATCTTGGTGGAACTGCCGGTGGTCAGCTGGCCGTACATTCCGGCAGCACTGATTCCAATTCCCTGCTGGCCTCTTGACATGCGGAGCCTATGGAACTTTGAACCGTAGAGCAATTTCGCGAATATTTTGGGTATTTGGTCCCTGACAATACCAGGTCCATTATCGGTGACCGCAACCCTGAAACGTGTGGGGCCGATCTGGCTAATATCAATGCTGACGTTAGGCGCGATACCGGCTTCCTCGCAGGCATCCAATGCGTTATCCACCGCCTCCTTGACAGTGGTCAATAGTGCCTTTCGCGGACTGTCAAAGCCAAGCAGGTGCCGGTTCTTAAGAAAAAACTCAGAGACTGATATGTCCCTCTGCTGGCGGGCCATGCTTTCTGCGGTTTCCGCCTGGACTTCCCTTTTTTCCCTTTTCTTTGGCATGCGGAATATTTCACGAATCGCCGGAATAATTCAAGTCAATCATTGAAATAAAAACGACCGCCGGACGGTCAGTTGGGAAAAAGCCGGTCATTGACCCGGGTATTTCGCCACGGAAGCGAAACATGCTTCCAAATGGCTTAGACTCGATCGACTTCCGTCGATCTTGCTCAGTACCGTTGAGCAAAGCGCCCATGAAACAAGCAGGTTAAGGTAACGGACAACCCAAGTCCTGATCGCAGACAACAAGCAACCACTGCACTCCAGAATTCTTTATTGACTTTATCAACGGAAGTCTCATGTTCTTAATTTTGATTCTCGCTTTTGACACAAACCAGAGACTGGATTGAATTAATTCCGCCAGATTATTTTAAACCTGTAAATGGAATGTTAAATTTTTGTAATATAAAACCATTTATCCCCCTTAAACAGTTCAGCCTCCAAAAATGGCATACATAGTGCTTTTCAAAAGTTGACCCTTCGGTTGGTTTGGTATGAGAGGACCTCATATTTGATGAGCAGTCTGCAAGACTAACGTTTGCGGCAAAGTCCAATGAAACCAATCTGACCGAGGGGCGTCTTTTTTTGATGATTTCTCTCGATAATAGAGGCCTTAGCCCCCTGCCGGATTGTAACCCCTCGATCCCCGGATTATGACTTTCCGAGAGTAATCGTCGCGAAATGATACTGCCATGTTTTTAGCAATTGCATTGCCGGGTATGACCCCTTAATATCCCTCTGATTGTCGACGATTACTGTATTGGGCCCGGCAAAAGACATGAGAAAGTTTCTTTCATATATTGTTGTATGTGTTGCACTTCTGTTTACGTCGCAATTCGCCCTTTCTTCGGAGATGTACGAAGCAATTAAAGGCGGTAATTCCGCGGCCGTCGAACACCTCCTTAAAGAGAAGCCCAAGGAAGTCCTCTCTGAAAAGGCAAAGGGCGGATCAACCCCTCTTCACTGGGTCGTTGTTTTTGATTTCATTGACGGGGCAAAGCTGCTGATCGGAAAAGGAGCCAATGTTAACGCAAAGACTGACAGCGGATCGACCCCTCTTCACTGGGCGGCCAACAAGAATTCAGTGGACCTGGCCAAACTGTTCCTGGAAAACGGCGCAAAGGCTGATGCAACAACCGATAATGGTTATAGCCCCCTTCACTGGGCCGCCCTTGGGAATTCATCCCGAATCATCAATCTGCTTGTAAGCAAAGGCGCTGATATCAATGCGAAAGCAAACGATGGCACTACCCCCCTGCACCTTGCCATACAGAAAGATAATCTGCAGGCAATCGAGGCCCTGGCCAATGCCGGGGCAGATTTGTATATAAAGGCAAAAGACGAAACAACCCCAATCCACGGGATCAAGAGTACAAAGGCACGCGAGATACTTGAAACAGCAATCAGCAAACGCGTGGAGGCAAGCAAGCCCAAACCGCCAACCCCGGCAAATGTAGTTCAAAATAATCCGCCGCCTGAATCTCCAAAACCCGTCAAGCCAAAGAAAACAGTATCGAAGAGCAATGAAATCATCACAACATCAGTCACCTTCCCCGACGGAACCCAGTATGAAGGCCAGTTACTGAAGGGAAGAATGCACGGAGAAGGAACAATGACCTTCATCAACGGCGAGAAATATTCCGGCCTCTGGTTCAAGGGCAGAAAAGAAGGCAAAGGCACATATACTTTCCCTGACGGCGAGAAATATTCCGGTGACTGGGATAACGATGAAATGTGCGGTTACGGCGTGTACACCTTCGGCAACGGCGGACAACTCGAGGGCATGTGGAAGAGGAATTTACTGGTAAACGGCAGGGGAATCTACGTGTTCCCGGACGGCGACAAGTACGATGGACAGTGGCAGAAGGATAAGATGTGGGGACAAGGGGTATACACCAAGGCTGATGGAACAAAAATCGAGGGACACTGGGAAGCCAACCAGTATATTGGCCCAACCGCACAGGGATCGCCGATCGAGCCGCTTATAAAGAAATCCCCCTGACTCTCTTGAATAAATCCAACCGGGAAGCATTATGAACGAGAAATATCCATTCACAGAGATAGAAACAAAGTGGCAGGAATACTGGGCCTCTAACGGCACATTCAGGGCAGACACTTCAAACTACGCGAACAAGTATTACTCTCTCAACATGTTCCCGTATCCTTCCGGCACCATGCACGTCGGTCATGGCCGTAACTATATTATCGGCGACGTTGTCGTGCGGTACAAGATGATGCGCGGGTTCAACGTCCTTTCGCCGATGGGTTGGGATGCCTTCGGACTGCCCGCCGAGAACGCGGCGAAAATCCACGGGGTACATCCCCGCCAATGGACCACGCAGAACATCAAGCAGATGAAGAGCCAGATAAAATCATGGGGCGTCGGCTATGACTGGGACCGGGAACTTGCCACCTGTCACCCCGACTACTACAAGTGGACCCAGTGGGTCTTCCTGAAGCTCCACGAACGAGGTTTAGCCTACCAGAAGAATGCTCCGGTAAACTGGTGCGAACTGTGTACTACTCTGGCAAATGAAGAAGTACTGCCGAACGGAACATGCGAAAGATGCGGCAGGCGGGTAGTTAAAAAAGATCTCACCCAGTGGTTCTTCAAAATCACTGAATACGCGCAGAAACTCCTGGACGATCTCTCTCTTCTAGACCAGTGGCCCGAAAAAGTCAGGAACATGCAGGCCAACTGGATCGGCCGCTCGGAGGGTGCACGTGTCGAATTCAAGGTAACCGAAACCGATGACCCCTGCCCCGTGTTTACCACCAGGCCCGACACAATTTACGGTGTTACATTCATGGCTATAGCGCCAGAACATCCACTGGTAAAAAAACTCATAAAAGGAACTCCCGTCGAAAAGAAAGTTTTGGAGTTCTGCGAACGGCAGGCAATGGTATCAGCCGCCCAGCGTGCCGACGATACAACAAAGAAAGAAGGCATATTTACCGGTTTCCACGTTACCAACCCTTATAACGGCGATAAAACCGTCCAGCTGTGGGTTACAAACTACGTCCTTATGGAATATGGCACGGGCATTGTAATGGCCGTGCCGGCCCACGACCAGCGCGACTTTGATTTTGCGAAGCAATATGGCCTGTCCATTAAGGTCGTCATACAGAACCCCTCAGAACCGCTGCATGCAGAAAAGATGCAGGCAGCATTCGTTGATGACGGAACGATGATTAATTCCGGTCCATTCAATGGACGGCAGAACCGCGAGGCAATGCACGACGTTATTCAGCACGCCAAAGACCAAGGTTTTGGTGAACTGACCATTACTTACCGCATCCGGGACTGGCTCATTAGCCGCCAGCGTTACTGGGGAGCACCGATTCCGGTTATACACTGCCCGAAATGCGGCGCTGTTCCTGTACCCGAAAAGGATCTGCCTGTTCTTCTGCCGGACGACGTGGACTTCAAGGCTGAACGTGGCAATCCCCTTGCAATGCACGAAGGATTCATCAACACAACCTGCCCGAAATGCGGCGGCGCGGCAAAAAGGGAGACCGACACCCTCGCCCAGTGGCTGTGTTCATGCTGGTATTTCATCCGATACGTCAATCCCAGGATGAACGATCGTCCTTTCGACAAAAAAGATGTTGACCACTGGCTTCCTGTAGATCAATACATAGGCGGTATCGAACACGCAGTGCTGCACCTTCTCTACTCGCGGTTCATCGTAAAAGTACTGCACGATGCCGGATACTGTTCTTTCCCTGAACCGTTCAAGGCCCTTTTCACCCAGGGAATGATCTGCAAACGCAGCGACAAGGACGGCCAGCTCTATAAAATGTCAAAATCCAAGGGAAATGTCGTAAGCCCGGATGAGCTTATACAACACTACGGCGCGGACACACTGCGTCTTTACACCCTTTTCCTTGGTCCGCCGGAAAAAGATGCCGAATGGAGCGACCAGGGCATCGAAGGTGCGTGCCGGTTCCTGCGCCGCCTTTGGCGCAGGGTCTACGATAACAAGAACGCGCTCGAAGCCGCCAGGGGGCTTGCCTGTGACATGAAGAAAATGGATGCGAAGGAGCGCAGCCTGTACAGGAAGATACACGAAACAATCGACAACGTAACCAGGAGCATGGAAGGCGGGTTCCACTTCAACTCTGCCATTGCCCAGATCATGGAACTATCGAATGCCATTGACGATTGCGGTCTGGAAACAAGCAGCAGTGAACAGAGAAAGATCGTATCCCGAAAAGCGCTGGAAACACTTTTGATACTCCTTTCTCCTTTTGCTCCACACATTGCAGAAGAACTTAACCAGGAACTCGGCAGTAAAACGAGCCTGCTCAAGACAAAATGGCCCGAGGTAGACAAGAGCGCCCTTGCCCGGAACGAAGTGGAAATCGTAGTACAGATTAACGGAAAGGTACGGGACCGTATGACAGTTCAAACCGGCATTCCGCAAAAAGAACTGGAAGCGCTGGTTCTTGCCTCAAGCCAGCTTGAGCCATTCCTTCAGGGCAAGACCATCCGCAAGATCATTGTCGTGCCGGACAAACTGGTTAATATTGCCGTACAGTGAACCATCAAACACAACCTTCAGGAGAAGCTGTGGCCCCGCTGAGATTTATTGGCGGCCTCCTGCGCTCGTGGTGCGAACTCACGGCCGAGGAACAGAAGGCGGTCCTGACAGTTATAGCCATCTTCCTTCTCGGGCTTGCCATGCGCTGCTGGCATACCGGGACTGAAGAAACAGCACCGCAAGAGAATAGAACCGTTGTGGAAAGAACCGATAAATCAACCTGATCCGCAGTTCTTTTTTCCGCATTTTTCAAACATTGCAGACTGGACACCCTTATTTTCTCCGCCTATTATTGCAAATTGTGTGGGTTGAAATCGGAAAACGAATTCGCCCGGTATTATCAACTGTTATTCGTTGAGCTGAGGAGAACGCGGCATGAAGATATTCATCGCAGGCATCGTAACTTGCATAGTCATCGGCATCGTAACCTACATGAGGGCTGCAAAATCAGTTGTCGAGCCCACATTGAAGCAGATAGCGGATATTATCGATAACTTCCTGAATGGCACAAGCGGACCTTATGAGTGGCAGGATTTTGTAACGTATCCCTTTAAAACACCTGAGCTGGAACGGATCAGAAAAGAGTGTTCGGATATCAAGGCAAAGTATCCACCGGATAATACCAAAGACTGGTGCAACGAATTGGGCAAAAATGCACTTTGCATGATTTCAGAGAGGATCAAGGACGAAATCAAATCCAAGAGAAAACCGACGGCAAAACGTCCTGCTCCTTCTGTATAGCCCTTGTTTCCGGGGTTTTCTCAGTATCTGGAATACATAATAATCTGCGACTATTGGCGTAAGTAATTGATTTACTTAACAGCTGGCAGTATTTTCTAACGCAGGTACTATTATGGTCGGCAAGTTACACACACGATCCAGGGCGCAAAAAGACTCCTGTCGCGTCAGGCCAGATCCGCAAAACAGCGTTGAAGCCATACAGCATGATATCCTGGAAGAACTTTTCTACAGTATGGCAAAATTTCCCGAAGTTGCGTCAAGGCACGATTATTACTTTGCACTTGCAAACGCCGTACGCCACCGGCTCCTGCATCGCTGGATACAAACTGCACACACATATTTTGAGAAAGAAAGCCGGACCGTAATCTATCTCTCTGCAGAATACCTGATTGGCCCACAGCTGGGCATCAACCTTATTAACCTTGGAATTTACGACCAGGCGAAGAAGGCTGTTCAGAATCTTGGACTTTCACTTGATGATCTCCTCGAGCAGGAAGAAGAGCCGGGGCTGGGAAACGGCGGTCTGGGCCGGCTTGCCGCTTGCTTCATAAACTCCCTTGCAACCCTGGAAATTCCGGCCATTGGATACGGAATACGTTACGAGTACGGAATATTTGACCAGGAAATCCACGACGGATGGCAGGTGGAAGTTACAGATAAATGGCTGCACTCTGGAAATCCATGGGAAGTGCCTCACCCCGAAATAGAATACGCTGTCAACATGGGAGGACACACTGAGTACTATGAGGACAACACCGGGCGGAAAAGGGTTCGCTGGGTTCCGGACCGCATCATAAATGGAACCCCTTACGACACCCCTGTTCTCGGCTACCATGTAAACACATCTAATGTGCTTCGGCTCTGGAAAGCGGACGCCTGTGAATCTTTCAACCTGCAGGCTTTTAATGCAGGTGACTACTACAAGGCGCTCGGGGAAAAGGTTTCCTCTGAAAACATAAGCCGGGTTCTTTACCCCAACGACAAGACCGACGTTGGCAGAAGACTGCGCCTCCAGCAGGAATATTTCTTCGTTTCCTGTTCACTGCAGGACATGATCCGCATCTTCCGCCAGCGCGAAAAAGACCTGGAACATCTGCACAGGAAATATGCCGTACAGCTTAACGACACCCATCCTGCCATCGGCGTTGCAGAACTCATGCGCCTGCTTGTCGATGAACACGGCATGCCATGGGAGAAGGCATGGCATGTGACTACAAACACGTTCTCCTACACCAACCACACCCTTCTCCCCGAAGCCATGGAAAAATGGCCGCTGCCGCTCTTTCAAAGGATGCTTCCGCGCCATCTCGAAATAATCTACGAAATCAACCGACGATTCCTCGACCAGGTACAGCTTATGAGCCCGGGAGACGGGCAGCGCATATCAAGGCTGTCGATGATAGAGGAAGGCGGGGAAAAAAGCGTCCGCATGGCGAATCTCGCCTGCGTCGGCAGCCACAGGATAAACGGCGTCGCCAAGCTGCACACGGAACTGCTTAAAACAACAGTACTGAAAGACTTCTATGAATTGTGGCCAAACAAGTTCACCAACAAGACCAACGGCGTGACTCCCCGCCGTTTCATGGTCCTTTCTAATCCCGCCCTTTCCGGGCTGATCTCCTCAGCCATAGGCTGCTGCTGGATAAGAGACACCGGCAAACTGAAGGGACTGGAAACACTGGCTACCGATGCCGGATTCCAGAATGACTGGCAAAACGCAAAACAGGAAGGCAAGAAACTACTGGCCGCATTCATAAGAAACACCATCGGCATCGAGGTTGACAGCCATTCGCTGTTTGATATCCAGGTAAAAAGAATCCACGAATACAAGCGCCAGCACCTGAACATTCTCCACATTATTACGCTTTACAATCGCCTGAAGCAAACCGGGCAGAAAGATATCGTTCCAAGGACTTTCATATTCGGCGGCAAGGCAGCCCCCGGTTATTACAGGGCAAAACTGATAATAAAACTCATCAATTCAGTTGCCGAGGTGATAAACAACGATCATCAGGTCGGGGACATGATCAAGGTTGTTTTTATCCCCGACTTCAACGTTAAGAATGCCCAGCGTATTTATCCCGCTGCCGACTTGTCAGAACAGATATCAACAGCAGGAATGGAGGCTTCGGGAACAGGCAATATGAAATTTGCCATGAACGGCGCGCTGACAATAGGAACACTTGACGGGGCCAACATTGAAATCAGGAAGGCTGTCGGCGAGAAACACTTCTTCCTATTCGGGTTGAACGCACAGGAAGTGGCGAGGCTGAAAGATGCCCACTACCGGCCGGCGGGAATCTACGAGACCAACCCTGAACTGAAAGAGGTCATCGACCAGCTCTCATCCGGATTGTTCTCGAGGGGTGACAGACAGCTGTTCGAACCCTTGATAAAGGAACTGATGGAAGTCGATAAATACATGCTGTTTGCGGACTATATGTCATATATCGAGGGCCAGGATCTGGCCAGCGCGACTTTCCGGAAAAGGAATGAATGGACACGCATGTCGATTCTCAACGTCGCACGCATGGGCTGGTTCTCATCGGACAGGGCCATTAAGGAATACTGCGAAGACATCTGGAAGGTTGAACCGGTACATGTCCACCTTCGCTCCACCTGACAGCAAACCGGCTTGACCCGGATACAGAAAGTTCACTGTTGCGGCTTCAGCCTCTTTGGAATATATTCTTCTACCCGGTATGGTCATGAAAGATTTCGATAACAATCCCGCCGTTTTCCGGGCATTCTTGATAAACAGATTGCTGGTTTTATTCATTTTCTTATTCCCTGCCATACTCCAGCCCGCAGCAGCAGCTCTTTCGCCAACGCTTGAATCGCGATCACACCGTATAAGGGATGGCCATCAGGATAGAAGTTTTACTGTGGCACTCGACGAAGTCGCCGTCACAACACCATCAGGCGTCACAATCGAAAGAATACCGGAAAAGAATTCACCTGAGAATATCCGTCAGCTGGCAAAAGGCAGGAAAGCTTCCGGCGGACCGGCAACACGCCTTGTCCTCTATGAAAGCGGCATGCCCCGCAACAAGTACTCCCGCCGGATACTTACTGGAAAGCTCCTGCTCAGGCTTTCGCCGGGTGCCGACGCCAGCAAGCTGGCGACTTCAGCGGGTATGATCAACGCCGGGGAGATTTCTTACGCGCCCGGATGTTTCATATTTACAACGGGCGAACCGGCCGCGGAGATCACGGCATGCGAATTTCTCAGGATCCAGCCAGATGTCCTCTCCGCGGATCCGCTTCTTGCGCGTGAACGTGAAAAGAAACTCATTCCCAACGACCCGCTCTTCACAAACCAGTGGCACCTGTTGAACTACGGACAACAGGGCGGGGCCAGCGGAATTGACGTGAACATCACCAACGTATGGAACACCTTCCGCGGATCTAACATTGTTATCGGCATCCTGGACGATGGACTTCAAAGCAGTCATCCTGATCTTTCAATCAACCTCAATACCAATATCAGTCACAACTGGAACGCCGGTGCTTCAAATGACGCAAACCCGATTCTAACCAAAGATGTCCACGGGACAGCCTGTGCCGGGCTGGCAGGAGCAAGGGGAAACAACGGGATTGGATGTTCAGGGACGGCACCTGAAGCAACTCTTGTTGGGTTGCGGCTGATTGCCGATCCAGCAGATGATCAGGACGAAGCCGAGGCCTTTGCCTACAGTAATTCAGTAATATACGTTAAGAACAACAGCTGGTGTATAAGCGATACGGGCTATTATGTGGATGGTCCAGGCCTGCTCGCTTCAAATGCTCTTTACCAGGGAGTAACAAGCGGCCGAGGCGGCAAAGGCACGATATACGTTTTTGCTGCAGGTAATGGCCTTCAGAATGGCGATAATGCAAACTACGATGGTTACGCCAATTCCCCCTACACTATCGCCGTGGGAGCCATTACCGATCAGGGGAAACAGCCATACTACGGAGAGCCGGGGGCCTGTATCGTTATCTCCGCACCATCAGGCGCTGGGATTTATGATGTTGTCACTACTGACCTCACGGGTAACTACGGCTATAATACGAACAATGAAGCTGGCGAACTGGCAGACAGGGATTATACAAGAACGTTTGATGGAACGTCAGCAGCAGCACCTGTTGTTTCAGGCATTGTAGCGCTTATGCTTGAGGCCAATCCGGATCTTGGCTGGCGGGATGTACAGGAGATTCTTATCGTGACGGCCAGGCTGATTGACCAGTCGGATGGCGACTGGGCCTATAACGGTGCCGATCTCCACTTTAACCACAAATACGGCGCCGGACTCATAGATGCAGATGCGGCCGTTACAATGGCACAAACATGGACAAACCTCGGAACCAGAGTGTCTTCACCAATCCTGACTAACACTAATCTCGCGATACCGGATAACGACATATCAGGTGTTTCATGCGAATTCCTCATGACCAATGAAAACATCCGCGTTGAGCACGCCATACTATCTGCCGATATTACCCATCCATTCCGGGGCGACATTGCAATCACGCTCACCTCGCCCAACGGCACTCAGAGCAGGCTGGCAGAACAACATGGCGCCGACTCAAACGCCAACTTCACAGCCTGGCCTTTCATGACAGTCCGTAATTGGGGAGAACACTCAAAAGGTAAATGGAAATTGAATATCTCCGACAGAAGCTCCGGGGATACCGGTTTTGTCAGCAGGGTATCCCTGCAATTATTTGGAACAGATAAAGGCTCAAACATGCCGCCAGTTCTTTTCCACATTGGCGACATTACTGTCCCGGTAGGCAACACTTCCTTGTTCACCGTTGTCGCGAACGATATGGTTGATGGTGACGCAATAACCCTCTCGTCATCCAACATGCCGCCATGGGCAGGTTTCCCGTCAACAACAAGCAACAGCACCGTCTCCAGCGTGTTTTCATGTTTCCCGACGGCAACAGGCGCTTTCCAGGTGGCCTTTGCAGCAACCGACAAGGATGGCTGTGACTCCGAAACCTTAAACCTTACCGTCCGGGTCGAGCCTGTTCAGCCTTTGTGCGAAACCTTCAATTTATCGTCCTGCCCGGCAGGCTGGTCTGTCAAAACAAATGGAGATGGGTCAGCATATTGGCGATTTGACAGTCCAGGAAGCCGTTTCAACATGACCGGCGGCACCGGCAATCTTGCGATTGCAGACAGTGACCATGCCGCGGGTGTTAACATGGACACAGAACTACGAACTCCAGTTCTTAACCTTACCAACCTCATTTCCGCAACGCTTCGATTTAAGTCCGATTTCAGGAAATATTCAGGTTCCGAGACCGCCAACGTGGACATAAGCACCAACGGAGCTTCCGGTCCATGGTCCACCATCTGGAACGAGGACGGCACATTCAGGGGTCCAATAACACGGACCATTGATATATCAAGCCTGGCAGCAGGAAAATCCAATGTCGTTATCCGCTTTCACTATTTCAATGCAAACTTCGACTGGTGGTGGCAGATTGACGACGTGGTAATGTCCGGTGCAACAACTAACGACGTGGATAATGATGGCCTGCCAAACTGGTGGGAACAACTCTACTTCAGCGGTACAACCAATGCCAATCCCGCTGTCGATTCAGATTATGACGGGGTATCAAACAGCAATGAATTCCTTGCCGGTACATCGCCCACAAACATAGTATCTGTGTTCAAGTTCGCCGCCATATCCAACGTGCAGTCCATGGGTGCAGACATAAGATGGAACAGTGTATACGGGAAACGTTACAAAATTGACCGCTCAACAAACCTGACGTCCGGTTTTTCATGCATAGCATCAAATATAAATGCAACGCCAGGCACGAACTTCTTTACGGATTCTTCTTCCACAAACTATCACGCCGTCTTTTACCGCGTAAGGACCCAATAACAGGAAGGCTGTCATTGAAACGAAGGATGCCCGGTTATTTGCCTGATGGGATCACCGCCGGAACCTTCTTATACCAGTCGATGTTTGCGAGGATAAAGTCCGCAGTTACCTTGTTGCCATGGTCGTTCCAGTGAGGGTCGCCGGTGTAGTAACAGGACCGGTAACCGCCCGTTGCCGACTGAATGCCGGAAAATAAATCCAGGTACGTCATATTCTCCGCCTTGCAGAAGGAAGCCAGCTCACCTGGCAGGCGGCTTGTCTCGCCCTTCTCCGAGCGCCCGAAGTCACTAATTGCGGGAATTGTCAGAACAATCACTTCCTTGCCACGAGCTTCCCGGCGAATGAGACCGAGCACGTAACGAAGGCGCTGGTACTGTTCGGGCGTATAATCATAGTAACCGGCGTAGTTCAAAGGCAGGTTGACGTCTGCAGACTTGTGCCGCAACAAACCTTTGAGCCGCTTGATCATGTTGCCGGTGTACGTAAACTCGCGCAGAAAGTTCTCCAGAAGCTTACTTTTCTCCGCAGGAAGATCTTTCATTGAGTAGGTCAACTTGTAATTTGGATTCTTCCCCACAAAGAATGGCCGGTATCGCGAGGCATGGGCGATTCTACCGTAATCAAAGTCATCGTCCAGGAAATCATTGAAAGGCAGGATACAGACCATTACCGCGTCATGCTCAAACTCCTTGCCAAGGGTTTTGTACAGAAGGTAGTACTGGGTCGGTCCGAACGAACCAGCCGTACCGAAGTTGAGGTGTTCAATGCCGGTGGCCTTTTCGAGCAAGTCCGTGAACCTCTTTCCCATTTCCACTCCGTATCCCTCGGTAAAAGAGTCTCCAAGGACGACAACACGCTTTTTTCCTCCACTATCCTTTGTTCTTTCCCTGTCCCTCGCGCCCCAGGAATTGGCCTGGTAGAAGACATTATATGAAGGGGTAATATGCCGGTAAGAGGAATTCGGCCCGTGCCAGACACCAAAGGCCGGGTTATTCTCCACCCAGAACCTGGAAGTCACGTTTCCAAGCCGGTATGAAGGCTTCTGGATAGAAACAAGCCCCATTGCGCAGGCAATCGCAAGCACGATTTCAAGCATGACGAAGGTGATAAACAGGATAAAGAACGGCTTGATTGCTGCAGCAGAGATTTTCTTCAACCATGGACTCATTACACGCTTCCTTCAGTTATCAAACTTCTTTGTCAGGTTGCGATCGACAAACCTGTTAAGCAGCAGCTTCTTCAGAAACCGCGGGGTTATTCGATACCCCCAGTATGCAAACCTCAGGAACAATACTGCCAATGGACCGGGCGTACCACCTTTCCCAGCGGCTGGAAAACCATTGACCCCGACAATAGCTTCAAGTCGGTTCCGGCGCGGCATCTCCTTGCGCACAGCTTCAACCGGGTAGCCGAGTATCAGGTAGGCTACGGGTGAATAGTTCCAGGGGATTCCGAGAAGACGGCGTAAGAAGGATGGACTCGGAAGATTACAGATCCAGCATGCGCCAAGGCCAAACCCGGTCGCCGTAAGCAGCATGTTCTGAATGCACGCGGCGGCACTCTGCACGTCATCACGATAAGGAGTATTCTTTGTGGTATTGTCGTACACCACGAGTATTCCAGACGGCGACTGGGGAAGGAGCACAGATCCGCCAGCCTCCTGCATCGTGCGGCGGAGGCCTGGATCATCAACAATAATGAAACGCCAGCCCTGTATGTTGCACGCGGAAGGCGCCTGTGTGCCGGCTTCAATAATCTGCATCAGAAGTTCGCGAGAAACGGATTCGTCACGGAATTTCCTGACAGATCTACGGCTTTTGATAGCGGCCGTGAGCTCAACCGCCAACATGCCCTGTTCTCTATTTTCCGCAGATGCCATTAACTTCACCCCTTTGACGAATCTCTGTTGCGACGCCGTTCCAACAGCAGGTAAACCATGCCAAGCCCGGAAATGACAAATCCCGACACCAGGATAATACCATGCATGATAAACCCGGTAGCAATCGCATCATGCTTGCTCACGCCGCAAAGCATGTAGCCTGCCGCCCATCCGGCCTCCATAGTGCCAAAACTGCCGAGTGTGTTTGGCAGGAAGGTTGTAATCAATTCCCCCATAGATGCCAGCATGTTCTTGAAGAAACCAATATCAATCCCCATGAATACCATCGTGAAATAAAACAGCGCATAATTAGTCACCGTGACAGCCAGGCTCGATACAGGAAGGAACACATATTTCTGCATGGAGTTCAGTCCGTCGATTTCATCCCGCATCCGCAAGGCGGCCTCGTCCAGTTTAACTGCCGCCCTGTTTCCCGCCTGCCCCATCAGGCGAAACCCGCCGGACGCTGTTCTTGCCGCCAGGCCTACGATCGGACCCAGCATCCCGAAGACAACAATGAATACTACTACCACCGCAACGGCCGAGATCCATAGAATCTCCCGGATAGAGGGGTTGAACTGACTGCCTACAACCATCAGCGAGATGAGCGACATTAAGGCAATGCTGACTGCATCATACAGCCGGATCACGACCAGCGAAAGCGAGCCTGCCACAAGGCTTCGGCCCGTAAAAGCCTTGATCAGCAGGGGGAGCGAAAGCTCACCAAGCCGGAAAGGCAGTATATGGTTCAAAAAGGCATGAATTGCGGCAATTGCCGTCAGTCTCGCATGGTTTCCTTCGCGGATAGCATAACCGATCCTAATCCCGCGGAAATATGCCATCAAGAGGTATAGACCACTCAGCAGGGCAAGCTGGGCAATTGTCAGCTGATATGCCAGACGCTGTATGTCAGAGATCTTGATCTGACGGACGAGAAACATGAACAGCAAAACCGACACCACAAAGAAAACAAAAGTGCCGATTGTCCGCTTGATATTAACAGTACCAGTTGTCACATTTTTTCCGATCGGATCTTGCGATCAAAACAATCCAGGCCTACCACAGGCAGAGACTCAACTTTCAGGCTCAGGGCATTATCCTCCAGATTACAGAAAGTATATCCGCCGCGCCGTAACACAGAGACATACTTTACCAGCATTGAGAGTCCTCCTGCCAGGGAGCCGGCAAGGTAGACAATACGCAGGCTGAAAGGAAGACAAACCATTGCAGGATGATACGCAAAAAGGTTATGAAGATGTATATCGGTAACGTGACAGGCCAATTCATGTTCCTTGAGCTTCACAAGCCTGTTCCTGACTAGATACGCGCTCAAGCGCGCACCAAACAGATTCACGAAGGACATACCCGCGGGTAATGTCGAAGTCAACATGCCAACAGGCACTTCCACAAGGCTGGTACCTTCCCATCTGAAAGGAAATTCAGGGAGTCCTGAAAAGTCATAACGATGCAGCCGGCGCATCGGGAAAACGCTCGCATCATACCGGAGCCCCAGTCTGTTCAGCAGGAGAACATCATCACGGCTTATAACACCTGCCGGCGCGCGATATCCTGACGGCTTCCGGCCAACCCGCCGTTCGAAAGCTTCTACTCCCTTCTGTATTTCGTCGGCATGACTTGACTGCATTGAGCTAAAGGTGTCCGGCGAATGGCTGAAGCCATGCACTCCAAGGCTTGCGCCGGCCTTCAGCAATGTTTCAATAATTGGATGGCCTTGCTGAAACAGCCTGCCAACCACGAAAGCCGTTATCGGAATATGATCCTTTTGAATCCATTCAAAGAAGGGAGCTGCCCTGTTCAGAACTTCATAAGTGTCAGCCCGGCCGTAATCAGACTCCACGTCAACCGTCAGGCAAAGCCTGACACCTTGTATGTGATTAGAGTCCATGTTCAGCACCTATCTTCGTTCACAGACAAAAAACTGCCTGATTCCAAGTTCCGTCAGCCATGGATAAGGAAAACGCTTCAATATCCGTTCCCCAAACCTTCGAATGAGCGGTGGTCCGCATGGTATTAAAAGCGTACCCTCATGCCTCAACAGGTTCCAGCCAGTTTGAACAAGCAGGTTTTTAACTTCCCTTGATGAAGGAAACCGATGTGGTCCTTCCCCATGTCCTCCAAACACAGCAGTATAAATCCGGTAACTCCATTCACAGCTTGCCGGAGGACAACTTAGAACCATCCTCGTTCCTGGAACAGAGACTCGATAAAGCTCTTCCAGGAATCCAACAGGAGAAGCGGCGTGTTCTAGTGTCTCCAGCGTAAGAACCCTGTCGAATGAATCGGAATCAAAGGGAAGTTTATCATACCTTTCGATTTTGCAGATTTGAGCGTCCGAATGTATGCCCCTGGCAACAGCGATCAACCCGCCGGAAATCTCAGCGTGGGTTACCCGGGCGGAAGAACATGCTTTAATTAAGTATGGATGCGCACCGCAATCGCGGGACGAAATATTCAATACCCGGCAACCGGAAACAAGATTAAGCTCCGGCATTGCCCATAAGAAGCGCTGATCATGCGCATCGCTAACAGCGGAATTCGCATCCACGTAAACTGAAGCAACGCTATCCCAATGTCTGATCACATCTTCGTCAGTCCATGCATGCACAGGATTAGCCCTAGACTGTGCCATCATCCTTCTCCCTGAGATTCAACATGGCAATCTGGTCAGCCAGCAATCCGAAGAAAAAAAGGAACATGGCCATTACCATGATAATCACCGCGCCATTTGAAACTCGGAAGGTTTCACAGATATTGACAATACCCAAAGTCACCCCCCAGACACCCATGGCAACACTGGCCGGAAGAAATATCTTAAGCGGGTTGAAAAGCATTATTATCCGGGTCAACAGCATTAGGGTTTTGATGCCATCCTTCAGTGGACGAACACTGCTTGCCCGGCCAACGCGTGGGCGAGTCACGATAGGAACCGTTCCTATGGAATATCCACCCTTCAGGAACGCCAGGGTGGACGTCGTGCTGAACGAAAACCCGTTGGGCATCATATGCAGAAGGGAGCGCATAATACGGCGGTCAAAACCGCGAAGACCGGAATTAAAGTCAGGCAGTTTCTGCTCTACGAGATATTCCCCAACCACACGGATGATCCATTTTCCGAACTTACGATTGGCGACCTGATAGGAACCTGCGCTCCTGTCGCCTATAACCAGGGGATACTCGCGTACCTGGTCAAATATCTTTTCGATTGCTTCAGTCGTATGCTGGCCGTCACTGTCCATTGTAATAATCTTGTCAGCACTGGCGTGTCTTATCCCGGTTTTAAGGGACGCACCATAACCTTTGTTTACAGGGTGACGCAGCAGGGTAACAGGATATTTTTTTACAACAGCTGAGGTGCCATCTGTAGATCCGTCATCAACAACTATGACCTCGGCCCGCTTCATAAGGCCACAGGACTGCAAATCGTCCAGGGTAGCCGCTACCCCCTGCTCCTCGTTAAAGGCAGGAATAATTATGGCATAACTGGTATTTGATTCTTCCTGCATATCGAAAAGTCTCTCAGAAAATGAACTTTGCACCTAAGCCAAAGGTCAGGTTGCTCATCGTGAAAATAATATTATCCTGCTTGGTATCATTTAAATAATAGCTCCCCGTGACATCACTGACATGCATGTAGCGCCCAAATACATTAACAGAAAATTGTTCCTCAAGATCCCAGTCGCACCCAACTGCCAGATAAAACCCCTTTGCACTATTCAACAGGAACGCCTTGTCAAGAGTTCCGCTATAATCAAAACTGGCGGAATAAAAGGCCGTTCCAACCTCACAGAAAGGAGTAAATTTGGTCGACGTAGGATAGCATCCCAGGAGATATACCAACGGACCGGATAGTTTCGCCGTTCCATCTGATCCGCCCGTACCTGCTCCGTGCAAACCCCAATCTCCTGCTTCAGCGGCAACTTTATCGTAACTTAATCCGAGACCAAAGTAGGGTTTTACTTTATATTGAATATAGAATTTTACAGGCGCAAAATCCTGATCCTCCCTCAACTGTGTTACGGTACCGACAAATGAACCGCTGTAAGGTGTTCCCCTGGTGTCATCAAGCAAAGTCAAATGCGTGATGCGTGTTCCCACCTCAAGCCGCTTCACGACGTACTTGTAATAAGATGAGTCTTTCTGGGCAGTCACTGTAAACCATGACATCAATGATGACTCTCCTGTGGGTTCATTTGACTGTGCCATTAACGAGGCAGACACGGACATCATTATGACCGCAGAAAGACAGCTAAACATGGCATATGAAAACCTTCTCATTACTCTATTTCCCCCTCTATTGACAGGCACTGAGGCCCGAGAATCTTGCCAGCGCATCAGAACAAAATCTGCCTTATAGACTACTGCTCCAAATGAGTCAAGGTCATCCTCTCCCCGGCAGGACGAACTCCAAGCCCTCAGTTAAGCGTTCTGCTGAGTCCCGGGCTTGCCGCCCGAAGAATGGTCATCCTTCCCGGCAAGCTGCTCTTCCAGCTTCTTCAGTCTGGCCTCAAGAATGGCAACACGCTGGGCAACTTTGGAATGTTTCGACTGCACAGCTGACATCGAGATGGAAAAGTGGAATGCCACCATAACCAGGAATGTAAAGGAGACAGCTGCGATGGCCGTGGCGTATTCCATACCGGTAACAGCCCTGAACAAGGCAACCGCATTCGGAAAGAGCACGGAGATCAGTATTATCAGCGCTGTTGCAACCCACAGCAGTGCATATTTTTCCTGCAGATGGGTACGCCTGATCGACTCGAAAGTTATATAAAGAACAAGAACACTCACCATGCCCATTATGACCCTTATTCGAGTCAGGTATTCTGTTGAAATGACAAATCTGATCACATCCTGAGGAATGATCGAGAAGACGACCATGACTAGCCCGGCAACAATCCACAGAAGGCCGGTGAGAACACTGCAATCCTTCTTGCCCACCACCTTGCCGGCAAGTACCACAACCAGGAGTCCGGCCAAACCTATAAGAACTCTCTGGGTTATCGCACCATCCCACCCGGTTGCATAACGCACTGCCATGGTATCAATTGCATCAACAGTCATATTTTACCTGCCACATTTTCACGCGAGAAACGCTTGTCTATTGGACGTGCCCTGTCAACCAGCAGCGCAATGAAAACCTTGAACACATAATACAGAGTGCCCCAGCGGCCTATGGTCGACTTTCCTGCGGTACGTTCCCGGAAGGAAGTGGCAACTTCGTTAAAATCGTAGCCTTCCCGCCTCATTAAGGCTAGGGCTTCAGGCTCGGGATAGTCCATTGGATATACGCGGGAAAAGAAATATAACAGGGGCCGGTTCAACATCTGGAACCCTGACGTGGGATCTGTCACTTTACGCCTGCAAATGGCCGACAGGAATACCGCCAAACCATGAATTCCGCAATATCTTATCCAAGTACTTTTATATCCACCCTCGCCCAGAAATCTTGAGCCAATAATCAGATCGACATTGCTTCCAGACTTCATTGCCTCGATCAGTTTCTTCATTTCCGATGGGGGATGCTGGCCATCGCCATCGCATCGGATCGCATATTGATACCCGCTTTCATAAGCATAACGAAACCCGGCCTGGACTGCACCGCCAACACCTAGGTTGCAGGGCAAATCTAGCACCTCCGCACCGTTCTGGACTGCAACAGCGGGCGTGCGATCTGCAGAACCGTCATTTATGACCAGGATATCGTTACCGGGCAGATGCTGGTGTATTTCCTGGAGAAGAGAGGCAATGCTGGCCTCCTCATTGTAGGCGGGAATCAGAATCACAGTATCCGATTGTCTTCTCTTCATAACTCTTTCACTTGTTACGTGAGATTAAATAGCAAATGCACAGGGCTGTTACAAGGACTGACTGCCAGAACAAGAAATAGCCCTAGCGCACAGACTTTTCATTCTTATTACTGGCAAAAGAGACCGCTTCAATTCTTACAAGATGAATCCGCGCGCCAAGGTCAGAATTATATCCTTTCTTGCCGACCTTTGCTGGATCATAAGGCTTATCTGCATAGATCCTGTATACACCGGTCAGTGAACCATAATCCTTCTGTTCCGATGGACGAACCAGAATGCCTGAGACGCTTACAAGATTGTTGCTTACAGCCAAGGAAAGACCTTCGGAGCCCCATGGTGGTACTATTCTCAAGACTTGGCCGTCAACGCCATCATCTCTTGAAGCCGCAGCCTCCAGGCTGATCTTTACAGATCCCCCAGGCAAAGGAACAGGCCCGACAATCCCGCTGCCTTCCCGGCTCCACCTGGCCGGCAATACCAGCCCGTCAGCCTTTATTGGCGATCCGCGCCCCCAGGGCTCCCTTATGGCCAGAGGCCCGTCGTCCAGAACTTTACACAGGACAGGCATGTTTGCAGCTGAAACAGCGCTTATTTCAAGAATCCGCATATCAACTTCACGCCACCTGCGCACAGCCGGAAGTGCAGTCTTGCTGTGAGCAATTTCAAACCTGCCAGACTCACGGCCCTTTTCTATAAGAATAATGCCTTCTTCCATGCCTGGATTATCATAAGCAGTAAACAGTAAAACATCTTCCTGCGTCGCCCTTTCGCCCAGCCACTTGATGATGCCAGGCAAACCGTCATGTCCAAACTCACTGAGGCCAAGTGCCCGGCAGCCAGGTTTCACCGCGAACGGAACGCTATACGGATGATAATCAAAGAAAGCCAGTTTTGCTCCTATCACATCTCCAACTTTATGGACCCAGGCGCCGGAACCATCCTCATACCGGACAAGATATGGAGCCGGCCATCTGACTGCATTATGGGCGCCGACAAACAGGATCAGCAAAACAACCACCGTACATCTTGCCGTCCTGAAAAGACCCGTCTGGATCGCCCTGGCAACCAGGCCCACCGACACCGGCATACAGCAGGTGATTACGATAAGCAACGATGCTATCAATCTTCGCTGGCTCCATAACCCCATATTTTCCGCTCCCTTTAGGTAAAGGAAAAGCGGTAACGACAGGAATACAAATGTCAGACAGATCTTCTCCCTGAGCGAATTACGGGAAACAAGAACCACCAGGCACATCGACAGTAACGCAACCCCGAAAGGCAGCTGCAAACCATCCAACATCTCACTGAAACCGCGCAAGACAACATGTCCCTGCCCCTGCTCCCAGTATCTTACAGCCAGCAAAACAGGCAGAATCCAGGCAGCGAAAAGAACTGCCGACAGCACATTGTTGCGCCAACCTTCCAGGGATACCCTGGACATAATCCACTTCTTTCCCACTTGACCCGCGATGACCAGGAAGGCCAGGCAAGAGACGGCAACCATGGTTGGCCGGATTGATGAACTGTGGAGAAGTATGTCTGCCAGATTATGCCTGCTTATACTTCCGTAAGGCGTGGCAACAAAAATGGTCAGGAATACCAGGGGAAGCAGGCCGGCCGCAAAGGCCCCCGCAAACAGGCACAGCCTGCGCAGAGAATGGGAACCTTCAAGAGCCATTGCGCCAGCCAAAGGCACTGCCAGCACTATCATTACCGGATGAAAAGACACCGCCAGGCCAGCCGCAAAGAACTGAAGCCAGGACAATTCAAGCGGTTTCCCCCTGGAAGCTATCCAGGGTAGTATAGCCAGGGATAGAAGAATGCCTGCTACGGTCTCGAGATATGCACCCCTAAACAGCCACGCAATCAGGGGCGAACCGACCAGAAGCATCAAGACAACCAGCGAGCCCGCTACATTCCCGCCAAGCCTGATTCCTGCCAGCAACAGAACAACAGAAAATATTAAGCCCATCAACGGGACAAAGAAATCTGCCGCGTTACCGGGAACGATCACATCCAATCCGTTCATGCAGAATGGTAACAAAGGATAAAAGAAGGGTTTTGTCCTGCAGTTCTTTAACGATTCGATCTCAAACGAACGATCCCGTGTCTGCCGGCCATGTTCGCGCGGATTTAAAAGCATGGATGCCCGCGACTCAGCTGGCACTTCAAGCAGAACGGAATCAACACTGCAAAGAGGCTTTCCTGCGGCGATTGCCCCGGACATAAGACGATAAGCAGAGCAGTCAAGACCCTGGAATGTATCCTCGTGCGGACGCAACAGCGCAAAACCAAGAAGAAAGACAACACATACAAGGAAAATGCACCTGGACCTGTAACATGGCTTCTCACCTGCACAAGATGTCGCGCGAATAGTTGCAAAAGAGAGTGCCACCGCACACAGAATGACAACGGCGAAACACGCCAGACTGCACCACATAACCGTGTTTTCCATAATTACTTAAACAACTCCGCTACACCCAATTCTCTACTTGTCGTCTGCCAGGGCCATCTATAAGCTACTTACCTAAATAACCGGAAAGAAGCTTAAACCTGAATGATTATGTTACCAGTAATATCGCCGCTGTCCAGTGTTGCGAAATCTCTTCGCGGAGAAATATACATCATTTGCCCGGATATTGCCAACACTCACATGGGCCCTTCTGCCAGGCCAGTCTATGCAGCCGAAAGCTATGTTTAACGAAAGAAACACAGGGCCATGGAATTTAACAGTATAGATTTTGCAATCTTCTTCGTGATCGTATTCCTCTGCCATGCATTCGCCCGCAATAAATGGCAGAACCGAATACTGCTTATCGCAAGTTACCTGTTTTATGCCTCTTGGGACTGGCGATTCACGGGCCTAATCCTGCTCTCCACTTCAGTCGACTACCTGTGCGGCATTCAGATCCACAAGGCAACGGGAGTCTCCTCGCGGCGTTTCTTCCTCGCAGTGAGCCTTGTTACGGATATTGGAATTCTTGCTTTCTTCAAATACTTCAACTTTTTCACTGACAGTCTAAACAATCTACTCCACGTTTTTGGACTGAATACCGGATATCACGGCCTGAATCTCGCCCTTCCGCTAGGCATTTCCTTTTATACATTCAGGGCCATGAGCTACATCATTGACATCTACAGGAAACAGCAGGAACCAACAAAAGACTTCACGGCTTTTGCTCTCTTTATCGCGTTCTTTCCCCATGTAGTGGCAGGACCAATAGAAAGAGCTTCACACTTCATTCCCCAAGCCCTGTCCTTTCGCCGGATATCGTACAACAGTGTAGCTCAGGGTTCATTCCTGATAATGTACGGACTATTCCAGAAAGTTGTCGTTGCCGAGAACCTGGCCATAATTGCAAACAATGGGACCTTCGACGGACATATACCCGGCAACACCCTGACAGCGCTACTTGCCATTTATGCTTATGCATTCCAGATATACTGTGATTTTGCGGGCTATTCCAACATGGCTCGAGGCACTGCAGCATGCCTTGGATTTGACCTGATGGTAAACTTCCGAACTCCTTATTTCTGCTCTAATCCAAGGGAATTCTGGAAGAGATGGCACATCAGCCTTTCAACATGGCTGCGTGATTATCTCTACATCCCGCTCGGCGGAAGCCGCAACGGCGTCAATGCAACACTTCGCAATCTGATGATTACAATGCTGATCGGAGGACTGTGGCACGGAGCAGCATGGACCTTTGTGTTCTGGGGAGGATACCACGGATTCCTGCTGGTAAGCCAGAGACTCTATGATAAATGGACAGGCAGCATGAACGCTCTTTCCAATCCGTTTACTAAAACATTATGGGCTGCCATTAAGTGGCTGTTCTTCTTCCATCTTATATGTATTGGCTGGATATTCTTCCGGGCTTCTTCACTCGATTCAGCCATCTCTCTTCTTCAGGCACTGTTCGCAGGCGGCACATTTGCAATTGATGCAGGCGTCTCGGATATACTCGCAAAGATCATTCCGTTTATGCCCGTTGCCCTGGCTGTAGATTTGTACGAAAGAAAGACTGATGATCTTCTCTCAGTAACCAGCTGGCCACTTGCTGCAAGGGTATTTACCTACTTACTTCTTTTTTATGAATTCGTGATCTTCGGAGTTAACAATGCCCAGTCTTTCATTTATACAAAGTTCTAAGAGCCCGGCTTTGCCATGGATTCTGCTGTTCGTGGCTGCAATCGAAATGGTGATGGCCCGACAGCTGCCGGACAGGTTCTCCAGCCATGAAGTTGATGGCCTGATCCGGGACATCCAGCATAATCGCTATAATCCCAGAGTAGTCCTGCTTGGTGATAGCGTGGGATATCAGATTTTCCAGCCATTCAGAGAGAAATGGCCCAACCGTTTCGCGGCTCTTGCCTCAAACACAGGAATAGAAATGGCCGGGCAGTACTTTCTAATCAAGCGACACCTCCAGAGGCATGAGGACCCTCACGCCGTGATCTTCCTCGGCCTGAATCCGTTAGGCCTTAACCTTGACCAGAAACTTACCGAGAATTATGTTCAGCGCTGTTTCACGCAGTGGAACGAAATCGCCGAATTGACACGCGCAAAGAAAAGCCTGCCGTTCTCCACGAGGATAATTATCTACAAGCTCTTTACATCCTATAAATACAGGCTCCACCTGCAAAAGAAGATTACCGGCAGAACAAATGCCGACATCTACACTGGCGGGGGTAAGCGAAAAGCATCCGGCAAAAGAAAAGACTACGGAATCTTCCGGTTGATCCAGGCCAGCCTGGACGAACGCAGGAAAACACCTATTTCAGATGAATACTTTGTGAGATTGCTGAAGCTACTGAAATCGAGAGGTATAAAACTGTATTACATCCCGGCTCCACTTCCATCCTCCGAACACAGTACTCACATTCTGCCGCCTTTGAACTTCCTGCGCGACCTGGCCCGCGAATATGACAATCTTTACATAATGGAAGAACTTCAAATGGTTCTTGAAGATGAGCGCTTCGGTGACGGAACCCACCCGGACAAGGAGGGTCTTGTCAGAATCCACGAGAAACTGGATCAATTTCTCTGGGATGTCCGGTCAAAGGAAAGACCTGAATACAGGAATGAGAAGAAAACAGCAGAACCAGAGTCCAGATAGATCCCGAGCATTAAAGACCTTATACAGCGTGGCCGGAACCCTGACGATCAAGGCGCCCCATCCATATACCTATGACCATTACAAGAAGCGGTAAGGCCTGAATCGTCAGACGATCCCACGAAGCACCCATTTGCCACTGCAGGCTGCCTGAATGAAATACTTCTAGTGCAAAGAAAATGCCAATCATTACCACGGGAAACCCCAAATCGATGCGAATACGCTTGTTACCCCTGACCAACAGAAGCACCACACCAGCCAGAATCAAACACAATACGACGCTCCACTGTTGGAGATCTCCCCATATCTCCAGGGCCTTAAAAACTGCAGGCTTCAGCCGCTCCCATCCGTAAATCAGCGTCCCCTTGTCAGCTGAAATTCCTTCAGCAGCGTGCGTTCCAAGCTTCAGCTGTACCCTCATCCACCACAGCCAGGGCAGATATCCAAGCAGGGGAACGGCAAACAGAATGATTTGTTTCCATTTTCTCCAGCCACAGGAGGCAAGCAGCCACGCAAACGCAACCATCGCAAACAATATACCGTCATTCTTTACCATTACCGCGGCAAATGCAAAACAGCCTGCAAGAAGAAGGTCGGTTTTACCCCCATCCCTAACTGACAACAAAAGTCGACCGAAAGAACATGTCACCATGAGCCACAGGGGAGCCTCGGCATAACTCCACGATGACACAGCCACTACCTTAGGAATTGAAGCAAAAACAGCAGCACACAGGAATCCAGCATCTTTCCTGCCTGTCACCCGAAACACAACCGCGCCAATCTGCCAGGCAGATAAAAGAAAGAAAACGGAGCCCCAGCCCCTGCTCCATTGCTCTTCCCATCCCCCTGAACACCAGCCGGAGAAAGCCCAGACCGAAGGCCAGAGAAGCGGATAATCAGCCTGACCAAAATACGTTACATCAGACAGGGGCCCTGCACCCTGAGCCAGTACTTTTGCCTTTGCACCCCAGATTGCCCACGCATCCCAGTCGTCCGGCACCACAATAGTGGACAGGACCAAGCTCAGGACAAAGCTAAAAGCAAGCACCAGTGTACAGGCCGGAATTGAAGCGCGCAGAATCCCAGGCAACACCAAAAAACTGCCGTCACGAGTTGCCTCACGGTCATTGACCGGCACCGGGTCCCGCCTGGAAACGAACTTTCGGAGAATATCCACAACAAACAGAATGCAGCCTGCACTTCCAAGAAGCGCGGCCATTCCCATGCCGCGGCTTGCACTGGAAAATACCGCCTTTGCCACTACAACCAGGAGGCAAACCAGCAGAGCGCCAAGCGCCACCTGTTCGGGAAAGGAAATCCGGGCACTTCCGAGACACCTTGAAAATCCATAACCCAAACCGGAGACAAGAAGAAGTGATACAATCCAGCCGGTAGCTGACAATCTGCCGTCATGCATAACAGGAATCTTCTTCTCACCGGAAGGAACTACTGATACGGCATCCGGGCCAAGAACTACCAGGTATTCTCTGCTTCCGGACGGAATGGAAGGAGCAAGCAGGTATTTGACGTAGGACTGGTTATTTCCGCCGCCCTTGATTGCATAATGGACATTGGAAGGCCAGGCTTGTGCAAGGTGGACAGCTTTCAGAACCTTGTCCGGGTTAAGTCCTGCCCTTTTAAGAAGAGCAGTTCGCTGCTGATCGACTGGTAAACCGGCATAGAGCACCCGGTCTCGCTTCCACCACATCGCATACGACATCCCCGTCAATGCAGCCAGGGAAGCTCCCAGCCAGGCAACTAATACCAGCACCCATATTGCCGTGGTTGTCCGCTCACTGATCATGGCTTATCAGTCTTGTATCGGATTTTTGCACTTCGATCACGTTGACAGCCTGCGGCACGACATTGGATGGCGGGGCCGGTACAAGATAGATAACCACATCTGAATTCTCATAGATTCTCGTAAAACGCTTGTCTCCCTCGATATCCCTGACAAAGAAATCAGGATAAACCCCAAGGTCGCTCATTCCAGGATCTATCCTGGCCACCCTGTACTTCTTGATGACAATCGCACCCAGCCGGAATTCATGAAGCATGCGGATGCGCCCATCGTTGTCGGCCTTCCAGAACTCTTTGATCCGCCATGAAAAATACCACTCGTGCCCGCAAGGAAAGAGCCGGTAGTTTCCTTCAGGATACATGAATACCCTGTTCCTGCCGGTTTCAAGGGGATGCTGTTTAAGAAAATTAACAGCCTCGATCACCCCTGACGGCACACGACGGGTTTGCCAAGTCTTTGCAAGGACAACAGCTCCTTGCCCCAGCGCCAGCACCAGTACAACCGCTGCCAGTATCCTGCTGCGATGCAGGGCCTTGATTTCACAAACCAGCGGTGGCACCAGAAAAACCACTCCAGGCAGAAAGAAACGCGCATCAGGCGCCATTCGCATCATCCAGGCGGTACACACCAGGAACCAACAGCCGGTCAACAGCCACCACCCGTGGCTACGAACACATTGCCGCCACGAAGACGCCAATCCGGCTCCACCGGCCAGTACTACAAGCCAGAACAGTCCGCCGCCATAGATAAGGTAATTAATCGGTTTGCGAAGATCTCCAGGGTTATTTGCAATCTTGGGATAATTCTTCTTAACTTTCCTGGAAACGGACGAAAGAGAAGCATTTGAAACTCTCTTCTTTCCCGCAACATGATCGGGCCTTGCCGGTTTAGACACTTTGGGAAGAAAACCATAATTCCGCGCAACATTCAGACACTGATCGATTATGGTCCTCGGATAATAAGCAGCCTTGAGGTGGTATTTGAAAAGCACAGCCATCGAGACAGTAAGCAGCAGTATTACAAAACCGGCTGTTATCGCCCTGGCCCACGACTTCCATCGCGCTTCCGTATCCGGGAAGAAAAAGAAAATACAAAGCAGGTATGCCGGCAGAAGAACGAACGCCGTCTCTTTCATGTTAAGAGCCAGGCACATGAAAAGAATCGAATGCCACAGCTTCCGACGGCGAAGAAAGAAGAACGAAGTTAGAAGCTGCGCAATTGCGGGAATATCCTGGTAAAACACCACAGAGAAAAGAAGTCCCGTAGGAAGTGATGCCAGCACGGCAACTGTTACAAGCGTGCTCCACTCACTCTGCCCTGGTTCTTTTCTCACCAGAAGCCAGGAAACAATAAGGAACTGCAGCCAGAACAGGGAATGATAGACTTGAACAAGAGGAAACGATGCACCAAAGACTTTAACAAGAACTGCGCCGCCATAGTGCCAGAAGAAAACGTGCGGATACTCTCGCTTCTCTGACCGGCCGGACGCCAGAGGAATCTCCGCCTTGATTGTCGGCGCAGGAAGATTCTTTGCCTGCGTCATCAGCATATAGTAATGCGTAACTTCATCGCCGATCATTGGCTCGCTGCATGTCAGCCCAACCCCAAGCACGGCTGTATACGCAACCGCGATCACGGCCATGGTAAGACGCTCAGCGGCCGATACACTTTGCCATAGTTGCTTTAATCTCTCAGTCATAATTGTCTGATAGTCGTCTTTCCTGACCCGCCACTCTTTGCTTAAAAAGATAGCAGAATCAGCGCATTTGTTGCGGAAACGTTAAAGGTGCGACCAAATCGACATCTAAGTTCCGGCCCTGCGGTCCACCGGGCGGGGCAACCCGCCAAAGTTCTATAAGGGAATAATCATACGGTCATGCATTATTGTATAACCAAGTCTAAGTATCCTTTTCCAGGCTGGAACCTTGCGGCTGAGGCTTTTAAGTATGCTTGTCACGCTAATATCGCCCCAATTCTCGCTTCTCGATGTCGCAAAGAGCCGCACATCATCAACAATAACCAGATCACTGAAAGATCTCTGCGCAATAAGCTCAAGCTCCTGAAGCAGGGGAACGGCTATCGGACCCTTAGCACTCTCACGTTTGCACCAATGCGCATCCAGGAAATAAATCGCGGGCTGCTTGATGATTCCCAGTAGCTCTGGAAGAACCTGTACCGAATCTCCATGGCAGCAAACTGCTGAAGTTTCCTTCAGCTTCTCCCTGGCCTGCCTGTAAAGCTCTTCGGAAAGTTCTATCGTGTAAGTATGAGGAAACAGCTTGCACATGCACAGCGTTGTTTCCGCCCTGAAAGTTCCGGTCTCCACAAATGTATCTACTTTCGAATACTGCGGATATTTGGCAAATATTTCCTGAATTTCTTCCCTGGTCAAACTTCCTGCCATAGCATTATCTCCTCTTTATTCGGCCTGAACAGCCACCTTCCTGTGACCCATCAATCCAAACCATACCCCAAAGTGATAGGCCAGGCGCGCAAATAAAATAAAGGGCGAGTACAGCATAACCATTGGATCTTTCCTGACAAACGGCACTGTCTGGAGCAGCGCGTTTGCCGCGGCATATGGCAGGATCAAAAGCCAGTATAGCCATGCCGAACCCATTATTACTGAAAACCTGGCAAGCCAGGTCATCCTGCTGTAATACCTCGTCTGAACCGTAACACCGGAAAGCCGTCCTGATATCCAGCCCTGCCTAACAATACTGCCGAACGAACTCCGCCTGTGGTTGTGGCTGACTCCAATACCAGCATCAAAAAAACATTTCCAGCCCGCACCGGCCACCTTCAGGCAGAAATCCCAATCCTCTGTCGCAAGAAGTTTCTCGTCAAATCCGCCTGCCTGCGAAAGAGCCTCCCGGCGGACACATATTGCCGCAGAACCGAGCTCACAGAACCTGCTTGACGAATACTGGTATGGAGAGAACAAGGCATAATCGGCACATCTGGACCAGAAGGTCTTCTCAGAACTAACAACCCTGCAGCCTGCAATTCCAATATCTTTGCCTGCATCCATTGTCCTGACATTTCTCGAAATCCAGTCCAATGGCGGAATACAATCATCATCAAGGAAACAAAGGTACCTTCCTTGTGCTTTCTCAATCCCGATGTTACGCATCCTTCCTGGCGGAAAGAGTGCTGATGAGCGTACAACCACGTCTGCTCCCGCAGAGGAAACCGCCCCAGCCTGATCCGGCACAACCACCAGTACCTCAAAACAGTCTCGCGGGAAATCCTGAGCGTTAAGCGAGGGCATGATCTTTCCCAGGAATTCCGGCCGGCCGCACGGAATAATAACGCTGACCGTAATATTTCTCTCAGGCATCGTTAATCCTGTATCCAGCTTTTACAGCCAACCAGCCAACAGCGTAGGAGAAATAAACGCGCCCGAAGACAGCCTCCGCCTTCGAGCCGCCTCCCAGCGCACACCAGGCATTGAAGACTAATCTCTTGAGTTTCCCTTTAAGCGCCGCAACCATCGATGGGTGTCCTGCATCACCAGCCGAACTTGATCCATTCCCGGTTTTGCCCTGTTTCATTAGGGCATCTGATATTCCTCCCCAGTAATAGCGTCTATAGAACCATTTTGGCTGAAGCCGCTGGGACGGCACAAAATGCTGAACAGCCATGGCCGGGCAATACCATATCACCTTATTGCCAGCCACAAGCCGTTCCTGAAGCTCAGTTTCCTCGCCGGACAGCAGTAGTGTTCCCTTCCTGCCCAGATTCTCGTTGAAACCTCCAAGCTCTTCTAGAATGGACTTCTTGAAACAGCAGTTTGCCCCGACAATCTTCTGTTCCGGTCTCATCAACAAAGGCTGATCACCCCACCAGAGGTATCCCAGCGGGCCAAGAAGGACATCTGAAAGCCAAGCTGGACGCGGTGATTCCCATTTAAGCGAAATAGAACCGGCCAGTGCATCAGGAGCCGGCGAGAAAGTCCTGCATGCTCTGATGACCGCCCCAACCCAGTCACTGCCAGCTTCGGCATCATCGTCAAGAAATGCAACGTATTCAGAAATAGCTGCCTTCCAACCGGTATTCCTGGCGAACGAAAGGCCCGTTTTTGTTTCTTCAATCCTTCGAACCACAAGCTTTTCCTCAAACTCTCTTACGGTCTCAGTCGTTGAATCAGTGGAGCCATTATCAACAACGATCACTTCGAAATCCCGGGATGAAACCGATTGCCTTCCGAGGCTTGCAAGGCAGTCGTGGAGGAGCGCAGCCCTGTTGCGGGTGCATATGACCACTGATAATCCTGGATTCATTGCGAGCTACAACCTTGTTGAGCTGTTTTCCGATGCAGTCCAGTCCATGATGTGGGCGCATTTCACGCCGGCTCCGACCCAATCAATTGACATCCCGCAGCACGTGCATTCGGGGACGACATCCGATGCAGGCGGCCGCAGATTAGTCTTCCTGAGCGACTGCCAGAAATTGTTGTTCCAGAAACTGGAAAGCGGCTCATCCAGGATATTACCGCTGCTGTACTGTCCACCCTCTATCTTCTCCTTGAAATGAATCTCGCTTGCGGCGCAAGGGAAAAGCCTGCCGTCGGGATCTATGTACAGCGATTTCCATGGCTCAACGCAATCCCTGCCGCGGCAGGTTGAACAGGAGAAGAGCGGCGGATGATTGAACCTGACTCCAATGTTCTTCGCGATCTTGTCAGCCTCCATCACCGCTTTATCGCTCTCTGCCTGATAGTTGAACAGTGAATCTTCAGGCTGAATGGAATATGAAAGACCCCGCCTAGCCCGATAATTCTCAGGGTAGACCCTTACATACAGCGCCTTGACCTCATCCACGCCCATATCGGCAGCAAGGCGCACAAAATCAGGCAATTCCAATATGTTTCTTCTCATCAGGATCATCGAGATGGCAATCCGGCAGTTCGTGTTTGTCCTGTTGCGGAGTTTCACAAGCTCGCGGGTATGCCTCACAGTCTGGTTAAACACATTCACTCCGGAAACATTAAAAAAGGTTTTTGCAGAAGCTGCATTGATCGACACCAGGAAATGCACACGACTCCTAAGCAGGCGCTCCGCTGTGTCCAGTTTGCCTGCAATCATGTTGGAAATGACAGTATGCTGGATAACAGGATCGACCATGTAAGTATGCTCCGCGATTTCGGCAAGGTCAGGACAGAGAAACGGTTCGCCGCCGCCGCCGTAGATCACGTCAATCATCCACGACATGTCCAATTTTGAGCAAATGGTCTTCCATTTCTCCAGCGTCAACATCCGGCCGCTGCCGCACGTCATGTAATCGTGGCCGCACATTATGCACTGCGAATTACAGGTGTCGGCCATCATTAAGTTCAAGGAAGACGGACCGAAAGTCAGGGAAGTTTCGCCATTCCGAACAGCCCTTTGTATCCTGGCCGAGACTTTCCTGAGGCGCAGATAAGACTGCAGTCGATGGTATAAATCGATCATCACTTTTGACCAAACCTCCCTTCCTGCGACCACACTTCCAGGTTTCCCGCGGGTTGCTTGCCCAGCATTTTTCCAGTAAGCGCATTGGCCCAGAATACCAGTTTCTCGCGAAGCGGAGGACTGTATGAGTGTGACAATACCGACCTGGAATGGAAACTCAGCAGCCAAGGCCCAAGCCCAGGAGAGTTATGGCAAACCCTGAACCATACAAACCCTGAAGCAGAAGCGAGACCTTCCATTGACCAGACAGCCTTCTCACGGTTGAGATCCATCAAATACTTGAGCCACGCCTCGGCAGAAATCAGCTCATCCCTCGTAGCCATTCCCCCGCCATGCCCGATTCGCCTGTGGAAGCTGATCTGCTGCGGACTTGCATCCGGAACCAGCTTCTTCAACTGCGAGGCAATAACGCGCGTGGCCTGCTCATCAGACTTGTCCTGTTTGCTTTTCGAAACGCTTGCACGATGAACCCTGTAATCCAGAAGCGGTTCCGGAATATTGTCGATATCCATAAATTCAACACACCTGGTCCAGAACTCATAATCCTGTGCTGCAGGAAGGCTCTCATCGTATCTGAGACCTCTGTCCCTCAATATGGAAGCGCGCATGCACACCGATGGATGCGCCAGCGGGTTTCCGAGCAACAGGTATGCTTTCACGCATTCGCGACCTGTAGGCTGTGTGAGAACGTAACTTCCATTGCCGTCAAAACAGCGAATCCACGTTCCACATATGCCCACAGATTCATTCTCGTCAAGGAAAGCGACCTGCCGGGCAAGCCGCGCCGGCAAGCTGATGTCATCCGCATCCATGCGTGCGATATAACGTCCCTTCGCCGCCAACAGGCCGCGGTTAAGTGACGAAGCCACACCTGACTGTTCCTTGTTCTGCAGCAGGACAATCCGGTTGTCCTTGTACGATCGCAGTATTTCCATGGAGTCGTCAGTTGAAGCATCATCGATAATAACAAACTCCAAGTCAGCAAAAGCCTGATGCAGAATGCTGTCCACGGCACGGCCAAGATACGGGCCGCTGTTATGGACCGGCATTATGACTGAAACTTCAGGCACTATGCACCTCGGCATATATCTCGCCCCAGGCAATCTCCCGGTGCGCCACAGCAAGTCCCGCAGCCTTCATTTCTTCAGCAAAGCTTTCCACAGTGTATTCAACGTGATGGGTAGGATCGGAATAATAATACATGCCGAGCTCACGTTTCATATAGACAGTCCAATGCCTGTTTACCATCGGAACCCTTATGAGCCAGCAGCGGGGACGAATCCTTTCATTAACAGTTCTCAGCAATTCAACCCTTTTCTCAAGATGCTCAAGCACATTCGACATGACAATGGCATCGAATAGTCCATCCGGAATACTCCTGGTGATATCACCTTCAACGAAAACAAGCGATGGATGCTGGTAACGGCGCCTCGCTTCTTCAACGGAAATCTGCACGAAGTCAACACCGGTAACAACCATTCCTGCCTTTGCCAGACTGAATGCAACCGCGCCGTATCCGCACCCTATATCCAGAACCCGTTCCCCGGCTTTCAGCCGTTGGATAAAGAAACGGTGATAATCCATCAGCCGATGTTTTGGATGAATTCCCCCTTCATATTTCACCGCCGACTGGTTAATCAGGCTCATCACCTCCGACTCACACGCAAACAGTTCTTTCAAGGAAGCGGCAGGTTCCTTTCTTGCAGTCGCCCTGAGAAGGCAGCGGGTAAGCCACCCTCTAGCCGCAACAGGAAGAAGGCTGCAAAGAAACGCAAGAATTTTCCCGATGAAGTTCATTTTTGAGAGAGAAGTTCCCTGAACAATACGGCATGACGGTCGAGCCATGGCCTGGTATCAAATCGTTCAACCGCACGCTGGCGCGCCGCCTTTGACCTCACATCGTAGTTTCCAACAACGTCAGCAACAGCCCCTGCAATTGCCTCGTGACCGGGAGCATGCAACACATCCCAGCCTTGAGGGACAGGCACACCGGCACCTGCATCTTTGCCGACAAGTTCCGGCGTGCCTCCAGAATCGGAATACACTACTGGCAGACCGCAGGCCAGGGCTTCCACTACCATCCTTGGGCAGGGATCATTGTACTTCGTATGGACCAGGATGTGCGCCGAATGGAGAATTGGAACCAGCTGCTCCTGCGTATACTTCCCGATAATCTCAACCTTGTCCTCGACATGCAGTTCCATGCATAACGTCCTTACATCGTTTTCCGCAGCCGTTGTCGGACTTTTCCAGCCAAGGTAACCGGCGATCACCAGCCTGGCCGATTCGAATCGCCGTGCAACCAGGGCAAAGGCCCTGATAACGGACTCAACCCGATAGAACTGCATATGACTTCCAGAGGCGAGCAATACAGGGCCGCGGGATAGCGGAACAGGGAGACCCGGAACGAAACAACCCGTATCAACTGGATTATAGAGAATCTCCCAGCCTCCACCGCAGGGGCCTATGAAACGGTCGGCACTCTTCTTGCAGAATTCACTCTGGTAAACAACGTAATCTGCAGCCTCAACCAGGAACTTGAGCGGTTCATTTGCACGCTCCCAGCCGTCACCGTGCCAGGCAGGGTACGCAACACCATTCTGATTCACGACCACCGTTGCCCCAGCTTTTTTTGCCGACTTTATAAGCGGCACAATAGCCGAAGGAAGCGCGCTGCTGACGAGGTAAACAATGTTCGCCCCATTGAGCGTGTTCGGGAACCTGGTTGAGAGATCCTGATATTTTACAAGCCCGCCCTGCGCAATCTCATCCCTGCCCGGAACATGATCGCGCCCATAAAACACCTTTATGCAGTTTTTATCAGCAATGCCGCCAGCCCACCTGCGCTCTTCCAGTTTAGCGGCAAATGGACCAAGGCAAATATTCTTCAACTGTGAAAACAAACTCATGACCATCCCTCAACTGTTTACCAGGCCCGAAACAAACCGTGCGTGCTTCTCTGCAACAACCGTGGTGGAATAATGATCCGCCACCACCTTTGCTGCAGCAGACTGTTCATCTTTCCAGTCAAAACTTCCGCCAAGCATCTGGTCAAACACCTGCACCCAGTCGGAAGAGTTCCCGCAGATCCTGATCCCTCTGCCTCCCGACAGTCTGGAGACATCAACGTAACTCTGCTGCGGACTGCAAACAGCCGCACATCCGCAGGCCATTCCAAGCGTTATCTTCCATTCTGTATGGCCAAGGTTGTACGAACTGTCCAGGAAACGGGGAGAAACAATCACCCCCCCTTCCGCATAAACCCGGAGCAGCTGCGGGATTGATTCATAGCTTATTATCCTGCAGTCAATCTCGGCCAGAAGCTTTTTTAGCCTCGACCGGTAAGGCTCGTACACAAGCTCCAGCGAACTGAGATCAGTTGTAACAAGCACAAGCTCAATGCGACCGGTAAACCTGCGAAGCACTTCTTCAACGACAAGGAGATCAAACATCTTGACTGCCTGTCCGGACCAAAAAAGGCGAAGTCGACTGCCGGCCTGCCAGGCTGAAACCCTTGGCGGGACCAGGGCCATGTTAACGCTGTCCGTAACACAAGTTGTACGCGGATTAATGCTGCGGCAGGCTTCCTCAATGGACCTGGAGGCGGCAATGAGACCGTTGCATTCCTTCGCCATTAAAACGGCCGCAGAATGCTGTTCAGGAGTCTGCTTCATGCCTTCATAGTAGAACATTCCGTCCACTTCGAAATAATTCACATTCATCTCGAAAACTGCAGGCTTGTTCCGACTCCTGTAAGTCGTGGCCAGGCTGAGACAGTCCGGCGACATGGATTTCACAAACACGAGCCCGTCATATTCCCTTAAGGGCCTGTAAAGTTCATAATGCAGGCCATGCGATGAACTGCCGTTTACCGCGTCCGCAATCCAGCCGTACCTCATTTCACCCATGGCGGTCCGACTCCGTCCTCCGGCAAGAACGGACATCGGGCCCATTCGCCTTATTGCCTGAAGATTAAAATCCGGAAGCAGGCCATCAACAATAAAACCAATTGTTTTATTTCGAGGTGACATTATTACACGACTATCTGCCAAGACCTTAAAAGACGCTTTACGAAATCACCTTGCAATATGCAGCGGAAATGTTGTCTAATCCGACAGAACATGAATGTTTCACCGGGATCACAGAATTCGGAACTCAAATCGCAAGACCAGGCTGATACTCGCAGTCCTGATGAGATGTCCCGGCTTGAGCTTTACCTTGAAGACCTAAAGACGCACCAGGGCAAGATCTTTGAACAGGGCCTCTGGGCCATCACGGTTCACCGTTTCGGGCGATGGAAAGCCCGAATCCGGCCGGGCTTCATACGCTGGCCGTTCTCTCTCATGTACAACATAGAAGTAAAATTTGTTGAATGGCTGTGCGGAGTAACCATTGATCCCTGTGTCCAACTTGGCCGAAGGGTGCGCATCTGGCATCACAGCGGCATAGTGCTTACAGCACGATCGATCGGTAATGATGTCCACATCCGACAGAACACCACCATGGGAACAGCCCGAACTTACCATAACGACGAAATGCCGGTCATAGAGGATCGCGTTGATATCGGGTGCGGCGCCTGTATTCTCGGCAACGTTACGGTCGGACACGACAGCATAATTGGGGCAAATGCCGTTGTACGGAAGGACATCCCCCCTTATTCAGTTGCCGTTGGAGTCCCCGCACGCGTTATCAAACATCGTCCTGAAGGCAGCGACAAGCCTTCCTGCGGGGGCCATGCAGCCAGTTAAGCACGCTGCAGTATCAGCAACCGGACCACGTGTTCATATTCCCAGCACATACGTTCACCGTCGGGCATACGATCAATAACATTCTTCCGGAGCTCGCAATACCCGTCACGCGCCGCAAGCAGGGCCTTCTTTACATCCGACTTGAAACCGATACCGTATTTTAACCCTGCTTCAACGATGCCTCCACCGTCCTCATGGTAAACAAGCGGCAGGCCGCACTGCACCCCTTCTACATGGTGCATTCCACAGGGCTCCCATCTGCTCGCCGTAACATACAAATGGCAATCGCGCAGCTGGTCAGCCAGTGCCCTTCCATTCATGGGCGGAAATGTCACGGCAGACTTCCATGACAAGCTGGCCGGCCAACGTCCGATGACCCTCAACTGAAATCCAGGCAGTTCACCGCAGGCAATAAGCGTGTCTATCTGCCCGTAAACATCGAAACCTTTAAGGGGATTGTCCGACCAGTGATGGGTTACCAAGCGAACGACGTCGCCGCCCCGATACGGTCTGTTTCCAATTGGATGAAATATGGCCGGGTCTGCTCCGTTATAAATGGCGGAATGCGGTTTCTTGCAGTCGAACCACCGCGCCGCGTGATAGTCCCTCAGCCACTGTGATATGAAAACCGTGTAATCCGCAATCTTGTTCGCATCGGCAAGCATTGGATCCATGAATGTGGTGGCTTTACGCTGATCACACTCATTTATCCGGTGGATTACACGGACTTTCGGGCGAGTCTTCCTGTACTCCGCAATATCAGCCGGGCCAAAAGGTTTCAGCTTGTTGTCCTCGCGGGGATCTATCAGGACCACAACATCAATGTCACCCGAAAGGTCAAAACCAACCGAATAGCCGCGCCGCAAAAGGTATTCTTCCATCTGCTCAACAAACTGGCTGCTTCCGCCCCATGGTCCGCTTGCGGTCTTCATGTTGAACACCACTCTGGCATGCGGCCTGCTTCGCGAGAAGAAGTTGAACATTGCAATTACCCTTCTAAACAGGATGCTGAACCCAGACACACCCCTGGTTGATCAAGACAAACTCCCTTTCCAGATCGACATACACATTATACCAGCCGCCGTCCTTATGCTGCACAAGCGTGTAGCCGGATTTTGTAACCGGCTCAACTGGAACTTGGCCGTAAAAGTCTTTCAGCGAGAAAGCATGCTGATGCGAAGTATTTGACACCCCTATAATCTTCGCTCCAAGCCTTACATGCAGCCTGATCCAGTGATCCATCGGCTGGCCGTCCTCGCGTTTAAGTGATGCGAATTCGCTCATAGGCATTGCTGCGTATTCTTTCTTGTACCGTGAAGGCGGCCTCAGCGGAATTATAAGCGCCGTAATTCCGTTCTTCTTCGCCACAGCTTTCATTTCAAGAATAACGTTTCCAGCCCAGCCGTGTTTTCTTGAACTTTCTTCTATCAGGATGAACAGCCCGACATGGGTGTTGGCCGGTTTCCGGTCAAGGTTGATATCCTGGTAACTCTGCCTAACGGCACCCTGCCAGCCGTCAGGCAGCGTCTTCTGTTCCTGGCCCCAGCTGATACCGGTGGTAACACCGTGACCGATCAGTTCACCCGCTCCGGCCGGAGTATCCGTACCGACAAATATTATCCAGTTAAGAAAAATCTTCTCAAACATGTTTGGGCCAAGACGGAAATGGCTCATATCCGGGAAGGACCTCTTAACCCTGTACATGTCGAGAAGCCTTCTGAAAGCGGGGTAATGGCGGCAATTCTCCTCCAGGTAACAAACCAGAGAATCGAGATCGTAATTCTCAAGCACAATAACACGGGCTTTAAGAGTCGCGCCCTCATGGTTAACATTTGAAGTCTTCTCCGAAATCCTCATAGGTATTTCCGGCCGCCCGCCAGCCTTACACCTGGATGACCGCTTTAACCACAATGCCGCAAACAGACAGATCAGGCAAAATAGAATCAGGTTGACAGAAATCTGCATCATCTTGCTCCTTCCTCGCCTTCTGCCGGTTTATCAGGCCTTACGCAATCCAAGATCAACAAGGATCGCCCTACCTATCTCCACTGCCTTCGCCTTCTTGCCGGCTTCAGAACTGTGTACGGCATCAGCAAAATATTCTTCATGCCCAGTCATAACGGCGTCACAATCGACAACGATAAGATTATTCTCCAGCCCAATACGTTTGACGATATCGTTCACGTCCCTGGCATGCGGACGATACACCCTGTCATGTTCTTCACTGAAACTGCGCGTAACGGAAAGTGGCGTTGTAGCAAGAATGACTTTCGAGCCCTGTTCCCTGGCCAAAGTGCAGATTGTCTTGAAATTCCTCTCCATCACGTACAGCTCTGCCGGGCTGTAATTGTAAGTCTTGCCAGGCATTAGGCCAACCTCTTTCATCTCCATGCTGCGCCGGAATATCGAGGGAAGCAGCCATGCCAGAACAATTCGGCATATCCTGTAACTCAGGCTGAACCGGAACAATGTCTCTCCAACTGTCTGCCGGACAAGGAAGAGACGGTAAGCGTGGGCACAATCCCCCCTCAACCCCGGAAAACCGCGGTAATGATGATCATTGCAGCCGTCATGAATGACAACGTAGTCAGGCTTGAAATCAATTACGTTAAGGACATAGTTGACGGTCGAATGCACTGATGACCACCACATTCCGCCAAAATTAAGGACTTGGAAACGTTTGGAAGAATCCTCGGCAGCAAGGTATTCCTGCAGGCACTCGGGATAGCCATCAGCTGTCGTCGAACCGCCAAGGCACGCAATACGGACTACACCAGGCAGCCTGGAAACATCCGAAAGCTTGAGTTCCTTGAATCCAAGATAGAAATCGGAATCACTGCCCGGCACAGGACCGCGCGGCCCGGTGAACTGCAGAAAAGGATGCGGAACATATCGCGAATAATAAAGATTATCAGGGTTCTCCGTCAGGTACTTGTGAACTTTCGCACATACCGGCGTCATGCGACCGGCAACAGGCAGGATGAACTTTACCACTGCCCTGAGCACTGCCTCCAGATAACCGGCAGCCAGAATGAAGATAACGGCAAAGGCAGTCACCTGCCCGAGCCCGTTTGAGCCTTCCAGGACCACAAGATCAACAAGGCACAGCAGGATAAACTGCGCCCACCTGAGCAGGTTCTCGCCGCGGTCATCTCCGGATTCCAGTCCCAGAATCCTTGACGACAATGGCGGAAACGAAAGAAGCGTCAGAAAAAGTGCTGATATGATAAGCGGCGACATCTTGCCAGGCCTTCGCTTAAGGTTCTAGAAGAGAGGATAAATATCGTCTGTGGGCTTTTTCTCTTCGTTTCCAGCCCCCTGCCGATTCTCATCTTCCTTCCTTCCCAATAATCTTCGTATCCTGCTTTTAATCCAATGAAGCAAATTCTCTAGCATTTGGTCTCCTTGATTTCTGTATTACACTTAATGATACCCTGCGGATACAACAGATGGAATAATCTTTTTTGTCAACACTTGACCGCCTGATCACTTGTTCTGCCCGACGGCAATGATCATGTTGGCAGCATATTCCGCCGAAATCACCGGCGAAATCAATTTCTTCAGCACTTTATAGACGAGCGAGTTCTCTGCTAAACCGTAATCGGTAACAAGCATCCTGTGAACACCGGTTTCCCTGTGGATCGGAGTAACACTGTGAACATGAAACCCCTGCATTTCAAGCTCCCTTCGCAGTTCCTCGCGCGTCAGCCGCCACTGGTAGAAACGCAGAGGCTTTCCTGCCCCGCTTTCGCCAGGATTGCTCTTGGCGGCTGAACCCGTGGGCATATGGTCTCGCTTCCACAGGCGACCATTATGAAACGGTACGGAAACAAAAAGGTACCCGTCTTTCTTCAGGATACGATGCGCTTCCTTAAGACACGGGGCAAGGCCGGCCTCGAAATGTTCAAAAACGCCCCATGCAAAATAAGCATCAAACTCACCATCGCGAAACCTCGTTTGCCTCAGATCACCTGTCTCAAATCTTTCAAGCGGGAACATCTCCCGCAGTTTATGGATTGTTTTCTCACTGATATCTATCCCCGTAACGTTGTACCCCATCGACGAAAGGCCCACAGTCCATGCCCCAAGACCGCATCCGCCGTCAAGCACCCTGGCACCCGACTGCAGCTTCTTCAGAAATGGCTCCATTATCCTGAACTCGGACCGGTTGACAATCTGCTCAAGAGCGCCTGACCCGGAACTCATTTTATTCCAGACTTCTGTCCAGTGATCTTTTACAAAGTCCGTCTCGCTCGTTTCAGCTTTATCTAATACTGTTATGTAGTCTTTTCTCATGATACTTGCAGAATCCTTCCGACGGCTTCTGTCATTTTCTTCAAGAATTCATATTTTCCATGTCGCTCCAGGAACTGCGTCATATTCTGATTCTGTGTACCAGCGGTCATTATCCCTGCCCAGTATGCCGGGTAAGGGCCGTCATAAAACGCACTTTCAACGAAACCAGCTCGGTCATATTTTGCCAGCATTCGCTCGCCTGCAAGAACGCGAATCCCCAGTCTTGTGAAGTCTTTTATTCGGCGGCGGACCAGGCTTCTTGCCTTTCCAAACCGGCCACGCTGTCCTCCCAGAAGTTCAAGTCCGCAAATCCGGTAGGAACCTTTGGTCCACTTCTCCGGAATAACAACACTGCCGTCGCCCAGCCGCCGCTCGAATGCCCACGCCGAACGGGACAACGGGTCTTCCGAGGGAACAAGCAAATCAAGAAGATCCCTCAATGCCTCAAGGTTCCAGAGGCTGGGCCCTGCCGAGAACCGCCATGGAAAATCCTGACGGCACCTTTGCATCCTGAAGAATTCCTTCCCCAGAATTTCACCTTTTCCCCCGCGCTGATCCCAGCCTGTAAGACTTATATTGCATGCGTTCAGACGGTCCATCAACCCAGGAAGCGTTATGTTAAGATGTTCCCAGCTGCATTCGTCAACAGGAGGACAGTCATCAATTATAAGATACGTCCTTCCGTAACCTTCCCCAAGAAGGCTCTCGGCCGCCGCGCGGAGAATCCCGACCCAATCCTTAGGGTCATTGCACAGGGGCAGGTCATTACCACCAGCCCGCGTACTGCATCCGCACATGAAAACAGGCGGATGGGATGCCCAGAACCTCCCAATCATTTCAGCTGTGAATAATGCCAGGGGCCTGTACCTGTCATATGTCGGCATCAGTATGCAGGTTTTCATGGCTTGGCCGATTTATCGAAAAACTTCCTGACAGGACTTGAAACCAGGCTGCCTCTGGCATACCGCTCCATCTTCCATTTTGAAGACCTGTAAAGCCCGATCTTCTTAAGGAACATCGAGTACATCTTTACCAGGATGCCCTTGCTGTCCTGTTCCGCAAGGTTCCACCTGGCCACGAGACCGTCCTTTCCTGTCCTATCGAGACTGCTTCGCGGTAAAAAACACAGATGCAGGCAGCGGAAGACAGACTCATTCCAGCCAGCCTGTTCATTGAGGGGATACCTCGTTGAATGTCCATATCCGGGTTTAAATACAATGTGGCCACCATGGAGCCGTTCGTTTTCCACCCGGCTCCATTCTGTGATGGCGTTGAAATTAAAGAACTTTGTTATGCAGCGGCTGGGCGGCGACAGATAACCTTCCGCCTTGTCCGCAGCTGGATCCAGCCGGATGCAGTTGAGAACATTGCCATTTACCTGCCATGAAGAATCGTATTTTCCGGACAATACCGATTCCCTGAACTTGAGCAGTCCTTCGGGATCATAAAGCTCATCGCCATCAACCGCAAATATCCATGTTGGCGTGTTTACAAACTTTTCAATCATCTCGTGCGATTCACGGGGATGCTTGATCCTTGCGCAGCTTATCTTTTTCTTCTGCCTGGCCCAGGCCTGCGCAACCTCCCAGGTGGAATCGATAGATCCGTTGTCAGCAATTAGAATCTCGTCACAGAAATCATACACGTTAGCCAAGGCCTGCCCCAGGTAACGTTCCTCGTTTCTAACAAGACATATGCCTACAACTCGCATTCTCACTTACGGCAACATCGTGAACAAAGTCTATTATTCTTCCCAACCAAAATCTTCTCCAAGCAACTGATAGAATTCCTGGTTGTGCGGGCGATAATAAGCCTCAAGCATTGATCTTGTCCGGTCATTCATCTGTTCGGCGTACCCGCCTTTCTTAAGGATCTCAAATGATTCAAGCTTGAATGTGGGCAGACCAAGAAATGCAAATATTCTGTCCAGAACGGCCTGAGGATCATTAAATAAATTCTCGCTTTTCAGGATAAGCAGCTGACCTGAGGGAAAGAGCTTCTGCCACCGGCGCAGGTTTTCGGCATAGAGCCCACGCAGTATGTAACGCAGGAAGCCCTTATCCGAGAGCCTGGCCATCTGAACGAGAGGCTCAAGGGCCGGATCACTGATCCAGCGGAGGCAGCCTTCAACACCCGGCTCGAAACTCCCCGTTTCGATTCCGGCCGTCTTAAACATCCGGTAGTCTGAAAAAGCCCGGTTCACGGGATTACGGAGGAGTATGATGATCTTCGCATTTGGCAAAGTCTGCGCAAGCGCCTCTGGAGCAGCAGGATGAGAATAATAGTCAGCAGATGCTTCTCCGGCAACCAGACGTTTCCCCACAATGGCCCCAATCCATTTCTTCCACAGGAAAGGATAATGGGCGGCACAGAACATTGGACTTGCTCCGTAGTGAATGAAACTTTCAGGCTCCTTCATGTCTGCAGAAACAACCCATGGATGCCTGCACAGATAGCGGTAAAGCGATGTTGTTCCGCATTTCGCCTCACCAGGTATGACGAAATCAGGCATCATCCTGAATGCAGCAGTGGCGACCCTCATCTTTGAAATAAACATCGGGTTCATGTTTTATTCCCGTCCACGAAGGGATCCGTGTCATCGTCGTCCTGCGGTAACGGCAGGACTGCTTCAGGTTTGGCGATTGCGGCAGGCAGTTCGTACTGAAGACTGTAAAGCAGGCGGTAGGTTGGACTGGCCTGCAACAAATCGTCGTGGCTTCCCTCAGCCTCAATCCTGCCGTTATTGAGGACAACTATCCGGTCTGCATGCATGATCGTGGAAAGGCGATGGGCAATAATAAGGGCAGTCCTGTCCTGCGTGACCCTCAACAATGCCTCCTGGATTGCGCGTTCTGACTCGCTGTCCAGCGAGCTGGTTGCCTCGTCAAGAAGCAGTATTTCGGGCTGGCCGTAGATAGCGCGAGCAAGGGCAATTCTCTGTCTTTGTCCGCCTGACAGAAGCATTCCCCTTGAACCGCAGACTGTGTCCAGCTTGTCCGGCAATGAGTTGACAAAATCCCAGGCGTTTGCAGCCTTAAGGGAATACTCAACCATCTCGTCGCTGACGGGCCTGCCGAAAACAACATTTTCCTTGATGGTTGTGTGGAAAAGGAAAGGATCCTGCGGGACTACGCCGAAATGCCGGCGGTAGGCGCGCTGGTTAAACGTGCGAATATTCTCGCCGTCAAACAGAATTTCCCCTTTAACAGGGTCGTACAGCCGCAGGACAAGATCCATAAGCGTGGTTTTACCTCCACCGCTGGTTCCCACAAGCGCAACGGTTTCACCCTGCCGGAGCGTAAGGTTGATGCATGACAGGACAGGTGTATTCGGACGATATTGAAAAGATACATCACGAAACTCGATCGCACGCGACAATTTATTTGGCTTGGCAGCCCCGTCCACAAGCGTATTTCGAGTATCAAGCAGTTCCATAATGCGTTCCGCTCCGCCAAGCATTGCGTTCAAAAGTAATACCTGCTGGGCAAGAACGGCCACCGGTTTTAATGCCCGCATTGCTATTGCCATAAACATCACAAAGCCAGCTGTAGCCAGCCTTCCCTCTTCCATGGCAGAAAAAGCCAACGCGAGCACCGCGCATGAGATTAGAACATTGGCAATATAGCGGCTCGGAATCTCCAGGTACATCAGCATTCGAGAACGAAGAATTGCCAATCGCAGCTTCTCAGCGACTGTAACCATCAGGTTCCCGTAGTACCGTTCCCCGGAAAAACACTTGATGACGCGTAACCCGCTCAAGGTCTCAAGCACATGGTGACTGACGGCACCCTTGCGCCTGAACTCTGTTTTGGTTTTAACCCTCGCCCTGTAGGAGAAAAGACGCGTAATAATAAAATGAAGCCCGCCGAGAAGAAGAATACTGAAAGACAAAGAGCTGTCCGTACGAAACAACAGAAAACCGTAAAGAATCGCCTCGGCAAACGATTGAAGAATTCCACGCGTCGCGGCATCAAGCGTTTGCGCTGTCTGTGAAACATCATTCGAAAGCCTGCTGATGAAGTCTCCGCTGCTCTTGTCGGAAAAGAAACCAAACGGAAGTGTCAGAAGGTGCCGATGCAGGGCAATAAACATATCGCGTTCAATCACCGTACGTCTTCGAATCAAAAGCATGTACCCAACCAGAGCCAGCAGCTGGGACACCAGAGCCAGCACAATGTAGCACACAACCGAGAAGACCAGGATACCAACGTGGCCGAAGGACTCCATGTGGAACCAGTGCATCAGAGTCGGTGCCAAGTTATTGAGAGTCAACCCTGACATGGATGCCGCAGGCAACTGTTCCGCTTTTGTAAACAATTGAAGAGTCGGGGCGAAAGCAAGCGGTTCAAGCGCTGTAACCATGCCGGATCCGACACATAGCAAAAGAATGACGATAGATGCTTTCCAATGCGGCCGGAAAAACATACTGAACAGCCGAAAATACTGCATCAACCCATTCTTGATGCCCTTCTGGCCCGCTTCTTCATTACCAATTTGTTCTTGTACATCCATGAGTAGAAATCCCCTGCTATTGCTGATCACAGCCACGGCAAATATCCACACTACATCTTCCCCCGGGCACTGCAAGCCGCTCTCTCATCTCGCGGAAAGCCGGCCGTTCCCATATATCCAGAATCGATGACTGCGACAAGTTCCCAAACACGTGCGCTCCATAGTAGTCATTACAGCAAAGAACAACATCGCCCTTCCAGTTGACCACAAGGCGCTCCATGGGACGACGGCATGGACATGTTTCCTTCTCGGCTCCGGGAATTCGCAGTTTCCCTGCCCTGTTAGCCAGCCATAATTCGTTCTTTCTGCGGTATCTAACCTTTTCCGGGAAACGGCGGGCAAGAGCTGCTACCACCTCATTATCAGCGTCGTCATAGTTTGTAACAATTATGCGATCCATCCCGCTTGCCAGCAGCTCGAGCAGCTTCTCTTCAGTTAGAAGGTCTCCGTTGGAATTTACGCGGATAAGCGCCCATGGACATACCCTCCTCGTATAAGCAATCAGCTGCGGTAATCGTTTATCAAGAAGAGGCTCACCATAGAAATGGGGGGAAATGCGGCCCGCAAACCGCATGGCGCCAAGTTCGTCAATAATTTTACAATAAATCGCCTCTGACATGACTCCCTTATCCCTGGCAGGAAACCTCTCGTGATTAAGGCAGAATTCGCACTGCCGGTTGCAATATGCAAAAGTCTCTATATTAACGACAGAAAACCATCCACGGTTCTTCTGCAGCCTGGTCAACCACCGCCTGCCATAGGTCTGTACGAAGGACTTAAGCATTACTCCACCACTCTATACTGACTTGACGCCACTGCCGATTTGCACCATATTTTCCTCATGAACAAACTCTTTTGCATCGGTTTGTCAAGAACAGGAACACGAAGTCTCACAATTGCCCTGAACACCCTGGGAATAAAGACCGTGCATTGTCCCAGTGATGAAGAAACCTTTCTCCATATATCAAATGGTTTCTACAAGCTTCCCATTCTGGAACACTGCCAGGGCCTCGCCGATATCATTGCAACCACTTTCTACCCTCAGTTTGACGAAACATATCCCGGCAGCAAGTTCATACTCACACTTCGCGAGAAGGCTTCATGGCTGCCTTCCATTGCGAACCGGGTTGGCGGCGTGCCCGAAGGACCATACCGTAACGACAAAATTTCCGAATTCAAAAAGTTCCTGCGTGCTAGTTTCTATGGATCTCACAGGTACAACGAGAAGAGATTCAGCTATGTTTACGATGTGTTTCACAGGAACGTCCACGAGTATTTCAAAAACAGGCCCCAAGATCTCCTGACCCTTGACATGTTCTCGGGACAGGGGTGGGATGTACTCTGCCCCTTCCTCGGAACTCCCATTCCAAATACACCATTCCCAAGCGTGGGAGGGCAGCAGGCCAATCGACCCCACACCACGGACTCATTGCTCGAACACGAGAAACGAGCCCTTCGTTAAATCACGGCTCAGCATCGATCAAAGCCCTGAGCATCACCCTGGCCGGCAGTGATCAATCTCTTCGCGAACTTCCTTTGCGATACGTTCCGCAGACTTGGAATCCAGAACGCCGCATTCATTGTAAACCAGCTGCCGCCGCTGCTCTTTCTGCCTTGCTGGATCCTTGAGAGCAGCCTCAATAAGTTCAACGAGTTGATCTCTGCTGGTGGCAACCTCCGCAGCGCCAGATTCAATGACGCGGCGGATATGAAGAACGAGGGGATAGGCCCGATACACCGGCTGCCTGACAGCCCTTCTGACCTTCGGGAAATACCACATGTTGATTACCGGCGTATCAAAGATGCAAGTCTCTATTGTAACTGTGGAGAAAACATTCACAACAGCATTTGAAAACTTCAGGATATTCCACAGGTCATTCTCCTCGATCTTTATAGGCTCGCCAAAGCCTTTCTTTTTGGGGTCGCGCTTGGGATTTGCCAGGCTTACCCAGACATCCGGAAGGGTTTTCACGTGTTTCAGGAAGACATCCATGTACGGTGTATTGAGTAAGTGCTGATTGGGATAGACGCGGAAAATGAGCTGCATCTTCCTGGCTGACCTGGCCTTCAGTTGTTCGAATACCGCAAGCATCTCAAAATAATGAAAATCATGAATTGGGCCGGCAAATGTCACCGTAATGGCCTCAGGGTCAAGACCGCGGCTCTTAAGGAAATCCTCCCTGGATATGGGCTTCACCGACGATAATAAATTACTGTATCGCATTGGCCCGACCTCACGAACCCGGTCATGCGGAATGCCATGAAGATTTTCCGCATCTTCCCGCATGCGGGGCCCCCAGACCAGCACTTTACTGACGTGATAACCACGATATCCCTTTGAGGAAAGCCCGTCATAGTTTCCGATGAAGTTAATAAATGGCAATTGTTTCTTGACGGCCCACCAGTGAATAGCGGCACCTCTATTATCAAACCATGTGCCCACTCCGATCATAAGCAGGCAGTCAATGTTCAGTTTATCCAGTTCAGGACACCCCCGGCTGTTCCAGATTGCCGCCTCAATCCGGATAATTATGCGCATAAAGGATTGGAAACGAGCCAGGAAATTAAGCAGATCAAGATACAACCGACCCATGAACCTCGGCGTGTCTGTCCGGAGGATCTTGTATCTCCACCGGCGCCATACGTCATAGCTCGGGTAGGAATATCGCAGGTTGCAGCAGAGATCAACCAGGGTTTTGCGCCATCCGGATAATTCCGGTACGGTATACGGCATATAATCGCAACCTGGAATACGCTCAATGAGATCTGCAAAGTCGTCTCTCACGAGAAACAGTATTCGCATATCCTGTTTCTTGAATTCGTCGACAAGCTCCACTTTGTGCAGGTGATTTGTCGCCCCTTTTCCAAGCAATGGTATTGCCACGGTTTTCATTTCACGAGACTCCTATCTGGAATTAATTGTCAGACACCAAACCAACAAGAATACTTATCGACTCCGCAAGAAAAACATCGATTCCTGTTCGCAAACCTGCTCCGCACCTTAATCATTGCAGCAATCAAGCCTAGATCCGCATCCGGCCCATCTGCTCTTCGACCACGGCTTTTAAGCTCTTCTCTGAAATTGCCAGCTCCAGGTTGACTCTCAACTTCACAAACAGAGACGGATTAACATCCGGCAGTTCGTACCCCAGCTTCATTGCCTGATCGCCGGCATATCTCCTTATAACCATGCATGCCCAGTCCGGGAGATCGTTACCTGATTCAGCCCTGGAAGCATTGACAGGCTTGGTCAGTAGCCGGTGAGTATTTCCAGTACGGTTCTGGAGAGATTTCTCGCCCTCCCGCCTGGAAGGATTAAGCATATCCATATCAAACTCGATACCCGTTTCGCGGCAGATAGAGGCAACTTCCCGCTCGGTGTTTGTGACAAGATCCTCATATTTCAACTGCATGACTGTTCCTTTGGGCAACTCGCTGATTGCAGTCGAGGCATGCTTCGCTGTGGCAGCCCACCTCATGGCCTGAGCTGCAAAGAATTTGACGGATACACTTGATAAATCCGGCACCACCTGAAGTGAATCTTTGAATTTCTTCCTGTAGTACGAAAGCATCACCGCCCTGGGATCCCTGACTATGTAAACAAGCAATGCATTTGGATACATCCGATACAACTCCCTTATGTACAATACATTGCTTGGGCTCTTCTCACCCCATACGGCAACTCCACTAGGCTTGGGAAGCAGGTACTCGTAAGCTTCCTTGAACGTCATCGGGCCTGGATGCTCCAGAAATCGCTTGACCTCTTCCGGCGGAACGGTTGCAAGATGCTTCGGCCGCACAGCCTTCAACAGTGAAGCCCTGTCCTCGGGAAGGATATTTCCGTCTATTTCATATCCGGCCGTCCGCAGCGCCTTAAGAAGGTGCGGTTCGTTCAGCATCTTTATATCGCGATGAGCTCCCAGGATGGCACGCAATAGAGTTGTGCCTGATCGCACATATCCGACAACAAACAGAGGTATTCTCATCAACTGTACCTTTCCCTGTATCCTGAAGGAACGTTTTCCCAACTTAAGCCAATTACATTCATAATTTACCAGTACATTTCCGGCAGAAGGAGATGCCCATGAGCGGCAACGCAGTCAATTCCTCAGGTACAAACCACTTGCGTTAGAACCTCGCGGTAACAGGCCTCAGTACGCTCCAGGAGGTATGATGACTCAGCGGCAGTAAGCTGTTGCCCACGGCCCACGCTTGCCTTGAGAATTGATCCGGCCGGAGAGGCATTGAACGATGAATTAGCAGACATGGGCAGGCTGTTGAATGTCGGAACGACAAGCGACTCGCTGAAAGCCATGCCAAGCCTGCCGCAAACCGCGCGCATAGTGGCCTCGGTATCCTTGACAAGGCTGTCGAAATGGACAAGCAGAACGCGCCCGGGATACCTGGATGAATTACGCATGGCAGCACTGGTCGATTCAACCCACAGCTCGGCAGCTTTTTCCAGAATGTATTCCTCAGGCTTGTGTCGGCGTGCAGAAACAAACCACGACGCTGGATTGCGAATAACACTGAGCAGATATCCGTCGGGATAGTCGCTAAAGAACGCAGCGCATTGTTCTTCGGAGGTCGCAAGCCTGGGCACGAAAGCAGACCAGAACCTGACTGAAGTCGAATCTCGATACAGCCCCTGGTAGTCAATCCAACCATTGAAATAAGATGTTGCGTAAGCATCCAGAATCTGCCGCTGCGTCGGCCTGGGACAAGATGATGCCATCTTCTTGAAGATTCTTTCCTGCAGCCCCTGGGAAAAAATGAAAGGCAGCGGCTTCTCCTTCTGTTTGTCGGCTGACTGGCCTTTCCTATAGCCAAGCGCTGCATGCTTCACGACCTGATTTTCTCTGAGGCCCTCCCACCATTCATCAGGACCTGCGGAGAGATCCAGCCTGGGCCAGTAGAACTTGCTGGGTCTGCCAATCTTCAATTCGTGCGGATGAGCATAAATTTCCGGATGACCATCCAGAAGCTGGCTCATCAGGGTACCCCCGCTGCGCTGTATTTCAGAAATCAGAAGCAGCGGCTGTTTTATCTCCTGGATGTAATCCAGCCTGCGAGCGATCGAGGACTCAAAGAGGCTGGAAGAATCTCCAGTCTCCCAGGCCGCCTGTTTTCCAGCACTAGCACCTGGGCCCGAAAACAGCCTTTTTAGTAATTGCTTCAACATGAGTTATGCTAAGCCTCAGTATACAGCGGTAAGTTTACAGATAATCATAAGCCGAATCAGATGCCATCAGAAGTCCGTATCCGTTCAGCCAGCGATGCACCATCGAGTCGGTGATACCTCAATGCTTCTGCAGGCGTGCCGCATGCTGGATAACCATCAACTCCAAACACGCTGAATTGCCTCCCGTCGAGAAGACCCTGCTGTTTCATTACTCCAAGAAGGAAACTCCCTAATCCGCCAGTCGAAGCGTGGTCCTCAAGAACCACTATTTTGCCATGCCCATTCAAACAATTTGTCAACCATGGGATGTCACACTTGTTCAGCCAGGGCATATTAACAACCTTCAACCCGAACCCGTGGTTCCTTAATATCTCCTGTGCCTGTAGAGCCTCATAAAGCATCACCGGTCCGTATGCAAACATCAAGGCATCCTGCCCCTCACCGAGAACCGCCCCTTTCCCAAAGGAAAAGTCGTATCCTACGGGCAAATCAATCCTGCCTGGAGATGGACCTATGACCAGCCTGATCATGCATACTTCCTTACACTCATCTACGGCATATTCGAGAGCCATCCTCGTCTCATCAGGATTGCATGGCTGAATTATCGTGCAGTTTGGTAATGCGCCGAAAAGAGAAATATCACGTATGCTTTGATGAGACTTGCCAGGACCGGCAGGTATTAGCCCGGCATAATGGTTTACATATATGATCTTCGTCTTCTCGCTGGCATTGTTGTAGATCTGCTCGTTAGATCTTGAAGCCAGGAAACTCGCAAAGGAGTTCACCACCGGCAGTAAACCCTGTCTTGCAAGCCCGCCGGCCATCGAAACCATGTCCTGCTCGGCAATACCGCACTCAATGAATCTATCAGGATAGGTAAGTTCAAACTGACGCACCCGGCAGTCAGCCGCAAGATCTGCATCCAGCACAACAAGGTCCTTGCGCCGCGCGCCGATTTTAACCAGGGCCTGGCCATAGGCATCAGCTACAAACTCCGCACTTGCCTTCATAGACGGCTTTACGGCAGCGCCGCGGCTGTCTGGCTCCCCCTCCAGGCTGTACCTGGAATCAGTCACGGCGCCAGTCTCAACATCTTTAAGCTTGAGCGCTTCCAGGCCTAGCGAGCCCAGCATTACGTTTACACGCTCAATAATCTCAAGGTAACCAGCCGCAAAAAACTCATCAGCCGGTGCACCCGAATGCCATTTATAATACCCGCCGTTTGCTTTCATTGCGGCCGGATGTTCCATGAAAGACACGCCCCGACCTTTGATCGTATCAGCGATCAGCACCTTCGGCCGGTCCTTAACCGCCCGAAGTTCAGCCAATGCCAGCTCCAGTGCATTCTGGTCATTGCCATCACATCTGCACACGTGCCAGCCAAAAACCCTGAACTTCTGCTCCAAGTCTCCAAGGTTAACAATTTCAGCCACCTGTTTGTCTGATTGCACCTTGTTGTGGTCAACGATAATGGTCAGGTTGGTAATTCCCTGCTGCACGGTCACCTGGAGAGCCTCGAAATTCTGTCCCTCCTGAAGTTCACCATCGCCTGTCATGACAAACACCCGTCCACCTCTGCCCAGGTACCGCTTGGCCCAGGCCATGCCTCGCGCCTTGGATATTCCCATACCCAGAGAACCCGAATTTGATTCAATTCCAGGTATCCCGACATCCGGGTGTCCGTCAAGACCGCCAAGCCGGCGAAGCTTCAATAACTTTTCCTCAGGAACTATTCCCAGCGAATACAAAACCGCATAGAGTCCGGGAACATCATGTCCCTTGGACGAGAAGAAAATATCGCGATCCACACTACCGACGCCAGTCCGCGCAGTATTCATTTCCGAATAGTACAGCCGTACAAAAATATCCATGGAACTGAAACTCGACCCCAGGTGCCCTGATCCAGCCCGCTTCACTGCTGTAAGCGCATTCGCCCTGCACATGTCGGCGATGATACGCAGTCTGGCATTCTCTTCAGTTACGGCAGAAGCTACCCTCTGGAACTCATTTCCTGCAATAAGCTGCATTCTGATCATTTTTGAATTACTCCTGACGCTCACATCGAACAGGGAGGCCTTTTAACGCACGGCAATCGCGCTATGCCGGCTGCTATAATATCTTCGGCCAGCTTCCAATCAGAGGGATGATTTAAATCAAATCCCTCATATTCCTCTGTAAGAAACGGAACCACAGATTCGCCGGCTATAGTACCCTTCTCGCGAACAACACGCGTCCATGCCATTTCCAGGCTGGCATTCTGGACATAAACCTCGGGAAGAGCCTGGTACTGACTGCTGTGCCATGGAACGTTCTCCTGTCGCAGCCCAAAGATGGACTGCTGGACATCAGGAGACAAAAGTGGCTGCAGCCTTCCCTCTCTGATGAGCCACATCTTACCAGGATGCTGCTTGCACTTCTCTACCGCCCGAATGGAATCAATATCCCCAGCTTTCAGAAACTGGTCCCATGCACGCCGGATGGTTCCCGCAAGCCTGAACGGACTCGTCGGGCGCAGTATGCTGAAACAATCATAATCATTACCGCTCTTGCACATGGTTTCGAGGGTATACTTCACCCATTCAATGTCCGGTGAAGTATCACCCGCAAGACTTGCAGGCCTGATGAAAGGCACTTCGGCGCCATAATGCCGTGCAATCTCCGCGTACTCCTGGGAATCTGTGGATACCACCACGCTACTGAAGATCCCGCTCTCCAGAGAAGCAGCAATGGTATAGGCCATAAGGGGATGTCCTGAAAGCATGCGTACATTCTTGCCCGCCAACCGCTTGGAACCCGATCTTGCCGGCACAAGGGCAACTATGGATGGCTGTTTCTTCACGCTTTTGCCGGATCGCTGATGATGTTTATGTATTTCCATTCACTGTAAACGTCAAGAGCCTCGACCCCGGCCTCTCTCCAACCAGTACCTGAGTTCTTGACGCCACCAAATCCCATGTGCGGCTCGCTTCCATGAGTCCCGCCATTGACCACAACCACTCCGGCCTCAACCTTCCCGGCGTACTGCATCGCCCGATGGAGACTGGCCGTATGGATACAGGATGTGAGCCCATAGTCTGAATCATTGGCCAGGGCCAAAGCTGAAGCAAAATCCGGAACACGGTACAAGACTACCACGGGACCAAACAGTTCCTGCCTGGAGATTGCGGCATCTGGAGCAACATTCTCCAGGATGGTAGGAGCCATGTACCAACCCGCAGCGTGTGCCGCATCTTTCATCCGTGAACCTCCCGCAAGCACCTTTGCTCCGGCATCGACTGCCTGTTTAACGGCAAGTGAAAGCTTGTTAACTTGACGCTCGTTTATCACCGGCCCCATGAAATCGGAATCAGCAGTTCCAATCTTAAGAGCTTTTGTTGCACTGATAAACTTGTCACGGAACTTATCGTATATGGAATCAAACACAATGATCCTGCTTGCCGACGCGCAACGCTGCCCGGCATTACTGAACGACGCCTGCAACACCCAGTTCAAGGCATTATCAAGATCGGCGTCATCGCAGACAACGAGGGCGTTCTTCCCGCCAAGTTCCATGCAAATTTTAGCCAATCGTTCGGCAGCAGCCCGCTGAATTATTTTGCCAGTTTCACATGATCCGGTAAAACTCACCAGCTTCACCGCAGGAGACTCGACCAGAGGCATGCCCGCCTCCTTGCCATATCCCTGAACAATATTCAACACTCCTTCCGGCAGACCGGCTTCGGAACAGATCTGTCCGAATATCCAGGCCGAAAGCGGGGTATCTTCCGAGGGTTTCAATACCGCCGCGTTACCGCAGAATATTGCAGGAAATACCTTCCACGCAATATTGGGCATGGGCGTATTAAAAGAAATTATCAGCCCGACAACACCAACCGGCTGCCGCACAGCCATAACCTGGCGATGTGCCATGCTCGCGGTAGTAGTCCTGCCGTAATAACGTCGACCTTCGCCGGCAACGAACATTCCCATTTCTATCGCCGCATCAACTTCGCCAAGCGAAAGCTTCTTTGACTTGCCAGTCTCTATCCCCACAAGACCGGCAATTTCATCCCTCCGCTCACGCATTTTCAGGGCAATCTCGCGTACAACATCACCTCTCGCCACCGCCGTTAAGTCAGCCCATGCCTTCTGCGCTTTCTTTGCAGCATCAATTGCAGCCTTGACATCCTCGGCAGCGGACCGGGCCACACGGCAGATGACTTTGCCGTCAACCGGACTAAGCTTCTCAAACCACTGCCGTGCAACTGGCTGACAGTCATGCCCGGCAATCCAGTTCAGAATTTCATCAGGAATCTGCTTCATGTGTTTTCCTCAGCGTAATTTACTTATGCCTGAATTCTTATCCGGCCGGCATCTGCCATGATCCGAGAACCTCACCAGGCCGTCCAGCCGCCATCCACAACAAGATTCGAGCCTGTCATGTAAGATGAAGCATCCGAGCAGAGGAAGATGATAGCTCCGTTCATTTCATTTGCGTCGGCCATCCGCCCCATCGGGACCCTTTTGCAGTAGGCCTCAAGAAATTCCCTCGGCTGGTTATTAAATATGCCAGATGGTGTCAAAGTATTCACCCTGACTCCCTTTTTTGCCCAATAAGTGGCAAGATAACGGGTAAGATTTACGATTGCAGACTTGGAAACAGAATAACCTACCGGCTTATAGAACGTTTCGCCTTTTTTCCTTCTAAACTCGTAGATGTCCTGACATGGCGACAGGATCCCGTATATCGAAGATATATTGACGATTGATCCCCGGCGGGCTTCAGCCATTGCCCCGCCAATAACCTGACAGCAAAGCAACGTCCCTTTCACGTTAACATCCATCACCTTGTCGAAGGACGATTCCGGGTAATTCTCGAAAGGTCCAACCTCGCTTCCTGGCGCATCAGGCGGCGAATCAATTGCAGCATTATTTATGAGGATATGCGGAGTACCCCATAATTTGCGAATGGCTTTTAATCCCTTCTCCACATCACCCCGCTTCGTTATGTTAACGTGAAAACATTTTACAGACATCTTCCTCATGAGCTTCGTCAGGGAAGCGCTTTCAACCCTGGGAGCCATCGCCATATCCAGTATGGCAACTTTCACGCCGCGTTCGGCAAGCGCAACGGAATATTCCACGCCGAGCTGACCCATTCCTCCTGTGACAACAGCCACCTTGCCGCTCAAATCAAAAAGCTTGTCCATACACTTCTCCTTGCCAGCGCTTAAGATTATCTGCGAAATCTGCCGATGCTGTTCTTCCGTGTTATTCTCAACGCCGGGCCTTCTTTGCCAGCCATACCATGTCACAAAATTCACGTACCGCGCCGTCGCCGCCATCCCGCGCAAGAATCAGCTTTGCCAACGGCCTGACCTCAGGCCAGGCATCTCCAACAACCACAGGCATTCCGACGGCCTTTAAGCACTCTGCGTCATTGATATCGTTCCCAACAAATGCTGTCTCATCAGGAGAAATCCTTCTTTTCCCGAGTTCGCGCTTCAGCAAAACCAGCTTGTCTTCCACACCCGAGAAACACTGTATCTTCAGTTTTTTAGCGCGCCGAACTACTGCACTATTGGGTTCCGATGAAAGAATAAACGAGGAAACATTGACCATCTCCAGACGCCTGAGGCCCAACCCGTCGCTTCTGCAGCACACCACACTCTCTGTTCCATCCTCAGAAACAACCACGCGGTTATTGGTAAACACACCGTCAAAATCAAAGACGACCAACCGCACCCTTCTCAACATTTCTTTATATTCACTTATTGCATTCATTTTTCTCTTCCCGATATGCGCTTGCCGTCTCATAGACCCGTAATATCGATTAAAGGACTTCAAAGGTAATATTCTCGTCCTCTTTCAGAGCCCTGCACAATTTCTTCCCAAGGACTCTTTCTAATTCATAGGGAGGCAATCCATCTCCGGGTGATTTCATCGCAATATCCGACTCTGTCAGTATTTTGCCGGCTGGTAAATCTTTTGCCGCCACCAACTTCTTACTCATCTTGAGCAGGGGTCTTTTCTCGGTATCAAGGACTGTCTTTACTCCATCTCCCATGGCGCAAGGCGTCCTTTTCAGATCCCTCACGAGCTTCCTCAAGCCGATCGGCTCAAGCGAGAACACATGATCGGTACCCTTCCACGTGTGATTAAGCGTAAAATGTTTCTCTATCACCCTTGCCCCAAGCACAAAAGCCGCGACAGCCATTGCGATACCGTTCTCGTGATCCGACAGTCCTACGACAACATCGGGAAACTGTTCCCTGAAAGTCGTTATCACCCTCAGGTTCAATTGTTCAGGTTCTGCAGGATAGGCGGCAGTACATTGCAGAAGGCAGATTTGCCGGTTTATAGGAGCTATTGCATCATAAGCTCGCCGCACATCCTCCAGCGTCGCTCCACCGGTACTGACGATCATAGGCTTCCCAATCTTTGCAATATATTTTAAAAACGGCAGACTCTTAAGATCACCTGAAGCTATCTTGTAGGCGGGCATGTCAAGTTCGGCGAGAAAATCGGCACTCTTGAAGTCCCATGCCGTTGCAAACATGATCAGCCCAAGTTCTGCAGCGTATTTCTGCAGCTCGAGATACTCTTTCCGGCCGAATTCCAGAGCCTCGCGGTGCGCCCCGTAAGTATCACCAAAACTGTTCTCGTTATCATAAGGGGCGTTGTACAATGATCGGCAGTAAAGCGATTTGTTGTCACGTTTCTGCAGTTTGACTGCATCCACACCGCATTCCTTGGCAACGTGGAACATTTCCCTGGCCTTGGCAAGATCACCTTGGTGGTTGTGGCCTATCTCGGCAATGACAAAACAATCCGTATCGTCCGATATCTTTCTGTCCCCAATCTGTAATACTCTCATGTTTTTCCCCTGTTAATTGTGCTTTCTGAGAACCATCGTGTAGGCATTCTTCTTGCACTTCCGGATGCGGAGAACGGAACCAAGCATTCTAAAACCGCGTATCATCAAATCCACCAGCCAGAAAGTTGATTCCCAATCTTCTCCCATGCCCGATGCCGTGTACCTGTAGGCCAGATCCAGGACCTCGTATTTATCAGAAACGATCTCTTTGGAACGCACATTATCCTGGCCGCATAGATAGTGAAGAAGCACTTCGTGATGGTAGGGCCTGACATGAGTCAAGTCTCCATAAAATTGCGCCCAGAGCATGGGAGCACTTACAGCCAGTACTCCCCCTCGACGCAACACCCGGTCTATTTCCGCAAGCAGTTTGTAAAGATCCTCGTGGTAAAGATGCTCAATCATATGACTGCAGTGAAGATAGTCCACAGACATATCCTCAAACGGAAGCTTCTCGGGAGCATTGTACAGGATCACATTACTGTACCTTTTCCTCAAATCATCAACTGTTCCGCCGTTTCCGTCCAAAAGAAAAAGTTTACGGTATCGCTGCCCGAGTTTTAAATGATCGTCGAAATTGCCGCTTCCCGATCCAAGATCAACCACAACAGCGTCTTCATGAGATGGCAGGTACTTTCCTGCCAGATCATAGAACGGTATGCGATCCCTTCGGCAGATCTTCTCTGTTTTCATATATCAGCCTTCCCGCACATTCACCATGTCGGCTTGCTGTACTCCGAACACAACTTCACACAATCTCATCGCCCGATAATTATCCGCTTCATCCTGTTAGATACATTACTCAAATAAAAACTTAACCACCCTTTCCTGTGATAGGCGATTTCCGGAAGATTCCAGTTATACCCCGATCTTACCGCATCGGCATACAACAGCGTAACGATACTTTCAATCTCCTCAGCACTCAATTGATTCTTATAGCTTTCAGTCTGATCAGGTTTAAGAATAACTCCCTTGACCCGCCTGTCCGCAAACATGGAATTGGAGATCGCAGGACGACCGTTCTCGGTAGGTTTAAGCAAAACGTCATCGAATTGGATATCGAGAAAACGACAAACAGCCTTCATCTCTTTCTCCGGATTATCGACCAGATCCTCATATCTCAGAATATGATATCTGTCCCTGCCAAAACGCCTGAGGTTTTCTTGTCCTGCACGAAACAGTTGCCTGATGGTAACGGCATGCTGCCTAGCCGTTGAGCTCCATTTCCTGATGCTTGATAAGCGTTTTAATGACGCTATATTATAAAGGGGGTCACGTAATATGTGAATGAATTTCGCCTTTGGGAAATGGTCAGAAAGAAGCTTTGCCTCGAGCTCATTATGCGGTGTTTTCTCAACCCAGTACTTCTTCCTTATCAAACCCGACTTGCCAGAAATAACCGCATAGATTGCCATCACGCCGCAAACAAAAATCTCCATCTTTGAGTTGTCGATGTTGTAGCGGAGATATTGAATAAATTGCTCAAGGGATTCCCTGTCAGGTCCCAGAAAGAAAAACGGCTCCTTGCCGGTCGGGCTGATCACTTGCCTTAACCAGTAAGCGGAAATCTCCTCAAATGACCATTTCTTGAAAACATCAACAAAATCCGCATAGTGGGAGTCGCCCGGAACAACCATTAGCTCCGGATGACCGTCCAACAGTTGACCTACCAGCGTCGTTCCCGACTTCATGGCGCCGCAGACAAAAACAGGATTATCGGAAAACTCTCTGGCCGCCTCCTGGATTTCGGCACGCGGCCGGAATTGATCAGAATTTATGCTGCCTCGAAGGTACCGTCCCAGATCATCCACGGCAGACATGAACCGGACTCGAGACTCGTCTCGCACAGGATAGGTAACCATTCGTTCAGCTGCGAGCTTGGAAATCTCCAGGATCTGCTCTTCGTATGTCTTCTCATTCATTCTTCTGCGTTCATCAACCTGTTACTTCCCGACATCATTCGAGAGTCAGCCTCCACAATTCATTATTCCAGCAAGGCACACTCCGTGCCCGTCAATTATGCGCCGCTTTCTGCAAAGCCTGCGGAATCAACATCTTATGACTTTACAAAAAACTTGAGTATCGGGTTATTCAGCAATCCAGAGACCTTATCACGTAACACTTTGGCACGCTTGACCCGGCTGTAAACGAATGTTGTTTCCGGATCTGCATCAGGATTCTTTACCGCTTCCTCAAGCTTTCCGTTAACGTAATCAAGCTCAACGGCAGTAGATTGGATCTTTTGATTGATAAATGCGAAAAGCCCCTGCTGGAGTGCGCTTCCAAGATCATCCGCAGTACGGTAGTAGGTCTTTCGTTCGCCCTTTTTCCACACACGGCGCAGCAATCCAAGGCTTTCAAGCTGTCGAGCGGCTATACTTACCGCAGCCTTGCTCAACCCGAGGTCATGCCCAATCTGGTCAAGAGAGCACTCACCATCACGAAGATATAAATAGACAAGAATCTGGCCTACAATACGCCCCAAACCGAGGTCCTGCGACGTCTTGCCGCCCACCCCAATGAGCCGCATCCGTACTTCATCAACAACGCTGTTTGATACCTTTTTCAACTTTTACACTTTTGTGAATATTCAATAAGATAACATATTAACACCTTTATGCAACACTTTATTCGACTAACCTACGACAACATTAAGTTGTTCCAGGGCAAGATGTTATAGTGCAGATTAACTGCAAGAGATATGATGATAAGAACTATATTAGCGGGAACGGCCACTAAAGGCTTTCTCTAGCGACGAGGCTGCAACCTCTCGAACCTGGTTATCCTTTGCCCCAGCCACAATCTCCCGTAACGTTTGACCAACCAATCCATATTCGTAATTCTTAAGGGCTGCTATCGACGCCAAACGAAGTTTCAGGGTTGTGTCCTCATCTTTTGCCGAAGCCAGAAGAATATCGAAAGATTCTGGGTTACTTATCTTGATTATTGCAGCATAGACCGCCTCGGTCGCTGACTCATTGGATACTTGCCCAAGACTCCGTATCAGGCATTCAGTGGCTTCACGCGTTCCAATCACACCCAGGGTATCACAAGCCGCCTGGCCAATCATGTCAAAGGAATCATTCTTTTCGCCTTCAACAATAAACTTGAGAGCAGGAACAATCTCAGGATTGCGCATATGCCGGAGAGTATCAGCAAAAAGCTCCCGTTCTCTCTGGTTCTGCGAACCAAGATAACCATCAAAGAGAGAAACAATAACATCCTTATCTGCCATGTTTGCAAGCGCACGCTGTGCTATGTCAGACATTGTCTGATCTTTCAAGGACAACATTGTATCGATCAGGAGTGCCTTGCTTTCAGTGTTGGTAACCGTAACAATAATCTCGCCAACATCCCTCTTCAGGTCACTGTTCTCCGGCAGAATCTCAAATATCGAAAAAAGGCTTCCGACCGCCTTCACAGTGCCAATATCTGCCAGTGCAAGACCTGCGAACATTATAACGTCTTCACTGTCATCCGGCGAAAGCTCTTTCGCCATCTCTTCGATCTCTCTCGCCTGCCCCTTGTTCCTCAACTCTGCCAGTTTCTGTACAGCGCCCTCAAAATCCCCTGTCTTCCTCAAATAATCCAGCAGTTGGCCAGGCGCCTTTACCGTGCTCAACATTAAGAAATGCCGTTTCCTGGCCTCTTCCTCCTGCTTCAACATTACAGTATTTGCAGGAGGCGACACCGCCAACTCGTACTTTGCCAATGCGACTTGCCCGGCAGGCGAAAGAGATACTTTCCCCTGCCTCGTCCTTTTATCTTGCCCTGCAACTTGCCTGGATTTATTAACAACTGGTTTACTTGTCACAATACTGGCGTTACTCCCGGAATCAGCCAGTCCCGCTCTTTCAGTGTCATTACTGATTAATAATCTTACCAGGAAAACTCCCGCGGACAGGACAAGCAATACGACAGCTACAGTTTTAATCATCCGACGCATAATTATCACTTTACGCAGAATTTCCGTATTTGACCAAGCCACAAACAAAGGATTGTTTAAAAATAACAGTAGGATCCGCTGAAAGAATGAATCTGCGGAAACCACATCCACAGTCACCTATTCTTCGTCGGGCATTAGTGATCCGGCATTTCTTCTCACGGTTTGACCGTGTAATCGACTGTGTTCTGGTTGTTGGTTTCGCAGACCTCAGTCTTTGCAGCCCGGCTGTCGACCACAGCCCTGAACACCTTTGACACGGCATTCGTTCCTGCCGGCAGTTGTGTAAACGTCAGCGTCTTCGTCACATTCGTGTTCAGCGTGCCAACTGACTGGTACTTCTCGCCCTTCAAGTTTGAATTAGGCACAACATTTGTTCCTTTGTCAGTCCAAACATCTAGATAACCAGCCTCACCAGATACGTATCCAATGTTCTTCACTGTCACATTCGCAACAAAATTGCTTCCAACCACCGGATTCGTAGTGCTGAGCGTTATATCCATTATCATAAAGTCCGGCCTTGATGCAGGTGTATAACCAAGCGCCAGCTGGTTGTTTGTCTCCAGTATCTCGTCAATGCTAAGGTCGCTGTCTGCAAGTACCCTGCATACCCTGGCAACCTTGCCTGTCCACGCATCCAGCCCGGTAAACGTATAAACCACACTCGTATTCGTCCCTATTGTGCCAATGTTGGCCCCAAGCGCCGCTGACCCGTCCTTGTTCGTGTCCAGGCTGTTCGTCGCAATGGCACTCCTGTCGGCCCATACCGACACATACACATTACTCGCAACCCCAGAGCCCGCGTTCTTTACCGTTACCTTCGCAGAAAATACCCCTCCTCGAGCCGGCGTCGACGGGAAAAGCGACACACCAGTCACCTTCAAATCCGGCTTCGTTACAACAGCATAAACCAGGACAGCCTGATTGTTCGTCTCCGATACCTCTAGAGTCTGGCCCGTAGCATCTATAAATGCACGGAACGTTTTAGCAGCTGCCGTACCAGCCTTGAGGCCGCTTATCGCAACAGTTCTTCCCTGCCCGGAAGCCAGGTACCCTACATTGTAAGATCCGTTTGGAGATGCCTTCAAAGCCACTTCCGACGGCTTATTTGTGTAAGCATACAGGTAACCGGCAGAGCCTCCATTCAAGCCGCTGTTTGTCACCGTAACATATGCAGCGAATGTGGTTCCTACAGCAGGATTTGTCGGATTCAGGCGAATATTCTCAATAGAGAAATCGGGTATACCCACATAAACCGTCACCGGCGTTGAAGTCGACATAACGCCTAAATCATCCATGGCAACTGCCGTAAGGCGATGAACACCTGCCACCACGTTCGAAAACGTCATATTGTAAGGCGCCGCAACGAGCCTGCCTATTTGCCGTGAGTTATCATAAAGAACAACCTGACTGACGGCACCATCAGAATCCGTCGCGTTCATGCTCAGAGGTATATTTGCCGCTGCGCTGAAAACATCGCCTTCAGCCGGACTTGTTATCGAAACACTGGGAGGCACATCAGGAGTCCACACCACCTCGTCAAGCCAGCCGCAGTCAGATCCCGAGAAATAACTCCTGTCTTTTGTGTATGACCATCTCAAAGTATGCACTCCAGCGGGAATAGCCCAGGACTCAGACTGCCAGCCCGGCTCGCCAGTTATTCCGGACTGAGTTACCCCGTCGTAGTAAAATAGAAGATAATCCCAGTTCTCTTCCGAAGAAACATTCCAATTGTAGCTAAGCGTTCCAGGCCCGGTAACTGTCGTCTGAAGCCACGCCGACTGCCTGTCGCCTATGGCGCCGCTCTGTGCAGCATCGACGCCGTCATGTGTCACAACAGACTGTCCATACCAGACAGCGTTCCCGCCAGTTGTCAACACAAGGCCCGATGAATCAACTGCATTGGTAAGAGTTATGGAACCTCCAGCCGCAGGGGTCTCCTGGTATTTCAGCGAGTATGACACCGAAGAACCAATCGAGTAATTTCGCACCCTGAGATAATATGTGCCCGTTATTCCAGCATCATACGAAAGGCTGAACTGCAGGTTTCCGCCGGAATCATCATCTGCCGCCACCCTGGTAGTGCCCGAAGAATCACTGAATAGCTCGGCATAACTGTCACCAGAACCGCCAACAGAATTGAAGTTGTACGTCTTGCCACCAGTCAGATCGACGGCAAACCAGTCATAGTAGTCAACAGAATCAAGAACATGAGGTCCATGCGCCTGGACTACTGACGTTGGAACAGGAAGAACTGTAGCTCCTGCACCCGTGTCGTCACCGGGATCCCAAACATCACCCGAACTGCCGGGAATCGTAACGGCAAGTTCTTCAGAGTAAGCAGAGTAACCAAACGAATTGTAAGAACGGACGCGATATGTATAGTTTGAACTGGCCGCAACAGTTGCATCATTATAGACAGAGCTGTTGGCGCCGACAGTAGTTATCTCGCCCCACGAACCAGCTCCCATCTTTCTTTCAACCGAGAAACCCTGTTCGTTTGATGATCTATCCTGCCAGGAAAGCGCGACATTGGATATGGTCACCACTGCAGCCAGACCGGTGGGAGCATTGGGGGCCACTCCAACTCCGCTCTCTCCCCATATCTCAACATCGTCCAGGTTCCATCCGCAGTACCTGAAGCTGCCGTCTGTAGGCCCCATCCCCCATCTCACATAAACAGCGCTCTGCATATCCGCTACCGCCGAAATATCGTGGACGACCTGCGTCCAGGAGGAATCGGCTATCTCTGCACTGTTCTCCCATATTCTGGTCCAGGTGGTCCCGTTGTTTGAAACATCGACATACGCATGGTCATAGGCGGGGCGTTCGACACCAAGCCAGCGGCGGTAAACAAGTTTAACGTTTGAATGCGTACTCAAATTCAAGACGCTTGTGGTCAGCCAGTAAGATGAACCAATACTGTTCGCATAATCGCCGGCCAGATTATATCCGTACACTGATGATCCCGTATAACCCGACGCCGGATCCGGCGAACCATGCTCGCCTCCGCCGCCTGACGGCACACCGTATGCCCATTGCCCTGAAGTCGTCCAGCCAGGTGATGAGCTCATGGGAAAAGAATAAATTCTTGTGCCGAGGAAAGAATAAGAGGCGATGGCCGTCACGCTGGGCGTCACCCCGGTCTTGAAAGCTTTTGCCTTGATAGTGCCAGAAGAAGAAACAGATATCGGTGAAGAGTAAGGAGTAGATGATTCGGAAGGCTCCGAGCCGTCCAGCGTGTAATAAATGTTTGCACCTGCGGTCGCCACGGAAACAGTTACGCTGAGGGAAGAAGCATAAACACCGCCGGCCGGGTTGAAAGATGGAGTAGCTACGGCACTGGATCCTGACGACCCGACTCCAACGGCCGACCACGCGTCTTCAACGCTGGTTACCCACGCAGGGTTAAGATCCGCAGCTGCAGAAACCCAGGCCTCCCTGGACCCAGCATAATCCGTAAACTGGTCGCAATATAAAGTAAGAGCACGATAAGCTATTTTCTCGGCGTTGGTTATCCCTATTCCGGTGACATTGTAGGAAATTGTACCGTCATTTATCCCGCTTCCGCCTGCGCACAGGAGATAAAAGACAAAATTCTGAACGCCGCTGTTTTGGTGGACCCCGGCATTATCAGAGGTCCCGTAGTACCAGTATGTCCCTTTATACCGGGCGGGTTGCTCATTACCTGCCCCAACGGTAGACGAATTGCTTGGACTGCGCAGATCCCTCAGCGCCTTGGAAGAAAGCCACGCGTCCTCTCCGCATAGCCAGTCGGCTTTCCCGGCAGACACGGAAGGATAAGACGCTGTATCATCAACCTCACCGTAAAATTCTACACATGCCCCGAAGATATCCGAATAGGATTCATTCAGCGCGCCAGGTTCCGCGTAGTAGTCAAGGTTTGCACTGTATTCCGTCACTGCGTGAGCGAATTCATGCGCACAAATATCAAGAACAGCCAGGGAATTAGCTTCGACACTGTCACCATCCCCAAAATCAAAAGAAGACCCGTTCCATTGCGCATTGACCCAGTTGGACTGATAATGAACATTAGCCCGGGCATAAGCCCCGGCATTGTTAAAACTGTTGCGCCCGTGAACATCTTTAAAGTACTTCTGCGTCAACCGGAAGTTGCGAGCAGCCGACATCTCGGTCCTGTCAGTCGTTGACCAGGCAGAAGTTGATTTACGGTAGGCATAGGTGTTTGCATCGGTGTATCCCGAAGAATGAGCATTAAAGACATACCACAGCAGGGTCTTATCATAGAGGTAATACGATGTATTTCCGGTCTCGTACCAGCCGCTTAAATTTGTTGCTCCGCCGCCTTCTCCGGTAAGAATGCTCCCCGTAAGCGTGGAATTTGACCCGCTAGAAGTCGGAGCCGAAACAGTCTTAACATCATTGAACACTCTTAAGACCGTGCCATCAGATGCTCCTATCCAGTATCGCCACCGGCCGACACCAAAAACCGCATCCTCGTATCCCATGGTCAATTCGTAAACCAGTACCGGATCATCATCAACGGCAAGCACAACCAGCTCCGGCAATGCAGCCGACTTCCCTTCCGGCAGCCCTCTGTCAGCCATGTCTTTCTTCGTCCTGGCAAGCGCCTCATCCCCTGATATTTCTGGTTTAGTCGCTATTGATATATCCGGAACAAAACGGCCGTTAACTTCATATGCGTCGTTCGCCCTGTCGAAATGGACTGTAATCTCACCGCCAACAACCCGGAGCCCCTCGTACATCTGCTTCATCCGCACATGATGGAAACCAAGCAAGTCTTTCTCGGACCGGCGTACGGCAACTTCTTTCTGCGCATCCTTGATCCTGAACATGCCGGACAGATTGTCCATAACCGCAACGGCGTCCTTCTCAAGGCTCACGCCGCCAGTCGACTTAAGACCTTTCCCCTTAGAAAAAGCCTGAACCTTGCCCAGGCCGGGGCCTCTGACCCTGGCAGGAACGCCAAGTCTTTCATTCCACCGGAACCCAATGCCGGCCTTCCCTGCTGCATCTACCAGCATAGCCTGTTCAGGCGTTATTTCCACACGCTTAACAGCACCAGCTTTATGCCTGGCATTCACCTGCTGGTCTCCAGGTCTTTTCTCCGCCTTTAACGCATAAAGCTGGCTGGCACTGCATAGCATCGCCAGGAGAACAACACCGCAAAAATTCCGGGTTCTTAAGTTCATGTAATTGAGGAAATCTTACACTTTCCTGAGAAACACCTCAAACCGTTTCTCATAATATAAGTTGGCATCTGTTCGCTGAATTCCTGATACAAACCGGGAAGTGCCCGCAGAACAAGTTGGGCCGAAATAGATTGCATTGCAAAGCCTTGTGAGGATTAAGAAGACTGGTTCCAGTCACATTAGGGCCTTGTTTCGCGGGATATACACTCCAACGTCTGCTCAGCAGTACGCTTCCAGGAAAAAGTCTCAGCCCTGCGTCTTGCGGCAGTTGTTCGCTCCTGCCTTTTCCCGCTGGACCAGCTCAACACCTGCATCATCTTTTTCTCAAGCTCACCGGGGATGGAGGGATCAAAATATTCTATATCCTCTCCGCCAAGCTCGGGAATTGACGCGTTGCGCGTTCCGATAACCGGAACACCCGCCATCATCGCCTCAAGTACAGGCAACCCGAACCCTTCATAAAGAGAAGGAAAAACAAACACATCACATCCCTGGTAAAGGGACACCAGCTGCCTCATGGCAAGCTTCTCAAGCCTTATCACCCTTTTCCTGTCCGCAAGCCCGTTTAACGCCACCTGCAGAACTTGCTCTCCGAACCTCGGACTGCCCACAATAACAAGGTTGTGAGGAATGTCCTTCATGATCAATCCAAATGCCCGCACCAGGGCGTGCATATTCTTGTGCGGATAGGTGTTGGCAACCGAAAGAATATACGGGCGATCAACTGGCATAAGCTCCGACAACACCGCTTTTCCTGTGGCTTCCGGAATAATTCCGCCAAACGCCGGATTGGCAGCCAGATGAACAACATCTATCTTCTTCCTATCTGCTCCTGTATGCCCGGCTATCTCATCCCTGGAGAAATTCGAGATTGCAATAAGCCTTCTGCTCCTATGAACCGCCATCCTGACAAGGATATCCGTAACAACCCGGGCCAACAAAGTGAGATCCTGCGGAAATGATTTGTACTGCATGTCAGGAATGGTCACCACCTGTGGGCAGGAACAGAAGTATGGAGCTGTATACCCTGGAGACCACAGGATATCAACGCCGGCACTCTTCACCTTTCCAGGCAGCTCGACTTGTTCCCTGATTATTCGTGCATAACGGTTGGAAGCTTTGAAATCCAGCAGCACAAACTTCACCTGCCTGAAACTTCCCAGATCATTTCTTAACACAGAATTGTTTTCGCTGTTGGTAAACAGGACCAGCTCAATACCGGGGAAATTGCCCGCAATGGCAAGAAGGGTCTGTCTCAGGTAAGTCTCCGTCCCGCCGACTTCACCGGGAATCAGGAAAAGGGTATTAATACCAATTCTCATCGGAACTTCTCCACGCCCGCCAGCCTTGTCATCGGCAGGGAAAGATGCCTTTATCCCGCAGAAAATCAAGTATCCGATTCACAGCCTCATCAGTGGAAATGTTCTCAACCGGCAGGGAGATGTCCGGCTTTTCCGGCACATCGTACGAGGCATTTACGCCCGCAAGGTTCTTCAGGTCGCCGCTCCTGGCACCGGCATAAAGCCCGCTCTTGTCACGCTTCTCGCACCATTCGGGCGACGCATCCACATATACTTCGACAAACCTCTTCTTTCCCACTATTTCCGATATCTGCCCGCGAATAGAAGCTTCTGGCGAAACAAACGCGCAAATACCGATGATTCCCGCCTCGTTGGCCAGGCGGGAGATTTCAGCAACACGCCTTAAATGCTCCGCGCGACCAGCCGAACTGAAATCAAGTTCACGGCTGACCCCAAGACGGACATTCTCACCGTCAAGAACCATGCTGACAGCCCCCAGGTCAAAAAGTCTTTTCTCAAGCGCGTAAGCTATTTCCGTCTTTCCCGAACCTACAAGCCCGGTGAGCCAGACCGTTACCGGCCGCTGGTTCCATCTTTTCTCACGCTCACCCGGCAAAACCTTGCTGTCACGGTGCGTCAGCAGCGACACAGCTGCCTCCTCCCCTGTGATACGGGAAGGAAGCTGATCAACCGCTTCCCTGTTTATAATCATGCCAGCCGCAACAGTGTTGTTGCTTATCGGATCAATCAGGATAAACCCTCCGGTGGCACGGTTCTTGTCATACAAATCATAGAACAACGGGGTAGTAGCCGTGAACACCACCCTTCCGATCTCGTTAAGTGCGAGGGGACCAGCGTCCATACGCTTCAGGGAATTCACATCTACTTTATAACGGACCTCGTCTATCCTCAGCCTCGTGACTTTTGTCGTGTGCTTTACGAAATAAGACTTATTGATATCCATTCCCGCTTCGTTCATCCACACAACCATCGCTTCAAAATGCTTTTCCACTTCAGGCACGTTGTGCCTGTGAACAAGCATATCACCCCTGCTGATGTCTATTTCGTTTTCAAGCGTAACAGTCACCGACATCGGAGGAAAAGCGCAGTCAATATCCCCATCATAAGTCACTATAGACTTGACCCTGCTTATTTTACGAGACGGCAGCACCATGACCTCGTCTCCCCTGCGGATCATCCCCGAAGCAACCTGGCCGCAATACCCGCGAAAACTCATGTCAGGGCGCTGCACATACTGGACAGGGAAACGCATGTCGATCAGGTTATGGTCGCTCGCTATGTAGACATTCTCCAGAATCTCGAGAAGCGATTCCCCCTTGTACCAGGGCATGCGCCCTGAGCGCTCGACCACGTTATCGCCAAGCAGCGCGCTCATCGGAATAAACCTGATATCAGGAATCCTGAGCTTTCCGGCAAAACCCGAGAATTCCTCCCTGATGGCATTAAAGACTTCCTCTTTATAGCCGACCACATCCATCTTATTAACGGCAACAACCATGTGCGGCACACCGAGAAGTGATGTTATGAAAGCATGTCGCCTGGTCTGCTGGAGAATGCCGTTCCTGGCGTCTATCAGGACAATAGACAGGTTTGCCGTGGATGCGCCAGTGGCCATGTTGCGGGTGTACTGTTCATGCCCTGGCGTATCGGCAATGATGAACTTCCGCTTCGGTGTCGAGAAATACCTGTAGGCAACGTCAATGGTTATACCTTGTTCACGTTCCGCCTTCAGGCCGTCAGTCAGCAGGGCAAAATCTATCTTCTCAACGGAAGCCTTCTCCCTTGAAACTTTCTTTACGGCAAGCAGCTGGTCCTCGTAAACGTTCTTTGAGTCATGGAGAAGCCTGCCGATAAGCGTCGACTTGCCGTCATCAATACTCCCCGCAGTGGAGAATCTAAGCAGCTCCTTCTTCTCATTATCTTCTATGAATTGTTCAATACTCATTAAAATCTCTCTGGCAGCAATCTCTTCTCTTCTTGATTTCAGTCATCAATCGGCAATCGGCATCCATCACTCGTCATTTCCTAGAAGTACCCTTCCTTCTTCTTCGTCTCCATCGACCCCTCGGAATCATGGTCAATCACCCTGGTCGACCTCTCTGATACCCGGACCGTCATCATTTCCTCGATGATCTCCGGGATTGTCTTTGCCGCTGAACGAACAGCCCCGGTACAGGGATAACAACCCAGCGTTCGGAACCTGCACAGGACGCTCTCGGCTTTCTCCCCCTTCTTCAATGGGACAGGCCCATCCAGAGGAATAAGCTGTTCATCGCGCACAATCATGTCCTGCTTTTTTGCAAAATACATGGGCACAACCGGTATCTTCTCAAGATGGATATACAGCCAGACATCAAGCTCGGTCCAGTTCGATAGTGGAAACACCCTTATCGACTCGCCCTTGTTGACCCGGGCATTGTAAAGGCTCCACAGTTCCGGCCGCTGGTTCTTCGGATCCCACTGGCCGAACTCATCCCTGAACGAGAAGATCCTTTCTTTTGCGCGGGACTTCTCCTCCTCGCGGCGGGCGCCGCCAAATGCTGCGTCGTACTTCCCGGCCTTTATGGATTCAAGCAGGGCCTGAGTCTTCAAAATCGCGCAGCACTTCTGCGTGCCGTAGTCAAAAGGATTAACCTTGCCCGACTGCACATGCTTGTAAACAATAAGGTCCGCGCCGATCGACTTCACAAACTTGTCCCGGAATTCATACATCTCGCGGAACTTGTAACCAGTGTCTACATGAAGGAGCGGGAACGGAATCTTGCCGGGATGGAAAGCCTTCCTGGCAAGATGGACCATCACGGACGAATCCTTGCCGACCGAGTACAGCATCACGGGCCTCTCGAATTCGGCCACGACTTCGCGCATTATGTAAATGCTCTCAGCCTCAAGCTGCCTCAAATGAGTTATTGAATAGCCCTGTGATCCCATAATCAGTGCCTCAGAAAATAGTCGATGACGATATCAGCAGCGCCATCAACTGTCATTCCCGTTGTATCAATTGTGAGCTCCGGACGCCTTGGCGGTTCGTAAGGATCGCTGATGCCGGTGAAATTCTTCAGCTTCTCTTTCCGCGCCTTACGGTACAAACCCTTTACGTCCCGTCGCTCGCATTCCTCAAGCGGCGTCGAAACAAATATCTCCACAAAACGCCCGCAGAGTTTCCGGACAAACTGCCGCGATTTCCTGTAGGGAGAAACAAACGACGCAATTACTGTCACGCCGTGTTTCTCCAGCATCGCCGCGAGATATCCCACTCGCATGAGGTGTTCCTCGCGCTGCTCCCTGCTGAAGCCTGTCCCCGGGAAAATAGCCCGGATCTGGTCGCCGTCAAGCTGTTCGAGCTCCACTCCCATCCGTGACAGCTTCGCCGCCACCCTGTCGGCAATTGTGCTCTTGCCGGACCCCGACAACCCGGTAAACCATAACACGGCCGGCCGCCCTGTAACCCTGCGTGATTTCTTCCTGATCTTCATCTTCATAAACCAAATCGAATGGCGGAAGATTACACAGGCGCTAAATCTCCGTCCACAACAAACAATCAGGAAGCGAAAATAATCAGAAGATCACTTCTAACTTGAGATTTACGACATTTATGTCAACCCACTCTCCGTCCTTGTAAGACGACTGCCAGATATAGAAAAGGTCACTCTTCAGCCAGTCGGCAAACTTGTATTCAGCACCGACATAAACACGATTCCGTTCAATATCGTTCCCCTGAAGATCCTCGTAGACTTCGTCCGCAACATACGGCTTGAACTTCTCGCCGAACAGCTTGAAAGGCGGATAAACCGTAAGCTTGTTCCTGTAACGCCACGCGTCCGCAGAATTCTCCAGGTCCCTGTATTCAAGCCTGTTCCTGTCGGAAAAGGCCCAGTCGCCCAGCTTCCACTTGAAAGTAGCGTTTACATGGGGGCGGTTTTCCGTTTCCCACTCGCCCTTCTTCTTCTCCTGTATGTACCGGTAATTCAACCCCAGATCCAGCCAGGACTTCACACCCCTGCTCACCCCGAACTCAACGTGGTTATAGAAGGTGTCCTTCATATCGTCACCGCTGCGAACCTCGTCTTCCAGTTTAAGCTTCCATTCACCAATTTTAGTGGAGGTTCCCAAACCATACCACACCTGCCAGTCTCCCTCCGTGTTCAGACCGCCTCCATAAACGTTCGCCGCAACCGCCACCGCACCTGCCAATACAACCATACTTCTTACATTCATCTGCACTAGCTTCCTTTCCCAGTTTCCTTCTTCCAGTCTCCTACCCACCTAACTGATTACACCTTTTATGTATTCCTTGGTGATCTTCTCCTTCGGATTCTCAAATATGTCCTTGGACGGGCCGTGCTCAATCAACTCGCCCAGGTATACAAAAATCACATAGTCAGCAAGCCTCTTGGCCTGCCTGAGTATGTGCGTCACCATCACTATCGTGTAACGGTTCTTCAGCTCCAGGAAACGTTCTTCGATGTTCCGGCTGGACACCGGGTCAAGCGCGGATGTCGGCTCATCCGCAAGGATGATTTCCGGCTCAACCGCCAGTCCCCTGGCAAGACAAAGCCTCTGCTGCTGACCGATGGACAATCTGGACGCAGGTTCGTTGAGCCTGTCTTTCAATTCTTCCCAGATATTGGCCACCTTGAGGTATTTCTCCACAATCGCATCCAGCTCCTTCTTGTTCCTGGTGCCGTGGATCCTTGGACCGTACGCAACGTTCTCATATATTGACATCGGCAGCGGGAACGGCCGCTGGGAAAGAAGACCCATTTTCTTCCTGATCGCCGTGACATCCTGCTCGGGATGGAAAATATCATCGCCGTCAACAAGCACCTTGCCGGTAACCCTTATACCGTCAACTGTGTCAACAAGCCGGTTGAAACACCTCAGCAGCGTTGTCTTTCCGCATCCCGACGGCCCGATGATCGCCGTGATCTTCCTGTCCGGGATAGAAATGGACACGTTCTTCAAAACCTGGTTGTCACCGTAGTAAACACTCAGATTCTCAACTTTTATGTGCTCTCTGTTTTCCACGTTGATTCTCCTATCTGACAGTGTGTTTCGCGTACCTCGAAACAAGGAACCTCGCCGACAGACTCAAAACCAGGATGATGACGGTCAGGATGAAGGCACTTGCGTATGCCCGCTGCTGCACCTCCGGCAGTGGCGTCCCGAGCTGGAAGAAAATCGCCAGCGGCAGGGTCGCCACCGGCTCAAGAAGCGAGAACGAAATCCTGTCCGTGAAACCTGTCGTAAACAGCACCGACGCCGCGTCACCGATCCCGCGGCCGAATCCCAGCAGGACCGCGCTTATTATGCCCGGCATGGTCTGCCGCACCACAACCTTGAATACAGTCTCAAGCCTGTTTGCTCCGACAGAATACGAGGCCTCCATCAGCTCAGGCGGCACGAGACGGATTACCTCATCTATCGCCCTTATCATTGTCGGCATTATCAGCAAAGACACCGCGATTATGCCGCCCAGGAGCGAAGCCTTAACGCCCAATACCAGCATTATCGCAAAACCAAAAGCCCCGTAAACAATCGACGGAACCCCGCAGAGAACATCAAGCGACATCCGAACCATCGAAGCCAGTTTTGAGTCCCTCGGGCAGTAAACATTCATGTACAGGGCAACCGGTATGCCGAAAAGGACCGATACTACCGAGGCCCCACCGGCAAGAAGCAGCGACCCGACTATAGCGTTCAGCACCCCGCCTCCGCCGCCAAGATAATAGCCGCCGCCTGGCGCCTTTGTAATCATGTCAAGGCTCAGCGCCGGCAAGCCCTTGACCACGACCGTACCGATGATAAGCAGGAGGCTGGACATCACCACGCCCGCAGACAACAGCATCAGCACTTTGAATAGTCGCTCTTCCAGCCTTTTCATTTTCCTACCTGATCCCCTTTTCAACCCGCGCCAGCACGGCACGCGAGAGAAGATTGAAAAACAGCACAACCGCAAACAACAGCATGGCGGCAAAGAAAAGGGCCGAGTCGTAAAGGGGAATGGACATCATTTCGCCATAATTGTTCGCTATCAGCGCCGGTAGCGGGTAGGCGGGGTCAAGCATCGACTTTGGTATCACCGCCACGTTCCCAGCCACCATCAGCACGGCCATTGTTTCCCCGAACGCCCTCGATATCCCGAGGACATTCGCGGCAATCACGCCCGGCATCGCCCTGCGCAGGACAACGCTCTTGACGGTCTGCCACTTGGTGGCGCCAAGTGACAGGGACGCCTCCCTGACTTCACGCGGCACCATGTTAAGGACCTCAATGATAACGTTTATGATCACCGGGAAAATCATTACCGCCAGCACAATACCTGCAGAGAGCACACAGTAGCCGGAAGAGAAGGTGCCGAACCACGGGGCAATGTGGTTACTCACAAAAGGAACAATCACCAGCACTCCCCAAACCCCGTAAACAACCGACGGGATGCCCGCCAGCAGGTCGATAAAAGGATTAACAACGGCCTTGACCCTGCTGTCTGCATATTCAGCAAGGTATATCGCCGTCAGCATGGAAATAGGCACAGCTATAACAGTCGCCACGCCCACAACCCACAGGGTACCGACAATAAAAGGGTAGAATCCAAATTCACCCCTCAGCGGATTCCAGCTCCCCGAAAACAGGAGAGCACCCAGCGGCTTTAAGGAGAGGATCGGAGAAGATTTCATCCACAGCCCGACAGCCATAAGCAGGAGAAGCACGCCCGACAGGACCGTCAGGACCAGCATCGTTCTTCCGCCAATCTTATCCAGTGTATTTCTAAAACTCATCCTTCATCTCTCCGCCGCTTTTTCTCTTCGGCGTGGATAGACACGCCATCTCCGAACTTCTGCAATCGGCATTCGGAAATCACAAATCTTCACCAATCAAGGCTTCTTACTGTCCAGCTTCTTCAGCTCTTCATCCAGCTTCCCGGCTGGCAGATTTATGTAACCGGCCTCGGAAACATACTTCTGGCCATCGGCAAGAACCCATTTTAGAAACTCAACTACTGCCTTGTTCCTGGGATAACCGAACGAAACCAGGTGCAGCGCCCTTGCAGGAGGGGACGGAAACCTGCCGTCACCGATAGCCTTGACCAGCTCGTCAACGTTTGAATAAAACCCTTCTTCCTTGTCAACCTTACCGTTTCCATTGATGTCTATTGGAATAATCCTGAGCCCCTGGACGGGAAGCTTGGTCTTGGCGTCATAAACAAAATTGATATTGTTATAACCGACGCCCAGCTTGTCCTTCCTGACAGCCTCAGCAAGTCCCGGGTCCCCGTACACGCCCACCCCTTTGAGATCCTGCTGGTTTCCCCCGAGATATTTCGCCCACGTTTCAGCCGCTCCGCATGCGTCCGACCTTGTGTACGGACGAATCTGCATATCGCCCAAACCCGGCACAAGCAGGTCCCAGCGCAGCGTCTTTCCTGTAACCCAGATGGCTGCAAATTCGTTACTGGTCAGCCCCCTCTTCATGACCGCATCAGCAACCGGATTCTCCGAATTGATAGTTGGAACAACCGCATCCTTTACAACCGAGACCCACCACGCCCCCTTTGAAACCTCAACAGGATTAATTTCCCTAGAGATCATTCCCAGGTCAACCGACTGCGACAACGCATCCGCCATTCCCTTCCCTGCACCTCCCGCCGAAACATCTATGACAACCCCGGGGTTAACCTTCTTGAACTCCTCAACCCATTTTACAACCATCGGATAAAGCGCCCATGCACCCGAAATGGTGACCTTTCCGCTTAGCCCCGTCCGCGGCACTGCATCCTGTTTGCGGGAGCATCCCTGCATTATCAGCATCCCTGCCGCCAGTACAAACACCGTTATCCCGACCGTTCTGCCCGTTCTGCTCATATCTCTGCCTCCTCTTTTATCAGTCACATTCCCTATCAATATAGTAGGGAATAAAATGATTAAAACGTTTACCGGTTCCCAATCAAACCGCCGAATGTCGTCTTCTCCATTTTCTCCGAAACAATGTCCCGAACCTCTTTCATAAGCTTCAACATCATTGGACTCTTTTCAATAGGACTTCTCTGGTAGAAATACGTGCTCGCTGACTTTACAGGCGCAATCGGCCCGTCCATGAGCCTCACAATCTCTGCAACGTTTATCCTGTCTGGCGATCTCGCCAGCTGGCAGCCGCCGCCAACCCCCCTGCGGCTCATTATGTATCCTGCTTTCCGCAATCTCAGCATGATGTTCTCCAGGTACTTGCCAGGTATCCGGTACTTCCTGACAATATCCTCAACCCGGACCAGACCCTCCCCGTACCTTTCGGAAAGCTCTACCATCGCCAGGCACGCATACTCACTTCTGGTGGACAATTTCATACAGGGCCAATTGTCTACCAAACTAATGGACAATACGCAACAGGAAAAATGAAATAATTTTCAGTTGAAATATCAGCTATGCTGGCGTGCGGCGGGCCTGCTTGCCAAGCCGTAGCCTTGGCGAAGGCTGGACGCCGCTTTTCTCTACACGGCTTATCCCGGAATTAGTTGCTTAAATTTGGAGTGCGGCGGCGCGACGCTGCCTGCTGCCGCCACTTGACCACTGCGCACTGGAACAACCCAGGCTGCTATTCCCTCTGCCTGCCGGATGCCCTTCGCGCAGCCATCAGGGAGTAGGACCATATTATGCCCCACCGCACACCAAGATGGATCAGGGCCTGCAGGCTGAACCGCCCGGCATCCGCCGCCGCCGCATCCCACTCCTCCTTGAACTGCACACGGAAATGCTGACCGCTCAGCGATCCTTCATGCCAGCGGAATGAAGCAAGCGGCGGATTCTTAACCCTGATCGCCCCGCCCTGCCGCCACAGCCTCAAAATAAATTCATAGTCCCACGCGCACTTCCAATCCTCCCTCAACGGCCCGGCCTGCTCAAAAGCAGTTCTCCTGAAAAACATCGCCGGCTGGGATATGTAATTAATACTCTGGATCATAAACCGCGACGAGACCGGGAAGAACATCTCCTTGAACCTGGTGATTCCTCTCCGGATCTCCTCGCCCGCTTCATTGATTATCGGACAGTGACCGAAACACAGGGCCTTGTCCGGGTTGGCACCCATCACATCAGCCACCCGCTTCAGCGCGCCGGGATGATACTTATCATCCGCATTCAACCAGCACACTATGTCGCCCGTCGCCCGTTTCAGCCCCTTGTTTATAGCATTGGCCGGCCCCGTATCCTTCTCCGAGATGAACACGGAAATGTCGGCGGCATGACTCCTTATGATATCACGGGACCTGTCAGTGCTGCCGCCATCAACCACAATGTATTCAAGGTCAATACCGTGTTTCCTCTGGGAAATCACACTGTCGATGGTTTCCCCTAGAAAACGCTCCCCGTTATAGTTTGGCGTGATAACACTGATTTTCATGTGGACCTATATATTGAAACTGATAACCGCCTTTACCTTCCACGGCAAGGAAAAATCTCAACGTCCCGCTGGAAATAGCAAACCCGCTGGTATATGATCAGCAGACAAACCGGAGGTTATCTAATGCGCTTGAAATGTTCATTCCTGTCCGAAAGCGAAAAACAGCGGATCCATGAAGACAGCCTGAAAATCCTGTCCGTCGTAGGCGTAAAATTCCTGAGCCAGAAAGCGCTCAAGATACTCGAAGAAAACGGCGCAAGCGTGGACAGGGAAACCATGATAGCCAGGATTCCAGCCGACATGGTTGAACAGGCCCTGAAGACAGCGCCAAAATCATTTGTCCTGGGCGCGCGGAACCCCGCCTTCAATTTCAACATGCCGTCAGCCTATACAGGCTACACCCTTGACGGGGCTGCAACATTCGCAATCGACTTCGAAACCGGGCAACGCCGCCCGGCAATAACAAAGGACCTTGTCGCCAGCCTCAGGATTTTCGAGGAGATGAATCTTGGCGCCGTTGTCTGGCCGAATGTCATGCTCAACGACATCCAGCTGGATTCAGGCGATATCAGGACATCTTTCATCTCGCTGAAGAACTCCTCCAAACACATCCAGCACGAACTCCACAGCCGCCGGGAAATCCCCTACCTGATCGAAGGGCTTTCCGCAATACTGGGAAGCGAGTCTGAAATCAAGAAACGTAAAATCTTCTCCGTCTGCTACTGCACCATTCCGCCCCTCACCCACGACGCCGAAATGTGCGAAACCTACCTCGAGCTCGCAAAATACCATGTGCCGATCCTGCCATACCCCATGCCGGCATGTGGCTCAACCGGCCCGGCAAGCCTCTACTCGGATATCGCCGTAGCCAACGCGGAAAGCCTGTCGGCCCTCGTCCTGTTCCAGATGGCGGAGCCAGGCACACCAATCATATACGGCCATGCCACGGGAATCATGAACTTCAACTCGGGGTCCTTCCTCGAGGGTGCCCCCGAATCAACCCTGATGAACGGCTCACTGGGGGAAATGGCGCATTTCTACAAACTTCCCAATACACAGGCCGGCTGCCTGTCCGAGGCAAAGGTGCCAGGCCCGCAGGCAATCATGGAAAAAATGATGAGCGCCATGCCGCTGGTCCTCTCCGGCGTTGACGTGATAAACGGAATCGGCGAAATAGAAACAAGCCAGCTGCTAATCCTCGAACAAATCGTTGTGGACCACGAAATCGCCCGGATCTGCAAGAGAATGAAAGACGGCGTTGACGTCTCCGACGCGAAAAACTATTTCGAAGATATCGCAAACGTCAAACCTGGCGGCCACTTCCTCATGGAACCCAGCACACTCGAAGCCTGCCACAGCGACGAATTCCTGATGCCTGACCTGGTCGACCGTAACACATACGACCAGTGGGTGGAACTTGGCAAGCCGGAGATCTACACCAGGGCCCGGAAGAAAATCGAAGATATCCTGGCTGCCCCGCAGAAGAACCCCCTTCCGGACAAGGTAATCGCCACGCTCGACGACATTATGCGCCGCGCCGACAAGGAACTCGGCAAGGACGAATAATAACAGTCTTCTGCGTACATTTGGAGTGCGGTGGCTTGACGCCGCTTTTCTTCTTATTCGCCATGTTTCATGGCGTGGTAACCTCTTCGCGGGATCAAGCGAAAGCATTTCCGCTCGAAATGCGCGACGCTGCTTTAACTGCATTCCCTACCGAAACACAAACTGCTTGTTAAAAAAGAAATCCCGTCCACCTGGACGGGATTTCCAAACTACAGTCTAATATCGAAACGCGGCCTCTACTCGAACTCCACTTCCACCTTCTCAGCCGTCTCCGCCTTGATTCCGTCTATCCCCTTGAGCTTCTCCTTGACCACCGCCATATCCTGCACATCGCCCATGGCCGCCAGCTTCTTGAACGCGGCTTCGTCGCTGATCAATTTGCCGAAATTCATGTCAAAAAGAGTGACGATGTGACTGTTGCCGTCTTTGTCCTTTTCCTGATATGTCGCATTCGACTTGGTGATCTTGCCGTCAACCATGACAGCCAGCCTCATCCTCAGGCCATCGAACATCTGCTTCATCTGTGCCATCTGTTCCGGGGGCGGTTCAGGCGGTGTCTTCCCTGCATCAGCAACAGCAGGAGCTTTTCCTTCCGCTCCTTTTGCCTTATCCGGTTTAGGCATAATGATAACCAGCTTGGGCTTTGCCGCTTTCGCCATCTGGAAGGTTATCGGGTCCTTGGCTTCCTGGGCTCCGCCCATTCCGGGACCACCAGCGCCTCCACCTGCGTCCTGCATCGAGAGCTTCAGCTTGTTGATGTCGGTAAATGCATAGATAACCTGCACTCCAGGCGAACCGTCGGACTTCTGGACCTTCTTGGCCGACTGGTATGTCACGCCTTCGCCCATTTGTTCCGCTTTGCTCTTGTACTTTTCTACTTCCAGCGGAGGATCAAAAGGTTTAGCCGCCCCGGGTGCTTCCGGTTTGCCGCCCATCTGCGCGGTCATCTGCTGCATCATCTGGATAAAGGCCTTGCCGAAATATACCGATTCCACGATGATGCCACTGCCATCCTTCTTGACTTTAACAACCGTGGTCGAATCTATACAGCCAGTTACTGCGAACATTGCCGCAGCAATCACAACCGCAAACAGCTTCCTGAACATCCTGCATCCTCCCATGTAACGCCGTGTTATTCCACAGCCAGCGAACCCACGGCCTGATTCGCTGAAACACATTAATCCATACCCTGACTCACACTGCCACTCTCAACATGCTGGCGAGTATTACACACCAGGCCCGATCCACACCATTATAAAGTAACTCTGTCTTTATAGTTCGATATTCCCGTATTTAGATTCAGAGAATACATTTCTTCTTTGCGGCTTCAAGATATTTCAAGGCGAGACACTGATCAGCCAGTCCAGCGCGCGCTCAAGGATCACCGTCTCCGATTTCACACGCTCCATAACCGCGTCCCTCTGCCCCACATAGACATTATAAACCCTGTTCGCGTCCTCGCCCATTTCATGGCCGGAAAACAGCTCTGCCTCCTTCGCCCCGAAGTCCAAGTTGGACTGGATCGCGTTCGACTTGATGTGATGGTCCATGTGGTAATTCGTAAGCAGCAGCCTGTTCCCTTCCCGCGGCAACAGGCTGCAGGCATCGAGATACCAGGTTTTGGAATGCGAAAGTGAATCCACTTTCAACAGCTTGAGGAGCTTCTTCTCCGTTTCAAAAAGCTGACAGATATCATCCAGCGGAATGCTGAAAGTCCTGAGGGTGATAATGGTCTGCATGAAAGCCAGGTACTCATCGGAATAATCTTCCGTCTTGTTCGGGATATACAGCCCCAGCTTGACCTGCAGGTTATGGACATATGGCGCCGATTTCCCGAGCAGCTGGCAAAACTCCTGGAATTTCCTGTGCCTCTTTGTGTCGTCCTTCTTCTCTTTTCCAGTCATGAAACCCCTGCTCCGCCCGCAATCGCCCGCAGAAATATCCAGTCCCCGGTTCCCGCCGTCTGCGCCATTTTAGAAATGAAACACTGCACTGGCGGTGAGCGTTGTCTTGTCAAAATATTCCACCTGGCAGCCGACCGAAAGGTTGTGCGAGATATATACATCCACCCCGCCGATGAAACCAAAGACATTGCTGGCGGTGAAATCATCATATGTCCCGCGGGTTGACACCGATCCCTCAACCAGGGATATCGCCGGTCCGAGCGAGACAACAAGGCTGTACGAAATCGAGTCAACCAGATCCCGCCTCTCGGAAAACACCTCATAGCTGAACGGGCACGCTATCAGCAGTTCATTCCAGGACCCGTCGATGCCGGAATCCCCGCCGCCGAAAGAATACCGCGACACTTCTGCAAGGCCTTTAAACGTCAGGACACCTGCCATGAAGGACGGGTCCATCACTTCCGTCTGCCACAAGTTGGCCTGGACCCCGATCGAGAACTTGAAATCCGAACCACTGTAGTCACCGGCATTTCCCTTCCTCGCTTCAGTCTCGCCGGCTGTCCCGTACACCATCAGCCAGTCCTGCACATCATAGCCGACAAAAAGAGAGACGGTCGTGGACTCTATGCCGATGTCTGCACCGCCACCATCAGGCTTCATGTCGCGTTCCATCCATTGCGCGTTTACACCAACACTCCAGCGCTGGACAGTATCGTACACAAGTGAGTCCCTCATGCCAGTCGCAGCCAGCGTGGCAGACATAACCTGCGAAGAGCTTAGAACCATTAAAGACGCCCCAAGAAACCATCCGTAAATCCTCATCAGCCTTTCCTCCGTGATTATCCTTCAAGGTCAAATCATCTCATACCCGCATCTGGTTGTTATACTAGTCATGTCGTTCGTTAAATTACAAGAAAAGGATGGCGCGGAACGCGCCATTGACCCTCTCCTTACTCTTCATTCACCAATCGGCATTCATCATTTCCCCTCTCTCGCCGGTTCTTGACTTCCCCCGGAAAGCCTGTTGATATTCCGCCTGATGAAACTTTTTCCCCAGGGATCGAAGGAATGGAAGAAAGTGCTGTTGCGGTGGGCCCTGTTTGCCGCAATCCTGACAGCGCTTATAATGTTTACCATACGCATGCCCGGCCGTTCCCATTCTGGCCCCCTGCCCCCGCTGTCCGGAGAACAGGCGTTAATCCGGGACAATCTCAGGAAACACGTTTCAATGCTCGCGGGCACCATTGGACGGCGGAACATCTATTCCCCTAAAAGACTTTCCGCCGCGGCGGGATACATAAAGAAATGTTTCACCGAAGCCGGTTACAGCGTTACCGAACAGAAGTTTGATGCCGAGGACAACCAGGTAAGCAACCTCATCATGGAATCAGGCGCCGGGAATTCATCAGCAGAAACAGTAATTATCGGGGCACACTACGACACAATCCTCGAATCACCCGGCGCGAACGACAACGCGTCCGGCGTGGCCGCGCTTATCGAACTTGCCCGCCTTGTAAGCAAAACCGGGCCAACCGGGAAAAGGATAAGGTTCGTGGCATTCGTGAATGAAGAACCCCCTTTCTTTACGGAGGACAAGATGGGTAGCCTGGTGTATGCCCGGGAACTACGGGGAAAGAACGAAAAGATTTCCGCAATGTTCTCCCTTGAAACGATCGGCTGTTACTCCGATGAGCCCGGGAGCCAGAAATATCCCGCCATGTTTAAACTGTTCTATCCGGACACCGGCAACTTCATCGGCTTCATCGGAAATATCTCATCCAGGAGCCTTGTCCGCCGTTCTATAAAGACATTCCGTGATGCAACTCCTTTTCCGTCGGAAGGCGTGGCAACTTTCGGATGGCTGCCTGGCATATTCTGGTCAGACCACTGGTCATTCTGGAAGAATGGATACCCTGCGCTCATGGTTACAGACACCGCCCCCTTCCGGTATTCACACTACCACACGGCACAGGACACGCCCGAGAAACTTGATTACGACCGCATGGCCCGTGTCGTCTCCGGCCTCCTCCACGTCATCCTCCGCGAATCAAACACCCGGTAGTCTGTGGTCTGTAGGCTGTTGTCCCCCGCCCTCCGCCTTCCCCAGGAAAAGAAGAAGATTTGTAACCGCCGATAAACGCGGATCAACTCCGATGAAGACAAGAAGATGATTTTTTCCCGCGCTTCGCGAAAGAAACCCTTCCTAAAATCCTGGCCCCTGGTCAGGGATAGACTGATTGCGCATTTTTAATTCTCGTGCCGGGGATTTCGGGTCAGATTGCCGCAAGAGCAAGGCGTTCGCGGGCGGGGCTGTATAAGTATACGCACCGCATGCGACAACAAAGCTATTGCGGCAATATCACCGGAAAGCAGCCGGCACAAAAATGCGCAATCATTGATTTGCAGGAAGCTCCTCACGTAACCAAACAACTAGGGCAAGAACTCACGGATACGGCCAGCAACTGAAGGCGCCACCGAACGATCAATCCGCCTGCTCATCGCCCTAAGCGCCGCAAACACTTTGACCCTCAACTCACGCGGCAGACTCTTCACCTGCTGAAACGCCGCCACCAGCCTGTTAACTGTGTTCTCATTAACCGGCGCAAGCTTTATGGCCATATCAGTCATCCACCTGATCCCCCTGTCAGTCCACAGCATCTTGTTGTTGGATCCCATGGGCAGATACAACGCGCGGCTATGCGTGGGATGATGAACCTTGAACGTCTTGCGCTTCTCCTCCACCTCAATCATACCGAAAACATCATCATGCGTACCGGACCCGACCACGCTGAGGTAACTGGCATATGCGCTGAGATGATCCTTCCACAACCCGTAACCCTCTTCCATCAGCTCGCGGCGGCGAGGATTCTCACTGACGTTTATACAGGCAAGCGCCGCCATCTTGTCGCTTATGTTCCACGCCCGGCGGAAATGCTTCTCGGCCAGCTTGTGGGACTCTGCGGTATTAGCCTCAACAATCACGCGGAGCAGGACTGACTTTAAAGACCGCTTTTCAAGACCGTCGAGCGGGTCTTTTGAAAATGTAAACGCATCAACCTCGTTGTAAACTTTCACCAGGGACGGCATCATCCTGCCCGCCACATACTTCATCAGCCTGATCCTGGCGGCATACCGCTCACGGTAAAAAGGCAGGTAACTGCGGTCCTGCGACTGCTCCTCGATTGCCAGCAGATATGCCTTTAACCCGGCCGGCAGGGACATGTCCTTCAATATCATTTCATATACGGACAGCCATTCATCACTGACCTTGGCATCTATGTTGCCAATCAGCCCGATCCGCTCAAAGTCCGTAAGCCTGCGCATGGCTTCGACGCGGTTGAATTTGTTCGAGTCCCTCTGCACCTGCATTACCAGCTGTTCACGGGTTGCGGAAATATCCTTAAACGAGCCATAGAATGAACAGTTGCGGTTGAAAGAGATAAACGCCGGTTCTGCGGCATTTTTAAAGGTCAAATCGAGCTCTTTGCCCGTGATTTCAACTACTTTTGAGGCGGCCTTGTCCTCTTTCCCGTTCCTGTTAACAACCGCCATTTCAAGAGGCACATGGAACAGCCCGCCTTTACCGGTACGCTTCTGGGCAAAATGAACACGAAGGATTTTCTTCTTCCGGTCATACCGCCATTTGGCCTCAATCACCGGGTAACCGATCGTATACAGCCACTGCTTCTTGAACTGCGATAGGTCGCGCCCGCTGACCTCTTCAAAGCATTTGAAGAACTGGTCGGTATTGGCGTTCCCGCCGGTATACCGGCCGAAGTACAGGTTCTTTGCCTTCCTGAAAGTCTCCGCGCCGAGAACAAGCCGAAGCATGCGTATGACCTCTGCGGCCTTGACGTAGGTGACGCCGTCAACGAGTTCGTCCGGATCGTTGAAACCCTCGCGTACGATTCTCCCCTGGTGTCCTGCATCCTCTATCGCAAGCGGACCGCTTACCGGCGAGCGCATGGCGTCAACCTCATCTAGCCTCATTCGGTCGGGATCAAACCTGCTCACGAGAAACTGTCGCTCGACATCAACCGTGAATGCCTCGTTGAGCCACATGTCGAACGGCGTTTCCATGGTGACGTCGCTCCCGCACTGGTTGTGCTCGAACTCGTGGACGATCACGCCATGGGCATACTTGAGGCGCGGGTCGCTGGTGTACTGGTCAATGAGCGCGGCATCGGTGATGATTGTTGTGTTACCGACATTCTCCATTCCGCCGAAATTGGATTTCTCCATGCTTATGGTGCGGTAAACATCCCTGCAGTATTCATATTCCTGCGTCACACCCTGCCACAGCACCGAGTCCTTGAGGATCCTCATGGGCAGGACAACTCCATCCTTCCTGCCTGGCGGAACAAGATACTCCAGCTTGACGCGCCTTGCGGAAGGGTAAGTGATTTCACCCTCAAGCACATCCCACGTCCCTGCGCATGCAAGGAAAAGGTACGAAGTCATTGGTATAAGGTTCTCGTACGTAATAACCTGCCTTGAAGGCGTCCCCGGCACAGGCACGGGTTTTCCCGCGGGATTGCTCGATTTCCTGACATTTCCGTTGGATATCAAATGCGTGTAGCGGGCATCGGCTTCCAGTATCGTCACCATTGTGCACTTCGCCGTGCAGTCATCCAGAACAGGAAGAATCCGCTGGAAACCCCACTGCTGGCACTGCGACACATACTGCTGGGGGCAACCCGGCGGCGTTACGTCTTTGTAAATTCCTTCCAGGATATTGTCGGATGGCACACACGTGGCCCGGATTGTAATGGCAAATGTTTCGCCGGCCTTTACACGTTCCGGCAGCTTTACAACCAGCAGGCTCCGGTCGCGCTTGAAATCAAACTTCAGAGCGGCATTCTCATCAGCCTTTCCATCACGGCTCTTCCTGCCGGCCTGCGCAACCGAATGGATCTCGATGTCTCGCGCGTTGAGCGTTACACTGCCCAGCGCCTTCCTCGCGGTCATCCACAGGGTATTGACGCCTTCAACTTTCCCTTCGAGAAAGTTCAGGCGGATATTCATGTGCTCCAGCCTGACCGGCAGGGGCTTGAAATCGGACCGGTTATACCTGTATCGCTTTTTCATATAAAAGATGGCAGGCAGAATAGCACGCAGCCGCGCTTCCGGCGAAGAAAATAATTAGAGCCCTTGCACCATTTTAGGTTTGTAATTACACCATAGCCGCATCAGGGGTCGCGTCTATATGCTAGGGCTCCGAATGTTCGGGGCCGCTGAAATGCCTAATAATTACGGCGGGTTCGGCGAATCCGCCCTGCCTGAAAGCATCAATAAATCATTTGAGCAACACGCCGTATAGGGATTGTAGAAAAAGAGCCAGATTCGCCGATAAGGTGATCGACTCCTGCGAAAGAATTTCTGAATTCAATGCGTTTCGCATGTAGCCACCCCGCTGCGTCGGGGCGTTCCCCTTCACGCCACACTCCAAATCTTTCTGCTTTGTAGACGTCTCCCACGAAAAAGAATTCGGAATTTCACTGTAAGGTTTGCCCCCAATAACTGCTGTCTCACTTTTTACGGATGAGAAATGAATATTTACTTTGTCAAATATCCCCTTTAAAACCGCGCTTTCCCCGTCTTCTTTTCACCCTGTGAATAACTTGTTTACAACTGTTCAAAACCCGCTTTTCAGGGAACATGCCATGCGGATTCCCCTGTTCTCAAACAGCAGGCAGGCAACCTGAGGGTTACTACGGACTCAGTCCCCCGAAAACAGGATATAAGATATTAACCATTAAGCACTTACAAAAGCTAATACTCTGGTTAGAAAGACGGGTAGGAATCCGGAAAGGCACTCTTGGGACTGGCGGATGAATATGAGTTTACCCGGAAAGAATGCCCTATAAACAGGCCTTTTCATATCTCCCGTGATTATAGCATCTTACAGATGCAAATAGTCAGCAGCCTGAATGACTGAATCAGAGATATTTGCTCACAGCTTGAACTCATTTGCTCACTAATGGCATATTAGCGGCATGAGATTTGATTCAACTGCATTTTTAAAGAAGCTCGAAGAAACAGCAAAGGGCATGGGCGCAAGGGCTTTCGGCGTAGCGGACCTTAATAAGCTGAAAGAGAAAGATCCGGATCTGCTGAAAATGCTGCCGGGATATTATACCCGCGCCATTGTTTCAGGCATCAGGCTTCAAAAAACAGTGCTCAAGGACATCCGGAACGCACCGACTCCCCTGTATTTCCACAACTACCGCCAGGTGAACTATCAGCTAGACGCGCTGGCGCTGATGCTGGCTGACAAAATCCAGAATGCAGGCTTCAACGCTCTTGCCGTGCCGGCATCCCAGATCATCAGCAAGGATCCAATGCGCGGACATATTTCCCACAAGCTTCTGGGATGGGCGGCCGGAATCGGGTTCATCGGACGGAACACTCTCCTGGTTCATCCCGAGTACGGATCACAAATGCGTTATGTATCCGTGCTGACAGACATGCCTCTCAAAGCCAACTCTCCCTATGACGGCGACTGCGGCACCTGCAAGGCCTGCATTCCAGTATGCCCGGCAAAAGCGATAAAGGAAGAAACGGAGGATTTCAACCTGCAGGCCTGTTACGAAAAACTGACTGAGTTCACGAGGATAGCATTCGTCGGCCAGCATATCTGCGGAGTCTGCGTAAAGGCGTGTTCGGGCCGGATAAAGCCGGATACCGACGACAAGAAATAGTACACACTGGAAGATTCCCAATGGGCAGCATCAAACCAGTTAAACTCGTAAAACTCTTCTGCGGTATCATCGGCAAAAACAGGGAAGCCATCGACGCGGCCATTGAGGAACTCTGCCGCCTGTTCGGCAAAATAGACACCAGGAGCGAAGTCTTTCCCTTTGATTTCACCGATTACTATGCCGCGGAAATGGGGGAAGAACTTTTTCGGCAATTCGTTGCATTCCATGCACTTATATACCCCCATAAACTTGCCGGAATAAAGGTCGCCACGAACGCCATTGAGGATAAATTTACTGTCAACGTAGGCGGAAAGATAAGCCGGACGATCAATCTCGATCCGGGTTACATCACCGCGGCAAACCTTATCCTGGCAACAACGAAGGACTTCTCCCACCGCATCTGCATAGGAGACGGTATCTATGCCGAAGTAACGCTCATCTTCAGGAAGAACGCCTGCGTGTTCTTCGACTGGACATACCCGGACTTCAAGTCAGGCAAATACACGCCCTTCTTCATGGAGATCCGAAAAATGTACATGAAAGAAACCGGCAGGGCGTAATTGCGCATAAGACTTGTAACCGCCGATCCTGACTCTCCATGAGATCGGGACAGATCAACTCCGATGAAAACAAGAAGATGATTTTATTCCGCGCTTCGCGGTAAAAGAACCTTCTCTTCCCATCCTCATTTGTCGGCGTTTATCGGAGGTTAAATTTCTTCCCTCTTCGAACTCAGCAAGAGCAAATCCTTCTTAAATCCTGGCCCCTGGCCAGCGCCACGTCGGCGCTGACGCCAAGTTGCCGCTTGTCCAGCTGAGGGATGTCGCGGCATTCTTTGCGTTGAAGAAAAGGGTTTCCGGGCTTCAGACACTACTGCAGATCCACTCCAAACACCCCGTTTACAGAAGCCGCTGTTCCATGCTGGAAACTGAAAGTACCGGCCGCTCCGCTTATCGGCGGCGTCCCGAAGCCGGGCTTGATAAGTGATCCATTAACGCTTCGAGTGGTAGGATTCAAATAAGTCGTACCATTGGCTATCAGCTGATAACTGGCCATGGTGTTAAGGGTTAGTTTTCCGGTTGAATCTATCGAACCGCCGCCCGTCGTCCGGTCCACGACAAACACCAGGCTGTCGCCTCCGCTGCTCATGTTGAAGGTTCCACCCCATCTCGGAGTCGCCGTCATACCAATCTCAACTTCAAAGCCGGTCACACCGCTGGCGCCGGAAAGCGTATTTTTATACGAACCTGCCATAACAACGGCGGCACAGTCGCCAAAACCAGTAGAGGGAATTGTAAGGATCCTGGAGGTCGGAATGGCGGCAACTATGGTTGCATATTCTGTCGGGGTAATTATGGCCGCACCTGGCGCTATCCTGTTTGCGCCCACCGGCGAACCGCTCCCGTCTGACCAGAGCCCCCACTCCCAATCATTTCCTGGAGCGCCGCCATTTAAAACAAGCGATGGCCCCGTTGGCGGCGCTACGTAAGGAGCCGTTGTTGGCTGTACGAAATTCGACAGATCAGTATAATCTTTTGACTCTGATGCCGGTTGTGTTTTCGCTGCCGCCTGCGCAGCCAAGTCCGCTAATTTGGCTTTCTCGCTGCTCTTATCAACTGCACTGTCTATGGCATTCTTTGCCGATTTTGCAGAGACAACATCCATTCCAACAGAGCCGCCACCCGACTTCGAAGGCGATGAGTCCTGCATCAGCTGCCTGCTTTCTGAAGGCGTTACCGGACGTTCAGACAGACTGGAGCTTGGCGAAATAGATACAGCCACCCCGTCATTCACAACGCTCATCATCCGATCCACTACGCTTATGACCCCGCCCTTGCCGGTTTCACCGGCGACAAGCTTCTCAATGATAATGCTGTCACCCTCTGGAAGGTTGATAATGTAAATATCTTCCCTGTTCTTCTGCAGGCGGAAACCCAACTCGCAGCCCCTTATACCAATCGTCGCCATCTTGGTCTGCACCTTGAAACGTTCAGGATTCATATCCGTGATCGTTCCCGTAATGGTCCTAAACACGCCCTTTGCCATCTTTACTGAACAGCTGGATTCTTTCTTTGCCTTGGGATCGTAGACATACTCATCTATGGTCATTTCACTCTTTTCGCCCTGAAATATCTCGGTATCGTCGGCAAACTTGATCTGGATCTTGGCGCCAACCCCGGTGACTATCCTGTCGTTCAGGAAAATATCGGATTTGAGCTCCAGCTTCCGCTCCTTCTTGTCCACGCCGGTGGCGGTAGCCGATCCCTCAATGGTATTCACCTGTCCTATGGAATCATCGGCGGCAATAACGGCAGGGGCAAGGACTAAAGAAAGAAGAAGCATCAACCACATTTTCATATAAGAACGCCCTTTTCTAGACAAAGTATACCACTTTCAATGCCCGCAAGTAAATATTATAGAAGAAAAAACTGCGCGGCTGGACAGGCGCCGTATCCCTTTATGCGCATTTCCATCCTGTTTCCGCCTGCGGCGGCAGGTCAAAACAAGGACTCCCAGTTGGCCCATTTTTTCTGTATCGGCAGCATTTCGCCGCCAAGAGTGACATTTCCTTTATCGTCCCGGACAATCGGGGCGGACCAGAGTTCGCACTTTCCGTCCCTCGATTCCACGGAAACAATAAGCGCTTCCTTCCTGTCCTTATCGTTGAGATCGGAGACATTCATCTCGCCGTCCATTATCTGCCTGACAGTATGGTCTTTCCTGCCGGATGGGATATAAGTCCAGGCTTCGGCTGTATGGATGACCCCGTATATACCCTCAGCCCTGATAGTCTCCCTGATTGCGGAAAGCATCTCCTTCCTGTCAACCTGCGGGGGAACGGGAAATATCGAAGAAGGGCCAGCCTCCTTGAGGAAGAAAAACAACTCAACGTGGGTCTTGTCGGCAAGGAAAGTTTTTACGGCCATTTGCCTGACCCATTCAGCATAGGCGCTGACTGACCCCGGCAAATCGGCCGGATTCCACGCTGGAACATTCTGCTGCACGGCCGGACCCTCCTACTTTGAGAACAAATACCATATCGCGTGGTTGACACCCAGCGTATAGAGACAGGAAATGAAATCATCCATCACTATACCTACGCCGCCAACAAGGTTCTGAGCCTGGCGTGCCGGCGGTGGCTTGACGATATCAAGCAGGCGGTTTACGACAAACCCTACAACCAGTATCCATGGATGGATGGCCCAGGGTAGTCCCAACATGCAAATCGGGAATGTGGCATATTCATCTGCAACAATACGGCCATCATCAAGTTTGCCGTAGAAATCTTCAGCAACCCCGCAGACGGGAATAGCAATGATGGTCATGGCAATACACACGGCAATCTGCCAGGCAAGACTGAGGGGCCCCATCATGAAAAGAATGACTACTCCGAGCACTGTGCCGGCAGTGCCTGAAGCAACAGGACTGAGCCCGAGCCCGAAGCCGGTGGCCACAAATACGGTCACTTTCCGGCCAAAACCTTCTGTTTCCGTCTTCATGTCTGTTTAACCCTTCTGCTTCGCGGTCTTACACAAACCTGTATTTCAAGATGCACCACAGCGCCCTGAACCCGTCACGCCATGTTATCTTCTTACCCTCGCTGTAATTCCGCCCGTAATACGAAACCGGGACCTCGTAAATCCGCCACTTGCCATGCGCAACCTTGGCAGTTATTTCCACTTCAAACCCAAACCTTTCCTCCACAAGCTTGATGCTGTCCAGGACCTGTTTCCGGAACATCTTGTAGCAAACCTCTATATCTGTAAGGTTCAGGTTTGTCATCATGTTGGAAAAGGTCGTAATAAGCCTGTTGCCAAGATAATGCCAGTAAAAAGCCACCCTGTGCGGCCCTCCCCCGAGAAAACGGGACCCGAACACCACATCGGCATGGCCCTGGAGCATGGGCCCCAGAAGCAGTTTCAGGTCGTTTGGATCATATTCAAGGTCCGCATCCTGGATAACCACAATATCACCGGTTGCCACGGCAAAGCCGCTGCGCAGCGCGGCGCCTTTCCCCCTGTTCCGCTCATGCAACACAATCTTCCAGTCCTCGTGTTCTTCTTTCAGCTTCGCCAGGACATCCCTGGTGCCATCGGCAGAACAGTCATCGACAAGGATAATTTCCTTGTCCAGCCCCAGGTCCACCGCCATCACCTTCTCAACAATTGTCCTGATCGTGGTAACTTCATTAAACACCGGAATTACGACTGAAAGTCTCATGATGTCAAACATTACGACAACAGCACCCCTCCTGCAAGTTTCTTAACCTGCATATTGCATTGGCATATCAGGCCGGATCAGGTATTTTACTGGCTTTTGAAATACCTGGAGCACTGCAATGATTGGCGCTTCTTATAAAATTATCACTATCTGGGGAATACCGATCAAGATCCACATCTCCCTGATCATTCTGATCGCGCTGATGGCTATTGCATCAATAACGTCCGGGGAAGTGGGCGCCATGGTAAAGGGACTGCTTCTCGCCGTATGCATCTTCACGAGCATTGCGCTTCATGAACTCGGTCATTCCTTTGTGGCAATCAGGAAAGGTTGCCGCGTCCGGGAAATTACCCTGCTGTTTATCGGCGGAGCCGCACAGATGGAGGAAATACCAACACGCCCAAAGGATGAACTGCTGATGGCCCTGGCAGGTCCATTCGTAAGCATCGCCATCGGGGTTATTTGCTGGGTTGCCGGATCATACATCCCCCTGGACCCTTCAATCTGGCCGCTGCCGTTTACAAAAAAACAAGCCGTGTTATGCAACTTTGTAACATACCTGGCATTATGGAATTTCGGTGTTGCAGCCTTCAATCTCCTGCCAGCCTTCCCCATGGATGGCGGGCGTGTTGTGCGCGCACTCCTCGCACGCAGGAAAGGCAGGCTGCGGGCAACGCAGATTGCAGCAAGGCTGGGCAAAATAATGTCCGTTGTCTTCTTCGTGGTCGGCTGGGTAACCGGCGACTGGATCCTGTTTGTGATAGCATTCTTCATTTACACTTCCGCCGGGCAGGAATACCGCATGGTCCAGATGCAGGAAGCGGCCAGGAACTTCGGCTGGGGGGGTCCGCCGCCTTTCGCTCAATTCTGGGGCGGCCGGGAGCCTGAACCGCCGGAAGACCGGGTCATAATCAGCCCGCCGCCCTACAAGAAAGGGCCCGATTCCGAAGCGGAATTGCGCCCTTTTCGAAGGAAAAACCCCTTTTCAGATTTATTTGGACAATAGGAACTACTGCGCTAAAATGCCCGCCAGTATAAAACTCGATTAGCTATTGAAACCGGAGTGTGACCCATGAAGAAAATTGTTTCCATAGACGATGAGCCAATGATGCTTAAATGCCTCGAAAAGGCGCTTAACAATCATGGCTACATCCTTTTCACAACCAGCGACCCGGACGAGGGCATTAAAATGATAAAAGACGATCCGTCCGTATGCCTCGCCCTCCTCGACGTCAAGATGCCAGTAAAGAACGGTTTCGAAATATACAGCGAAATCAGGCAGTTCCGGAAAATCCCCGTTCTCTTTGTCACCGCCTATCCGAAATCTTTCACGACAAATTCCGACGAAGTAATGGAAATGTGGAAGACCGGGTTCGCGGACGGAACCACGGACATCATTTACAAACCTTTTGACCTTGCATCACTTTACGAGAAAGTCGAAAGCCTGATAGGAAAGCCGGGTGACCACGGAGAAGAATAATGAGCCAGGCAGATCTTGATATTAACCGCGCAGTGAGAACAGTCCTCGTCAAACACTGGATTGACCTTGGGCGCATCTCCGTTCGGAGTTCCGACGGCAAGTTGTGGGTCCGCGGTTCACTGTCAAGGATAGCCGGCGTAAACGAGGAACTGACTCCGCAGATTGTCGAAGCCATGTCAGACGAAATGCGGCGCATCAGGAATATTAAACAAATTTACTTCAGCCTGGAAAACTGGAACAATGATTCCGGGGCTTGGCACGAGGTGGGAAAGAAGAGACAACAGCAACAGCAGCAGATAACTCCACCGGTAAAAACCGTTTACGACATAGAATCAGAACAAGGAGACAATTAGGAAGCAGCATGAAAGCCGAAGTACTCACCCAGTGGACAGCGGAAGATTCAGCGGAACTGTACGGAATACGGAACTGGGGCGCCGGCTATTTCGACATCTCCAGCAAAGGCAATGTTGTCGTAAATCCGCACAAGGCCAACCACGACATCCAGATTGACCTGCGGGAAGTGGTCCGGGACCTCCAGCGGAAGAATTTCAGCATGCCGGTCCTCCTGCGTTTCGCCGATATCCTCTCGTCCCAGATCCAGCTGCTGAACAACAGTTTTGTAAAGGCCATCAAAGAGGCCGATTACAAGGGCAGTTACCGCGCCGTTTACCCCATCAAGGTAAACCAGAAACAGCTGGTTATTGAGGATATCCTGGAATTCGGCCGCAAGTACCATCACGGGCTGGAAGCCGGAAGCAAAGCGGAACTTATCGCCGCCATCGGCAATATCAAAGACCCCGAAGCATTCATCATCTGCAACGGATACAAGGACGAGGAATTCATCGATCTCGCTCTCCACGGCCTCCTGATGGGACTCCAGACCTTCATCGTCCTGGAAATGCCCAGCGAGCTGCCCCTGGTAATCGAACGGGCCAGGCGCCTCGGCGTGCGCCCGCACCTCGGCGTGCGCGCCAAACTGTCAAGCCGCGCAGGCGGACACTGGGACTCGTCCGGCGGCGACAGGAGCAAGTTCGGACTGGACGTCTCGCAGATCGTTGACATGGTCGACGCGCTCCGCACCGCCGGAATGCTCGATTGCCTCCAAATGCTCCATTACCACCTTGGGAGCCAGATCTCTGATATCCGGAAAATCCGGACAGCGCTGCAGGAGGCATCCCGCCTGTACGTGGACCTTGTCAGCGAAGGCGCCCAAATGGGCATAATCAACGTCGGAGGGGGCCTCGCCGTTGATTACGACGGATCTCACACCAATTTCGCCTGCAGCAGGAACTACACAATGGAGGAGTATGCCGCCGACGTTGTTGAAGTGATCATGAACATGACGAACGAGGCGAACATACCGCACCCGATAATCGTAAGCGAGTCCGGCCGCGCGACTGTTGCACACCATTCGATCCTGATCTTTAATGTCCTCCATATAAGACGGTTCGAACCTCACAACATCCCCAAGAAACTGCCCCGCGGGGCCAACGAAATGCTCACAAACCTCATGGAAGTCGCCAACGGCCTTACCCCGCGAAACGCACAGGAGGCATACCATGACGCAGTTTATTACAGGGATGAAATACGCTCCATGTTCCGGCACGGCAATATCGCGCTTCGCCAGAGGGCCATGGCCGAAAACATCTTCTGGCACATTATCTGCAAGATAAGCGATTTCGGACTTAAGAGGAAATATGTTCCCGACGAAATGGCCGGACTTGAATCGGCAATTGCAGACGTTTACTACGGAAACTTCAGCCTGTTCCAGTCGCTCCCGGATTCCTGGGCCGTTGACCAGCTCTTTCCGGTAATGCCCATCCACCGCCTCAAGGAAATGCCGGAACACCAGGCGGTAATCGCCGATATAACCTGCGATTCCGACGGCAAGATCGACACTTTTACCGACCTTCATGACGTCAGGAACACAATCCCCCTCCACGACCTTACCAAGGACGAATATTATCTCGGAGCATTCCTTGTTGGCGCTTACCAGGAAACCCTGGGCGACATGCATAACCTGCTCGGGAATATCAACGTTCTCCACGTTCGCGTAAACAACAAGGGCAAAGTCGAATACGTGAGGGAGGTCCCTGGCGACAGCGTGGCCGAAGTCCTTTCGTTCGTTGAATACAATCCCAAAAAACTGCTTAAGCACGTGCGCAAAATAGCAAACCGCGCCCTGCGATCTGGCAGAATAACACTAAAACAGAAACGTGGCATTCTCAGGGCCTTTGACGTCGGCATGGCCGGCTACACCTATTTCGAGAAATAAATGAAAACCCAACACCACTTCCTTAATATCCCGGCAAAGGCGGCCCGCGACCCGAAGGCGCCTTATGCCGTCCTCCCGCTTCCCTACGAAAAAACCGTATCATACGGAACAGGAACCGCCCGCGGCCCGGCCGCCATCCTGCATGCCAGCCAGGCAGTCGAGGATTATGACGAGGAACTCGAAGTTCCGGTAAACCTGGCAGTTGAAACGCTGAAAGCGCCCTCCTTCAAGGGGCTTACCGACACCAGGGCCCTTGCGGTAATCAAGGCTGCAGCGTTACCGGTCATGAAAGCCGGCCGTTTTCTCCTGTCACTGGGAGGCGAACATACCATCACCGGCCCGCTGGCGGCCGCCGCCAGGGAGGCGTTCGGGAACATCAGCATCCTCCATGTAGACGCACATCCCGACCTTCGCGACAAATTCAGCGGAACAAAACTCTCGCACGGCTGTGTACTGCGAAGGGCCAGGGAAATGGGAATATCAACTACTCACGTTGGAATCAGGAGCTGTTCACAGGAAGAAGCCTCTTACATCAAGAAAGAGAACATTCCCGTGTTCTGGGCAAAAGACATTTGCACGTCGCAGGACACAAAGTGGATGGATAACGTAATCCGGAAACTCGGGAACAAGGTTTATTTGAGCGTTGATATCGACGGCCTGGACTGCGCTCTGATCCAGGGCACCGGCACGCCCGAACCCGGAGGAATGTCCTGGTACCAGCTTACAGCCCTGATCCGCAAGGTCATGTCCAGAAAACATGTGGTTGCCGCTGATATTGTCGAAACAGCACCAATGCCCGGCTCACAGGTAAGCGAATTCGTGGCAGCACGCCTCGGCCTCAAAATCCTCCTCTGCCACTCCATGTCCGCGAAACGTAACTGATCCATGACTTAGCCGTAGCCGCAGGCAAACACCCGGACTCTTTTTTTCCGCCCCCAACTCTTCACTTCTTGTACTTTAATAACAGGGATCGTAATCCTGATCATAATCTTAATCATAATCGTAATCTCCCTCACCCCAAGGATGATTATGAGCACGATTATGATTAAGATTACGGAGAAAACACGGCACGCATTTCGGCGTTCCCTGCGGAATGATTTCGCGTCAGGCTACTCGCATCACTTCTTTCTTGCCCTGTACCGCGTTATGAGTTCGTTGGTCGAACCATCATGCTTCAACACAGGCGCAGGCTTCGGAACCAGCTCCTCAAGGACCTTCCCGGCAAGAACCTTGCCGAGCTGAACCCCCCACTGGTCAAAAGAATAAACATCCCAGATTACACCCTGGACAAAAACCTTGTGTTCATACAGAGCGGTGAGCGCGCCAAGAACTCGAGGGGTCAACTCATCCGCCATTATCGTGTTGGTGGGCCTGTTGCCTTCAAAAGTCTTATGGGCAACCAGCGTTCCCCTGATTCCTTCAGCCATGACCTCCTTGGCCGTCTTCCCGAAGGCCAGCGCCTCAGTCTGGGCAAAGAAATTAGCCATGAGTTTATCATGATGGTCGCCAAGCGGATTCCGCGACCTGCAGAATCCGATGAAATCAGCCGGTATCAATTTCGTGCCCTGGTGGATCAACTGGTAAAAAGCATGCTGCCCGTTGGTGCCGGGTTCGCCCCAGATCACCGGACCGGTCTGGTAATTAACCCTGTTGCCCTGTTTGTCGATATACTTGCCATTGCTCTCCATGTCAACCTGCTGCAGATGGGCTGCAAACCTGTGAAGATACTGGTCATAAGGAAGGATCGCGTGCGTCTCGGAATGGAAGAAATTATTGTACCAGATGCCGAGCATTCCAAGCATTATCGGCATGTTCTTGTCAAACGGCGCCTCTGCAAAATGACGGTCCATGGCATGGAAACCGTCCAGCATCGAAAAGAAATTCTCCGGCCCTATCCCAACCATCAGCGGCAGGCCTATCGCCGAACATAGCGAATATCGGCCGCCTACCCAGTCCCAGAATCCGAACATGTTGGCCTTGTCTATGCCGAACTTCTCAACTTCTTCAGTGTTTGTGGAAACCGCGACAAAATGTTTTGCCACGGCGGCACGGTCCTTCAATACGGCCAGGACCCACTCACGCGCCGTGTTGGCATTCGTCATCGTCTCCTGCGTTGTAAAGGTCTTTGAGGCAACTATGAAAAGCGTCTCGGCTGGGTCCATCCCGAGAGTCTGCTCGGCAAAATGGGTGCCGTCCACGTTTGACACAAAACGAACGATAAGACTGCGATTACTGAAAGACTTCAGCGCCTCGTAGGCCATTGCCGGTCCTAGATCGGAACCGCCAATCCCTATGTTTACGATATTGCGGATCCTCTTTCCCGTAAATCCTTTCCACTCACCGGAAGCTACCCGCTTTGAGAAATCAGCCATTTTCTCAAGCACGGCATTGACCTCGGGCATTACGTCTTTTCCGCCGGCAAATACCGGCACGTTGGAGCGGTTCCTCAGGGCCACATGAAGAACCTGCCTTTTCTCCGTTTCGTTGATAGCCTTGCCGGAAAACATGTCATCTATGGCCTGGCGCATTCCGCAGGCAGTCACAAGGGTCACAAACCTTTCAACCGTCTCATTTGTGATCCTGTTCTTGGAATAATCGAGATAAAGGCCGGCCGCCTCCACGGTCATCCGCCTTCCGCGATTCGGGTCGTTTATAAACAGATCCCTCAGGTGAATCGTCCGGATGGACTCAAAATGTTTCTGCAGAGATTTCCATTCAGCCATGTCAGTCAGTTTCTGTTTATTGCCAGTCATATTCTCATCTCCCAAAACACCGCTTTATAAATAAACATGCTCTAAACTGCAACTTTGGCCGAAACTGCAGAAAAAAACAAGCGCCCCGTACCGCTTTCTGCGGCAAGGGCGCCTGTCGTGCAGTCAATTCAATATCAGCGCTGTTAGAGGGCAGCAGGAGCTTTCTTCTTTCCTTCGCCCTTCTTCTTCCCTTCGGCCTTTGCCTTGGGCTTCGCAATCTGGCCCTGAACTGCCAGGGTTGATTTTCCGTCAGTTTCCTTCAAATTGCCTTTCGCTTCAATTTCCTGGCCGTCAAGTGCAGCGCAATCCTGGGAGAAACCAGTCATATCGACATTATAAACTGTTCCCGATTTCGTGGTGATTGTCATCCCGGTGACTTCGCCCTTATCGTTCTTCACCAGGGCCAGCGTCCCGCTCACCGAAGTGGCGCTCTTGCCGCCTTCCTTCTTTGCCCCGCCTTTTGCCATGACATCCGTCGAAACCATTGCCACTGCAAATACCGCAACCATCAGACCCAATAATGCTTTCTTCATTTCTGTTTCTCCTTGTTAACTGTTACTTATTTCTGCACACATTTAAAAAACATAAATTTCCGACTCCAAATTGATTACCCCGTCACCTCCTTGTTTGTAAACCTTTAAGTATAAACCGTAATTCTGTCTTTTAATTTTAACGTTTGGATCCCGATTATTATTGTATTCACAGCAGTGCTTTCATTATCAACAAAACAGGGCAGTTTCAATTCCGAATGAATCTCATAATCAACAATATTGAAGGACTCATAAGACTCGGCTTGATTGAACGGTCAAACCTGCTAATTTAAGGGCAGAAAAGAGGTTTCTCCATGCGAATCAGACATTTGGCGCTTCTGCTTACACTGGCTACCATTTCAAGTATTGCCTTTACCGGCGAAACAACCGCTGATAAGGACGGATGGCAGTCGCTCTTCGACGGTAAATCCCTGGGCAAATGGAAACCGGCCGCTTTTTCAGACAACGGCAGAATCGAGATTAAAGACGGAACAATAGCCATAGGAACCGGCAAACCAATGGCCGGAATCACCTGGACCAACGAACCGCCCGCGCGGATGGATTACGAGCTGGAACTGGAAGCAATGCGCACCGATGGAGAAGATTTCTTCTGCGGACTCACCTTTCCCTTCAAAACAAACTCCTGTACCCTTGTAGTCGGAGGCTGGGGCGGAACAGTGGTGGGACTCTCCAGCATCGACTATGCCGACGCGTCCCAGAACGAGACAACAGCCACCATGACCTTTGAAAACAAACGCTGGTACACCATACGCGTGAAAGTCACAAAGGACAAAATCGAGGCATGGATTGACAAGAAAAAGATTGTGGATGTTGAAATTGCGAACCGGAAACTTTCCGTGCGCTGGGAAATTGAAGCCTGCATACCGCTAGGCATAGCCACGTGGAACACCGCATCGGCAATTCGCAACATCCGGTTCCGGAAGTCATCCAATTGACTTAATTACAGTGGAGAAATGTCAGTATGAGAATAACCCGGATACTTGCATTGATTCTACTGGCAACCGCCCTTTCCTCCTGTATAACTTTCGAGGGACAGAACCTGGCATACCGCTACGACAGGGAGAACGACCGCCTTCTCATCTTTCAGGTCTATGAAAACATTTACTGTACCGGGAACAGCACAAACCCGGCGAACATTGCTGCCGTCCCAACGGAAACCGAGATCAGGGAAATTGATTCCGTCATGAAAGGGCAGCGGACATTTTTCTTCGCCAACTGGATCTTCGAATACAACCGCGAAGAAACTGCCACAAACCTTGAGAAGATGAAAAAAGAACTCCAGGAAACCAATTCTGCGGAAAAAGGCCGGCTTGACGCCTCGATTGCGCTTGTCGAACAGATGATCACTTCCATCTCGGTCACAAACGGCGGCTTCTACATGGACAGCCGCGGCAGGCTTTGCGGTTACCAGTATGTCACAATCTCACACGTGTCAAAACTGCTCCCGAAGGTAAACAGGCTGGTCAGCCTTTACACGCAGGATCAACTGTCAACGACAAACATCACGGGTGAACTGGAACGGAAACGGATCGAAGACGCCTTGAAAGATGGAAAATGGATACGGCTGGAAGGCAACCGGCTCCGCATAACATGGGTCACGGACAAAGATATCTCCGAAGACTTCAGGCAGGACCGGGAGAAGAAGGAGGGATTAATAGCCGGCATTGCCACCAACATCGCGGTGGAATACCAAAAACCGCTGGCCACGATCACCATCGGACAGGAAAACCAGCGAGTGACGGAACTTTCATCTCCCTCAACTTCCGCGCCTTTTACAAACCTTGTAGAGTATGTCCAAAAGGCCTACGGGACAAAAAAGAAGGTCCGTATTGACAGGCTGCGCAGCAAGTTCCTTGCTGCCGGCAGGATACCGGAATAAGGCCGCTCCTTTAGTGTACTTCTCCCACCTTCACGATAACCAGGCACGCCGGCTTGCTGGCGACATCCTGCTTGGCAGGTGACGACAGGGGGCATACCTGCTCAACAGTTGAATAACTGGAACCCAGGTAATCGTTGAGTTCGCTCAATGACCGTCCGTCGTCGCAGTCACGCACGATAAACGCCTTGTGGAAAATCTTTCTTCCGTAAACCATATGCGTAATCCTTTCAGGTTAAAGGTACCACTTGCTGGACTTATTACAAGATTATCAGGAATAATTTCGAGTTTGCAGGAGATCGGTCTTGTGGGACTACGAAGGACATCCCGCTCTGGAGCGGGATGGTCGGGGCGAAGGGATTTGAACCCTTGACCTTCAGCGCCCAAGGCTGACGCGCTACCAGGCTGCGCTACACCCCGAAAGAAATTGTACAAGAGACATAGCCTGCTTCATCTCGTTTCGCCCATCAGCTATGTATCTTCTTATTGAACGTCTGCTCTTTGTCTTCTTAATCACAGATTCCAGCTGCATGGCCTGTGTGCGTCCTGCCACACTCTGCAGGAACTCAATCTTCCAATCCATAACACCTCTGGTAGAGGAAGTCTTACCATCCAGATGCCACTTGGCACGCTGTCTTATATCACCCGTCTGGCCGATATAGTACTTATTGCGTTCCAGACTATACAATATATAAACCCAGTATTTCATCCCGGCGCCCAATGTCCCGACTCTCCAGAGGTCGGGACGCTACCAGGCTGCGCTACACCCCGAAAGAAACGCGAGGAACCTACCCAAAAAGAAACAATCACTCAAGCATTTACACTACTCTCTTAAGGACCGGATAAATAATAATCGTTTTATTCCTTGCGGGCTTCACAGCCGGATGGCTAAATTAGCCGTCAGTTGGTCTGCTAACCCCGTATTTCTTCAACAACTGCTTGCCACACAGGCAACTGTATATCTCAAGAAAAAAGGAGTTATATCATGAAAAAGCTGTCAGTGCTGTCAGTCCTATTCTTTACCGCGTTGTCCGCAAACGCAAACGTGACCCTGCACGGAATCTTTACGGACCACATGGTCATCCAGCGCGATAAACCCGTATCGATATTCGGCCAGGCCGAACCTGGCGAGAAAGTTGCCGTTTCTTTCGCCGGCCAGGATAAATCGGCAATCACCGGCAAGGACGGCAGGTGGAGCGTCAAACTCGCCGCGATGAAAGCCTGCACAAATTCAGCAGCAATGACTATTGAAGGCAAAAACAAGATCACTCTCGCCGATATTGTCATCGGAGATGTCTGGGTCTGCAGCGGCCAGTCAAACATGGAGTTCGGCCTGGGAGGATGCAACAGGAAAGAGGATATCGAACAGGCAAACTTCCCATTGATGAGGCAGTTCCACCAGTCTCAGCGTGCTTCTCCCTATCCTCTCAGCGATGCAAGAAACAGCTGGACGGCGTGCACTCCCCAGTCAGCTCCAGGCTTCACCGCCGTGGGCTTTTATTTCGGCCGGAAAATCCACCAGGAGACCGGTATACCGGTCGGCCTGATCAAAACAGCCTGGGGCGGCACGAAAATAGAGCCCTGGGTTTCACCGGACGGGCTGGCGTCTGTCGCCGAACTGGCCCAGGAACGGGCAAACTTGGAAAAGCAGGTTAATGAATACAGGGAAAGAATGCTGTCCAGTCTTAGCCAGCTTGAAACCTATATAGCGGCCGCCCGCAAAGCCCTCGCCGATAAGACCGACCTGCCGGTCTTCCCTGAAATGCCGCGACAGCCCGGCGGCGGAAGCGGAGACTGGCACGCCCTGTATAATGGAATGATTAATCCGTATATCCAGTTCCCCATCAAGGGCGCAATCTGGTACCAGGGCGAATCCAACGGGGGCGAGGGAGACAGTTATTTTTACAAGAAACAGGCCCTGATCGGCGGCTGGCGCAAGGCCTGGAACATCGGCCCTTTCCCTTTCTACTTCGTCCAGCTGGCCAATTACCAGAATCCCAACAACAACCCTGAAGGCGGTGACGGCTGGGCAAAAGTCCGCATGGCCCAGAGCAAAACACTCACCATCCCTAACACTGGCATGGCAGTGGCCATTGATCTTGCTGACATCGGCAATCCCGGTGACATCCATCCAAAGAACAAGAAGGACGTCGGAGAGCGAATGGCTCTCTGGTCGCTTGCAAAAGATTATGGGAAGAAGGATCTCGTTTACAGCGGTCCGCTTTACAGGGAAATGAAGATTGAAGGCGATAAAATCCGGCTGGTTTTCGACAATGTCGGCTCGGGGCTGACAGTCGCAACAAAGAAAGGTTATGATCCTATAGTCAAGGATCCGCAGTGTAAACTGCAGAAGTTTGCAATTGCCGGCGAGGACAAGAAATGGGTATGGGCTGACGCCGTTACCGATGGCAAAACAGTGGTCGTATCTTCGCCCAGCGTGCCCAAACCTGTGGCTGTCCGTTACGCATTCTCAATGAACCCGGACGGCTGCAACCTTTACAACAACGAAGGCCTGCCCGCCTCCCCGTTCCGCACTGACGAATGGTAAGAAGACAGGCATTCCTGAAACAAAAAAGGCCTCCCGGAAGCGGGAGGCCTTTTTAATTGCAGTGTCAGTCTTTCAGTTCGCGAACCCAGATGTTCCTGAAAACAACCGGATTGCCATGGTCCTGGAGCTGGATGGGTCCCTTGTCGCCGTGCGGTTCATAGCCAGAAATCGAATGGGACCCCCGCCAGCTTGTGCCGCCTGAGAGTTCAACGTGATCATGAATCAGCACGCCATTATGGAACACTGTAAAGGTTGCCCTTTTCACAACCTTACCATTCTCAAAAACAGGGCGGTGAAACACTATGTCATAGGTCTGCCACTCGCCCGGTTTACGGCTTGCATTAACCTGCGGAGGCTTCCGGCCATAGAGAGCACCCGCCTGGCCATCGGGATAGGTTTTGTTTTCGTAAGAATCGAGAACCTGGACCTCGTACCGGCCCATAAGAAAGACTCCGCTGTTGCCGCGGCCCTGCCCGGAACCTTCCACTTTTTGCGGTGTGGCAAACTCAACATGCAGCTGGCAGGATCCAAATTCCTGCTTGGACTGGATCATACCCGAACCCTTGACCGGCCTCATTGCCCCGTCTTTCATCTCCCATTTGGTCGGCGATTTGTCAGTAGCACTCCATTTTGACATATCAGTTCCGTCAAACAGCACAACAGCATCCGAGGGCGCCCGGCCGGCTTTCTCCTGCGTACTTTCCGTGGCGGAAGCAACAACCTGGGGCTGTGGCAGCACCGCAGGGTCCTCCTCGTGGACCGTGATCCCGTCAATGCTCATGTATGGAATCTCGTTTGTCTTTCCCTTGTCATCAACCTTCTTTACAGTCCACTCCTTGATGACCGGTTTTTCGAAGTCGGCTTCAGCCTGGGATACAAACGCCATGGCAAATACAGAACAAACAGCGCCGGACAATAACCTGAGATTCATAATCATTTCTCCCTTTACCAACATTACAGCTAAACTCACAACACCTGGCAACAACCTCTGCACTAAGCCGAAAAACTCTATCAGAGCCGCGGCTTACAGCAAGGCTTTTGTCCTATAGCCATGGTGGCCGGCTGCTCCCCGGCAAGAACGTTCGAAGACGATGACAATAGCGCTAGCTTCTTTTCTCTTCGCCAACCCTTGATTTCAATCTCTCGTTTTCTTGCCAAAGACTCGTCGGGAAATTCCTGCGCAAAAATCATTATTACCGGTCTGCGTATACACGTCCAATGAGCCGCTTTTCCCGCATTATGTAACTTAAGGCGGTTCTCAAGGTTGTTGGTTATACCGACATAGAGTGAAAGGTCTTTACACTGAAGTATGTATGTGTACCATTTTGTAAAGAATTCTGTCCGTTTATTTGGACTCACGACTGATGCCCTTCGTCACATAGTTCCTCAGGGTCATTCCTCGAATGGCTCGCCATGACGAGCATGGACTCTTGCGCCATGCGAGGAATGGTGGTGGGGGAAGGATTCGAACCCTCGAAGGCGTTAGCCAGCAGATTTACAGTCTGCCCTCGTTGGCCACTTGAGTACCCCACCAAGAGAGATGCGGGCGACATTGTGCATACAGGCAATACTACAGGCAAGAAAAATTTCCTAGGCCAATTAATGCAGAAAGCCCCATGACTGACAGCATATATCCCAAAAGAAGATAATCAGCAGAAACAAGTATCCTGGAAACTTGTTTTCCATACTATCCAATGATAGTATGGAAATACGTAACATATTAACCATCGTCTATTGGTCGAGAACAGATGTCGCTAAACGACAGAATAGCACAGATATTCTTAGCCTGCCCGTCCTGCAGCGTCAAAGTGGACATGCAGAAGCCTATAGGCATCTTTACGTGCCAACGCTGTGGTTGTACATTTCGTCATAATTGGCTGGCATGGGGCATAGCAGTGGCAGCAGCCTGCATTATAGGCAAGATTCTCAGCGTACAACATTGCCGAAGCTTCCCCGTCTACTGGTGTCTTTGCATAATTCCGGCAGTTATAATAATTATCCGCATGAAGCCGTTCTCGGTGATCAATGAAGGCACGGTAGTTGTGTCATTGGAAAGACGACTTGCGATTCTATCGAAATTGGGATTCAAACTGGCCCCTGCATTCAATGTAGATGAACTGCTCAAATCTTTCCCAAGGAAGAGTTACGAAGAAAGCGGATTTGACCTGGCCTTGATCGGACTCGGCATGACGGAGCAAGGCAAACTGCGGCGGAACCATTGCGAAAACCTCCGGTTATTTGACACAGAATGCATAAACAACACCGGGGATTATTCGAGAATCGCGCGGGATATGATGGGAATTACCCAAGGCTCCCTGGTGCTAGAAAACATCCAGGACGAGGTCGACAATGATAACCGTACGGCATGGCTGGCCTTTGATTTCAAGGGAGAACGTATCAAGATTGATTGCGAGGTTAATGATAACCGGGTTGATGCCTCTATTTTCACCATATTCACCGAGCTTCTGGATGAGGCAGATCCCGAAAAGACCTTCGTGGTCTACAATGCATTCGGATTGAATACGCTTATAGGTTGTGTAACCAAGGAACAGCTTGAAATACTGAACGAGCATGAACTTCATTTCAGTCCTTTAACATAAAACGGGTAGAACGAGACGGACGGTAAACGACGGCAGCTAACTGTTCGAAAATGCAGGAAAGCCAGATGCAAATTGACGGAGCTACAGTTCTGTTTGTTGCGATATTACTAGGACCATTCGTCTTGTTCCTGCTGTTCATGATATGGCGCAATCGTAGCGCCTACATGAGCAGGAAGAACTACGAACAGAGACTGTGTAACCCGGATTATTCTATCTTTCCGATGATTTACGATTGCGAACCTCCCGAGAGCCTTCAGACCCTTTATGCAAACAAGAAAGAAATAGTAAGACGGAATTTCTGGATAACTGATCCCATAAGAATGTTCGTAGCGACCTACCAGCCGGCAGATACAAAGGCATGCAAGGAACAAGGCGCCGAAGGAACGAATGATTTTGCATTTGCAAATGACGGTGAAGACAATCTCTACATAATAAATCCAAGAAAGAAAGATCCACCTGTATTGCGTTTTCTAGGCAAAACAAGCCGCAGCGAGGTCATCTGCTCCAGACTAAGCGATTTCCAGAAGGCTGCCAGGATAAAAGACGAAGACAGCGATCAGCTGGCACCTATTCCGAAAGCAGAATCCGGTATTTTGCCTCCCGTTATCAGAGACGAAAATGAAGCCAATCGCATATCTGTTCAAGTCCTCGGAAGAGTCGTTGCCTTTTTCGTCTATTCGCTGATCCCGCTTGTTATCTCAGCCAGCGTTATGCTCATGGGCAATTCGTTATGGAAAGGTGACACGTCGACCATAATCGGTGTTGCTACTTTTCTAGTATGCGAACTGATCCTTGCAGTAATCATCGCAAAAGGATGGCTTCGTTCCGCAAGAAACGTTTTCAGGCCGGGCATTTCATTCTCCGAAGAACAGTTTGATTTTGTCGCAAATTTAGTGGCGCTGGGCTCTCTCGTCCTGGCCAGTGGTGAAAGCGGTAACATCTTCCGGTGGCTGCTGAATGCTGCAGTCTTAATTTGTGTGCTGGTATTCTTTATCACAAAATCACTACTAATGAGAAGAGTCAGGTACAAGATCCTGGCAGGAGGCGTGGTTTCTGTTGGACAATTCTTCCTGCCAGACATAGCAGGCTTCTTTACAAATTTCCTGCATTTCTTTAAATAAACAGCCTTGAGGCCCAGCTTACCCTATATTACGCGATCTTCAGCCTTTTATTACCCCAAGGGGTTTTAACCTGGTGACAACTTCAACGAGGTCAGACTGGGCGGAAATCACATCGTCAATGTTCTTGTAAGCCTGCGGGGCTTCACTGAGATCCAGTTCACCGCGACGCCCCTTGCTCCAACGGCCGAAAACAATTCCTGCCATCGCCTTGTCACACTCTTCAACACTCAGCCGCCTGCACGCTTCGTTCCGCCCCATCGCCCTGCCCGCCCCGTGCGAACAGGACATGAATGATTCAGGATTCCCAAGTCCGCGCACAATATAAGACGGCGTCCCCATCGACCCTGGAATGATACCCATCTGGCCCTTGTTCGCCGATGTCGCGCCCTTCCTGTGAACCAGCACCTCCCGGCCAAAATGCCTCTCAACAGCACAGTAATTATGATGAATGTTTATTTCCTGGCCAATGCGACAGTGCGCACGGCGGCACACAATCTGCGAGAAACGCTCCATCATGAGTTCCCTGTTCTTCGCCGCAAACCTCAGCGCAAAACTCATCGCGGCAAGATATTCTCCGGCCTCTGAACTGTTACGCGGCAGCCAGGCAAGATCTTTAGACGTCAACTCCACATCAGACTTCTCGCACAATCTCTGGGCAGCGTGATTATAGTATTCCGCTATCTTAAGCCCGAAGTTGCGGCTTCCGCTGTGAACCATCAGCCAGACAAGACCGTCATCCCCTGCCTGTATTTCTATGAAATGGTTCCCGCCTCCCAGCGTGCCGAGCTGGCGTTTCGCCGATTCAAGCTCCTGCCTGACCGGGGAACATTCCACCGGGGCAGTCTTCCATCCAGCCCAGTCCTGCGGCTGCTTATGATGCTCAAAACCGACCGGAATGACCCCGCGTGCCTCACCCATGATCTCCTTGATCAGACTGGTCTTCATGTCGCGCGCATCAAGATCAGTTTCCACCGCAAGCATGCCGCAGCCGATATCCACTCCCACTGCATTCGGAATGACCGCGTCCAGGCATCCAATCACGCCGCCTATCGGCATTCCGTATCCGACATGGCAGTCCGGCATTAGAGCAACATGCTTGTAGGTGACATTAAGCCCCGCAAGATTCTCAGCCTGCTCAAGGGCGCCGGGTTCAACCGTCTTGCACCAGGACTTTATCGGTATCCGGGTATCTGTTCGTTCCCATTCCATAAGTCGTCATTCTCTTTGGTCAAGTCCTGATTTAAAGTTGTCACAGTTTTCTTCTTCTGTTGTAGGAGCCCGACTCCGTTCGGGCGATTCTTTCTCCGGATCGCGCGGACGGAGCCGCGCTCCTACATTTTTCACTGTCGTCCTCATTCTGAATTCTGGCTCATCACTTACCACTCCCTTCCCTCACTTATCCTTGATCTTCTCGAATTCCCCGGCAAACACCTCTGCAGTTTTCGGAGACTCCAGGACCACAAGATTCTCATAATTTATAGTCGATGCAGGGACAGTGTAATTGTAGGAACCGGTCAGAATACACTTCCGGTCAATAACCATGAACTTGTTGTGCATGGAGCCATGCTCATCTGCAAACTTTATCGGGAGACATTTGACGCCATGTTTCCTGAGATATGTAATTGAATCCGCCATGGCTTCGAGGTCTTCCTGCCGGGCATCATACTTCACCGTCACCCGCACACCGCGTTTTACCGCACCCACAAGGGCGGCATTTATGTTCCTGCGCGTCAGGCTGTATATCGCCACCAGGATCTCGTTTGTGGCTCCGTTAACCTCCCTGATCAGCAATGGTTCACAGTCTTTATTGAACGCACTCCTGACCGCGGCAGCTGGCGTACTCTGCCCGTCTGCCGGATTATCCCACCGGAAAGCCAGAAAACCAGCCGATATCCCCAGAACAACCAGAATCAATGCGACATTCCGCCTTTTCGAGCCTTTCAGATTTGGATTGTCGAAATAGTTCATTTCCTATAAATTAACGCCCTTTCATGAAAAAGTCATTGAAATACAGATCTGTGCTTGCCGATGCTAGGCGCGTAATCGTCAAGATCGGCAGCCGTGTTATTGTCCAGAAGACAGGTCGTCCCGATATCCGGCGTATCAGGGGACTGGTCCGCGAGATAGCACTTCTGCAACGGGCTGGCTATGAAGTTGTTGTGGTTACTTCCGGTGCGATAGGAGCCGGCATGGAAGCACTTGGAATGAAAGACCGGCCCACCGCGTTGCCGGACCTCCAGATGGCCGCAGCTGTCGGCCAGTCGAGACTGATGTCGCGTTATGACGCCCTCTTTTCCGCCGTCGGCTGCAAGATCGGGCAGGTACTCCTGACTCACGACGATTTTTACCATAAGATCCGGCTGACCAACGCACGCCGGACCATGGAAAGCATGATAAGGCACCGGATAATCCCGATCGTGAACGAGAACGATGTCACAGCCGACGAGGAAATCAAAGCCGCCCTGGCGCTGGGCGACAACGACCTGCTCGCATCGCTTCTCGCAAAACTTATCAGGGCTGATCTGCTGATCATGCTGACCACGGTTGACGGCCTGAGGCTCAGCGGAAAGAACGGAAGAACAAGCAGGGTAAGGTACCTGGAAAACATCAACAGGAGCACGTATGCCCTCGTCACGGGCAGCAAATCAAAACTTTCAAAAGGCGGAATGGCCTCCAAGCTGAGGGCCGCTGAATCCACATCAAAAGCCGGCTGCTCCGCGCTGATCGCTAACGGCCGGCAGAACGGCGTCCTGATGAAGGCCATGAAGGGCCAGGACGTAGGCACGCTTGTTGTTGCGTCTGCGCTCTGATTCCAGGGGATCCAATCATGAACCTTCACGACGAAATGATTGCCACGGGTGACCGCGCAGTCACCGCCGCACACGAACTCCTGCTGCTCAGTTCACGCAGGAAGAACTCCATTCTCCAGTCAATGGCTGACGAACTCGAGGCGCGCAGGGCCCAATTAAAGGAAGCCAACCGTAAAGACACGGAAGAAGCCTCAGCTGCAGGAATGCCCCCGGCCATGCTTGACCGCCTCATTCTCTCAGACAGCCGTATTGACAGCATGATCCACGGTATAAGGGCCATTGTCGGCCTCAAGGACCCGATAGGCACAAGGATCAGCCGCTGGATCAGGCCGAACGGGCTGGAAATAGTCAAACGGCGTGTCCCGATCGGCGTGATAGCAATAATTTACGAGTCGCGCCCGAATGTAACCGCCGATACCGCCGTACTCTGCCTTAAAACTTCCAACGCCGTGATCCTGCGCGGCGGAAAAGAAGCGATGAATTCGAATATCGCCATAGCCGATGCCCTAGTTGCCGGCGGCAGCAAGCATGGCCTTCCCAAAGATGCCATCCAGCTCATCCGCACCACTGACAGGGAAGCCGTAAGGGAACTTGTCCAGCTGGAAGGCCGCGTAGATCTGGTGATTCCACGGGGAGGCGAGGCCCTCATCCGCGCCGTCACCGACCAGGCCCGTGTGCCCGTTATAAAGCACTACAAGGGCGTCTGCCACGTTTACGTTGACGAATCCGCCGACCAGGAAATGGCCATGAAGATCGCAGAGAATGCCAAGTGCCAGCGGCCGGGCGTCTGCAATGCCATGGAAAAACTGCTTATCCACGAGAAAATTGCCGCGGAATTCCTGCCAAAAATGGCGGTCAGGTTCCGTGATCTGAAGGTGGAACTCAGGGGCGACCCGGCAGCGCGGGAAATTGTGCCGTGGATAAAGGAAGCCAGAGAAGATGACTGGTACGCCGAGTACCTTGATCTCATCCTGACAATCAAGATCGTACCGTCGGTCAAGGCCGCAATTGACCACATCAACAAGTACGGCTCAAGGCACTCCGACGCCATAGTCACAGAATCAGAACCGGCGTGGAAACTGTTCATTAACGAGGTTGACTCCGCCGCTGTTTACGTCAATGCATCGACGAGATTCACCGACGGCGGCGAGTTCGGGATGGGCGCGGAAATAGGCATCAGTACTGACAAAATCCATGCCCGCGGACCGATGGGACTGGAAGAACTTACCACTTACAAATACGTGATTCAAGGTAGGGGCCAGATACGCTAGGAAGTATGCAGAAGAATACTTGGCCCCGCTCTTTTACAAGAAGAACAAACCCTTATTTGTCTTCAGGCGCTGATTTGCTGGGCACTGCCACGGGGGCCTCGCTCTGGATAACAACGGGAGCGGTAACCACGGCCGGAACAGGTTTCTTTGTTTCTTTGACTTCAACACCGGGAACTTCAACTTTGGCACGTTCGCCCGGCTTGCCGTATTTCCCATAACGCCTGCGCTCGGCATTCATATCCTCGAGTTTCAGGTCGTATTCCTTGGCAATCCATTTCCATTCAGAGGATGTAAACTTGAAGGTCGCATTCAGGGAGTTGATGAGCTCCATTATCTCAAGGGTATTGGCACGAGTGACATCGCTGCACCATTTGGATGTCCCTGCCAGTACCGCCGGGACATCTTTCTCGGTCCCAAGAATGAGTACCTTGCCTGGCTTTACCCCGAAAGCTTCACCGGATGAGTAATTCTCAAAAGTTGTCGGAACCCATTTTGCGGGGGTGGCATTCGGATCCCAGATGTAAAGGGACTGGCCAGTCTTCGCGCCTTTTTCGTTGTAGCATACGATCAACACGTCTTTCCTCAGTTTGGCCATATCAAAGCCCAACTGCACAATCGTGTAGTGTGATGGAAGAACCAGGAGAACCGTGTCCTTGGAGTCCGCCGCAGAAGCGACAGGAGAAGAGTTAAACAGACCCACTGCAACAAGCCCAACAACCAAGAAATAAATGCTCTTCCTGAACATAATACACCTCCCGGATAAAGATACGTGAAAATACCAATTTATTGCGTTTCTTTGGGAGATAATCGACCGTTAGGGCTATCCTGTCAACCTATTTTTTAAGAAGTTTCCTAAACTCAGCGGTAAGCAGAGGAACCACCTTAAACAGGTCACCAACAATGCCATACGTTGCCACTTTGAAGATGGGCGCCTCAGGATCCTTGTTTATGGCGACAATAATGTCGGACGCCGAAATTCCCGCCAGATGCTGTATCTGGCCGCTGATACCGCATGCAAAATAAATCTTTGGGCACACCGTTTTACCTGTCTGGCCGACCTGGTGAGAATATGGGATCCAGTTAGAATCAACGGCTGCCCTGGAAGCGCCAACTCCCGCACCCAGCACCGACGCCAGCTCTTTGAGAATCGCGAAGTTCTCGGGGTTCTGCATTCCCCTGCCGCCGGACACAATTATGTCAGCCTCGGCTATGTTTACGGTTGTTTCAGTCTCGGCCTCGTACTTGACCCGCCTGGACCGCGCTTTCAGGAGCGAAACGGCAATATCCTGGAGAAGAACCTCGCCCTTGCGGCCCGCATCGGCAACAGCCTCTTTCATAACCTTGTGCCGTACTGTGGCCATCTGGGGACGGTTGTTCGGGGTTATGATCGTCGCCATTATGTTGCCGCCGAACGCCGGACGGGTCTGCAGGAGATTTTTTGTCTCGGGATCAATAGCCAGCCCGGTGCAGTCAGCCGTGAGGCCGGCATTAACCGATACTGCCACGCGCGCGCACAGGCTCCTGCCAATCGTGGTTGCCCCGCAGAGCAGAACATTGGGCTTGTGCCTGTTTACCAGATCAATCAGGACAGCCGCGTAGGATTCATCCTGGAAATATGCAAGCTCGGGTTTGTCGACCACGTAGACTTTCCTGGCGCCGCGGGCAATAAGGTCCTGCGCCTTGTCCTTGATTCCGGAACCGACAAGAACAGCGCACAGGTCCATTCCAAGGCTCTCCGCAAGCTTCCGCCCCTCGCCAAGCAACTCGTATGTGACCGACTGGATCTTGTTTTCCGTCTGCTCGGCAAAAACCCATACATCCTTGTAGCCGCTCAAGTCGCGCGTCGTCCCAACATCCTTCTTCAGGTCAATCGCTTCAAAACGGCAAGCATCGAAACACGCACCGCAGATTGTACATTTCGCATAATCAATGCGCGCCAGCTTGTTTTCCACGACAATGGCGCCAAACGGACACGCCTTCACGCATAGATTACAGCCAACACACTTTTCATCGATGATCTTGATTGATGCTGCCATCTTTTACGTCCCCTACTTTGCTGCCGCAATTACAACATCCTTAAGACTTTCCGCAAGTTTCCTGACCATCTCTTCAGGCTCCCCGGTCAGTATCTGGCCACCCTGCCGCGGAGCAGGGGTGAATATCTTCACAACTTTGGTGGGAGATCCTTCCAGCCCTATCTTTGAGGACTCAGCTCCGAGATCCTGGGCCGTCCACTTCACTATCACTGCCTTCTTGGCGTTCATTTTACCCTTGAGGGACGCCAGCCTGGGTTCATTGATCTCCTTGACGACCGTCAGAACGCACGGAAGCGACGAATCAACATACTCATGCCCCTCCTCCAGCAGGCGCTGGGCAACGATATGCTTGTCATCCATCTCCTCGATCTTGCGCACGTATGTAATCTGCGGAAGGTCCAGGTGAGTCGCAATCCCGGGTCCAACCTGGGCCGTGTCGCCGTCGGAAGCCTGCTTGCCGCAGATAATGACACTGAAATCCCCGATTTTCCTGATAGCCAGGGCAAGTGTATAGCTGGTTGCCCAGGTATCACTGCCGGCAAATGCGCGGTCAGACAACAGTATCCCCTTGTCAACACCCATTGAAATCACTTCGCGCAGAGCGGTCTCGGCCTGCGGGGGCCCCATGGTCAGCGCAGTAACCGTGCCGCCGTGCTTCTCCTTCAGGCGCAGGGATTCTTCTACAGCGTACATGTCAAAAGGATTCACGATGGATGTCACACCCTCACGCATGAGGGTGTTGGTCTTCGGATCTATTTTGACATCCGTCGTATCAGGAACCTGTTTTATGCATACTATAATGTGCATTCTTTTCCCCAAAACTAAGCGGTCCGGAACCGCGAAAAGCACGTACTATAGAAATCGCGCTTTTATTTGCAAGGACGATTTTATCTAAATTTTCCGGGGCAGTATTGATAACCCTGTCAGCTTGCGCAGTTCGTCCACAAGCATAACGGCAATCCCTTCAAGCTTTTCCGCCAGTAAAGGCGACAACTCGCTCCCAGGCCCTGTAAATGAGGGAATAACGCCAAAGAGAAACACTTCCCGGGGACATTTCCCGCGCATCTCTGAAACAAGAAGCATTTCCTGCACACCGGCCTGGTGAGGAGATGTCTTGACCGGCATCCGCTTCAGCATGAAATCCTCTTTGCCATACCGCAGCAATGTGCCCGGCTCGCCTTCCGCCTGGACTGCATCCACAATATAAACCCGGTCCGCATCTTCCATCTTATGGGTTGCCGCTAAACCCATTGTGCCGGCATCAAAAAGCTCGATGCTGCCGGGAATAATGAAGTTCCGCTCAAGATGGCGGACAAAATGAACGCCAAACCCCTCATCGGAAAGAAGCAGATTACCTGCGCCGAGAATAAGGATTTTCATCCGGTTATATGACTTTAACCCTGGTAATTTCCCTGCCTTCGGGATCGACTGCATGCACGGCACAGGCTATGCACGGATCAAACGAATGAATTGTCCGCAGAAGCTCCAGCGGCTTCTCCGCCTGGGCGACTGGATTGCCAACCAGCGATGCTTCGTAGGGGCCCATCACGCCTTTCTCATCACGCGGAGAAGCATTCCAGGTGCTCGGCACCACCGCCTGGTAATTCTCAATCTTCCTGTCCTTGAAGACAATCCAGTGCGAAAGTGTTCCGCGCGGCGCCTCATGAAAGCCCACGCCCCGGAATTCACCCTTTGGAATCTGGACATTATTGGCGTATGTCTGGTCGCCGGACGCGATATTCTCGACCAGCTTATCGAGCTGTTCCAGCGAGATATCAGCCATGACACAGGCCCTCATGCCGCGGGCAAGCTGCCTGCCCATTGTCGAGTGGTAGTCATCCATGCCGATGCCAAGACTGGCATTAGCCTCATCGACCAGCTTCTTCACGCGGCTGTTCCCGGCGGAATAACAGGCCAGCACCATGGCCAGGGGTCCGACCTGATACGGCTGACCAGCGAAACGCGGCGCCTTGCACCAGGAATACTTGCCGTCAGCCTTGAAGTCGGCATATGCGGACTTGGTTTCACCCTTCCACGGATGCAATGATGCATTGCCGTCATACCAGGCGTGCGCAACCGACTCCTGGATGCCGTTGATAAGTTCCTCGTCGTTGTGACTGGTTACAGGCCGCATCTTCTGCAGGTCACCACCAGCGATGATTCCGCCCGGAAGGGTGAATTTCGAATTCGCGGTATCTTCCGAAAACTCGGGCACTGCCAGGTAGTTCTTTACCCCTGCCCCGTACTTGAACCAGTCCTTGTAGGCGCCGGCTATTGCAAGCAGGTCCGGATAGTAAACCTGGCGGACAAAATCGCGGGTTTCTTCCATCAGCGTGCGCATGAAAGCCAGGCGCTCCATGTTGATGGTGGCCAGGTTATCGATGTTGATGGCAGTGGCAACACCGCCGACAACCATGTTCTGTATGTGCGGGTTCTTACCACCAACAATGGCCTGGACCTGTGCCGCCTTCCTCTGGTAATCCAAAGCCTTGAGATAATGCGCCACAGCCATCAGGTTGACTTCAGGGGGAAGTTTCATCGCGGGGTGCCCCCAGTAGCCGGACGAGAAAATGCCGAGCTTTCCTCCTGCCGCAAAACTCTTCAGCTTGTCCTGGACCGCCTTGAATTCAGTCTCACTGTTGCCGGGCCAGTCGGATATGCCCTGCGCTATCTGCGCGGTTCTTTTCGGGTCAGCCTTGAGGGCGGAAAGTACATCGATCCAGTCGAGCGCCGAAAGATGGTAGAAATGCACAATGTGGTCCTGGAGGGAATGCTGGGACATGATGATATTGCGGATATAATTCGCGTTCATCGGCACGGCCGCCTTGAGCGCGTTTTCCACCGCGCGGATTGATGCTATGGCATGTACAGTGGTGCAGACACCACAAATGCGCTGGGCAAAGATCCACGCGTCCTGCGGTTCCTTTCCCTTCAGTATGACCTCAAGCCCGCGCCACATCTGGGCGGATGACCAGGCGTTGGACACATGGTCGCCGTCAACCTCCGCATCAATGCGCAGGTGACCTTCAATTCTTGTAACAGGATCAAGAGTTATTGTTCGCGTTGCCATAACTTTGTTCTCCAAAAGCTACTTGCTCATTTTCTGTTTCATAGTCAATGTTTCACCCGGCAATAACTCCTCCGGGCTGTGATTCACTTTTTCCTGAGTACCGGTCTTCTCCTGCGGTTTGCCATGGCCGTGCAGGTGTATTTTGGGAAGGACCGGAACGAGTTTAACCAGCACCTGGTAACCAAGAAGCTCGAAGGCAATGATACTGACGGTAATCATCAATTCCGCAAGTGACGGGAAATAACTCCAGCCAGGACCGGGATTGTAGCCTATCAGGTAGACATTGAACCGGTAAAGGGCGCCGCCCAGGACAATAAGAACCGCGGAAATAAACAGCCACCGCGGCGCACCCCGGTTCTTCCCGCTGAACAGCAGTACCGAACCGATGGCCACCAGGGCAAACTCGACAAGGAAGAAACATGAATAGAAATCAAAGCGGAAAGCCGCCCCGATCTGATGACGATATACAAGGTCGCCCACAACAACCGACAGCCAGATAACTGTAAGCCACGGAATGATGCCAGCCAGCCCGGACAGTTCCTTTGTCTCGTAAGGCCGCTTGAACGCGAAAGATGATATGATCGACTCCAGTATTACCATTGAGTAGCCGATATAAATACAGTTTATGAGGAACAGCAGGGGCAGGAAACCGGTATGCCAGAGAGGATGCAGTTTCGTTGCGGCTATCAGCAGCATTGAACCAAGGGCCGACTGGTGCATTGTCGGCAGGGCAATGCCAAGGACAATAAAGAAGATCAGGACCTTGTCGAGCTTCGGCCTCAGCCAGCCGGCTGTCGCGCGGACCTTTTCTATACGGCTCAGCAGCTTTTCCCTGTCAGGCACCAGTGTCGGATGTAGCCGGTCAACAAATTCTCGGAGGCGGCGCCACTCGGAATTTTCAATGCTGTACAGGATCGCCGGCAGGAACTCAATCATCAGGACAAGCGTGTAGGCCATGACACAAAGTGCCACCTCGAACAGCACGGAGTTGACCTGCCAGTGAGAAGGAACAAAGAAATTGTACACGTTCCAGGGACGCCCAAGGTCTACCATGACCGAGAGACCTGCCAGAGCATATCCGAACATGCTCGTCAGGATGCACGACCTGATCAAAGGGTGGTAATGCATGTGATGCCGGATATAGACCAGGATGGCCACGGCATATCCTCCGCAGGCTATGGCAGTACCGGTGGCAACATCGTAGGTAAGCCATATACCCCACGGAAAACCGTCGCTCATATTGGAAACAGCGCCTATCCCCTTGACGCAGCGCAGCCCGACAAGATAAACGCCGATCAGAACAAGGGTAAGGAGCGCAAAGAAGGACTTGGTAAAGATTCTTCCTTCATGCTTCTGGAAATCATCGTGATGCATCTGTCTTATTTTCCTTCCGCAGGTTCAACCTTGGGTGCAGGTTCGTCTTTCCCGTGTTTCCTGATGTTGCGAAGGGCAATCAGGCAAAGCACCGTATAGAGGGCAATCGGCGCGATGAATCCCTTGTAAATCGCGTGATGGATCTTCTCCGAAAATTCCGGCGGGGCTTCTTCAGGCAGCTCTGGAAGCCCAAGCCTGGTAAAAGGAACTCCCGCGAGGTAGAGATGGTTGACCCCCCCGACTTCCTTCTCCCCGTAAATCTTCTGAACATACTTATCGGGATTCTGCTGGAGGCGAAGCCTTGCCTCCGCGAGAAGGTCTTTGCGTTTACCGAAAAGAATGGCCTTGGTCGGACAGGCATCGGCACAGGCGGTAATTCCTTTTTCCTTAAGGAAAGTACTTATACAGAAATTACACTTCACAATCCGCGGCAATGCCCTGTCCCACTGGAACTTGGGAATATTAAATGGACAGCCCACCTGGCAATAACGGCAGCCGATACAGACATCCTTGTTGTAGTCCACAACGCCAGTCTGTTTATCCTTGGTAAGTGCGGCAACCGGGCAGACCGAGACACATGCCGGGTTCTGGCAGTGCATGCAGGAGTATTTCACATAGGAAAATGAAGTACTGCTCTCCTTGTAAAGCTTGATGATCGTCCTGTTGTTGCCGGTAAGGTCTTCGGGAGCATCCCATTTGGAATCGGGATCAAACGGCGCCTTGTCACATTCGAGATTGCCGCCGTCATTGTTGACGCGTTTACAGGCGGACATGCAGGCCTTGCAGCCAACGCACATGGTGGCATCATAAAGCATGCCCAGTTCCTCATTGTTCAAATGAGGCGAAGCATCCGGTGAAGCCACCGCGGCAGGCGCAGCAGCAATCAATCCTGCCCCGCATCCCACGGCTTTAAGGAAATCGCGCCTATTTTGCCTTTTCATCATCCTTGTTCTCTTTATTTTCTTTCTTCTCGCCTGAACCTGGCAGCTGTCTCGCCATCATGGCTCCAGCACCCAGGGCCGCTCCTGCGGCCAGCCCAACTATTGCCGTTGTCAGCGCATCGGGTCCTTTACCCTTCTTCCCGATATCTATTGGAGCATAACTGTCAAAAGGCGTCGGCTCATGTATCTGACATTTCTCGGCAATCGACGTCTTGAAGAGTATGTCAGGTTCGGTGCAGCCGATACAGGGATGCCCTATCGAAACAGGCCAGGCGGCTCCGTCATTGAAACGCTGGACAGGACAGTTGGCGTACGTGACCGGCCCTTTACAGCCAAGTTCGTACAGGCAGTAACCCTGGGCATGCCCTTCATCACCATAAGCCTTGGCAAACCTGCCGGCATCAAAATGAGGACGCCTCTCGCAGTGCTCATGGATGCGCCTGCCATAAGCGAATTTCGGACGGCCAAGCTCATCCAGCACGGGCAGGCGCTTGAATGTCAGGTAGTAAAGTATGGTTGACAGGAACGTGTACGCATTCGGAGGGCAACCCGGAATGTTGACTATGGCTTTGTTCTTTATTATGTCCCGCACCCCCACGGCACCCGTGGGATTCGGCGAAACAGACTGTATTCCTCCATAGGCGGCACACGTGCCAATACTTATTATTGCGGCAGCACCTTCAGCAGCAGAGGTCAGCGACTCAACGGCGGTTTTTCCGCCGACCTTGCAGAACACCCCGTTCTGGCCTTTAGGAATGCCTCCCTCCACCACGAGCACGTATTTGCCCTTGTTCGCGAGCATGGAGTCATGAATCGACTGCTCAGCCTGTTCACCCGAACCGGCCATAAGCGTTTCATGATAATCAAGCGATATCTTGTCCAGGATGAGCGACGCAATGGTCGGGTGACTTGACCGCAAAAGCGATTCCGAACAGCCAGTGCATTCCTGGAAATGAAGCCAGATGACAGGCAAATTAGCGTTGGATTCCGCCGTCTCAAGAACCTTTCCGAACATACTGTGCGGCAGGCCCATAAACGCAGTCAGCATCATGCAGTTCTTTAGAAAATCCCGTCGCGACACTTCACTACGAATTCCTGTATTATTATCCATATTGCTCTCCGGAAAAACGGCGGAAGAATGACAATAAATGATCCGAACAGTTAGGACACCGGAGGATGCTATTTTCAGCGCGGATATTTGTCAACGCCAAACGGCAAACCTCCTTCCTGCGCCGCCCGTTCAATACGCCTGGATCAGGCTTGCCCCGCATGCGTGACTTTAGTATTATTACCGTTAATCACATGTTCTATTCAGGAGGGTTTCATGAGAAAAATTTATACAGCGGCGGCAGGTGCAGTATTTATGCTGTTCTTTTCCGGATGTGTAATACCAATGGAATCATCAAGGACAACCCATGCGGTCAACCCGCTCTCCCTCGAGGACATAAAGACCCTCAACAAGGCCGGCGTTGGTGATGACATAATTATCAGCCAGATCAAGGCAACCCGCACAGTCTACCGCCTCTCTGCAGCACAGATCATTGAACTGAAGAACGATGGAATAAGCCAGAAAGTGCTTGATTGCATGATCAACACAGCTGCAGCCCAAGCTTCACGGGAAGCCGCGACGGTCGCTCCCGATTCATACCATAACGGTTACTATTACATAGCTCCGTTCCCTGTTATTGATTTCTATCCTCCGCCGCCATTTCACTTGCGCCACGGTCATCACTGGTAAGAACAGAAACGGGTCAAATTGATGAATATTCCGCCGACAGCCCCGGGCAGCCAGACAAGTGCACCGTATGACACCGGGAAATTCCTGCTCACCACCAGGCTCCTTCACTTTGCCCTGGTCCTGGGATTAGTACTGTTCGGCGTGATTGCCCTGGTAATTTCAGCCAGGCAGATGTCCTTAACACCTGCTTTAAACAATCCTTTAATTGCCGTAAGCGGTCTTGGCTGTATTATCTCGATCGGCGCATCGTTCCTGACGTTCTCAATCTTCCGGAGGAATACCGCAGCTCCCGCCAATATTCGATCTGCCATCCAGCAATATCAGGCATACTGCCTGACGAGGTGGGCGGTAATAGAAGGAGGGGCATTATTTTCTGCCGTAGTATTTATTATAACTAAGAACGTTCTACCGCTTGGCTTGTTCCTAATCTCAACTTTATTCCTATTGTCCCGCTATCCATCCCTCAAGGAGTTCCTTGCGTTTACTGGAGACAGGAAGAATTAGCAGTTGCTATTGAGGTATTGCATTTTTAGAGCATTCCAGGCAAATGCCCGACCTTGACTCCGTTTTTCCCTTGCTAATACGCGGCAGTTTTCGTTTCTCAATTGCCGGATGGCGTGCCAAGGCGTAGTTTCGAGCAACGCGAGAAACGAAGACTGGTGCGCCTGAGCAGGATCGAACTGCTAACCTACAGCTTCGGAGGCTGACGCTCTATCCAATTGAGCTACAGGCGCATAGTGCTGCAGAATTGGAGACAGAATCTACCCGATAACGCCCTTTAAACGCAAGATATCCCTGATTTACTGCCGCAAGCGGCGGTTTTGACTATTACCGCGGGCAAATTAACGGTGCTTGTGTCGGATCAAAGAACCGTGTAATATTACCCCAAATGAAGGCTCAAATGAAGGCTATACCAGCAAGTAATGCGGTCTTAAAAAAAGATATTAAACGGCTATTCTCTTTCCTGTTCAAGGATCACGGGTTCAACTTTGTTGCTGTTAAAAATGATTTCAACGGGAACGTCGTTATCGCCCAGTCCGACAACTTGCGGTTTCGCTTTATCCATGACAGAGGGTATTATTTCGTGGATGTTAACAACACTTTAGGCTCAAGCCAGTGGGTTGGACTCTATAAAGTCTTGAACCACCTGAAGAGTAGCGGCAAAATAGAAATTGATTTTAAATACTCGAATAACATAAAAATTATCAGCAAGCTGCTGTCCCAGTGTTTGCCTGCAATACTACTGTCCGATTTAAACAAAGTTAATCCTTAAGAAGTCAGTCTCTTCGAAACAGCCGAGGCGCTGAGACTACCCTGAAGATTCTGGAATAATTTAGCAGATAATCGCCAAACTTTCCTGTAACATTCAGATAGATATTAAACATTATATTGCAGGCAAAGACGGATATCTTCCGCCGTAAATGTCATGGTTCTTCGGGAACCACTACAGGAAGGGGCAAACATGAAGATACTGATCGCGGATGACAGAACGGAAGTAGGCCTGTTGTTTAAAACAATTATTCTTCGCGCGTTCCCGGACTGCAAGATAGACCTGGCCGAAGACGGAGAAGAAGCGATCAAAGCTTTCCGGACAGGAAACCACGACGCCCTGCTGCTGGATATCCGCATGCCCAAAAAGAATGGCTGTGAAGTTTACTGGGAGATCAAGGAAATAGCCCTGAAAGAGAAGCTGAAAATGCCTTTCGTTATATTCTGCAGCGGTTATTCGCTCCCTGAAGAACTCGATAAAATTACCGCCGATACTTCCAATTGCGCCATACTCAAGAAACCCGTGACATCAAAGGAGCTAATCAGCATTCTCACGAACGCCTCTTCGACATTCAAGTGAAGATGCCCGCGACAAGCCGCGCGGCATCCTGGCGAAGGCGAGTGAAGCCTCCCAAAAGCGGGCAAAACAACCGTTTCCCGCACCCCCTACCCGTTCTTCTTCTCAAACTCCTTCATGAATGAGACCAGCGCGTCGACACCCTTGACCGGGAACGCGTTGTAGATGGAAGCACGTATGCCGCCAACGGAACGATGACCCTTGAGACCCTTCATCTTCTGGGCGCTGGCTTCCTTGACAAACATCTCCTCCAACTGCTCGCTTGGCAGGCGGAACGTGATGTTCATGTCGGAACGGCACTCTTTTACCGCCGTGCCTCTGTAGAACTTGCTGCTGTCCAGCACATCGTAAATCTTCTGCGCCTTGTTGCGGTTCTGCCTGTAAAGGTTCTCAAGCCCCATCTTCTCGATCCAGCGGGTGACCAGCGTGATCATGTAGATTGAAAAACACGGCGGCGTGTTGTACAGCGAGTTTTCCTCGATGTGGGTCTTGTACTTGAACATCGTTGGCGTATTGGCGGGTACACGCTCGGCCAGGTCCTTGCGGATGATAACCACCGCAACTCCTGCCGGACCAAGATTCTTCTGGGCCCCGGCATAGATCAGCCCAAACTGGCTGGCATCAAACGGCCTCGAAATGAAGTCAGACGACATGTCGCAGACCAGCGGGGATTCCGTCTTCGGGAAAGACTTGTACTGTGCTCCCGAAATCGTTTCGTTCGACGTAATATGCACATATGCCGCACCCGGGGTGAGCTTCATTTCCTTTTCGGAAGGCACCCGTGTCGGTATTTCCTTCTCCGTGTTTGCAGCAACATTAACCTTGCCGATCAACTTGGCTTCCTTAATCGCCTTTGAACCCCACGCGCCGGAGTTTACATAATCCGCAGTCTGACCGTTTACCAGGAGATTGATCGGAACCATCGCAAACTGAGTGCTGGCCCCGCCCTGGAGGAAGAGGACCGCATAATCATCGGAGAGTTTCAAGATCTTCTTAAGATTGGCGATGCACTCATCGTGGACGGCCGCGTAATCCTTGGCGCGGTGACTGCACTCAAGGACAGACATGCCGCAACCGTTAAAATCCAGAAGTTCTTTCTGCGCCTGCAGAAGTGCTTCTTCGGGAAGAACCGCGGGACCTGCGCCAAAATTATATACTCTAGCCATGTTATTCATCCTCCTTTGTTTGTTAAAAGCGTCTTACATTACTCTTCAACCACGTGGTCGTCAATAATCAGGTGAAGCCCTGATTGCTTAAAGCAGTATAAGCTGAATTGCCGGCAATAGAAGGACCCGGGAAGTAAACGGCGGGAAACAGGAACTGCTACTTTCTTTCCTTTTTCGCGTAATCTTTGACCACAAACCGGATAAACTCTCTTTTCTCAGCCCTGTTTGTCACAACTCCGGCTTCCAGGACAACACCGGACCATTTACCGCCAACAGCCAAATCCTCCACGTTGACACCGTCGATATAAGCAGGCGCAGTAAGAAGAGGAGCATTTGTGATCGCCTTTGGCAGCACTGATTTCCGGTAAGCCGTCGTTGTGAATCCGTTATGCAGCTTCGCCCCGACAATGGCCTGCATTGTCCACCTGATTTCCAGGCTGGGAACCTGGCTGTTGGTATTAGTGTCAGCTGCAACTGACGCCATGGCCGCGAGTACTACAGGAATCCATGCCATGCGCATCAATATTCTCCCGGCTCAACGTTATTAACGCCAATGATGATGTGGCGGCGGCGGAGGTGGCGGCGGCGGACCAGGGAAAGGCAATATGATTTCAGGAAGCGGAACCGGCACAGCCACAGGCACAGAAGCATCTGAAGATTTCTGGGTTGTGGGTGTGTTTATCATGTAATCAAGCACCTTCTGGCTGACTCCAGCATTCTTAAGCTCGATAATTTGCGCCGATGAAAGCCTGTATACTGTACGTGTCGCCTTTATCTGGTTGATTATAAGGTCATCCCCAACTTTCGCACTTGTGAGGGATTTCACGTCTTCGAGGGTCAAAGCCTGCCCCTGCGAAACCCGCGTACGGGTAGAATCATCCACATCCTTCCCTGCCAGCGCCCCGATCAACGCGCCAATGGCACCACCAAGGATTGCGTCTCCGGGATTATTCCTGAGCCCGCCTCCAATTATCGCCCCCGTCGCAGCGCCAACAACAGCACCGGTAGCCTGGTTCGGCCCAACGGGCGACATACATCCAGCCATAAATCCTATTAGAAGCGTGACTGCCACGACCTGGTAAATCTTATTCATAACAACCTCCATTTGAATCACTTACGAAACACATGAAAGCCCCTGAAAGGGCTTCTTTCCCTTAATTGTTCTTCATTATAATACCCATATAAGGGGATAATTGCAAGTCGATTCTCGGCCCTCTGACCACAAGACTTACTAATGACATTGCATTCCTGCCGGTAGACTGCTTAAATTTATGCCCTTGAAGTTATAAACATATTGCATCGAGAAAACAGGAGATAAATCACATGTCTAAATCACACGATGTCAAGAAGGACAAACGGAAAATGCCCCAGCACACACTTGAAGAGAAAAGAGCTCTCAAGCGCGCAAAACAGGCAGCCAGACAGGAAATTGTCAGACCTTAGCCTGCCCTGACCCCTGCAGCGGAGCATGTTAATGATAAAACGTCCGACCAGGCGCCGAACAAGCATCCGGCGCAGCCGCGATTACTTGATATGGATCGATTGCGAAATGACCGGCCTGGAGCCGGAACAGCATGCCTTGATTGAGATTGCCACACTGATTACGGACAACAACCTCGCCGTCATCGCCGAGGGCCCGGTGCTGGCAATAAGGCAAAGCGAATCGGCATTAAAGAGAATGGACAGCTGGTGCTGGCGCACCCATACGGAAAGCGGCCTGGTTGAACGCGTCCGCTCCGAAGGCGTTGCCCTGCGCGAGGCGGAGAAACAGACTCTCCGGTTCCTGAAACGATACTGTTATTCAAGAACTGCGCCGCTGTGCGGAAATTCAATAGGACAGGACCGTCGCTTCCTGGTAAAATACATGCCGGAACTCCACGCATTCTTTCACTACCAGAGTATAGACGTCAGCACCATCAAACAGCTCGTATCACGCTGGTATTCAGGCAAATACAAGGCTCCGGCCAAGAAGGAACTGCACCTGGCGTTGTCGGACATCAGGGAATCAGTCGCCGAACTGGCCCACTACCGCAAAACAGTCTTTATCAGGCGCTGAGAACCGGGATTCAGACTACATTCTTTTGTTTTCCAGGCAAATGGCCTATAATTATCACCTTTATGCGAACCTATCGCAAATTCTCCGTATACATGGCTATTTCCATGGCAGCATCTTCCTTTCTACTGCCTGCCCGCTCTTTTGCGGGATACAAAGATGATATCGGCTACACCAGGCTTGCAACCAACCTTTCAGGTGCGCTGCCAAAGGGTTCCAACGTCACGGTTTCTCACATCGAAGCATTCGTCAGTTCCAACTACATGCCTAACACGGCCAATGATGAATTCGCGGGAAAAACTTTCGACAATGTCAGCAATCTCACCAATGGTATTTCATCCCATTCCACGGAAGTCGGCCAGTACTTCTACGGAACAAACACCAGCATTGCCCCGGCAATAGGAATTATAGACAACTACGAGGCGGATGACTGGATGTTAGGCGGTTTTCTCAACTCCGGAACATTAAACTATCCGGCAATCGAAACCAACAGCGTGCAGAACCACAGCTGGATTGCTTCCGGTTCAGCTGAAACCGATGTCGTCCGCCGGCTTGACTACGCCATAGACCGGGACGGCTTTGTTGCCGCAGTCGGGCTGAACAACGGGGCGGCAACAACTATCCCGGCAATTCTCGCGCACAGCTACAATGCCATATGCGTCGGCCTCTCGAGCGGCGACCACAGCCGCGGCCAGACAACTTTTGACGGTATCGGCCGCCTGAAACCGGACATCGTTGCCCCGCTTTCCCTGACGAGCGATTCAACACCGGTAATCGGTGCGGCCGCCGCCTTTCTAATCGACGAAGCTAAAATCCTGGGTTTTTCAAACGGGACTAAACCCCAGTGCATAAAGTCAATTATCATGGCAGGCGCATCGAGGGACAAGTTTTCCTCGTGGTCGAGGACCCCTTCACAGCCGCTGGACCAGGTCTATGGTGCGGGGGAACTGAACATTTTCAACAGCTACTACCTTCTTAAAGCCGGCGAACAGGAATCCAGTTCAAACAGCACTGTTCCAAGTACCGGCTGGGACTATAACAGCATTGCCGCGAACTCAAACCGGCTGTATTTCTTTGACGTCCCGCAGAGCAATGTAGTCACAAGGCTTTCAGTTGTCCTGACCTGGCATCGCCGCGTCTATGACGGACCGGATCCAGGTTTTAATCCGGAGACTGAATGCGGAAACCTTGAACTCCATCTCTACGAAGCGTCCGGTTATGCAACTGGGAACATTCTCGATTCCAGCACCAGCACGGTTGATAACGTGGAAATGATCTATGTCCACAATCTCAGGGAAGGCCGTTACGCCCTGAAGGTATCCTCGGACACGGCAACCAACTATGCAATTGCCTGGCAGAGCCGTCTCGCCTTGATCCCCGAATGCCGGGTCATAACCCTCACGAACAATGGTGTTGTCCTGTCGTCAACAGTAACCGCCGACATGCCGTATGGAATCCAGGCAAGCACTAACCTTATGGATAAAACAAATTGGGTTTATATCGCCACTAACACTTCGGCCACGAATATCATGACCTACATTGACTCCGCCGCCACAAACATCCCCGTCCGTTTCTACCGTTTCATCCCGGATCCATAAAACAGCTTCTATGCCTCTTCAATAACTTTCCAGCCAGCTGCTTCGGCAAGGGCATAAACCGGATCTTTAATGTCGCCATAGTAAGTTACGCGGTGCCAGCCCCACTGGTCCCACATTGTGAACATCTTCTCAATGTCTCCCACAGGTTCAGCGCAGACTTTCGTCCTGCACGCCCTGTCGTCAGGGTCATTGTCCACAGTCTTGGCTCGATGCAGCAGTATCTCCTTCCGGCTCCCGTCGAACAGGGCTGTCGTCGTCATGTAACCCACGGGCATAAGCGAGCGGACCGAGGCCCCCTGCCTGTCTTCAGAATGGGTGAGAATGTCGAACTTGTTCGCCTCGCCTTTTGGCCCGAACGCACGGTTCGAAGCGACGCAGTGCGCATAGATAATCTGCCGTTTCGAAGTGTCAATCACCGGGTCGGAGATGTAACCGGGCCGACCCTGGGTGAGCGTGGTCAACGCAACCATCGTCGCAGTAGAACGCACATCGCATTCACAGGCGCCAATCTGGCCGTCATTGAGAAGCTGGTGAAAGCCAAGGCACGGATATGCATGGATGTGTCCGCCGTAGAAACCGCCGAGACAGTTGATCGTGATGGCAACGGCTCCGTGCTTCTTCATCACGGCTTTCTGGGCCAGGTACATCGCCGCCGATGTCTCCAAGGTCTCACGTGACACACCATCGACTTTCCTCGCGGCCTTCTGCCACTTGTCGGCAACGGCAACGGTCTCATCCCTGTCTGCCGCCTTCCACGCGTCATTGAGCTCCGTAAACGGCACGTTAACAACTTTGATACCCATGACCTCGCCTGCCGGACCTGCTTCCTGCCCGCGCACTGCAAGAATTTTCAGTTCCTTGAGGCGACTCAGGCAATCGCCTGCAGCAAGGACGTCCGGCAAATCTTTCTTGCCAGAGAGCCTGCCCGGTTTAGGCGTCAACTTTGATCTTTCCCTTGCAGTCGCTGCCGCAAATTCAGCGGGTGAAGCGCCCTTTTTCACCAGGTCAAAACACTTTACTGCCGCAACAAGGTCCTTCATGCGCGACGAAGCCACGAAACCGACGTTCGCCGTCTTGTTGCGGAGAAAACCTGCCGTGTAAACAAGGAACCCGCCGCTTCCGGCAAACTGGTAGTCCACATAGAGAACCGGCTTGCCGGATGCCGCCATTGGATTGACAACATTGTTCCAGCAGTTCATCTGGTAAACAATGTAACCGTCGATTCCTGCAGACTTGTCGTCATCCAGGATCTTCTTTGCCTGCTCACCGCCCTGCGCCATGGACGTTACAAAATGAAACTCCGGGCACGCTCTGGCCAGCTCCTTGTTAATCCCGGCCATGACCGGCCCGAAATCAAAACCCTTGTTCGGCCAGTCAGGGCGGTCCTGTTTCTCAGCATGGAGCGAATAAATGATTCGAATCTTTGTCCTGGGCGCAGCCTCTGCAGCGCGCAGCAGGTCCGGCGACGCAAGTAAACCCATAGTCCCGACAGCCGCTGCACCCGCCAGGAATTTCCGCCTGCTGAAAACAGCGGGACAGCCCGTACACAGGTTGGCATTACAGTTTCCAGCACAATGTCCGGACGTAATCGCAGTCATGTTTCTTTCCATTGGATTGTCTCCCTGCTGTTTGAGGTCTATTTCAATGCAGCTTCAATTGCCTTTACAACTTCTTTATCTTCGGGATCGGTGCGCGTTCCAAACCGGTTAATGATCTTACCGTCCTTGCCGGCCAGGAATTTGTTGAAGTTCCAGGTGATCGCGCCAGAGTGCTCCGGATTCGTGGCCTTTTCAGTCAGGAATTTATACAAGGCATGCTGGTCATCGCCTTTCACCGATATCTTGGAAAACACGGGGAAAGTTACATTGTACTTCAGCGAACAGAACTGCTTGATCTCCTCATTCGAGCCTGGCTCCTGGCCCATGAAATTGTTGGCCGGGAAACCGAGGATGACAAATCCCTTGTCCTTGTATGCCTGGTATAGCTTTTCCAGGCCCTTGTACTGCCCGGTGAACCCGCATTTGCTCGCCACGTTTACTATCATCACGACCTTCCCCGTGTAGATGGAAAGCACCACATCCTTTCCATCTATATCTTTCATGGTAAAATCGTAAATACTCTTCATTTGCTTCACCTCGTTTGTTTTTACTTCTGCCTCAGCCATTCGGACAGAAGCCAGCAGTAGACATGCGGTTAATAGAAGCCATTTCGGCATGGTGTTCACTTACCGTCCTTTCCCGTGGTAAGGCCAGACACTGTCAGCGGCGTATCACCGTATCAACGGCCTGGACATCGAAAGGGATGTCTCCGGAAACCAGTCTCAGCCTTAAATCTCCCTTAACATTTTCTGGTATTCGCCCGGAATACGAGAGTGAGCTTCCTCAGCCAAATTCAAACTTGCCGCTCATGACAATCTTGTTAGCGCCGTCAACAAGTTCAAAGCCGGGAGCTGTCTCCTTGCGGTCATCGCTGGAGATACTGTAAATGTTTCCGAAAGCATCTGAATACTCCGGCTCCATGCTTAACGCGTCGGACGCGGCAGAGTATGTAACCTTTATCGACGCCTTGAAAGGAGGCCCTATTGCCAGGTCCATTACACCGCCAGATGGAACTTCCCATGAGTTAGTTGTGTAATATCCAGAATAGCCCCAACGGCCTTTCGCAGTCCACTTCCTGCTCTGCTTGTCGTTCGCAACAACTTCAAGATCCTTGATGGTAATCCTGCCGGCCGGGACAACGAAAACGCCGTTGGAAGACGTAAAAGACTTCAATCCGGGCGCTTCGGATTCCGCCGTGAAATGCACTTCACCCGCGAAAGGAATCTTAATACTCCCGGCAGGACCCTTGAACGAAGCAGCGGAGAATTCAGAAACCTTGCCGGTGACACCAAAACCAGCCCGCATCTCGGAGTTAGCCATCATAACCATGGCAACAATTCCGGCGACCAGGACAGCGGCCATGCCGGCCCACACAACCGAGAACCATATCCAGGTCCTGGAACCGGCAGTGTTCTGGCGCTGCCAGCTCAGACCAATCACAAGCGGTGCTATCCAGCCCAGGAAAATAAACGCACCGATCAGGCAGACAAGAACCATCGTGATTATGCCCGCTGCTACCATGACAACACCTCCCCTGTTTATGCCTCGAATCTTAACATCTTTCCCGGCCAGCCTGCCAGAACAAGATGCCTGTAAAATCAGACCGGATAATCGGTATAACCCTTCTCGCCCGGCGAATAGAATGTCTCCTGGTCCGCCGGCAGCAGTGCCGACCCGTTCTTCATCTTTGTCACGAGCTTCGGGTTGGATATAAACGGACGGCCAAACGCAATCAAATCCGCTTTCTTATCCGCCAGGTCCGATTCGGCCCTGTCACGGTCGTATCCGCCGGAAAGAATGACGGTACCCTTGAATTTCTCCCGAATCTTCTTCTTGATGCTGGGCTTCACCTCGGGAGCGCCCATTGAACTGTGATCGACCAGGTGCACATAAACCACCCCTATACTGTTGAGCTCAACGGCCAGCCGCTCAAACATGTTCTCCACTGCCGGATCGGTCTTCATGTCGTTGAACGCTCCGTAGGGCGACAGGCGGATACCCACTTTGTCCGCCCCGATCCTGGAAGCCGCCTGCCTGGCGATCTCCAGTGCAAAACGGATCCTCTTGTCGAGGCTCCCTCCCCAGCCATCCTTGCGCTGGTTCGATGCCGTATTCAGGAACTGCTCAATCAGGTAACCATTCGCTCCATGCAGCTCCACACCGTCAAACCCGGCTTCTACGGCAAACACCGCCGAACGGACATACTCATTGATTGTCTGCCTGATATCGCCTTCTGTCATTTCCTCCGGCACGGGATAAGGCTGCATGCCGCCGGCGTCGGTCCACATCGTCCCGCTTACCGCAACCGGGGAAGGCGCCAGAATGCGCGCGCCAGCCGGCATATTGAGCGAATGCGAAACCCGGCCGGTATGCATCAACTGGACGAATATCCTGCCGCCGGCACGATGAACCGAGTCAGTAACGACGCGCCAGTCATCAACCTGCCTGGAACTGAAAAGCCCGGGAATCCTGGCGTAGCCAAGTCCATTCGGAGAAGGCGAAGTTCCTTCTGTGACTATCAGCCCCGCCTCAGCCCTCTGCGTATAATATGTCACAACAATGCTTCCAGGCGAGTTCCCCGGAGACCTGCTTCGTGTCATGGGCGACATGACTGCGCGGTTCTTCAGCTCGATCTTACCCAGTTTCCAGGGCGAAAACAGAATTTCCGGCATGATATTACGAGCTCCTTCCTGATTAACAACACTCATTAAACCTGGCAACAACTTCGACGCACCCTTGCTTCAATGTTTTTGTATATATACTACGGTGCTGCACATTTGCATGCCCTGTCCTTAAGTTACTCCATTCAAATTTCCGGTTTGACGCCTTTGGCGCCATGTAAACGCTTCTTGCATTTCGCTTCTTTGCGCAAGTATTTCGCATCAGATGGCGTTCAGAATCCCGCTCCGGAGCGGGATTCTGACGGCAAGGCGGCTCGCTCGCCGTAATACTCATGGTATGCGACGAGCGCGACAACGCCGCCGGGAACGCCATATCACGCGGAAGATTTGCGCCGAAATGCGAGAAGCCTTCTTTTAAAGCGAAAGGCCAAGCAGCACCCCTTCAACCTCGTCAAACTTCAGCGCACAGACTTCAATCGGCTTTTCCTTTCCCTTCACCATGATCGACGAGAGTTTCCCGTCCCATGCGGCCTTGGGAAGCTGCATGTAGGAATCAAGGCCCAGAACCACGTCTTGCTTCAGGACCTTGGTTGCTTCCTCAAGCCTGAAGGCAAGGTTTACGGAATCCCCCAGCGCCGTGAAATCGCGCTTGCTTTGCACACCGACATTGCCCAGGAGCGCGCGGCCAGTATTGATGCCGACGCCAAACTGGAGAGGGAAAGGAAGCTCATCCTTGTATTCCTCGTTTACCTTCATGCATGCGAGATTCATTTCGTGTCCGGTTTTAAGAGCCTTGACCACCACGTCCTTACTGTCTTTCTTTGCCACCCACCGCACCATGATTGCGTCACCGATAAACTTATCGACCACGCCTTCATTTGCCTGGACTATTTCGCCGGCAACCTGGAACCAGCGGCTCATGATCTGCCCGAGGAGGTCGACACTGACCTTCTCCGAGAGCCTGGTATAACCGCGAATGTCTGCAACCAGCACAGTAATCTTATGCACACGGTTGCTCCGCGTAACCAGCGTCTTGCTGTCCGGTTTACCAGAGGGCTGCTCTTCCTTGACCTCTTTCACTTCATCGTCAATGAAAGCAATTCTCGAGTTGCCCATGAACATCTGGTCGCCGCTAACCAGCATGTGCGGCACCGTAACCTGCTTGTCGTTAACAAAGGTGCCGTTGGCACTGCCCATGTCCATCAGGTAATATTTGCCGTCGCCAAGACACCTGATGCTCGCGTGACTGCGCGAAGCTTTCAGGTCCTTCAGGACAATTTCATTCTTGGAATCCCGCCCTATCATCATCAGGGAAAGGCATTCAACCTCTCTGGTCTCGTTATCCGGAGAAATAATCTGCAGTCTAGGCGCCATCTTATCTTTATTCCTTTAAGATGCATTTAGCAAATACCCGTTGGCAGGAATTACCTGCATTGCGAACGGATATGACAAATTTGATTAAAACATATTCATATCCGGTAACAAAGCCAAAATTGGGGTAATTCCCGGCGGTCATATCCAGGAAATGAAACACCCGGCACTTCCCATTCCCTGCCTTATCTTTATCTTGAGGATAACGATAACGTTGTGATATTAACAAAGCGATGATCAGATCAATTATCGGGGCAATAGTTGGGGCCGTAATCGGCGGCGTGATTGACTACACGCTCAGTTGTGCCGGCGGAGGCTGACCCATGACATCAAGCCCCTGGTCAGGGGCTGCCATAGGGGCATTCCTAGGCTGGACTTTAGCGTCTCAAATGTCATCAGAAAAGAAAGAGTGAACGGATTTCCTTACAAGTGAAGGTTGGAATTACATACGATCTTAGGGAAGACTATCTCAAGCAGGGGTATTCCGAAGAAGAAACCGCCGAATGCGATAAGACCGAAACGATTGACGGCATAGATCAGGCCCTGCACGCGCTTGGCTTTGATACCGACAGGATCGGAAACGCTCAGGCGCTGATGACACGCCTCGTCAAGGGCGACCGCTGGGACATCGTTTTTAATATTGCCGAGGGATTCCACGGCGTCGCCAGGGAATCGCAGGTCCCGGCAATCCTCGAAATATACGAAATCCCCTATACTTTCTCCGATCCCATGGTGCTCGCTATAACCCTCGATAAGGCCATGACAAAGATGATGGTGCACAAGGCCGGGGTTCCCACCGCTCCGTTTGCTGTGATCAAAACCGCGGAAGATATTTCCGCAGTTAACCTCCCTTTTCCCCTATTCGTCAAACCTCTTGCCGAAGGCACAGGCAAGGGAATAAGCCAGCATTCAAGGGTCAACAACTACACAAGCCTGGAATCCGAATGCGTCGGACTTCTGCGGAAATTCAAGCAGCCTGTACTGGTGGAAACCTACCTCCCCGGAAAAGAATACACTGTCGGCATAACCGGAACCGCTGCCAAGGCCAGGGTCATCGGCGCGATGGAAATCCATTTCAGGGAACCGGGGTCTGACATCTACTCCTATCACACCAAGACCAACTACGAGGGACTTGTCGATTACTCTCTCGTCTCCGGCGACATTAAAGAAAAGTGTGCCGAACTGTCACTAAAAGCATGGCGTGCGCTCGACTGCAGGGACGGCGGCAGGATTGACATAAGAGTAGATGCCGCCGGCACACCGAATTTCATTGAGGTCAATCCTCTTCCCGGACTCAACTACATCCATTCTGACCTGCCCATCATCTGCAAACTGGCCGGGTTTGACTTCAAACACCTCATTGACGAAATCATGAAATCTGCCCTCGACCGCCGCAAGATTTAGCTGATCCTCCTGAAGGTAAAAATAAGAAGTAATCCGGGTTGGCGCCCTTGGCGCCATGTAGACGCATCGTGCATTTCGCTTCTTTGAGGGAATGTTTCACGTCAGATTGCCTCAAGGAATCAGCCTCTGGCTGATTCCGGCTGTCAAGGCGTCGCGGTCAGAGGGATACTCATGGTATCCGACGATCGCGACAACGCAGACAGGGAGGCAATATCACGTGAAAGATTCCCTCCGAAATGCACGATGCTTCAGCACTAAAACGCAAATCACGAAGAAGGGTTGCCGTAAAGGCCGGCAATAAGATAAGTTGCGCCAATGAACGAAGAAAGCCGTATCCTGAAAGCCCTGCACATGGAATGGCACCTGGCTTGGTGGTGCCTTGACGAACATATCCGCAAACGCATTCGCGTTCCGGCTTTTGAAATCAGGGAAATGAAGAGCCGCTGGGGCATGTGGCAGGGCGACCGGAAGGTAATCATCCTGAGCAGCAGCCTCATCAAGAACGAATCCTGGCCCTGTGTCCGCGAAGTCCTGCGACACGAAATGGCGCATCAACTGGCAGACGAAGCCCTCCAGGCAGACGGCACTTCCCACGGAGACGAATTCAGGAAGGCTTGCCGCATGCTGAATGCCGATCCGAGGGCGTCGGGAGACCTGCCGTCAATATACCAGTGGATACGGCAGAACGACCGGCCTGCCGATCCAATGGTGGACAAGGTAAGGAAGCTGCTGGCACTGGCGGCAAGCCCCAATCCACACGAGGCCGAAGCCGCCATGCTGAAAGCCCATGAATGGATGATAAAGTTCAATGTCGATCCAGCGAGAACAGGACAAAGCGAATATGTCAGCATGTGCCTGGGTTTACCCGCACTCCGGCATTCCGCTGCCGATGATGCTCTTGCGGCAATCCTGCGCGAGTTCTATTTCGTGGAAACAGTCTACGTATCAATCACCATACCCGCAGTTACGAAGAAAGGAAAGATACTGGAAATCAGCGGCAAGGCTGAAAATGTGAAAATGTCCTCCTTCATCTTCGATTTCCTGCAGCGTTCAATGAAAGATCAGGCCGGTAAAGCGGGAATACTGGGCAGGAAAACCCGGAAAGATTATGCACTGGGCTTCCTGAAAGGAGTCAAAGAGAAACTGGAAGGCCAAACACTCCAGATGGACAATTCCAACCCAGGAATTATGGCGCTTGTGAAGTCGGGGGATGTCGCTCTTCACGCCTATTTCAGGCAGCGTTATCCGCGCTTAAGGACCCGCTATCACGGCAGCAGGAACATGGATAAAAACGCATATAACACCGGAATAATGGACGGAAGGAAACTCGTAATACACAAACCCGTAGAATCCGGGCCAACAGCCCGCAAAAGACTGCTGATAAGATAGGATTGCACAATGAAGATATATAGAATTATCAATGTAAGTTTCATTTCTTTCCTCTGTACACTCGGACTGACGCTCGCGGCAAACACGCAGAAACTTCCAGCCGCCAGCGCCGAAAAACTTCCGCGCTGGCGCGGATTCAACCTGCTGGAGAAATTCTCCCAGGGCTGGTCAAACAAACCATTCGCGGAAGACGACTTCAAACTAATCTCATCGCTCGGCTTCAACTTCGTCCGTCTTCCCATGGACTACCGCGTATGGATAAAAGACGGTGACTGGACGAAATTTGACGAGGCCGTCCTGAAGGAAATTGACCAGGCCGTGGCATGGGGAAAACAATACGGTATCCACGTATGCATCAACTTTCACCGTGCCCCGGGTTATACTGTGGCCAAACCTGCGGAGAAAACCAGCCTGTGGACCGACCCCGAAACCCAGCGCATATGCGCCCTTCACTGGGCAGCATTCGCCAGACGCTACAAAGGCATCCCGAACTCCAATTTGAGTTTCAACCTTTTCAATGAACCCGCAAATGTTGATTCATCCGCTTATTCAGCTGTCGCAACAAAAATCATCGCTGCCATCAGGAAGGAAGATCCCGACCGGCTCATCATCTCCGACGGCCTGCAATGGGGCAGAAAACCATGCCGCGAACTGATTCCGCTGAAAGTGGCCCAGGCAACCCGCGGTTACGAACCTTTTGAAATTACCCACTACAAGGCTTCCTGGGTACAGGGAACAGACATCCTGCCCGTTCCACGCTGGCCGGCTTCCAAGATAAACGCGTTTCTCTACGGCAACGGCAAGAAAGATATTGCCAGCCCGATGACCATTTCAGGAACTTTTCCGGCTTCCACCATTGTCCGGGTCAGGGTCAACTCTGTCTCGGCAAGGTCCACGCTTGTGATCAAGGCGGACGGAAAACAAATACTCGAGAAAAGTTTTGTATGCGGCGCAGGCACCGGTGAATGGAAAAAAGCCGAATACAAAGCCGAATGGAAAATTTACCAGAACGTCTATGACAAAGACTATACGGCCGTTCTTCCCGCACCGGCAAAACAGGTAGTAATTGAAAATACCGATGGCGACTGGATGACTTTTTCCGAGATCGGGATCGCCCTTCCTGGCGGCAAGACTGAAGCGGTTCTTCCTGCCTCCAGTCAGGAGTGGGGAAAGAAACATGATCCTGTTCAATTCGACCTGTCAAACGGCAGGAATCCTTTCCGCACCGCGGAAATGATAAACCGGGAATGGCTGTGGAAGAACAGCATTGAACCCTGGCTGGAGCTGGAGCGGACTAAGACCGGGATCATGGTCGGCGAATGGGGTGCTTACAACAAGACACCGCACGATGTTGTACTGGCCTGGATGGAAGACTGTCTCCAGAACTGGCAGAAAGCCGGCTGGGGCTGGGCTCTCTGGAATTTCCGCGGTTCTTTCGGCGTCCTCGACAGCGAGCGCAATGATGTGAAATACGAGGACTTTCACGGCCACAAACTCGACCGCAAAATGCTGGATCTCCTGCAGAAATATTGAAGAGTACCGGGATTACACCCCGTGCTGTATAAATGTTCTTCTTATTCTCCGGTAAGTCGCAATACTTAAAGCCCAGACGATAATTGCGGCAATCAGCCGTAACAGCTGCAAATGCCACATCTGGACGTTTTCGAGAAGCCTTCCTCCGCATGCAGGATCTATCATGCCCCAGTTAAAAGGCAGGATGGGAACGAAATATGTCAGCGGGTCCCTCGCGATATAGAGCCTGCCGTTGAACAGAAATATCCAGGCAAGATTACCCGCAGCGCCATAAAAAAAAGGATGCAAAGGAATACCAGGATGCGGCTTATTCTCCCGAAATAGACCTTTATGCCGCTTCGCGGTATGGCCGCCAGCAGGCAAATCGCGAGCAGAACAAAAAGCGCGCCGAAGACAATGCCCGCAAAGAAACAATAGAACCATGTTTCTTCGAAGATTATCCTCAGAAATACTGATACATTCATTGTCCAAGCATGTATTCCCTGAAACTCTGACAACTGTTGCCGTCAATCCTGACAACAGCCCTGGCTTTTCCATCCGCACCCGCAAGAAGCTTGTACCAGGTGAATTCATTTCCCGCGTTTAATTGATCAAGGGCCGAAGTTTTGCCATCTACAGCCTTCCGCATGGCCCTTTCGAAATCCTTTGCCACATAGAACCGCGCAAACCCGTCGGAATTCGTGTAGCACTCACGCCACGCAGTAAATCCCCACATCGCAGCCCCCTCTTTGGGATCGGGAATATAAAGTGTTGTCCGAGTAACGAACCCGAGATTATCCAGCGTCTTCACAACATCATAGAGGTCGTGTGGCACATTGTTCTGCGGCGGCGCTGCAAATGTCTCCACGATGCCCGTGATGCGCTCCTGGAAATTGGCGACCTGCTCGTCGGCAAGCCGCTTGAAAACCCTGCAGCGCTGGTTCAGAATAACGTGATTAGCCGCGGCGCAAATCCCCACCAGCACCGCAATGGCGCCAGCCATCAGGAGCATTCGTGCCGCATAAGTCCGCTTCGGAGCATCGGGCACACTCTCCTGGTTCGTTCTCGCCTGGACGAACTTCTTGAAATCCCTTACCGACTCCTGCATGGCGATGATAACCGACATCGCCACGCCAAACGAAGCCAGCGCCATGCAGGAACCGAAAACACCGTAAAGTAACGCTTCCAGCTTTGGTCCGAAAATGTCCCATCGAAGCGCCGCGTTGAAGATTCCAAGCACCACGAGGACCGCGCCGGCCGTCAGCAGGATCAGCGTAATAGACACAACCAGATTCATCAGCCTGACTTTCGATTTCATTTCTTCTCCTTTCCATCCTTCAGTACAAACTACACACCTTTACCTGGCGTTCGGTGGCGTTGCCGGTTTCTCCTTTGCCGGCGCCAGACTTTCCACCAGGTGCGCCATAAAAAATTTCTTATCCGGTTCCAGCCACCCGTGCTCGCACTCTCCCAGAAGCGGCCGCATGACTGTGGTCATCTGGAGGGATACTATGATGTAAACAAACAGCCACCAGCGAAGGCCCGTCATTCGCCCCATGCCTGGAGACAGTTTCAGCGCATTAAACAACTTGAGGGAGAAGATAATGGCTATGCTCCAGGCCAGGATATTGATTATCACGATAAACGGAAGGCTGCTTGTCGAAACGCTGAACAACCATGTAACCGGAGTAAGGCCCAGAAGTAGCAGGCCAGTCATCGTCACCGCAGCACTGGCGAGCGCAAATGCCTGTCTGATGCTGATGGCCATGCCGGCCACACAGGAGAAGACATACAGACTGGGAATGCAAAGCGATAACGAGCAAAGCATTATTAAAGGCGCTTTCCAGGCAGTCATCATGGCAATCTGCAAAGAGCCGAACAATGCCATGGCAAATCCATAGACGGCATGGAAGACCAACCCCCAGAAAAGCAGTTGCGAGGAAAGAACCGGCAGGTCTTCGTCGTTGCTTATTCTGCGTATAAGGGCGCCAGGTGTCTTCAACAGATTTTCCAGCGCATTGCTGCCGGCTGCGGCAGCCGTGCGTTCGCCTGTAGTACACGGCGGCAGCGCCGGCGGTTTCATTGTGCCTTGTGCAGTTCTGTCTTGTGCTTCGCTCATTGTCTTATCCTCCTTTAAATACATAGGGCAGAACTTCGATGAAAAGGAATTCGAAGAAATTACGATCGAGCGCGTCGGGACGGATGAATGCGACATCGAAGAAAGGGCTGCCGACAAAAGGGCGCAGCATCCAGGATAGCTGGCAGCCAACCAGCGCGAATGATACTATCCAGCCCCAGTAAATCTTCCTGGGCGAACATGTCGGCACAATGACTTCCCTCAGCCCCTGCCGGAGCGCGGAATTCCCGGCTACTCCCGCAAGCGCTATGAGCGTAACATGGGTCAGGAGCAGGCAATTGTGCGTAAACCGCAGTTCTTCGTGACTGCCCCGGTCCGACGCGACTCCAAAGGTGAAGAATAGAGTCACAGGAATCAGGCTAAGCAGTATCCAGCAGGCAACACCCATTGCCCCGTAAGTTATGGCCATGACCTGCCTGAACGACAAGCCGCTTCCCGCTACAGTCGCAAACATCCAGTTCAACACCATTACCAGACTGGTGGTGCCGATAAGCAGGACAGGAAACTTCACTGCCACATAGCCGGCCAGAACAGGGGAACGCCACCCGGCAAGGACCGACCCGTATGCGGCGCTGGAGACTATGATGAAAACCAGCATGGAGAACACGATGTCCGCCACGCCGCTGTTAGCGGAAATCTTCCTCCAGAACTCGCCCCGGGCGCGAAGCAACATGATTACAGGGTACATGCCGATAGAAATCCCCTTTCATTCCTGTACAACAGGTATTCCTGCGAAAGGTTACAGGGAAAAGCACACTTCCTTGAAATAGGCCCACTTTTCTGCCAGTATGGCCCTGATGAACACGGAGCCAGCTTCGAAAAATATCCTTCCAGACGGCGGCAGAAGCGCCTTCCTGGGAACACGCTGGAGCATCATAATCAGGACCCGTGACAGGAATTCAAAAGAAGCGGAAATGGCTCTTTCGGAATTGTGCCGGATATACTGGTATCCACTATACGCGTTTGTGCGTCGATGCGGCCACAGCCACCACGAAGCAGAAGACCTGACACAGGGTTTCTTCCTGCATCTTATCGGCAAGGACGGCATCAGGAACGTCGACCCCGCTAAAGGCAAGTTCCGGTCTTTCCTGCTGAGTTCAATAAAACACTTCCTGAGCAATGAACGGGAACACTCGCAGGCCCTGAAAAGAGGCGGCAAACAGACACTCCTCTCCATCGACCTTTCTGACGGCGAAAGGCGATACAGCGTTGAACCAGCCGACACAATGACACCCCAGGCCATGTTCGAAAACTCCTGGGCTATGAATCTCCTGGCCGACACCATGGCGGACCTGCGCCGCGAATACGAATCGAGGCAAAGAAAGGATGTATTCGACCTCGTGGAAGGATTCATTGTCGAATCAGGCCCGGTCGTTTCCTATGCAACGGCCGCTGCAACTCTCGGAACCAGCGAAGGAAATATAAAAGTGCTGGTTTACCGGATTCGCCGGCGTTTCGGAGAACTGCTCCGCGAACGAATTGCCCATACCGTTGAATCGGACGCGGAAATTGATGACGAAATCAGGCACCTTATGTCATGCTTTACAACGCGATGACGAAAACAGAACATAGCGGCAGGAACAAAGTGTGCGTCGTATGCGGCACTGTTGTTTCACCGAATTCACCGGCAGGACTCTGTCCCCGCTGCCTGCTGAAGCAGGGGCTCAGCGAAACAACTTTCAACACCCCGCCTGCAGTTGATTCACCGTCTTTCTCCGTTGAGGAGCTGCAAAAATATCTCCCTCAACTGGAAATAATAGAATTCATCGGAAGGGGCGGCATGGGTTATGTATACAAGGCCAGGCAGACAAAGCTCAATCGCCTGGTTGCCGTCAAGATCATCCCCACTGTCGATAACACGCCCGAATTCTCCCAGCGTTTCATGCAGGAAGCCCAGGCGCTCGCACGCATGAGTCATCCCAATATCGTAACAGTCTATGACGTAGGCGAGCGTGACCGTTTTTGCTATTTCGTGATGGAATTTGTCGAAGGCAAAGACCTGAAACAACTTATATCCTCCCGTTCGCTCCAGCCTTCACGCGCACTGAACATTGCAATGTCCATCTGCGATGCGCTTCAATATGCACATGACAAAGGGGTAATACACCGGGACATTAAGCCGGGCAACATCCTCATCGACAACAGCGGCAGGGTAAAAATAGCCGATTTCGGACTGGCTAAAATCACCAGTCCTGGTTCGCCTGATTTCTCGCTGACAATGTCCAGCGAATCCATGGGAACGCCCTATTACATGGCGCCGGAACAGTACGCTTCGACGCACACCGCCGATCACCGCGCGGACATTTATTCCCTCGGAATACTCATGTACGAAATGCTGACCGGCGAACTGCCAGTAGGCAGTTTTCAACCTCCATCCGCCAAAGTGAAGGTCGATTCTTCGGTTGATGATATCGTCATAAGGGCGCTGAAAACGGATCCTTCCCTGCGCTACCAGCATGCGCGCGATGTCCTCGCGGATATTGAACGGGCGGTTTCCCTCGGGTTTTCCTCCGCGGTCAAGAAACCACGAAACATCATTTTCTCGCCGGTTCTGCTGACCCTCCTCATCAGCCTGGTAGCGGTCATCGGGGTAATCATAACCTTAAAGCATTTTACGCGTCGCGAGATTCCATTCCTCCCGGGTGATGCTGTCGAATTCGGCGGCAATTACTACAAGGTCTTCTTTGAGAACATCGGCTGGCACGAGGCAAAACGTCGCTGCGAGGCAATGGGCGGACACCTCGCTATCGTAACTAACAGAGCCGGGGATGAATTCCTTGCCTCGATTTCCCGCAACCACGTATGGATAGGCGCAACTGACGAATCGGAGAAAGGCCGCTGGTCCTGGGTGGATGGAACGGCAATAAGCTACTCCAACTGGGATATCGGGGAACCAAACAATGCAAAGGATCCGTGGACCGGACGGGGCGAACACTACCTGATGATTTCGAAATACGCGAAATGGAACGACCTGTCATCCGACTCGCCAATCATCAAGGGTTTTATCTGCGAATGGGAGGGTTCACGAATCGCGGCGCCTCAAAAAATCAGGACCCCGGAACAGCTCCACGCGGCGCTGAAGACCGCAAACGTAAACTATAACGGGAAGGGTATCTTCGAGACACATAAAGGGGTTATAGAGAAAGTGACCCTTCTTCACACCGGCGTTACAAATATCTCGCCTCTGCGCGGACTGCCGCTCTCGTATCTCAACATCAGTTGGACTGACATAACCGACCTGTCGGCGCTCGAGAACATGCCGCTGACGACAATCGATCTCGCTAACAGCCGGATCGATGACATTTCGGAACTTGCAGGTCTGCCTCTTGTTGAAGTCCGAATCGACGGTACAAGGGTTAAAGACCTGGCACCACTGAAGGGAATGGCCCTTAACTATCTCGACATCAGCCAGACTAAAGTCACCGACCTGGCACCGCTGGCCGGTATGCCGCTCAGGGAACTGCACATGAATTGCGTAAAAGTAACTGACCTTTCTCCTTTGGCCGGAATGCCTCTGAAGAAGATCGGTCTCCTCGACGTGCCAGCCATGGACCTTTCCCCTCTTAGCAAATGCGCAGAATTGGAATCCGTCGTTGTACCGGACAAAGCCAGGAAAATAGAGTGTCTGAAAGATCTGCCGAAATTGAGACTCCTGAACAACAAAACCCCGGATGAATTCTGGATAGAACACGGGAACTCAGCAACAAACCACACCTCTGCGCCCCGGTAATTTCCAGGCTCTTTAGAAACGGGCTGCGATGATATGGTCAGGGCCAACCGGAAGATTCATCTGGAAATAAGACCGGCTGGCGTTGTCGGGAACATTAACAATCTTTGTGACTGTTCCTCCTGATGGAAACGGACCGCTCAGCAGAACATCAATTGGCTGCTGGCCGCCTGTACTCGATTCAGGCCTGAAGCGAATCTTGATATCCACGACCTCGCGACTGCCAATATTCCTCACTGTATACGCCAGGGCCGTCTTCGATGAACCCCTCCAGCCGGAGGCCGGACTGCTCGTTATCTTCAGGTTTGCGCAGGCATAGGCATACGCATCGCTGTTTGATTTCTGAACGTCAGGAGCAAAACTCAGCTTATTAATGGTAATCGGGCCAATCCGCACCGGCCCCCAGAAACCGGCATAAACGCTGAACCCGATTGTAAATATTCCCAGATAACTCAACAGATCGCAGATAAAAGACGGATTGCCTTTATGTTTCTGCTTCTTATACAAGTAATTAGCAAGGGTCCATAATGCAATCCCGGCCATGAACACCAGCCACACTTCCTGAAATATAAAATCCTTCATTCTCCGTATCTCCATGGCACAAGTAACCACTCTTTTGTATTATCCCGTTTTCGCAGGGACTATACCAGAAGAAACAAAGAAGTTTCTCAACCGAAACCAGATCTAAGCTTCCTTCGTACTCTCGACCGCCCGGAAGAACGATTCATTCTCATTTGGAGTGCGACGGCTTGACGTCGCTTTCATTTCTTCATTGAGATAATAAGCAAAAGCTTCTCCGGGTTGGCGCCAAAGGCGGCACTTGTCCCGTCTAATGACGGGATGTAAACACGTCGTGCATTTCGTTTCTTTGTGCAAATATTTCGCGGCAGATGGCGTTAAGGATCCAGCTCCGGAGCGGGATCCGTCCGGCAAGGCGGAGCGACCGAGGGTATACTACCGTATCCCGAGCGTCGCTCCAACATAGCCGGGAACGTCATATGACGCGAAAGATTTGCACCGAAATGCACGACGGCTTTTTACCACATGACAGGTAAAATTATACCGACAGGGCAAGACGCGGGATCTTGAGGCGCTGCCGCCTTGTCTCCCCCGGCAGCAGACGGACCTTCCTCTCCGGCACATCATCCCGGTCCGTCCGGCAGTGCCTGTCCAGGTAAAGCGACGTCCCGAAACTCAGCGTATGCTTGCCATACTTCTCATTGACCGTATCAATCACCCGGCTCACCGCCTCCACCTTGTCTATCCGCAGCCGGTCCTCAAAGAACTCGCACTGCCTCACGCCGTCATTCTCAAGCTTGCCCAGCACCACCATCGTGGTCCGGTATTCCACGCCCGGATGGTAAAGCGCATCAAACATGTCGCGAACCAGCGGAAGAATCTCATGCACCGCGCTGGCGGGCCGGTTAAGCTTCACCTCAAGTCCATCCTGGTGGAAATCCTGGCGGCGTAAAGCCACCGCCACAACCCGCGGCCTCAGCTTGTAACGTCGCGCCTTGATCAGCGCCGACTCGAGATTGCGTACAAGCTTGGCCCAGACAAAATCCCGGTCCGAGGACGGCGCCGTAAAAGTTTTGCACTTGCTTATACTGTAATAAACAGACTTCTCCTCCGTGGTAACCGGGTTGATGGAAATTCCCCTGAGTTCATTCCATATCTCCCGGCCAACCTTGCCCATCAGCTGTTCCGCCCATTTCTCCGGCCTGACCGCAAAATCCAGCGCGGTCTTCAACCCCTGTTTTTCAAGAAGCTGGACGGTATTCGGACCGAATCCCCAGACTTTATCAAGCGAGAGTTTCCCGAGGAAAATATGGATGTGCCTGCCCTCCACCGCGGTAAACCCGGCCGGCTTGCGGAAATCCGATGCCAGCTTGGCCAGCCCTTTTGAAAGACTCAGGCCGACTGAAACGGTGATATCAAGTTCACCGCAGATATCAGCCTGCATGCGCCGCGCTATTTCGTCGTAGGACGTCCTGAATACCCGCCGCAACCCCGTCAGGTCCGCGAATCCTTCGTCAATGGAATATTCCTCCACGACCGGCGTATAGCGCCGCATGATGTCAAACATCCGCTTTGAATAAAGGCTGTAGGTCTCATAATCACTGGGCAGTATAACCAGTCCGGGACATATTCTTGCGGCATCGCGCAAAGAGACCCCCCTTGAAACACCGCGCCTCTTTGCCTCGTAATTCGCGCAGGCAATAATGCCGCGCTCCTTGCCGGTCACAACAGGCTTTCCCTTGAGCGAGGGATTGACCGCCTGCTCAACCGACGCAAAAAAAGCGTCGCCGTCCAAATGGGCAATAGCCCTCGGATAGGAATGGAGGGTAAATGGCTGCAGCTGCACGGCTCAATACTTCCTTATGACCGCCTTGACTATCCCGCCGATTAGCAGTGAACGCTTCGGGCGGATTGATTTGTATTTCGGGTTGGCGGCATCAAGGCGAACGCCGGCAGAGTCTTTCACGTAGTATTTCACGGTCCACTCATCATCCACCTGCGCCACAACGATGTCGCCTGATTTGGGCGCGGCACCCTTCTCCACCAGGATTATGTCGCCGGGGACAATCCCGGCCTCCACCATGGAGTCGCCTTTGACAGTGAGCATGTACGTGGCTTCCGGTTTTCTTATGAGGTATTCATCTATGCTTATTGTATCAACAAGCTCTTCTTCGGCTGGCGAAGGAAAACCGGCCTGGACCGATCCAAGCACCCGGACACTGCCCTTCAGCCTTGTGCCGGGAATTATCCGGCCCTTTTGCCTGGTCACCAGGCCATGTTCGTGAAGCTTACTGACCACGCCGAACACGGCATTCTTTGAACTGTAATCGAACAGGCGCATCATTTCCCGGTAACTTGGGAAATGCCCCTCTTCTTTAATGAAATTCCTCAGCTTCCTGACATGACCCCTGATATCCATAACCCGCGGCATAAATACCTCCAAGAATTATGCCCGGATGATAACTGAACGAACGTTCACTAACAAGGAAATAGAAAAGAAATCTTTTTAATTCAGCACTGGAACGGCTCGCGAGTACGCTCGCCCTCCCGCAACCTGTCAATCCTTGTATTCCTTGTGGGAGGGCGAGCGTACTCGCGAGCCGCCAACAAGAAGGTCCCGGCTGCAATATCGCTTGTCTTGTCGTTTTCCCGCGTTCATTGCTTCAATATTCTTTGGCGGTATCATGGATATTATGATCTGAATTTTGCGCGGATTGGGCAAAATTCACTTCCAGCCCCTGGGAATACGATGTTTGTGCTGGAAGCCGACCTCACCCGCCTGTTTATGTCGGGTGAGTCGGGGTCAACCCCGATTCGACCCTTTATTAAAGGGGTCGAGATCGGCCCAAAGGGTGAATATTTCAATCATTGTGTGAAATATTCAGGTATGAAATAATGCGGCATGAGTGATACTGACCTGATTATCATCGGCGGCGGCGCGGCAGGACTTATGGCCGGATGCCTCGCAGGCGAAACGGGTTTGCGTACAGTTATTCTTGAACGCAAACACAAACCCGGCCGCAAACTGCTGATGTGCGGCAACAGCCGCTGTAACCTGACCATCAATATATCCCCACAGCGCATGCTCGAGATGTACGGCGAGCCGGTGGGCCCTTTCCTGGCACCGGCAATAATGGATTTCCCCCCTTCCGCCCTTCAGCGCTGGTTTGCGGCCAATGGCCTGAAGACCGAGGTCCGCACCGGCAACAAGGTGTATCCGCACACCGACCGCGCGTCAGACGTCCTCCATTTCTTCACGGATTTCCTGCGCGACAGGAACGTGTCGCTGGCCGCTTCTTCAGTGGCCACGTCGGTTAAGAAAACAAGCCGCGGTTTCACGGTGACTACAGACAACTTCACGCTGGAAAGCAGGTTCGTCATTATCGCCACCGGCGGAATCAGCTATCCGAAAACCGGCTCCGTGGGAGACGGCCAGGAATTTGCAAAGACACTGGGCCATTCCCTCGTGCCATACAGGGCTGGCCTTGTCGGATTCGAGGTTGATAAAAAGGTGCTTGAGAATCATTCCGGAGAGGCGCCGCAGGATGTCCGCATAAGCATCATGAAGGACAACAATATCGTCGCCGGGACACGCGGAACTTTCGAAATCGAAAACTGGGGTATTGGCGGGACCGCCGTTACCGATGCCTCCAGGGTTATCGCCCGCCTTAATCTCACGGATTATTCATTGCGCATCGAATTTGCCGGCGGAAAGGTTGAAGAGATAAAACCCCTGCGTCCGCGCTCCATCAAGGAGGCGATGGTAACCATGGGCGGAGTCTCACTCAGGGAAATAAACAACCGGACAATGGAGTCACTGAAATGCCCGGATCTTTATTTTGCCGGCGAGGTGCTTGATATAGACGGGCCGACCGGCGGATACAACCTGCAGGCGGCATTTGCCACGGCACGGCTGGCCGTGAATGCCATCGGCGCAAAACTCGGAAAAAAGAAGATTGAGCCGCCCGCTGCGCGCACCGCGGAGAGGCCGGCCCGGCCGCACCACGCGCACGATTCACGGAGAGCAAGGCACTGATGGAAAAATTACAATCATGAGAAAAGCATTTAAAATGTCGGTCAACAGGGACGCAATGGCGGAGTATGAGAAACGGCACAACCCCATCTGGGAGAGCATGCAAAAGGTGCTCAAGAGCCACGGGGCGAGCAATTACTCGATCTTTCTCGACAGGGACACCTGCGAATTGTTCGGTTACGTTGAGATTGAAAGCGAAGAGAGATGGAAACAGATAGCGCAGACCCGGGAATGCCGCAAGTGGTGGGAATATATGTGCACCATAATGCCGAGCAATCCCGACAAGAGCCCGGTCGAAAAAGTACTCAAAGAAGTATTCCATTTGGACTAGGCACCTGCTAAAAACCCCTGAGCGAAATCATGAACAGCAAAAAAACAAACAGCAGTAATTCCGTTGGCCTCAAGATGTTGTCTGACGACGCCATCGGCCGGATCCACGAAGCCACGCTTGATATCCTGGAAAAGAACGGGGTTTGGTTTACCGGCTGCAGGGAAGCAACCGAATTGTTCAAGAAGAACGGCTGCCGGATCGAAGGCGACAGGGTACTGATCCCGCGGGAAGTCTTTGAAGCCTGCGTCAAAACACTTCCCGACCGCGACAAGCTGAAAATCTGCGTGACAAAGCTGGGGATGTTCGAACCTTTGAGCCTGAAACAGGGCGATTCACATGCCGGGGTTATCGGCAATCCCTATTTCCTTTACGACCACGCAAAAGGCGCGCGCGGCCTGCTGCCTTCCGACGATGACGATAAATTCCTGGTGATGGACAGCCTGTCTAACATGAAATACGACTGCTGCTGCCACATCACAGAACTCCAGCGCGACGCCAATGCAGTCTTCCCAGACTATAACGATGCCGAAGTTTGCCTCGACTACCTCCGAAAGCGAACCGGGAGCCGCCCCGCGAACCGGGACAGGAAACTGGCGATTCACTCAAACATAATGCACGGACGGGAACCGAATTCCGTTGTGCACAGCCCCAGGATGTACAAACCGCTGGAGAAAATGGAACTCCTGCGCCACGCGATTATCTGCGGACCCGCACAGACATCAGAATTGCTGGCTAATGATACGCCGCTGATCTGGTGCAATCCCATCAGCCCGCTCCAGTATCATCCGGACCAGGTCCAGGCCATCATGGACGGGATCAGGGATTTCGGGAAAAAGTGTTTCATAATGTTTTCCCCGGAAGTGATGATTGGAGCCACCGGCCCGGTTACGCTGGAGGCTTCGCTGGTACAGCATAACGCGGAAGTCATGAGCGGCATCATCTTTACCCAGCTTTGCGCGCCCGGCACCGCGGCAATCTATGGCTCCGTCTCGGGCGTTATGGACCTGCGCGTGGGCGAAATAGCGCTAGGCAATTTCGAGTCGGTCGCTTTCAACGTCGGGATTGTCCAGCTTGCACACTATTACGGACTTCCTTCACGGGTCCAGACCGGCAACACCAATGCCCGCAGTACCGGTGTCCGCTCTGCAGTGGAAACCGCCTGGGGACTCCAGATGATGATGGCCGCAGGTGCAAACCTGGTTAACACCGGGCTTCTTGACACAACACTGATGCTCAGCCTGGAACACCTTGTGCTTGTTGACGAAATGGTCAGCCAGATCAGGAGCGGCATGAAGATCGGGAACATGGATGCCGCGCACCTCGCACTGGATGTGATCCGGCAGGAAGGCCACCCGAACACAAATTACATCAGCCACGATCACACGATGGAGCACATGAAAGATTCCGTTTATTACTCCGACTTCACGGGCCGCGTGCCGAAATCCTATGACGACTGGTATGCCACCGCGCACGAGAAGGTCGCGACAATACTGAAGCGCGATTACCCGGCAGAAGACATGAAAACAATTTCCAGCAAACTGAAAGCCGTTGAAGCGCGGATGAAAGAGGACGACAAGACCTGGCGCAAAGGCGATGATGGCTGGTGGAAGACATACGTCAGGGACCTGTAACTGTTCAGATGTGATTACGCTGCCGGGAGGATGGTGAAGAATGAAGTCTTTGAAACCCTGGGTATTCTTTCCCCCATTCCTGCTTTTGTTTGCAGCTATTGCAGTCAACTTTGTAAATGGAGATCTGTTTACCGCTTCCGTAAAGAGCGCCTACGAATGGGTAATAGCCACATTCGGCTGGCTGGTCTCATTAACGGCGTTTGCGCTGGTCGTGGTGTGCGCCCTTGTTTATGTATCTCCTTTCGGGCGAGTTATCCTGGGCGGACCGAAATCAACGCCGTTGCTGAGCAAGTGGCAGCTTTTTGCCATTGTACTTACCACCAACATTGCAATTGGAATCCTTTTCTGGGGACCGGTTGAGCCGCTTTACTATTACAGCAATCCGCCGGTTAGCACGGGCATCGCGCCGAACTCACCTGCGGCCGCAACATTCGCGATGTCGACCATCTTCCTGCACTGGACCTGGACCCCCTACGCTTTTGCATCGCTGATTGGTTTGATGTTTGCCTTTTCCTACTACAACATGAAACGGCCGTTCACCCTTGGCGCATCACTGGCGCCCCTGCTGGGAAAACACAGCGCCGGATTCGGGGGACAGGTCATCGACGCCATCTGCCTTTATGCGCTGGTGCTGGGAATGGGCGGCTCCCTGAACGGGGCCATGATGCTGCTTGGCGGCGGGGTGAATCATGTGTTGGGAATCTCAGGTCCGCCGTCCAACCTGACCATGGGGCTGATCACCGCGGCAATTCTCATAACCGCAATCATGGCGGCCATATCGGGAATCAAGAAAGGAATACTATTCGTAGCCAATATCAACACTGCCTTTCTCATCGGCTTCCTTCTTTTCCTTTTCTTCTTCGGACCGACACGTTTTATCCTCAGCTTTGCCACGGAAGGGTTCGGTAATTTCCTGAGTCACTATTTCGAGAAAGTGCTCTTTACGGGAGCGGCCTTCCAGGATCCATGGCCCCAGAAATGGACCGAGATGCAGTTTTCCGGCTGGTGCGCCTGGGCGCCCATCATGAGCCTGTTTCTCGGCAGGATCACCTACGGCCATTCGGTAAGGACTTACCTTATCTTCAACATTCTCCTGCCCGCCCTCTTCACCGGTATATGGATGGCCATTATGTGCGGAACAACGCTTCACATGGAGATGTTCCAGAACGCCGGACTGGTTGCAAACCTTGAAAAGAACGGAGTGGAAGGAGTGCTCTACGCGGTGATGCAGCATTTCCCACTGGTCAAATTCATGATCCCGGTCTTTTTATTCACTGCCTTTATTTCCTTTGTCAGCACCGCGGATTCAAATATCTCGGCAATGGGCGGCATAAGCTCAACCGGGATTTCACCTGAAAGCCCGGAGTCCGGCAGGTTCATAAAAATCGTCTGGGGCGCCACTACTGGAATCATTGCCTGGATCATGGCGAGCTCCTCCCACCTGGAAGGAATCAGGATGCTTTCAAACCTCGGCGGCTTGCCGGCCCTGTTCCTGTGCATAGGAGTCATGATTTCCGCAATACTGGTGATTTCGAACCCCTGCAAGTACGATCAGTTCAAGGACGGTTACGACGCCCAGGGCAATCCCCTGAATATTTCCAAAACCGACGTTTGACGAAAGCGAGGACAAAGAACCAATGAAAAAAAATGACGCGCTCATGAAGAAATATCAACCCGCTACCCGCTGCATCCACGCCGGGTCGGGCATTGACAAGGAAACACGCGCTTTGCGCCGCCCGATCACGCTGGGCAACAGCTACCGGCTGTACGACAATATTCACGAGCTTCCTGTTTCGTTCGACTGGAAGAACACCCACCAGTTCAATTATCCCCGGTCACGGCACCCGAACGGCCGCTACCTCGAGGAACGCGTGGCATCGCTGGAAGGCGGCCAGGACTGCGTCGTATTTGCCACCGGCGTGGCGGCAATGACTGGCACGTTCTTCACGTTCCTCAGCGCAGGCGACCATCTTATCTGCTCGCGGATTTGTTACATCGGCGTCCACGAATTCCTCAATAACCATTTTTCCAAACGTTACGGCGTGGAGCTTTCTTTCGTGGATACAACAAAGCCTGAAGAAGTCCGGAAGGCCATCAGGCCCAACACGAAGATGATCCACGTCGAAACGCCCGGCAACCCGATAACACTGATAAGCGATATCAGCGCCATCGCTAAAATCGCCAAACGTGCCGGTATACTAATGTCGGTCGACAGTACTTATTCAGGTTTCGTCACGCAGTCGCCCCTTAAACTCGGGGCGGACCTGGTAATGCACAGCCTGTCGAAGTACGCTAACGGGCACGGCGACGGACTCGCCGGCGCAGTCATCGGCAAGACCAGCCTGATCACGAAGATACGTGATGCCGCCAGCATTCATCTCGGCGCAACCATCAGCCCGTTCAATGCCTGGCTCATAATGCGCAGCATGGAGACACTTCCCTTGAGAATGGCGCGGCATTGCGAGAACGCAATGAAGGTTGCCCGCTTCCTCGAATCACATCCGAAAGTTGATTTCGTCCGGTACCCCGGGCTGAAAAGTCATCCCCAGCATGCTGTTGCCAGGAAACAGATGAAAGGATTCGGCGGCATGCTGAATTTCGGCTTGAAGACGGACCGTAACTCGTATTTCAAGTTCCTCGAAAAACTGACGATTATCACGCATGCCGTTTCGCTGGGACATACCGAAAGCCTTATCATGTTCTACCCCCAGGCAGGCGGCGACCACCCGGAACTCGGCGTATTGAATTATCCCGAAGACCTGGGCGGCTGCTTCCTGCGGATGAGTGTCGGCCTGGAAGATCCCGATGACCTGATTGCGGACCTCAAACGGGCACTCAACGCGGTTCCTGCCAGGAAAGAAATCAAAAGACTTAAACGCTGACATGGAATTCCGAAACCCGGAATAAGGTAATGGCTCGGGCTTCTCCTGGCAACATTGCCGCCTACGCCGAAGGGCTTCCTTCTTAGCCGGACAAGACGGACTGGCTGGCAAGCAGGCTTTTCCGGGTTGGCGCCAAAGGCGGCACTTGTCCCGTCGAATGACGGGATGTAAACACGTCGTGCATTTCGTTACGCTGAAAAAAAAGACAACCCTTCTATACGCTTAAATCAAGCATCCGGGTTGGCGCTAAAAGCGCCATGGAAACCGCGTGATGCGCAGCGTAGAAATATGTACAGACCGCAGCCTAATCCGGATATTGCATCAATATTCTGCAATATCCGCCCGAAGGGCCAATCTGTCCCGACCTCTCGAAGAGTCGGGACAATCGGGATTATCCCGACTTGCGATTTGCATTAAAATCGTAAGGTCGGCTTCAGCGATTTTCTTCTTATTGCTGAAGCGAATATTGCATGAGCGTGCTCACGCTCATGCAATATTCGGACTAACGAACCATATCAACGAATAGCAGGACGTTGAAGAGTGTTATGACCCCGGCTATGGCAAGCAGAAGAATGCGCGACCAGACCGGGTTGGCATATTCGCCCATAACTTTCCTGCAGGAAGTAAGATAAATAAGCAGAAAGACGGTAACCGGAAGCTGAACACTAAGCACAATCTGTGATGCAATCAGCCCCTTGTAAGGATTGCTGACAAACAACATAGCCAGCAGCGCCAGGACAAAAGTTACACCGATACCAATCCTGGTGTGGCGGTCCTTGACGTCATAAGGCTCGCCGAACATCCCTGAAAAGATCGAGCCCCCTGCCATGCCGGCCGTTATGCATGCCGAAAACCCGGAAAACAGCAGCGCACAGGCAAAAACAACCGCCGCCATGTTCCCAAGCATGGGCTTCAACAGCGCTCCAGCCTGCGGCAGGTCAACCACCACCACTCCCCTGGCATGGAACGTGGTCACGGCAAGGATGATGATTGCGCAGTTTATGACCCACCCGACCACCATCGAAAACAAAGTGTCGAGGAATTCGTAATCCAGCTGCTTCTTGATGACCGCCTTGTCTTCAAGGTTCCACTGCCTGCTCCGGATGATTTCCGAGTGAAGGAACAGGTTGTGCGGCATGACAACCGCGCCAAGCACACTCATGAGGACAAGGATGGAGCCCTGCGGAATATCCGGCTTGACAAGGCCCACGAGCGCGGACTTCCAGCTCACATCAACAAGTGTCAGCTCATAAACGAACGACAGGCCTATAAGCGAAACAAAACCAATAATCCATTTCTCTATTTTCCTGTAAGTGTTCGTAAGCAGAACCACGCTCACGGTTAACACTGTGAATAGGGCGCCGAGAAGAAGCGGGACACGGAATAACATCTGCAGGGCAATGGCTGCACCAAGGATTTCAGCAAGGGCTGTCGCAACTGAGGCGCCCACGGCCGACAGCAGGACAAGCCTTGCCAGCCATGGCCGAAGATGGCGTGTCGCCGCCTCCGAAAGACAATCCCCCGTCACAATCCCCAGATGCGCCGCGTTATGCTGAATGAAAACCAGCATGATTGTCGATAGCGTGACAACCCACAGCAGCCGGTAGCCGAATTCCGAGCCCGCCGCTATGTTGGCCGCCCAGTTGCCGGGATCGATAAAGCCGACAGTTACCAGCAGGCCTGGTCCGAGATATTTGAGAAATTCACGTGCCCGCTCACTCGGGCGGTGTCTCTCAATAAGATATGATATTGCCTTCTTGAACATAGGCTGCACCGCCAGACTTTATTTTATCAGCCGCTTCCGCATCGTGAAAAGAGCAAGGGGATAGAAGACAGCGCTGAAAACGGCAAGATAGCTAACCGCGACAACTGCGTCACGTGATATCACAGACCCGCAGCAGATCTCACGGCATAGATTGACAATATGCGTAAGCGGCATCGTACCGGCCACTATCTTGGCCCACGACGGCATTCCGTCCATCGGGAAGAAGGTGCCGCCGAACAGGAACATCGGGGTGATAAAGAGAAATACAGGGAGATTGAACAGCTCAATGTTGGGAATCAATCCCGTGAACATCATTCCTATCGCCGAGAAGGCGAACCCGCCAAGAACTGCCGCCGGCAGCAGCCAGAACGCCTCCGGCCACGGGACAAGGCCAAAGAAACTCAGCACGACAAGCATGACCGCGGCCGTCATCACGGACCTCGCCGTCCCCCAGACAATCTCCCCCGTAATAACCTCCTGAACGGAAACTGGCGCGGCCATGATCGCGTCAAATGTCTTCTGGTAATACATCCTCACGAACGAGGAATAAGTCGTCTCGAAAAACGAACTGTTCATTATGGAAACCGCGATCAGCGCCGGGGCAATGAACTGGACATAGGACATGTCCTTTCCATGAAACTGGACTGCCGGAACAAGCAGGCGGAAACCCACCCCGAAAGCGGCTATATAAAGAATGGGCTCAAGGATCGGAGGCAGGAAGTTGATCTTCCATGTCCTTAAATAAACAATCCAGTTCCTGACCCATATGGACCAGAACCGCGTGGTTATGTTGTTGCCTAAAAGTTTCATTCCCTTAATTGCCTCCCGGTGAGCCTGAGGAAAACATCTTCCAGCGTCGCAGTCCTCAAAGTGCAGTTGCCCTGGCAGTACTTGTGGCTTATCTCCTGGAACAGGGGCTCATCCTCTTCCCTGCGGTAAATTAGAATGTGGTCGCCGAAAACCTCATGCTCAAAACCCCGCTGTTTTACGAATTCAATCAGCTCGCTGCTTGCCGGACTGCTCTCGATGACCTCGTGGCCGACATGCTTCTTAACAAGTTCCGAAGGTTTGCCTTCGGCAATGATCTTGCCGTTGTCGATGATTATCAGCCGGTCGCACAGCCGGGCCGCCTCCTCCATGTAATGGGTCGTGAGAAGGATCGTGATCCCCTGTTTCTTCAGCTCGCCGAGCCGTTCCCAGACGAGGTGCCGCGACTGCGGATCCAGCCCGGTTGTAGGTTCATCAAGTATTATAAGCTCGGGCTCGTTGATCAGGGCCCTGGCAAGAATGAGCCGCCGCATCATGCCGCCGGAAAGCGAGGGCGGCTTGGAATCCGTCCGCGTCTCCAGTCCTATGAACTTCAGGAGCTTCTCCGCCCGTCCGGCGGCTGCTTTCTGCGGCAGCCCGAAATAGCGGGAAAAGACGAGCAGGTTTTCCATCAGGGTAAGGTCGGGATCAAGGTTGTTGTCCTGGTGGCATATCCCCATCCTCGCGCGGATCGCCCGCCAGTCGGTTGTGATGTCCTTTCCAAACACCTTCAGCATTCCTGCGGTCATCGGCGAAAAACCATAAAGCATCCGTATCGTGGTTGTCTTGCCTGCCCCGTTCGGGCCGAGAATACCAAACAGTTCCCCGCGCCGGACCTGGAACGAAATGCCGTCCACCGCCGTGGTCTCACCGTAAACTTTGCGCAGATTCTCTGTTTCTATGATAAACCCGTTGTCCATAAGGCCCGCATACTAACCACAGTCACAGAAAAATACCAGCAGGACTAATCCGGATATTGCATCAAAGACAGGCAATATCCGCCCGAAGGGCCGATCTGTCCCGACCTCTCGAAGAGTCGGGACAATCGGGATTATCCCGACTTGCGATTTGCATTAAAATCATAAGGTCGGCTTCAGTTGACTTCTCCTTATTTCTGAAGCGAATATTGCATGAACGTCAAAACGCTCATGCAATATTCGGACTAATTGTCCTGCGCCATGCGACAATATGTCGCCTTTGCCGTAGAATCACATCACCTCAAGGGAAAGTCCGCAAATTCTTAACCCTCACCCTTCATGGCGCGTTACGCGCCATTAGTACCGTCCCCTAAAGGGAGAGAAACATTTGCGATATTCCTTTGCCCTGCCGGTTTTCATTGAAATTGGAAGGTAGGGCGGTTTGGCGTGCCCGGCGTAGCCTTGGCGAAAACGGGCTCAAACCGCCGGGTAAGACGGCCCCGAACATTCGGGGCGCCCTACCGCCTGCAGAAAAGGTTTATTGCTGGAATCCTCAAAAGATGGAATGTTTTGCCTTTGTTTCGAGGAATGCTATTGTTGGCATGGCGATTGCATAAGAGGTTATTTCCTTATCAAATAAACGGCCAAAAGGTCGGGAGGAGTATTTGTGATTATTGGAATTAGACCGGCAGCATTGGCTGCGATATCGGCGTGGCTTGTGTTTTGCACAGCCGGAACATCTGTAAGCATGGCGAAGGATGATGCCGCCACCCGGAAACTGATAGACCGCGCCATGAGCCGTGTTTTCCCTGCCCTTGTCCGGATCGACGTGGTAATGGAACAAGCCCAGTCCGGCCGTATGGAAAAGAGAGTCGGCGCCGGCAGTGGCGCCATAATAGATAAGGAAGGCCACATCATAACAAACCACCACGTCGCAGGCAAAGCGCGCCGGATGGTTTGCCGCATGCCGGATGGAGAGGAAATAGAGGCCAGCCTGGTCGGAACCGACCCGCTCGGCGACATTGCGGTCCTCAAGCTTGACCTCAGCAAGCGCAAGAAACAGAAGCCGCTTCCCGTTGCAGAGTTCGGTAATTCCGACAAGGTTTTCGTGGGAGACACGGTACTTGCCATGGGCAGTCCAGGCGGCATGACACAGTCTGTAACCAAGGGCATCGTGGCCAATACTGCCATGATGCTGCCCCGGATGATGGGAGAAATGAACCTGGACGGAGAGAACGTCGGCACACTGGTGCGGTGGATCGGGCACGATGCCCAGATTTTCGGTGGGAACAGCGGCGGCCCTCTTGTAAATCTCGATGGCGATATCATAGGGATCAACGAAGTTGGCGTCGCAGGACTCGGCGGCGCAATTCCCGGCAACCTGGCCCGCTCCATAGCCAGGCAGATAATCGAAAAGAACACTGTAAGCAGGAGCTGGACCGGCATTGAGGCACAGCCGCTTCTTAAAAGCTCCACACAGGACCGCGGCATACTGGTTTCGGGTGTAATTAATGATTCACCCGCATCCGATTCGGGAATCAAAGCCGGAGACATCATCCTTGAATTTGACGGGGCAGCGGTTAACTGCAAGATCGACGCCGAACTGCCGCTGTTTAACGCGCTGCAGCTCTCAACGCCGGTGGGCAAGAAGATCAAGGTGCTGGTGCTGCGAGGCGGCACGGGACATGCTTTTGAACTCACAACGCGTATCCGCGAACCGGCATTCGGGCTGGACCGGGAGCTGAAGGAATGGGGCGTTACGGCCCGTGACCTCACCCTTATGTCGGCACTGGAGATCAAGCGGAAATCCACCGATGGCGTCATGCTGACTTCCGTGCGGACCGGCGGACCGGCTGCTGCAGCCGAACCCGAGCTATCCAGCCGCGACGTGCTCGTGGCAGTGGATAACCGTCCGGTGAAAAACCTGGCGGACCTGGTCAGGATAACCGCTGAACTTACAAAGGACATAACCAAGCCGCGCCCCGTGCTTGCCGGCTTTGAGCGCGGGCAAAGCAGATTTGTCACCGTGGTAAAAATCGGCGGCGAACAGCCCAAAAACGATCCTGTCATTTCACGCAAGCCCGAGTTCCCGGTCATCCTGCAGCCCGTGAACCCGGATCTCGCCGAAGCGCTTGGATTGAAAGGGAAGACCGGCGTCCGCATTGCCTATGTCGTACCCGGCCGTTCCGCAGACAAGGCCGGCTTTAAGGCCGGCGACATTCTTTCCGCGTTTGACGGCGACCCCATACGCGCCGACCGGGATGAAGATGTCTCCGTTTTGATGCAGCAGATCAAGCGCTACAAGATTGGCAGGGAGGTTTCTTTCGACGTGCTCAGGGATGCCAAGCCGGTGCAGATAAAGCTGAAGCTCGAGGAATCGGCTGATACGGCCGAGGAACCCAAGAGCTACGAGAACAAGGATTTCGAGATGGGCGTACGGGAGCTGACTTCATCTGACCGCATTAAACGGCAGATCCCGGACTCACTGCAGGGCGTTGTGATCGACCGCGTTGAACCGGCAGGCTGGGCCATGCTCGCCCAGGTTGTGCCCCAGGACATACTGATAACCCTTGACGGCAAACCGGTGCCCGATGTTGACACGGCAGAGAAACTCCTCAGGGATGCTGCCGCACGCAAGGCCCCGCAGGTCGTATTATTTGTCCAGCGCGGAATACACACAATGTTCCTTGAAATAGAGCCGAACTGGAACGGCGAGAAAAAATAAACCCGCACGGCGGCCTGTTTCCAGCAGCCGCCTGTCGAAAATAAAGAGAGGAATAGAACATGTCCAGGACAGCGAATATTGCAGCAGCAGCTTTTGTTTTAGCTTTTCTCCCGTCCATGTGCCGGGCAGACGCCATCGGTGACTCTGCCAGACAGGTCTCCATAAAATACCGCGATTCCGTGGTAAACGTCAGTGCCGTTACCAGGATAGAAATGACGGGGCTTTCTTCCCCAATGGCAAAAGCGCAGGAACATAAGATAGAGGCACTGGGCACGGTGATAAGCGCAGACGGAATGATAGTGCTTTCGGAATCCGCGCTGAACCCGGCCAGCCTGATAGGCGAAATTAATAATGTCGGCGATAACAACCAGACAATCAAACTGCACGGCACCACCTCTGACATAAAAGTCAGGATGGCTGACGGGCGTGAATTCCCGGCCAGGCAGGTCTTTACTGATTCCGAGCTGCACATTACATTCCTGGTTCCTGACCTGAAGGAAGGCGAAGAGAAACCAAAGTTCACACCCATGGAACTGGCAAAAGGATCCAAGGCCGACCTGTCGGACCAGATCTTTGTCCTGTCACGGGGTGACAAGTCAATGAACTACGAACCGGCCATCATGATTGACCGGATATCCCTGGTGGTCCGCAAACCGCGCGTAATGTACGTTCCCTCGGTTTCGGCCGGCTCCAATCTGGGAGTGCCTGTTTTTTCAGCAAACGCCGGGCAGCTTGGACTGCTGACGGCTATTCGCAAGAACTCGTCGGCCGGAGGATCCGGAAACCGCAATATAGCGGCGCAGGCGCAGGCCATGGTTGTTGTCGTGCCGATGGAAGACGTCATGGACCTCACCGAGCAGGCAGTCAAGGCGGCGAAAGAAAAACGCCCGGAAACAAAACCGGATACGGAGAAGAAAGCGGACGCCGCCAGGCCCGATGCAAAATAATCAATTGAGCAGAATATAACAATCACAACCCGGGTGCTGGGCCAAACGAGCTCACACCCGGATCGGCAGTATCAGGAATGGCGCACCCTTGCGAAAGAGTATTCTTTGAAGCTCAAATACCGCAAAGTTGTGTAAGAGCCGGGTGAACCGCGTTTCCCTCGCAAAGACAAGCTGGCCGCCGAAGAATACCGCATTCGGATACTTTTTCATAACTTCATCAGACAGTTCACTTGCCATTTCTATTACGTCAGTCCCTATGCCGGTTACTGCTTCGGCGCTGACGCCCATCTTTCGCATGTGTCCGGCGTAACGTTCCGCATCCGCATTGATATGATTTTTCAGGTTCTCCACTTCGCTGGAGCCTTTGAACGACCCGGCATCAACCACGCCAACCTGGAGAAAGACGAAATTATTAAAAACACCGGAAAACATTCGGTTAATGGCCAGGAGCGTATGCACGCCCAGTCCATTGAACCCATTGACCAGGACCACGGCAGTCTTTAGAACACCGGGCTGTTTCTGCGCTTCCGGAGATTGGACGGGCAGCGATATACTGTCTGATTCAAAAGCCTTAACCAGGTCGTCAAGCCGGGAAAGTCTCCCAAGGGTCTGGCGATAATGCCTGCGAATCAAAAAGGCAAATGCAACAAGAAGGCCGGTCAGAAGAAGGGTTATCCAGCCACCCTGCCAGAACTTCGTTATGCTGAGCATGACAAGGATGAAGACCGTCAGGAAAAATCCAAAACCGTTAACCGCCAGCTTTCTCTTCCAGCCCGGTTCGCGGTTCATCCACCAGTGTTTAACCATTCCGAGCTGGGAAAGGGTAAAGGTGATGAACACATTGATACTGTAAAGAACCACCAGCACACCAACCGAGCCGCCGGACATCAGGAGGATGACCAGGGACGCTCCGCCCATGAGCAATATGCCGTTCTGGGCGACAAACCTGTCGCTGAGTGTCGCAAAACGCACCGGGAACCAGCGGTCCAGGGCCATGTTGGCCAGCACTCGGGGTCCATCAAGAAATCCCGTCTGCGCTGCGACGAACAAAAGGGCGGTGGCAGACAGCATCGCGACAAGGACAAAGACATGCCCGGTTCCTGCCGGCCAGGTTGCCGTAATATTCTCGAACAAGACTGCGTTCAGCGTTTTGCCTTCCTGCGGCGCTACGCTGTAGAGCAGGTAGGCCAGGAGTAATCCGCCAACCGTCAATCCAAGTGATACGCCCATGTACAACATCGTCCGTTTGCCGGTTTTCACGCGGGGTTCCCGGAGAATGGGCAGCCCGTTGCTCACAGCTTCTATGCCGGTAAAGGTGCCGGCACCCATGCTGTATGACTTTACGAGAAGAAAGAAAACGCCAATCCAGCCTACCTGTGAATGGACTGCACTTAAGTCACGGGCAGCATTGCCGGCAATTACCGGCAGGTTCGTGATATGGGTGCCAATCCCGAAGAGCAAAGCAAAGGCATGGGTCGCGATAAAGATCAGGAAGACAGGAACCCAGAGCAGAACCGATTCCTTCACCCCGCGCAGATTCACCAGTGTCAGCAATGCCGTGACGGTCAGCGAAACAACCAGTTTCCATCCCTGCCATTGGGGAGGAAGCACCGAAAACAGCGCATCAACACCACTGGCTATCGACAAGGCAATGGTTAACACGTAATCAACCAGCAGCGCACAGCCGGAAATTACGCCCATTGTCGGGGAAAGAAGTTTGCTGGCAACAAGATATCCGCCTCCCCCGCCCGGGAACAACTCGATGATCTGCGAATAACTCGCGCACAGGGTGGCGATGGTTACAATACACGCCAGGGCCACAAATGGCGCCAATACTATGTGCGGGCCCAGCGCCCGGAAGGATTCTTCCGGACCATAGCATGACGAAGACAATCCATCCGAACCCAATCCTACCCACGCCAGTACCGCTATAAGGGAAACCCGGTGAAAGAGCTTCTCGTCAGAGATATCCCTGGCTTTCCCTATTAGCAGATTCTTCAGCCATTTCACAAGACACCACCTTTCTGCGTCCATTGAACGGAGAAAAGACGTACCCGCAACGTTGCCGTTTGCGGGTTAAGTCTCACTTAATGGGTGTTCATCGACCGTGCACCTGCAGGTCCAGAGGATTGCCCTTCCAATTGCCGGCGAGGTTAGCTGACGGGCTGGGCTTTGAAAGTAGCCTTGCCGCTGGTTACCCCGCGACATACGCCCCGTCCTTGAATATCTCAAGGTTGTTGGTTCCCCCGCATTGGCTTCTGGAACAAAGCCAATCTAGGCTGGCTGGGAATGAATGGAACCAGAATATCCGGCACTTGTCAATGACTGGCGGGCACACCTCGGGAAGGTATGGATTTCCTTGATTTTGGGCCGAAGCGGCCTCAATATCCGGTCAAACAGCCTGCATATGATTAACGTAGATGACAAGAAAATCGGCATACTGGGCGGGACCTTCAACCCTGTTCATTCCGGACACCTTCTACTGGCCCAGAACGCGCTGGAAAGGCTCGAACTCTCGAAGGTCCTTTTTATCCCGTGCGCTAATCCCCCGCACAAGCCCGCCACCAGCCTGGCCAGCGCGGAACACCGACTTGCAATGCTGGAGCTGGCAACAGAGCACGACCTGCACTTTGAAGTGAGCGATATCGAGATCAGGCGCGGCGGATGCTCCTATACAATCGACACCATCAGGGAGCTGAAGAAAATGAACCCGTCGTCCGAACTCTTCTTCATCATCGGCACGGATTCCCTGCTGGAGCTGCACACCTGGAAGAACATTCATGATTTGCTCAAACTCTGCAGGTTTATCACCTTCAACCGGCCCGGGACTGACATGTCAAGCATCGACAAGGACACCATCCTGCTCGATCCGCCATGGCCTGACCGGCTCATCAAGGACGTAATGACCGGCCAGCTGCTGGATATTTCTTCATCCGACATCAGGTACAGGGTTGCAGAAGGCATGAGCATACGCTATCTTGTCCCGCAAGGCGTTGAAGTGTATATTGCCGAACACAACCTTTACACGAAACAGTAAGGAGACAACCATAAAAGCACCGGAACTGATCAAGAAGATACAGAAGGCTATTGAAGACAAAAAAGGCAGGGATATCCGCCTCTTTGATGTCAGGAAGATTTCAACTGTAACCGACTACTACATTGTTGTTTCAGCATCAAGCGCCCCCCACCTGCGGGCCATAGCCGATGAAATCCAGTACTCGCTGAAGAAAGAAGGCACAAACGCTTACCGCCGGTCAGGCGATCCGGAATCAGGCTGGGTAGTGGTTGACTTCTTCGATGTGGTTATACACATTTTTGAAGATCAAAAGCGTCAATACTACGCGATTGAAGAGCTGTGGGCAGGGGCTCGTCGCCCGCGTCGCTAGGCTCAATGTCAAGACTTTCATCCACGCCGAAACCTTCCATCAGCAGGAGATGTGACGCAAGAGCCTGGAGTTCCTGCCCCTTTTCCACCTTGCCCGACTGGCTGATGATGTCCAGGTTCTCTTCAGCCCCCACTGCAAGGACAATGGCCGTAACCTGGCTGGTGTGGTTATCAAGCCTGTTGCTGTAAGACCATATCAATGTGCCGCAGACAATAAACACGGCGGCAGCAGCATAGGCCGCCCACTGCATGGCAGGCACGGGGAAGAAAATCATCTTATGGTCCGCTTCAATACTGGCCGCCCTGCGGATTGCGGCCATTACGGCGGCACCCGGCTCCGGCACGGCCCGCGGGGAAGCCGCCGCAGACATCATTGCCTCAACGCTGTCACGGTACTCGCGGCATGCCGCGCAATCAGCCAGGTGCCTATCAAGCCCCCTGATATCAGAGGACGAAAGCTCCCCTGTCTGCCTCAGCAGGATATATTGTTGCGATTTTTCACAATTCATTTTCATTCCCTCAATTACCGTTGTTCAACGCCTTGTATTCCTCACCCAGTATCGTCCTCAACTTTCCCAGCGCGTACTGCATCCTGGCCAGCGCCGTGTTGATCGACACCTTCTGCATGCGCGCTATCTCCCTAAAAGAGAGGTCCGCATGCACTCGCATCATAAACACCTCTCTCTGGTCCGGCGGCAGGGTTTTCACAGCTTCCGCGACCTTCAAGCCCAGGTCACGGGCCGCTATCCTGTCAGCAGGAGCCGGCTCATTGTCCGGTATCACCTGCACCAGCGTCAGCCCCTCGGCACATTCCGCATCAAGGCTCGCATCGGGCTTCCTGCGCCTTGTCCGGTCAATGAACACGTTACGCGCGATCCTTATCAGCCAGCCGCAGAAGTTTCCGTGCTTGTAGTTCGCCTGCTTCCGAATAACCCGCAGCCACACTTCCTGGAAAATCTCCTCTGCCTCATGCTGGCGCTGCGTCATGTTAATGAGAACAGCAAACAGCGGCCTTTTGTATCTCTCTACAAGGGCCTCCAGCGCCTCCAGGTTCCCGCGCCTGTAACGGTACAGCAGCTGCCTGTCGCTTCCTTCCATCGGCCTTATCTTCCCGGCATCCTGCGGTCCATTACCCTTATAACGGACAGGATGCCTGTGTTATTGTAAAGCTTTTCGTGTTTCCTCAAAGACCCGCAAACCTGTGCCATACAGGGAAATAAAGGTTTCCCTCATATGTCCAGCCGCAAAAGCAAACATCTGTTCAAATGTCGCAGACGAGACAATAACTATCCAGAAACATATTCCCAGCACATTCAGCAGATATATTACCGCATATGAGAATACCGCGCCATACACCTTTATGTCGCTCTGGTGCTGGAGCAGCGTGCTTATCGTGAAGGTGAAATGGAATCCCCAGGTGAACCCGACAAGCACAAGCCAGAACAGGTACCAGGCCCCTGCATCATAGAAGATGGAAAGAATGTAGTAGATGATTATTGTTATCACCGTGTAGAGCGGAAAGAAATACGGCGCCAGTGTAATAAACCAGTTGCTCTTGGACATGGTCACGCTTCCGCTGTCCTTCGAAACCCGCATCCTGAAAATCTTCGCACCCATTACGGCGCCCCACAATGCATGGGTCAGCTCGTGCGCCAGCACATAGGTCCTCACCGGCATCGGCATCGTAAAATAGAGGAATATCCACAGGAGAAAACCCAGGGTCAGGGCCCAGGCCGAATCAGGCATGATTCCACCGTTATCCGGCGCAATGGCCTGGACCAGTGAAATAACTAGCCTGCTTGCCGCAAAACACACCGGAAGCAGTACAATTCCAATAAGAAAAGCGAATATTTTCATTTATTCGTCCGCAACCCGGCCCCCACACCCTGCCCTGTTCCCGGCCGGTTTTAGCCCGGGAACAAGATTACGATTACGGCCCTGCCAAGGAAAACCAAAAAATAGGGTTGACCCTGAAACTTTGCACACTATGATTACACCGCTTTCAGATCGAAAAGAAATTAAGGAGCTAGCTGTAATATGCCTAATATCAAGAGTGCTGCAAAAAGAGCCAAAACCGGCGAACAAAACCGCATCAAGAACATAGGTGTGATGACCGGGATAGCCTCCATCCGCACCAACCTCTATAACGCCATATCGGAAGGGGATAAGACAAAGAGCACCGAACTCTTCCGTCAGTATTTCTCAGCCGTGGACAAGGCCGCAAAGAAGGGCATTCTCCATAAGACAGCGGTCAACCGCCGCAAGTCAAGGGCTGCCGCAAGAATAGCGGCAATGAAATAACGATTCCTCTCTGGCTCGCACGGGTTTGCCGCCTTTATTCCAAGGTAGGGCGCGTTGGCCCAACGCGCCGTCTCATCTTCCCTTTTCGCGGCGGTTTGGGCCAAACCGCCCTACCAAGATAAATATTGTCCCTTATTTCTCTCTTCCATTACACTGTTGATCATGCTGCCTGAACGCAAAAAACTGCCGCATAATATACCGGCATGGATTCCGGGTGGAGCGATCTATTTTATAACAATCTGCGCCGAACCCAGGGGCACAAACATATTGGCAAAACCTGATATCGGAAAATGGCTGCTGGATACAATGACATTTCGCGAAAGTCGGGGCGAATGGTATCTGCACCTGGCAGTCATAATGCCCGACCATATTCACTTTCTGATGAGTTTCCCTCCTGACACAAGCATTGTACAGAGTATTGGACAATGGAAACGTTACGTCGCACGCGAGAAATCAATTACCTGGCAAAGGGACTTCTTTGAACATCGACTGCGGGATGACGAGAATCTTGAAGAAAAGGCATATTACATTCGCATGAATCCGGTTGACAAAGGTTTGACTGCAAAGCAGGAAGACTGGCCATACGTTTTGTCTAAGGCTTCCGGCAGGTAGGCCCGCGAATGTTCGGTACCGTTTGCTTGTTTCCCGGCGGTTTGAGCCAAACCGCCCTACCAAATCCTGTTCCTTCCAAGGTAGGGCGCGTTGGCCAGTCCTGAGCTTGTCGAAGGGCCCAACGCGCCGACTCACCAGTATTCCGTAACGGCTTCAACAATCCTGTGCGCAAGGTCTTTTGAAGCATACGGCAGGGCCGTCCGCTTGGCCGACGCAAGGTCGCCTGCAGGCACAAACGTGGTTTCCCCGGTTACATTCTTCTTGGACAGGATCTCGTTTGTTTTGGCCTTCTTGAAAACTATACTGGCAGTCATGTTCATTCTGTATTCATTCGCAGTCTTCTGGCTGTTGGCCTGGTAACCCAACGGTGAATAATTGATCTTTACAAGAGTAACTTCCAGGATGGTGTCGCACAGCTCCTGGGTTGTCACCCTGAGCGTACCGTCTTTCTGCAATTCCTGCAGTGTTGCCTTGGTCGCTTCGGTTTCAGCCAGCGGTTCACCTGTCTGGTTGACGAAAGCCGGCACATATACCGTCTTGAGGTTCTTCGGCAGGGTACTGCCAAGCTGGTAGCCGGAGCACCCGGAAAGATCCGCAACAAGCACCGTCATAAGCATCAGCACAAGGTAATTATGCCACCCGCCGGCCGTTCTGTTTTTCATTTGCTTCTCCCAGCTTCTTTTTTCAGGGCTTCCACCCGCTCCATGGCCTTCCCGGCCAGTGCGGACTTCGGAAATTTGTTCAGGAAATCCTGATACGCAATCAGGGCAGAATTTGATCTCCCCGGTGTTTTATCATAAAACACTGCCCGGTCGTAATACATTCTTACAAGCCGTTCGTCAAGTTCGTCGCGATATTCCTTCGCCTTGCCGGCACTGCCATGCTTCGGGTAATCATTGATGAACGTTATAAACGCTGAAAGAGCCTGCTCGCAGTAAGGCTGGTCATACATGTACTTGCTGGCCATGAGGTAAAGGCAGTATGCCTTCCTGTAGCCCGCGTCGCCTGCCTTCTCGTTGTCGGGATATTTCTCACAGACTTTCGTGAAAGCCTTTATTGCGGTGGCATACTCACCCTTGTTCTCGTATATGAGGCCGATGTTGTACTGGGCTTCGGCCGACTTCTCCCAGCCTGGCGCGTTCTTTACGATCTTCTCATAAAGAGGCAGGGCCTGTTCCTGTATGCTGAAGCCGGGAAAAAACAGGAACTTCATCCGCTTGGCCGTCATCAGGTAGTTGGCAATCCGGAACTGTTTATCAAGCGCTTCATCATACGGAAACTGGCCTTTGAAATTCTCAATAAGATACTGGTACTCATCGAATGAATCCGTGTAGCTCCTCCTGTCAAAAAGAATCCTGGCATAAGCCAGCTGGGCGGCGGGCGCATTGGACGAACTGTGCCACTGGTAGACAAGGGCGCTGAACTGTTTCATGGCCGCTTTCTGTTTACCCTTTGCCAGGAGACTGTTCGCATACTCAAACTGAGCTTCGGGAGTCTTCTTCGCCGGCCTGTGAAAAATGCTGGGCGTCTTTTTCGTCGAGTCACTGGACCCGAACGCCGAGGTCGTGGAATCCGAAGTAGACTTGGCAGACAGCAGGGGCTGGAAAGCCATCACCGCCCACAGGAAAACCCATGATAAACATATATTCCTGACTATTCGCATCCGGACAGGCTATAAGGGCACTTACCCGCGGTCAAGTCTTGATTCCGCCGGCTTTTACCGCTAATAATCCTTCCTGTCGCCAAAAACCGAAAGGACCTTGTTACCTATATGAAGAAAAAAGTACTTATACCTACCAAGCTGGACAAGATAGCTCGCGAAATCCTGACAGCCAGCGGCAATTACGACGTTGTGCAGGATGATACAACCGAGATTACGGAGCTCTCCGGGAAGAACCCAGACACCTACGCCCTGATCGTCCGCAGCGAGAAAGTCACGCCCGAACTGATCGACGCCTTGCCTAAACTCAAGGTCGTCATACGCGCCGGCGCCGGCTTCAATACAATCGACACCAAGTACGCCCGCAAAAGGGGCATCGACGTCATGAACACACCTGGCGCCAACTCAAACGCCGTCGCCGAGGAAGTAATCGCCATGATGCTCGCCGACGCACGCCACCTAATCCCCGCCGACGCCTCCACCCGCCGCGGCGAATGGGAAAAGAAAGCTTTCATGGGGCGCGAAATTGCAGGCAAGACCGTCGGCATCGTCGGCCTCGGCAACATCGGCCGCCTCGTCATCACCAGGCTGTCCGGTTTCGGCTGCAAACTTCTCGGCTACGATCCGGTTATCTCCGCCGACCGCGCCAGGGAAATGAACGTCGAACTCACCGACCTGCACACCCTCTTCTCCCAGTCCGACTTCGTCTCGCTCCATATCCCCGAGAACGATGAGACCCGTGGGCTGGTCGGGGCCAAGCTGCTGGCGGTCATGAAGAAAGGCGCCACAATCATTAACTGCGCACGCGCCGGCATAATCGACGAAGCCGCCCTGCGCGCCGTGAAGCAGGAAAAGAAACTCAGGTTCCTCAACGACGTCTATCCCAAGGACGCTGAAGGCAAGAAGAGCGTTGAAGACATTGCCGACATCATGGTGCCGCATCTGGGGGCCAGCACAGCCGAGGCAAACTGGAATGCCGCAAAACGCTCCGCCGAACAGCTGATCGAGTTCGACACAAAAGGCATCACCAGCTTCATCGTCAACCGCGACATACCGGAAGGGCTCGACAGGGAATACTGCGACCTTGCCAACACCCTGGCGAGGCTCTGCCGCTGCCTGTCCGGCAACACCAAGTCCCTCAAGCTCATCGAGACCAGTTTTTACGGCGAGCTGGAGCCTTTTGCCAAGTGGCTGCTTGTGCCGGTAGTCGCCGGGATCTGGGAAGATTTCGAGCCGACCATGGATTACAAGGCCGCCCGCGCCTATCTTGAGGACCGCGGAATTGAATACATCAACCGCAAGGTTGACCCGGTCAAGGGGTTTGAGGCCTCGATAACCATCGACCTCACGAGCCAGGTTGAATCAGGCAATCTCAGGCAGGTAAGCGTCCGCGGAACCGTAGCCGAGGGGACCAAGATGGTTTCCAGGATTGACGAATTCAACAAGCTGTACTTCGAGCCGACCGGTTCCACGGTATTCTTCCTTTACAAGGACCGGCCCGGCGTGCTTGGCGCCATCGGCGCAAGTCTTGCAAGCAGGAAGATAAACATTGAGGATGTCCGCAACCCGCACGAAGCAAAAACCGGCCGCTCCCTCGCGATCATGAAAGTCAACCAGCACATCCCCGACGACCTGCTGAGCGAAATCAGCAAGGAAATAAAAGCCATCTCCGCCTTCAGCATAAAGTTCTGAAGAACAGCAATTGGGATGAGACTCAAAAGGCCTGCTGGAGTATAAGTCTTATATTGAGAATGGCAGAAGCATTATTGCCCGACCGTAATCCTGAAGAATTTCATTAATGAACTATCAGTATTGGTATAGGCTTTCTCTGTATTGTCGCCGGGAAGAAGATAAAGATTTGTAATCCATGGAGAAAGCAGATTAGTTGTCGAAAGAACAGTGTAGAATCTATCGGAAACGGACATCCACGAAAACGCCATATTGGTTCCCTGCAGGCAGGAAGAGTCAATGCGGAATACTGAGTTTGAGTCTGGATTTAGTCCCGCAATGTATTCCTGCAAATGGGTCAGTCCATTGGCATTTGTCCCCATTCCTACATTTGTAGTTCCAAAGTACTGTATCTCCCAGTTGTCGTCCATTCCGTCTCCGTCCCCATCCAGCATGAAACACGCTTTGATCGTTATTGGCTGAGAGATCGTTATACTCATGGTATTGGAATGAACACATGCCGGAGGAATATTGACGTTCTCCCCGGAAACTGGACATAGGAGTCTTTAGTGATTTCCTTGCCGGATGCGGAAAGGTATAAGGCAGGGAATGAGCGCAAAACGATACAGCGAAGAGCAGATCATCTATGCATTG